>RRZU013170325.1_pt1 | contig 40460 bp, 61 predicted proteins | sample 2165561 | NCBI WGS metagenome assembly RRZU01 (sample SAMN10456909, study PRJNA506462) | wastewater metagenome | isolation source: wastewater sludge | place: USA: Moscow, Idaho | reverse complement strand
TACGCAATGGCAGGAATGGGCGAGCCCGGTATGGATGAGCGTCAACCAGTCAAACGTCCTCAACGTCAAGATGGCGAGGGATGGGGCCGATGAACGCCACCTGTGCCCATTGCAACTCGATGTGATCGACCGCGCGCTTATCATGTGGAGCAACCCCGGCGACGTTGTGCTGTCTCCGTTCATGGGCATCGGCAGCGAGGGCTATTGCGCCTTGAAGCTGGATCGGAAATTCATCGGGACCGAGTTGAAGGAGAGTTACTGGCGGCAGGCTTGCAAGTATCTCGATGCCATCGACCGCCAGGGGAACCTGCTGGGGTGCATTGCTTAAAATGATGCAAGCCGGGGGAAATGTGGTGGCGATCGGGCGGCAGGAAACCGGCATTAATCCGCTTATTAAACGGACGCTGACGCCGAATAAATGGGCCAATAAAGAGGCTCCTGAGCGCCTTTGGGTGGTCGAGGGCCTGATTCCGACTGGCTCTGTGACCATGATTTCTGGGGATGGCGGGCTGGGGAAGTCATTGCTGGCCGCCCAGTTGCAGATCGCCGCGGCCCTCGGTGTTCCGTGGCTTGGCCGCGAAACCGCCAATATCCGCTCCGTGGCGCTTTATTGTGAAGACGACGAAGACGAATTGCACCGCCGGATGAAGGATATAGCCGAGCATTACGAAGCGGATCTGAACGACGAGCGCCTGGCCGGCGCCATGTTCATGTCAAGGGTCGGCGCCGAAAACAGCATGGTGGATTTCAAGTCGGTATTTGACCGGGACACCGGCGAGCGCAAGGCCCTGTGGGAAGTCTCGGAAACCTATCTGGACGTCATCGATTGGGCCCGCCAGCAACATGCCCAATTGTTAATTCTCGACAGCCTTCATGACTTTTTTCACGGCAATGAAAACGACCGCGCGATGACGCGATATTTCGTCAACCAGCTGCGCGTCATTGCCCAGGAGATCGAGGGCGCGGTTGTGGTCCTGAGCCACCCCAGCGTGGCCGGGATGGCCTCTGGAAGCGGCGCCAGCGGTTCCACGGCATGGAACAACGCGATGCGCTCCAGGCTCTACCTGACCCGGCCAAAGGAAGACGACGACAGCCCCGCGGACAGGGATTTGCGGGTGCTGAAAACCATGAAGGCGAATTACAGCCAGATCGGCGGCGAGATCAAATTGAGATGGGACCGCGGCGTGTTCACGGTCGAATCCGACCTGTCTGGGGGCATGGTCGGGAGCATCGAGCAGCGCAATTGTGAGAACGCATTTTTAGCCGGATTGCGTATATTGCAGGAGCAGAGCAGGGGATCGTCGGACAAGTCCAGGGCCTCGACGTATGCCCCAAAGCTGGTCCGTTCTCTTGCATGTGCGAAGGGTTTCCAGTTCAAAGACCTTGAGCGCGCAATGGTTAATTTGCTCGCTGAAGGCAAGATCAAAATGGCCCATGTGGGCATCGGAGCCGACCGTCATCCGGTCTATGGCCTGGCCGAAATCGGCTCCGAAGACGTGCGGGCCGGTGCGGGTTGGTCATGAGTAACCCATTGAAATCATTCATGCGGGCCGGTTGCGGGTTGGTGCGGGTTGGTTCTATGCAAACCATTGAAATCATTGCGGGTTGGTTTTTGCGGGTTGGTTGCATATATAACCCCCTACCGGGGGTATATATCCCCTACCCCGGTTTGGGGACCGGGTACGGGAAGGGGAGGGCTTTGGGATGAGCGTCATCCGACCCTCCGTCAAAACAACTTCCGTCGATTACGTTTCTCTCCACGACCGCGAAATCGAAAAATGCTTGGCCGAAGGTCTGCCCCAAGCCAGGGCTGCGCTCATGGCTATGGTGCGCTGCAAAATAGAATGGATCAAACGCAACCCGATCCCGCGCCCGTCGCCGCTCGAATGTGCGTATTGCGGTAAGCGTAAAAATCTCATTCCAGCGCCCAGCCTCGGCCAGATGGTCATGGTTCATGACGAGTGCCTTGTGCCGTTCATGGCAGCGGTCAGCGACAGGGCCGAGATGGGCTTGCGTGAGGCCGGGCTGGAGGTCGAGCCATGACCATCAACCGCCACACCACCGCCAAGCTCGACCGCGCCGAAGTCGCCGCCATGTCCTGCGATGGCAAGACCCGCTTCGAGACGCACAGCCTCGCCGCGGCCGTCCTCAAGGCCAGGAACGGCGGCAGGAACGGCAAGAAAAATCGGTCTGTTTATCGATGCAAGGTTTGTTATGGGTTCCACTTGGGGTGCAAGTCGTGAGCGGCGGCGACACACAGCCGGCCCGGCCTGAGCCAGCCGACCAGGTGCCCAAGGCACCGCGCCCGCCCTTCGACGGCGCCGGGTTCGATGAACGGCAGGAGATGGCAGAGGAGCAGGCGAAGATGCGCGAACGTGGGGAGAGGTTGCCGGGATGAACACCGAAATCTTAAACTATATTAATTTTGTGTAGTTTATCCGATGGCAGCACCCAAAGGACATCCGAGGTACGGCGGCCGCGCCAAGGGCACTCCGAACGTGGTGACGGCGAGCGTGAAGGCGCTGGCGCAGAAGTACGGCCCGGAGGCGATGGCCGAGCTGGCCCGTCTGGCGCGAGAGGCTGAATCCGAATCGGCCCGCGTTGCGGCGATCAAGGAATTGCTCGACCGCGGCTACGGCAAGGCAGCGCCATCGCCGGAGGAAACCGAAGCCACCAAGCAGATGATTGTGGAACTGGTCAGGTATCGGCAGCAGTCATGAGCGATGCGCTGCGAATTCGCCTGCCGAACAAATGGAACCCTCGCCCGGATCAGATGCCGCTGTGGTGCTACCTCGAAGGCGGCGGCAGGCGGGCTGTAGAGGTCGCCCATCGCAGGTGGGGCAAGGACGACGTGTCGCTGCACTGGACCGCCTGCAGCGCACAGCAGACCATCGGCAGCTACCTCCACATGCTCCCGATGGCGAACCAGGCGAAGAAGGCAATCTGGGATGCGGTCAATCCCAGGACCGGCCATCGCCGCATCGATGACGCATTCCCCCACGAAATCCGGGAATCGACGCGCGAAAACGACATGTTCATCCGCTTCAAGTCCGGCAGCACCTGGCAGGTCGTTGGGTCCGACAACTTCGCCGGCCTCATCGGATCAAGCGTGGTCGGCGTGGTGTTTTCCGAGTGGTCGCTGGCCGATCCCGAAGCATGGGCTCAGATCCGCCCGATCCTGCGAGAGAACGGCGGCTGGGCGATTTTCATCTACACGCCGAAGGGAAAGAACCACGGCTGGACGACGCTGAAATACGCGCAGTCGAAAGAAAGCTGGTTCGCGCAGGTGCTGCCGGCGACCGAGACAGGGATATTCAGCGCCGAGGCATTGCGTGACGAGCTGGAGGAATACCAGTCGGATTACGGCCCGGAGGATGGGCAAGCGTACTTCGATCAGGAATATAACTGCTCGTTCAATGCGCCGATGCTGGGCAGCTACTACGGCGGCTATCTCAGCCGCGCCCGCGCCGAGAAGCGCATCTGCGATCTGCCCTATGAGCCGGGCATTCCTGTCTGGACCGGATGGGATCTGGGGCGATCGGATGACACTGTGATCTGGTTCGCGCAGCGCCAGGGTACCTACGTCCGCGTCATCGACTATTACAAATCCTCCGGTCACACGATGGATCACTACGCCAAGGTGCTGCAGGACAAGCCCTATATCTACGCGGGCCACCTGCTGCCGCACGACGCCGGCACCAAGCTGATGCACTCGCCCAACAGCCTGGCGCTGCAGTTGATGAACCTCGGCGTCAAGAACGTGACCGTGATGAAGAACGAATCCATCGACGCCGGCATCCATGCCGCGCGCCAGTTGATGCCGGTCTGTTATTGGGACGAAACCAACTGTGAGGATGGACTGGCGGCGCTCGATTCCTATCACCGGGAATGGGATGACAAGCGCAAGATGTTCAAGGACGATCCCTGCCACGATTGGGCATCGCACCCGGCAGATGCGTGGCGCACCCTCTGCATGGGCCTGCCGAAATCCTACGTTCACACGCCGAAGCCTGAGCCGGAGTTCATCGTCGTCGGCGGCAAATCGACCATGACGCTCAACACGCTGTGGAACGAGCACGACAAGAAACGCAACCAGCGCGGAGGGCGGATATGACCATACCGGCCGAGATACTTGAGCAGCTACGCAAGGAAGATCCGCGCTCGCTGGTCTGGTCAAACACTCGCTCAATTCATGAGGCCATCCGGCTGCTGTTCAACGCCGGCTATCGTGGCCGCGATCTGGTGCCGCCTGAGGGCTGGCCGGCAAAGGTGCATTGATGAAACGCAAGACGCTGAACTATCCCCCGCTTGCGGCTGATTTGAATGCCGTCCGCGAAAATGCGCTGGCGTTGACTGCAAAGCGGTCGCCACTGAACAAATACTTTTTCGACAAGGCAATAGAGCAACTGGACTGGTGGGTTGATAACGGCCCGGCGCTCGAGCGCATGGCCGATGACGGCTGGCGTCCGGTCTACAGCGAGATGAAAATCTATCACGACGGATATAGGGGCTCATACTGATGGCTGAGACAACCACGCCGGTCACGTCCGTGAAGGACCTGGCGAAAGGCCCGCAGGGCGAGGCGCTGCGCTGGCTGACCGAGATCAAGCTGTTCGAGCGCGAGAGCAAGACATTCTCGGAACGCTGCGAGAAGATCGTGCGGCGCTATCGCAACGGCAGTGTCAAGGACATCGCCGACACGTCCGAGGGATCGGTCGGGCGGCGCTTCAACATGCTGTGGGCAAATATCCAGACCTTGCAGCCGACCATCTTCAGCAAGGCCCCGAAGGCGGACGTGCAGCGCCGGAACAAGGACAAGGACCCGGTAGGCCGGATGGCGGCCGAGATTGCCGAGCGCGTGCTGGATTACTTCATCGACCGCGAAGCCTACATGCAGGCGATCAAGAACGCCCGCGACGATTTCCTGATCGTCGGGCAGGGCATCCACTGGCATCGCTACGTCCCGCACTTCCGCGATGTGGAATACCGGGTGGATGTGCCCGAGGTCCAGGGCGAGGGGCCGCAGATCACGAACACCGCCGACAGCGAAAGCGAGGGCGGCGAGGAAGGCGAAGCGCCGGCGCCGCAGGAAGGCGAAACCGTCCAGTCCGACGAGCGCGGGCAGTTTGTCATGCGCCAGGGCCAGGAGATCGATTTCGAGGAAGTCGTCACCGATTACGTCAATTGGAAAGACTTCGGCCGCTCGCCGGGCGCTCGCACCTGGGCAGAGGTCGGGGCGGTCTGGCGGAAAACCTATCTCACCCGCGATGAGCTGGTCAGCCGCTTCGGGAAGGAAAAGGGCGAGGCCGTGGCGCTCGATTACGCGCCGCCCAAGAGCGACAACGACAGCAACAACAAAACCGTCGAACGCAAGGCGACGATCTACGAGATTGCCGACAAATGCACGAAGGAGTTCATCTGGGTTGCGCGGGACTATTCCGGCGACGTGCTGGACCGCCGGCCCGATCCGCTGAAGCTCACCGAATTCTTCCCCTGCCAGCCGCCGCTGTTCGCCAACCTCACGACCAACACGCTGTTGCCGGTCCCGGACTATCTCCAGTACCAGGACCAGGCCGACGAAATGGACGTGCTGACCGAGAAGATTTACAAAATCATGGAGGCGATCCGCGTCCGCGGCCTCTATGCCGGGAACCTGCCGGAACTCTCGAAGCTGCTGGCGGATTCGGGCGATCTGGACTTCACGCCGGTTGATCAGTCCGTCATGGCGATGCTGAACGGCGACATCTCGAAGTCGGTCTGGATCTGGCCGCTCGATGTGCTGGTGGCCGCCCTCGATCAGCTCATCATGGCCCGGGACAAGGTGAAGCAGGACAGCTACGAAATCACCGGCATCAGCGACATCGTGCGCGGCGCCAGCGACCCGCGCGAGACATTGGGGGCGCAGCAGATCAAGACGCAGACCGGCAGCATCCGCATCCGCGACCGCCAGCAGGACATGGCCCGGTTCATCCGCGATGGGCTGCGGATCGATTTCGACATCGTGGTCAACCATTTCCAGACTGACACCATCGCGCGGATCGCCGACATCAAATCCATTCCCGAGGCCGCTTTCATCCAAGGACCGGATGGCGTCTGGCGCGACCCGAAGGAAATCGCGGCGATGATGCAGCCGCCACAGCCGATGCCTGGGATCAGCGGTTCATCCCCTGTCCCGCCCCAGGCCGGTGCCGCCTCGCAGACCCCAGCGGCACCACAGGCGGGGGCGCCGGCCGCCCCGGTTCCCCCGCCGCCTATGCCCCCGATGCCACAGGGTCCGACGCTTGGCGAGGCCGCGATTGCGCTTCTGAAGGATACCAGCGAGCGCCGGTTTAGAATCGACATCGAAACCGACAGCACCATCGAGGTCGATCAGGCGCAGGAGAAGGCCGACCGCACCGAGTTCATCACCGCAGTCTCCAGCTTCGTCCAGTCATGGGCGCCCGTGCTGCAGATGACGCCGCAGCTAGGCCCGCTGGCCGGCGAGTTGCTGATGTTTGCCGTGCGCGGCTTCAAGGCAGGCTCCCAGCTCGAAGGCGTCATCGAGGCCGCGATGGAGGACTTGCAGCGGGCAGCGAAGAACCCGCCACCGCCAGCACCCGACCCGGCGATGGTCAAGGCCGAGGCCGATGCCAAGGCGAAGCAACAAGACGCCCAGATCAAGCAGCAGCAGGCGCAGGCTGCGATGGCGAACGATGCCGCAGTTGCCCAGCGCGAGGGCGCCCAGGCTCAGGCGCAGATGCAGATGGACCAGCAGCGCCATGCGATGGAGATGGCCGCCGAGGCGCAGCGGGCGCAGGTAGACAAGATGCTGCAGGCGATGGAACTGCAGCGCGAGCAGATCGCCCTGCTGATCGCCCAGACCGGATTGCAGACGGCGAGGGCGCAGGCGGCACAGCCGAACGGGGCCGGGGAATGAACGCCCAAAAGCATCGCTTCTACTTCCTCGAAAACGGCAAGCGATATCTGCTCGATGGCGGCAAGTGGCGCCTAGTCAGCGACAAGAGCCTGGAAAAGCGCGTCAACATCATCAGCGATGTGCTGCCCGATGTGCGCCATCCCAGCACCGGCAAAGTCTATTCCAGCAAGTCGCGCTATTACGCGGATACCCGGGCGATGGGCAAGGAAATCATGGGCAACGACATGGGGCCGATTGACAAGCCCCGGCCGTCCGCCCGTTCGAAGATGGAGCATGTCGGCTACACGCTGGCGCGGAACTACGACAAACTCATTGGAGGACGTTGATGCCACGGTCGATCCAGGAAGCTCTGAGCGATGCATACGACGCCATCGGCGCCGAGGTCCCGGAACAGCAGGGCATCAACCCCGATCCGGTAGAGATCGGGCGCCAGGCGGAAACCCCGGAGCCCGAGCGCACGCCGGAACGGGTCCGCGACGACGCCGGCCGCTTTGCCCGGGAGGAAGCCGCCAGGGCCGAGAAGCCGGTCAAGACGCTGCGCCTGCGGGAGGGGCCGAAGCGCGACCCCAAGACCGGCGGCCATGCCAAGGAGCCGGAAGCGGCGCCAGAGGCCGCCCCGGGCGAGCAGCAGGCCCCGGCAGCCCAGAAGCCGGACGCAGCGGCCCCGCAGCCCGGGCCCGAGCCGGTGGCCCCGCCGCCGCACTGGAACGGCAAGGGTAAGGTCGATTGGAACAAGCTCCCCGCCGGCGTCAAGGCGGGCCTGGCCGAGGATTACAAGCAGGTTGCCGAGCTGCGGCCGGTGGCGCAGGTGCTGGCGCCCTATGCCCAGCGGTTCGCTACCGAGTTCGGCGGCACAGACCGCGCCCTGGGCTCGATCCTGCAGACCTGGCAGTTCGCCCGCCAGCAGCCGGACCAGTTCGCCGCGCAGTTCATCCAGGGTTTCAGCGGCGGACAGCCGCTTGATTTCCTACGCAAGGTTAGCCAGCATCTCGGCGTAGACCCGCGCCTGCTTTCGGGCGGCGACCACGGCGGCAACGGCGGCCAGCAGCCCGGATCGGGCCAGTTGGAACTCGAAGCCCATCCGGTCATCGCCGAACTCAGACAGCAGCTTCAGCAGGCCACAGGACAGTTGCAGCAGCTTGCCCAGCAACCAGTCATCGCCCAAAACGCCCAGATCGACAGCGAGATTCAAGCCTTCCGGGCTGACCCCGCGCATCCGTACTTCAACGACGTGAAGCCACTCATGGCCGCGTTGATGGGGACCCCCGGAGGCCCGGCCACGCTCAAGGAGGCATACGAGCAGGCTTGCTACGCCAACCCCCGGATCAGACCCGAGATGATGGCGGCGGACCAGGCCAACCGAGATCGGGAGCGACAGCAGGCGGTGAGGAAAGCACAGGGCGCAGCGGTCCAAGTGAATGGGGCGCCGGGGGTCGCAAGACCAGCCGCCTCGCAAACGAAATCCCTGACCGAAGCCCTGTCCCGGAACTATGACGAGATGATGGGGGGCGGTCGGGCCTAAAGGAGCCGACCGATGCCAGTTCCCAATAGTAACCTCACCGAACTGATCACCACGACCCTTCGCGACCGCGCGCCGACCATCGCGGACAATTTCACGGACAACAACGCCATCCTGCGGCAGTTGAAGAAGCGCGGCAACATCCGCACTTTCACCGGCGGCCGGACGATGGTGGAGCCCATCTTCTACCAGGACAACAGCACCTATACCCGGTACTCGGGCTATGACCTGCTGAACGTGCAGCCGCAGGACGTGATTTCAGCGGCCGAGTACGAAATCAAGCAGGTGGCCGTTTCCGTCAGCATCTCGGGCCTCGAGCAGCTGCAGAACACCGGCAAGAACGCCATCATCGATTGGCTGGCCGCGCGCATCGAGAACGCCGAAGGATCGATGGAGAACGGCCTCGCTGCCGACCTCTATTCCGCCGGCACGGCCGATGGCGGCAAGCAGATCGGCGGCCTGCAGTCGCTGGTCGCGGATACCCCGACCTCTGGCACCGTCGGCGGCATTGACCGTCTGAGCTATTCCTTCTGGCGGAACTACTACTACGACGCCACGACGGACGGCGGCGCTGCGGTCACGGCGGCGAATATTCAGGATTACATGCACAATGTCTACCTGAACACCTGCCGCGGCAACGACAAGATCGACCTGATCCTCGCCGACAACACCTACTACAAGGCGTATTGGGAGAGCCTGACGGCGATCCAGCGCATCACGAATGCCGACAGCGCCTCGGCCGGCTTCACCAACCTCGACTACATGGGCGCCCCGGTCATCTTCGACGGCGGCGTGCAGGGCAACTGCCCCAGCAATCACATGTACTTCCTGAACTCGAAGTACCTGAAATTCCGCCCCCATGCCGACCGCAACATGGACGTGATCGGCTCCGACCGCTTCAGCGTGAACCAGGACGCGATGGTCCGGCTGATCGGCTGGGCCGGGAACATGACCGCCAGCGGCTGCAAGTTCCTTGGTGTGCTTAAAGATTGATTCCGATCAATGATTTAGGCCGCATGGCCTGAAGGAGAATGCGATGACGTACTACTGCACTGAAAATCGGATCGGCGTCCAGGACTTCGCCGAAACCTCGACTACCCAGAAGCACAGCCTCGGAACCATCGTCAAGGGCCGCGACAGCACCTATGGCGAAGGCGAGTTCATCTATCTGCTCGGCGTTGCCAACACGGCGGTGGGCTCGGTCGTGACCTTCGACGCCTCGACCTACCAGACCGTCCTCTGCGCGGTCGGCGGCAACATCCCCCGCCCGGTCGCCATCGCCATGTCGGCGAACGTCGCTACGCAATACGGCTGGTATCAGATCAGCGGCATCGCGGTGGTCAAAAAGACCTGCACCATCAGCCTGCTCGCTGGCGCTGCGGTCGGCGTGCTGACCACGGGCCTGATCGCTGCCACCGCCACCGGCAAGGAAATCCAGGGGGCGGTCGTCGCCGCCGTGGCTTCCGCCGCCGCCGGCCGGACCACGATCCAGATCATGTTGGCGCGCCCACACAAACAAGGACGCATCACCTGAGGATCTGACCTTGGGCCTTCCCGACATACAGACGCCTTTCCACCACGTTCGGAAAGAGCATTGGAACCCAGGGGCGACGTTGCCCCTGGTGCTTCCCATGCTGCTTCTGTGCAATACCGACGAAGAGGACGTATGGGCCAACATCCGGGCCAATTCGCGCCTCGACAAGACCTGGCTGGATTTCACCCCGGCGCATGATGGCGTTGCCATCGTCTGCGGCGCCGGTCCCAGCCTCGCCGACACGCTTCCCGACATCCGCTCGGCCATCGCCGCCGGCGGCAAGGTATTCGCCTGCAACTCGGCGGCGCAGTACTTGGCCTCCCAGGGCATCATCGCCGATTATCAGGTAATCGTTGACAGCCGCCCGGAGACGAAGGTTGTCATCGGCCCGGCGGTGCAGCATCTCTTTGCATCCCAGGTTCACCCCGATCTGTTCGCCCTGGTCCCGGATGCCATGATCTGGCATCTCGAGGTCAAGGGCATCGACGATTGCCTGCCAGATTACGAGCCCGGCTATGCGCTGATCGGCGGCGGGGCCACGGTCGGCAACACCTGCCTCTGCCTCACCTATGCGATGGGCTACCGGCATATCGAGGTGTTCGGCCTCGATTCCAGCAACAAGGGCTCCGACAGCCACGTCATCCATCAGCCGCTCAACGACGGCGAGCCGATGGCGACGATCTTCTGGCGCGGCAAAGTCTACGTCGCCTCGCTGACCATGCGCCTGCAGGCCGAGAAGTTCCAGACCACGGCGCGGGCGCTGAAGCAGGCGGGCTGCACCGTCAAGGTCCACGGCTACGGCCTGCTGCCGGATATGTTCAACGCCGACCCGGGCGGCATCGCCGAGGTCGAGAAGTACCGCCAGATGTGGAACATCGACGGCTATCGGAACTATTCCCCGGGCGAAACCAGCGCCGGCGCCTTCCTGGAGCATATCGACGGCGATCTGCCGGTGGTGGACTTCGGCTGCGGCACGGGTCGCGGCGGGGCGGAAATCGCCAAGCGTCACGGCAACAAGGTGATCCTGGTCGATTTCGCGGAGAACTGCCTGGACGAAGGGGTGCGCGAGGGCTTGGGCGCCGAGATGACCTTCATCAAGGCGGACCTCACACAGCCGATGACCTTCCTCGGCAACTTCGGGCGCTGCACCGGCTATTGCGCCGATGTCATGGAGCATATCCCGCCCGCCGATGTCGATACCGTGCTCACAAACATCATGGGCGCGGTCGAGGAATGCTTCTTCCGCATCGATTTCAACGACGACCTCTGCGGCATCATGATCGGGGAATCCCTGCATCTCTCGATCCATGAGCATCAGTGGTGGCTGGATACCTTCATGCGCCTCGGGTTCGGGGTGGAGTGGTCGCGCGACGAAGGCGGCCACGGATTGTTTCATGTCGTTCGGCATGCCGCGGAATCGGTCCCGGCGGATGATCGGCATAAGGACGGAGAACTGTGATGGAAATCAACGGACGCCAGGCATTCGCCATTCTCGGCGCGGACGGCAAGCAGAGCGGGTCGCTCGTCACCTTCTGGGAGACGACCGCCAAGAACGAATTCATCAGCAAGATCGACGGTCGCCCGATCTTCGATACCGTGCTGATGGGCGAAATCCGCAACCCTGGCGACAAGATGACGATCTTCAGCTTCGAGATCGAGCGCCGCATCGCCGCCTCGCAGGTCGATCCGGTGAAATATCCGGGCAGCATCAAATACCGGGTCGATAACCGCTCGGAACGCTGGCGCGATGTGCTGGGCCTGCAGCTCGAAGCCTGGGAAAAGAAGCGCGAGGCGCAGGACTTGTCGGGAACGCCGCTGGAAAGCTGGCCGCGCCTCGATGTGGCGACCATCGCCAGCCTGCGGGCCTCCGGCGTCTATTCCATCGAATCGCTGGCATCCGTCACAGACGGCAACCTGACGGCGCTTGGCCTCAATGGCCGGGTGCTGCGCGAGCAGGCGAAAAACTTCCTTGAGGCCGCAAAGGGTGCAGCGCCGATCGAGCGCCTCACCGCCGAGAATGAAAGCCTCAGGGCATCCGTGGACATGCTTAAAGACCAGTTGAAAGCCCTCTCCGACCGCTTCGATACCGGCGAGGGTGCGAATACCGGCATCGACGGGGCACCGCCCCGCCGCGGCCGGCCACCCAAGGCGCAAGCCGCTTAACAGAAGGAAAGAATGCGATGGCGCTCAAATCAGAATTTATGGCATCCGGCCAGCCGGGCCAGCTCGCTACGATGGAAGGCTTCGACGCCCCGGTGACTGGCCTGGTTTCCGCCGGTTCGGCTTCGACCGATGCGACGGCGATCACCTCCAGCTTCTCGGTGTTCGCGACCGTGGGCAGCAACGAGGGCGCCCGCCTGCCGACCGCCGGCGGCAAGGGACCTTTTGTGGTCATCAACGGCGGCGCCAATGCCCTGAAGGTCTACCCGGCGACGGGCGAGAAGATCAACAACGGCACGGCGACCACCGGATCGTTCTCGGTCACGAATGCCAAGCAGGCGATCTTCCTGCCTGCCGGCAATCAGTGGTTTGCGGCCCTGTCGGCCTAACCAGTGACCACGCTGCTTGCCATCATCCAGGCCGCCGCCGGCCGCCTGGCGATTCCTGTACCGACCGCCGTCATGGCATCGACCGAGGCGCAGGTGGTGCAGCTGCTATCGCTGGCGAACAAGGAAGGCCAGATGCTGGCATCCCGGGCGGACTGGCAGGTGCTGACCAAGGAGCAGACCTTCACGACCGTCGCCGCCGAAATCCAGGCGGGCGCGGTGCCGTCCGACTACGGCCATTATCTGATTGATTCCATGTATAACCGCACGGCGGTCAGGAAGATCGTGGGGCCGTTGACCTCGGCGGAATGGCAGGCGGAAAAGGCCTTCCCGGTCTATACCGCGATGAACCCGGCGTTTCGCATCCGGGGCGACGATCTGCTGTTCACGCCAAATCCCACGGCGGGCCAGACGGTCGCCTATGAGTATGTCGGCATCAACTGGATACTCGCCGTCGATGGCGTGACCTACAAGGCCGCGTTTACCGCCGACACCGACGAGCCGATCCTGAACACCGACGCAATGACGGATGGCATCGTCTGGCGGTTCAAGGCGGCGAAGGGCTTCGACTACAGCGAGGAGTTCAGCGCCTACGAGGAGGACGTCAATCGCCTGATCGCTCAGGACGGCGGCGGCAAGCCGCGGCTTAATCTCCGCACCGGGATCGGACGCCGGGCCTTCTGGCCGGCTAACATTCCCGAAGGCTCCTGGCCGTCAGCATGAGCGTCCGTTACGCCACGCACCGCAACGCCCGCCGCGCGCAGACCGCGCAGGGCTTCAGCTTGCCGCCGCCCATCGGTGGCCTCAACGCGCGCGATGCCTTGTCCGCGATGGACCCGAAGGATGCGCTCATTCTCGACAACTTCTTTCCGCAAGAGACCTTCGTGGAGATGCGGCGCGGCTACAGCCAGCACGCAACCGGCATGACCGGCTCCATCGACAGCCTCATTCAGTGGTCGGGGCCGACCAGTTCAAAGCTGATCGCCGCCACGACCTCGGCGCTCTACGATGTGACCTCTGCCGGTGCGGTGGGCGCTGCCGCCGTGTCGGGCCTCGCCAATGGGCGCTGGCAGTACCAGAATTTCGCGACCTCGGGCGGAAACTACGTCATCCTCTGCAACGGCGCGGATTCGGTGCAGGCATTCGACGGCACGACATGGACGGTGCCGGCCATCACGGTCGGCACGTCCTCGACCTTCATCTATGTGGTCGCCCACAAGTCGCGCCTCTGGTTCGTGCAGAAGGAAACCCTCGACGCCTGGTATCTCGGAACATCCGCGATTGCCGGCGCTGCAACCAAGTTTCCGCTGGGCTCGATCTTCCAGCTTGGCGGCGAACTCATTGCAGCCGGGACCATCTCCCAGGACAGCGGCAGCGGGCAGGACGATTACCTGGCCTTTGTCACCAGCAATGGCGAGGTCGCGGTCTATCAGGGCGACGATCCATCAGATCCGAACGCCTGGGCGCTGGTCGGCGTGTTCCAGTTGTCCCGCCCGGTCCCGCTGCGCCCGCTGGTCAAGGTCGGCGGCGACATTGCCATGATTACCGACGAAGGGGTCATATCTTTCATCAAGGCGATGAACCTCGACAAGGCGGCACTCACCCGTGCCTCGATCACCGCCAAGATCGCGCCGATGTTCAACGCCTCGGTCCGAACCTACAAAGGCAATTTCGGCTGGCAGGGCTTCACCTATCCGCGCGGGTCGTGGGCCATCTTCAACGTGCCGGTCACGGAGAACTCTGTGTCCGGGCAGTACGTCATGAATATCCGCAGCGGCGCCTGGTGCACGTTCTCCGGCATCAACGCGAACTGCTGGGGATTGCTCAACGACGATCTGTTTTTCGGCGGCAATGACGGCATCGTCTATCAGGCGGATAACACCCGCGAGGACGACGATGCGGCAATCCTGGGAAGGATCAAGACCGCCTTCAACTACTTCGGCAGTCGCGGCATCAACAAATATGTGACGCTGGCAAGGCCCGTCTATCGCTCGAATGGCGTTCCCTCGATTGCCTTTGGCATCGATATGGATTTCGCCAACACCGATCCGGGCAGCAACCTCGACATCCCGGCGGCATCGAGCGGCTGGGGTGTGGGCCTCTGGGGAACGGCGCTCTGGTCCGGCCTCAACAACTTCGTGGTCAACTGGCGCACGGTCGGCGGCATCGGTTACTGCGGTGCTTTGCGGATGAATGTCCTCATCAAGGGCCAGTCCTGCGAAGTCAATTCCTTCGACGTGCAGGCCCAGATCGGGGGGCCGATATGAGGCTGGTAGTCGATCATCAGGAAGCCGTCATCGAATGGGTGGCTTCCCGCATCCCGCAGGTTGGCCCGCAGGGCTTCGGCAAGGCGACATCGATCGGCGTGGTGGATGCCGGCGGCAGCCCGATGGCGGGCGCCGTCTATCACGACTATCACCCGGAGTTCCGCACCATCATGATTTCGTTCGCGGCCGATAACCCGCGCTGGGCAACGCATAACATCCTGGCGCTGCTGCTGGGATATCCGTTCCGCCAGCTTTCCATCCACAAGCTGCGCGCCGCCGTGCCGCATTCCAATGCCAGGTCGCTGAAACTGGTGAGCGGCATCGGCTTCACCTCCGAGGGCACGCTGAAAGACGAGTTCGGCGCCGGGACCCATGCGGTGATGTGGCGTCTGTTCGAGCGCGACTACGCCCGCATCTATGAGACACCGAAGGCGAGGGCAGCCGCATGAGCAAGGGCAAGGGCGGCGGCTCGCAGCCGAAGGCGCCAGATCCGGGCGAAGTCTCGGCGGCACAGACCGGCGCCAACATCAACACCGCGACGGCCAATGCATGGCTGAATAATCCCAACGTGGTCAATCCCTGGGGCAGCACGACCTATGCCCAGACCGGGACGCAGACCGTCGGCGGCAAGAAAATCCCGACCTTCACCCAGACCAATACGCTGTCGCCGGAACAGCAGAAGCTCTACGAGCAGGGCCTGCTTGGCGACACGCAGTTGAACGAACTCGGCTTGGATCAGATCGGCCGCATCGGCGATGCCGTGTCCAGTCCGTTCAGCCTCGATCAGTTCGGCCCGCAGCCGGTGGTCGATGAGGCATACCGGGCGAAGATGCAGCAGGCCCTGCAGGACCGGCTCAATCCGCAGCTTGACCGCTCGATGGCGCAGCTCGAGCAGCGCCTAGCCAACCAGGGCATCGCGATGGGCTCGGAAGCCTGGCGCACCGCGATGGATCAGGAAGCCCGGAACCGCAACGACGCCAATCTGGCGGTCATCGCGCAGTCGGGCAACGAGGAAGCGCAGCAGTACGGCCTCGCCTCGCAGAGCTATCAGCAGCGCCTCGCCAATGCGCTCCTGGAGCGCCAGCAGCCGTTGCAGGAATTCGCGCAGTTTACCGGCGCGTCCAACAACTTCATCCAGCCCGGTCAGGTCGGGGTCGCCTCGGCGCCGATCCAGCCGACCGATGTCGCCGGCCCGATCTATGCGAACTACGGCGCGAAGCAGGGCGCCTATCAGTCCAATCAGAACGCACAGAACAGCCTCTATGGCGCGCTGGCCGGGGTCGGCGGCGCTGCCCTGGGCGGCTGGGCAACGAACTGGAGATAGGGAAATGGCAATCACGCATCTCCCGATCTTCAGGAATTTCCCGACTTGGCAGAAGTTGATAAATGCCAATCTCGATTACCTGCTGTCGATTTCCGGCGGCGGTGGCGGCGTCACCGACGGCGACAAGGGCGACATTGTGGTGAGCGGGTCCGGCGCCACATGGACCATCGACACTGCGGCGGTGACCCTGGCGAAGATGGAGAACCGTGGCACGCAGACATTCATCGGGCGCAATACCGCCGGGACCGGCGTTCCCGAGGAAATCGCCGCGGCCACTGCCAAGACGATGCTGAACCTGTCCGGCACGAATACCGGCGACCAGACCATCACGCTGACCGGCGACGTGACCGGCTCGGGCACGGGAACCTTCGCGACCACGCTGAGTTCGGCGCTGACCCCGCGCAAGGCGCAGGCGACGGTGGATTTCGGCGCGTCTACCCAGGAAACAGAAACGGCGACGGTGAGCGTCGCCGCCGCCTGGGTAACGGCAAGCAGCTATATCGTCTGCGCCCCTGCGGCGGTCGCCACGGCGGAACATGACGCGGACGACTATTCGGTCGAGGGCATCACGGCATCGGTCACGAACATCTCGGCCGGCGTCGGCTTCGACATCGTGGCCCGGGCGGCAGAGCGCACCTTCGGAACGTATCTCATTAACGCGGTGGGCCTCGCATGAGCATCAAGATTGCAGGCAACGCCGGTAACATCGTCACCAGCCTTGTCGGTGCGGCGCGGACGTTCTTCGACGCGACGTTGCCGAAGCACGGCACCGATCCCGCTGCGGTAGGCTCGGCAATCAGTGTCAGCGAAAACGATGCCGGCAGCGTGACGGGAACGGCAACGCTGTGGAGCCCGGAAACAGCGCAGGATTACCGGCTGCGCGTCGGCATGGATACGGTTCTGTTCACAGACGTTTTCAACGCGGCGGCGCAGAATACGTCGAACTGGTCCTATGCCAACTCCACCATGACCTACACGCAGCCGTCGCTGGGTTATGCCCAACTTGGCACGGTGCAGGGCACGGCGAACGGGCATTATGCGTCGCTTCGCTCATACCAGTATTTCCCGGTGATAGGAACAGCCCCGCTGGCGGTCGAGTTCACGGGCGGGCAGTTCACCGCGACCTATGCAGCAAATGAGATTGTCGAGTTCGGCCTGGGACTGGTGGCGACGGCAGCGGCGCCGGTCGAGGGGGCCTATTTCCGCCTGACCAGTGGCGGCGTCACCTGCTGCATGTCATTCAACAGCACGGAAGTCGCGCAACTGGTGACGGCCACGCCCTCCACGCTCGGACAGATGGATAAATACGCCATTGTGGTCGGCGAGCGGGCCATCCAGTTCTGGCGCAACGATGTGCTGCTCTACAACATGGCGACGACCTCCACGAACGGGCAGCCGTTCCTGCAGGGGTCGCTGCCGGTGTTCTTCGCCAAGCGTTGCACGGGTGCGGTCAGCAATACAAACGTGTTCCGCATTTCCGATGTGACCGTCAGCCTGATGGATATCCAGACGACCAAGCCGTGGTCGCACCAGATGGCAACCGCCGGGCGGATGGCCTATGAGGGCCAGAACGGGCACACGCTTGGCACGACGCAGTTCGTCGGCACGATCACGACCGGATCGAGCCCGCAGAACCCGACTGCGGCGGGCGGCAGCAACACGACGCCGAACGCGGTGGGCCTCGGTGGGCTTGGCGCATGGACCACGCTGGCGGCGGCGGCGACCGACTTCATCGCCACCAGTTATCAGAATCCGGCGCCGACGATCAACATCACCGGGCGGAACCTGATTATCACGGGCGTCACCATCCAGACGATCAACATCGGCGCTGCGGTGGCGACGACGCCGACTACCTTGCTCTGGTCGATCGGCTACGGGCATACGGCGGCATCGATGCAGACGGCGGAAGCGGCGGCCACGCATACGCCTAGACGCATTCAGCTTGGCTATCAGTCGGCGGCTATTGGCGCGGTGATCGGTGCCATCTATGCCCCCGATATCGTTCGCAGATTCGATTCGCCCATCGTGGTTCGGCCCGGCTGCTTCATCAACACGTTCATGAAGGTCAGGGTCGGCACGGCGACGGTTTCGCAGGTGATCGAATACTGCGTTCAATTCGACGGATATTGGGAGTAGGGCATGCCGCAGGGCGCAGGCTTCGACGGAGCAAAGCGAGCGGGTGGAAACCCGAACGGGGGACCGCGCGGCGGCGGCGGGAACGCGGGCGGCCGTCCGATGGGGAACGACACCAGCACCGCCCATCAGATGGCGCTGCATGGCAATGGTGTGAGCATCGGCAGTGGCGGCGTTGCCCAGGGCAACTATGCAACCCAGGATGACGCATACAACGACTACGCCCGGGCCGTCGGCAGCTTCGCCACCCGGGGCACCTTGGGCAAGGTCGCGGATTGGCTGGGTGGCGCGTTCTTTGACCAGAACGAGCCCATGGCGGGCAATCCCCGGTCCTTCTCGGGCGGCACGTTCCATACGTCCAGCAATCCGGCGGGCATGGTCGGCTCGCTCGGCGCCCTGGCGGCTGGCATCCCTGGAGCGGGGGCCATTATCGGCAAGGGCTATCAGATGGCCGGCGGCCCGATGGCGTGGCATGGCGGCCTCGACCAGCCCGACATCCGCACCGGGCCGCTGGGGAATGCGCCCGCGGGCTATGACATGGGCGGCAGCTTCGGCGACCTCAACCGCCAGGGGGCCGCACCGGGGGCACCAGGCCAGCCCGGGCGCCCCGGCAGCAGCGACGGCAACCGCATGTCAGGCTTCGGCAGTCAGGTGGCAACGGCCCCTGGCGGCGCTCCCATGGGCGCACAGCCAGCCGCCCCGGCCAGCCCCATGCAGGCCTTCGCCGGCGCCGTGCCCAACCACAGCCTGCCGCAGGGCTATACCAGCCTGTTCCCGAACAGCCTGACCCCTGCTGACAAGGCCGCGCTCTACGCCCGGGCGCTGGGAGGCATGGCATGAGCGGGCAATACGTCTACGCCAACCCCTCGATCGGTATCCAGGCGTTCCGGGACCCCCGGCAGGCCTACGCTCAGGCCCTGATGGCGAACGGCTCATCGACGGCGCCCGTCCATTCATGGGGCGAGGCTTTGGCGCGGGCGCTCCAGGCCCCGCTGGGCGGCTATATGCAGGCCAAGACGTTCCAGGGCTACCAGCAGCAGGACGAAGCCTATCGGACGAAGCTCGCCGCCGCCCTGAAATCGCCCGATCCGATCAGCGCCATCCAGACCAGCGACGACCCGACCCTGCAGAACATGGGCCTGGAGTACGGCATCAAGCTGGCCGAGGACAAATCCCAGGCCAAGCTGAAGATGATTAACGACCTGGCGGCGAAGGGGCTGAACTACGACGAAAAGACGGGGCAGATCACGCCGATCACTGATTTCGGCAAAGGCCTCGGGCAGATCGCTGCCGACCAGACCACGGCGCAGATTCCGGCGGATGTGGCGAAGGCAACGGCGCTGCTAGGCCCGGCGGCTCAAGGCGCTGCGATGAATGCCCAGGCGGTGCTGCCGACGCAGAAGGAACTGGCGCAGTACAATACCAATCTGGACATCGCGTCGGCGGGGCCGAAGGCGGCGAATGCGGCGGCGGCAACCGAGCCCTACAAGGACCGGAAACTCACCACCCTGATCTCGCCGACCGGCGAGGCGGTGACCTATGACAGCAAGGACCCGCAGGTGAAGGCCCTCATCTCGAAGGGCTACACCGAGCGCAGCGGCGCCGATCCGAACAGCAAGAAATATACCGAGGACCAGTACAAGGCCGCGCAGCAGTACCTCGTCGCCTCGCGCGAAATGCCGATCCTCAAGCAGAACTGGAGCGCCCTCAAGAATACGATGGCGCAGGTGGCGACGATGGGGCCGGATGCCGTCAAGAACTGGCTGAGTTCGCCGGAATACCAGCGCGCCCTCAATGCGGCGGCCGTCATCATGCAGGCGTCCTTGCGGACGGAATCCGGCGCGACCATCACCTTCGACGAGGCCAAGCAAAAGGCTGCCGTCCTGATGCCGCAGATCGGCGAGTCCGACGCTTCGATGGCCGACAAGCAGACGCGCTTCGACAATATGCTGGATGGGGTGAAATTCCGCGCCGGCGGTGCGGCTGGCGAAGTCGATCAGATCAATGAGAAGCGGACCAAGGAACTTCTCCAGCAGTACGGGCTGCCAGGCCAATGACGGACCCGGTGAACTTCCAGGCAATCGGCGCAAAGGCCAAGCAGATGGCCGCAGACGGCGTGTCGCCGGCGGACATCGACGGCTATGTGCGGCTGTTCGGAACCGATCTGGAAACCCTGAACGCCAGCGGCTTCGGCATCAAGGAAGCGCCCGCAACGCCGATCAAGGCGCCACCCAGCGGCCTGCGCGCGGCGGCGATTGGCGCATCGCAGGGCCTGATGGCGAATTTCGGCGACGAAATCGCCAGCGGCATCGCGGCGACGGTCGGACGCCCCGGCGGCGAGGCCATCCCAGGTGCCACATGGGGCGAGCGGTATCAGAACGCGCTGGACATCGCCCGGCCGCAGCAGAAGGAAGCGCAGGCGGCGCATCCCTACATCTACGGCGGCGCGCAGCTGGCCGGCGCGGTGTTTCCCGCTATCGCGGCGCCTGAATTGGCGGGATCGAGCTATATCGCCGGGGCGCCGACGCTGGCGCAGACGGCGATCAGATCCGGCCAGATCGGCGGCATTTATGGCGGCGTCACGGCGCTGGGTGGCGCCGAGGGCTCGCCCATGCAGCAGGCCAAGGAAACCGCCATCGGGGCCGGGACCGGGGCAGTCGTCGGCGCCGCCGTGCCAGTGGCTGTGGCTGGGGTGCAGAAGGGCGCCCGCTGGGCATGGAACGGTTTGAAAAACATGTTCATGCCGGTCGAAACCGTGACCGAGGCAGCGAGCGGCGGCGCCGGAAGTGCTGCCGGTGGCGCCAGCGGGGCCAGCATCGATGCAGTCGAGCAGGTGCGGCCGCGCGTCTCGGTCGATACCAGCCAGAACGATCACGTCAAGGCGATCAATGAAATCGCCCGGGCGCTGCGCCGCGATGGCTACTCGACCGATCAGATCACCCAGGTCCTCAACACCATGGGGCCGAACGGGACGCTGGCCGATCTTGGGCAGAACACGCGGCAGCTTCTGACCGCTTCGATGAGCGCGCCGGGACCGGCGAAGCAGATCGGGGCAACGCTGCTGAACAACCGCCAGACCTTGGAGCAGCCATCCCTGATCGATGCCGCGACCAAGGCGCTTGGCGGCGGCGCCGGGTTCCATGAAACCGATGACGCGCTGCTGGCAAGGCTGGAGAAGGAAGCCGGGCCGATCTACGAAAAGGCATTCGGCGAGGCGGCGCCGGTCGATTTGCAGCCGGTCATGGATTCGATCGATCAAAGCCTTGCCAAGATGCCGGCGAAGTCGCCGATCCGCGCTGCCGTCGAGCGCGTGCGCGGGATGCTGGGCGAAACCATCAAGGAGACGGCGGACGATGTGAAGATGACGCCGGGCGGCAACAGCGAGAAATTCCAGACCTATACCGATCTGGAGACGCTGCACAACGCCAAGCTCGCCATCGATGACATGCTGTCCAACTTCGGCGGCGAGAACAGCCTCGGCAAAGTCTCGAAGCGCCAAGTGACGCAGATCAAGAATGCGCTGCTCGAAGCGATGGACAGTGCCAATCCGGTCTACAAGGAAGCGCGGAACAAGTTTTCCGGCATCATGACCAGCAAGGACGCGCTGGCGGCCGGCCGCGCTTTCATCAAGCAGGACGCCGAGATTACCGCCGATGCCCTGGCCGCTCTGGCGCCCGAGGACCAGCAGTTTTTCCGCGAAGGCGCCAAGCGCGCCCTTGCCGACATCATCAAGGGGAAGCCAGATGATGTTTCCGTAGTCCAGCAGCTTCGGAAAACCGGACTGCTGGAAAAGGTCCGCGAGCTGGCGCCAAGCCAGGATGCCTTCGACGCCTTCGTGCAGGACCTCGCCAACATCCGTCGATTTGCCGGGACCCGGGCCGGCGCCACCGGCGGCAGCCAGACCGTGGAAAAGGCCCTCGGCGCTGCCGATCTGGCGGGCGGCGCGATCCAGGCGGGCCGGGATGCCGCGACCGGGAACACATCCGGCCTGCTGATGTCGGCTTTCAACAAGGTCAAGCAGCTCACCGGCTTGGGCGAGAACGCCCGCGCACTCATCGCGCAACGACTGCTGTCGAATGACCCGGAAGTCATCAACGAGACGCTGCGGGCTGTCGAATATGCGAAGCGGTTGCAGGCGATCACCGCCAGGACCGGCGCCGTGGGGTCGATTGCTGGTGCCACAGGCGCTGGCCCGGCGGCCGGCGGATTGACGAGGCAGCCATGATTATCGAAACAGGAGGCCTATCATAGCTCGCAACGGCTCCGGCGTATACACCCCGCCATCCTCCAACAGCTGGAACCCGGCTGTAGACGGCACGGCCATCGAATCCGTCGATTGGAATGCGGTCCTGACGGACTTGGCGGCTGCGCTGACGCAATCCGTCTCGAAGGACGGCCAGACGACGATGACCGGCAATCTGCCGATGGGGACGCACAAGATCACCGGCCTCACTGATGGCACGGCGGCGACGGATGCGGCCAGCTTGGGGCAGGTGCAGGGCCAGGCGGCGCAATGGGCAACGGTCGGCGGCACGGCGGATGCGATTACGCTGACGGTCATCCCCGCCATCACCAGCTATGTCGCCGGGCAGACATTCAAATTCAAGGCGACGGGAACCAACACCACGGCGACGACTGTGGCGGTCAGCGGGTTGACGACGAAGGCGGTGCAGATCAACGCGGCCGCACTGGTCGGCGGCGAAATCGTGAGCGGCTCGACATACATCGTCGTCTACGATGGCACGGCATTCCAGCTATTCCTCAGCCCGCCCGCTGCATCTACCACGCGCCCCGGCTCGGTCGAACTGGCGACCATTGCCGAAACCATTACCGGGACCGATGCAACCCGCGCGGTGACGCCGGACGGCCTTGCCGGGATGTGGGAGAACAACTCGACCGATATCACCGATGGCGCGGCCATCACCATTGGCGACGGCGGGGTTTTCAATCTCATTACCTCGACCACTGCCATCACTTCGTTCGTTTTCACCACCAGCAAGGCCGGTCGCCGGGTGCTGTGCCGGTTCAATACCGCGCGGACCCTGACCTATAACGCCACGTCGCTGATCGTGCCTGGGGCCGCCAATATCACGACCGCGCAAGGCGACATCTGCGAGGTCGAGGACAGAGGCTCGGGCAATGTCCGCGTCAACTGGTACACGAAGGCGGATGGAACTGGCGTTGTGCGCGCGGTCGGGTCAGCGGTGCAGGAAGTCAGCATCGTTACCGGCACAATGAGTACTGGTACCAATGCAATTCCATATGACAACACCAAGCCGGACCAAAGCGCGACTGAGGGCGATGAATATATGACGCTGGCGATTACGCCAACCAGCGCCACGAATAAACTCAAGATCGATGTGGTCGTCAACGGGGCTTTCGCAAATGCGACTGCTCGCGTAATTGCGGCGCTGTTTCAGGATTCAACGGCCCTCGCGCTGGCCGCAGCCGCGATGGAGCTGTCTGCGACGGGTCATACCGGAAACGTAAAATTTACGCATTGGATGACAGCCGGAACCACATCATCGACGACATTCAAGGTCCGCGCGGGCGGCTCAGTCGGCGGCTCGACATTCACTTTCAACGGATCGGCAGGAGCGCAGCTTTTCGGCGGCGTCATGGCCTCATCGATCACCATCACCGAGTTCAAGGTCTAGGAGTAGCGACAATGGCAGCAATCTCACCGCATAACGTAGCCTACGCCAAGGGCACCGGGGCAGCGCCGACGCTGGTCGATGACCAGACGAACCCCCTGCCTGTCACCAACGTCACGCCGACCGGCGCCGCGACCGCAACATATATCCAGGGCTTCAAGACCGTCGCTGCGACGGGTACGCCCGAACTGATGAAGGCCACGACCGGCCTCGTCAGTTCGGTGGTGATTCAGGGCTACAAGGCCCAAGGCACGTTGAACACCGGCAACGTCTACATCGGCAGCGTCGTGACCGATGCGACCGATCCGATTGCCATCGTCCCCGGCGGTTCGATCACCATCGATGCGCCTCCGGGCAAGTTCATCGATCTCAACACGCTCTACATCGACGTTGCCACCGCCGCCGATGGAGTCGGCTACTTCGGGGTGGTGTGATGACGATAGCCGTAAGACAACCTTCATCGCTGTGGCATCCTGGCTACGTTGCCGGTCGGTATTACGCCGGGCAATTTGCCGGCGCCGGTGGAACCGGCGCAACCATTTCCACGGCGACGATATATTACATCCCATTTATCGTTTTCAATAAAGGGCGGTTTGATCGCATCTGCTTCCGGTATACGACCGCAAGCGGTTCGGCCGGCAGTCTCGCGCGGTGCGGCATCTACAACGATGCCGGCGGAACTCCGGGAAGCCTGATTATAGATGCTGGCACGTTCGCCACGGACACTGCGGCGATTGCCAATCCAGAAGTCTCAATGTCGGCTGTGGATTTGGCTACGGGGCTTTATTGGGTGGCGCTGATAGAGGACACAAATTCCGGCGCGAATGCGTGGTGTCCTTATACATTTTTTTCGGAGGTTATAGGGGGAACCAGCGTCACGGCGATTATTGCCTCATCCGGTGGTGCGGCTGGGAAATCTCAAGCTATGGCGTTCGGAGCCCTTCCGGCAACTGCCGCCCCTACAGGTTCCGTTGCCTCCACGCCGGCCTGCGTTTTAAGGGCCGCCTAATGGCCCGGCTGGATGTACGCCCTCCGGTTTACGACACCGGCATTCTTATCCCCGAACAGTTCGGCGCAGTCGGGGACGGCACAACCGACGACGGCGCTGCGCTCAATCGCTTGTTCGCGGCGGGCAATAACTACAAGCTGACCCCCGGAAAATCATATTACACGACCATTCCATTGCTGGTCCCATACACATGTCTCTCTTTCGACATGACGGGCGCGAAGATCAAGTATTCAGTGGCGGGGTTCGGGACATCGTCCATCGTTCTTTCCTTTGGCGATGCCAGCCACGTTCATAACCGACCCGTCATAAAAGGCATATGGATAGAGCAGACCGGAGCCAATAGCGCCTGGTCGGCCAATGACGACAACGCGGCGGTTAGGTTCTACAACACGCAGCATGGATTCATTGACATAATCAATGTCAGCGGGACCATGACGGTCGGGGTCCAGTGTTACGCCAGTGATGGCGCGGGGTCCGGCGGATTCTATTACAACAACGTCCAGCTCGGCTGGATCAGCAGCGCACAGCACGCCCTGGATTTGCGTTCTGTTACTGCAAATCGCGGAGTGAACCAGAATAGCTTCTTCGGCGGAGAGTTCTATTCTGCCATCAATGGAACGCAGGAATGCAACGGCCTTCGGTTCAGCTTCCTTGCGGGGGGGTACGAGGGCCATAACAACAACATATTCATCAATCCGTCCTTCGAGTTGACCAGCGGCGCCGGTCAGCGCACCGCCATTAACATGCAATGCGGCGGCTACAATACATTCGTCGGGCTCAGGTCCGAAGGGAATGGCGACTATATCATCCGCTGTTCAGGCGGAGCGACATGCGAATATAACTGGTTCACGACCGGATACACATCTTCGACCACGTTCTCGATCCTCGACACCACCGCGAGGCAGCGGAACTATCTGGCATCGAGCGGCGCCCAGTTCATCGGCTGGAAGCCCGGATATAACAGCCCTCAACTCGCCCAGCAGGTCTATCACTACAATTCCACAGACATCGGCATTCGCGGCGTCGGCATGGCGACCAGTTCTGGCGGTGCTTATGCCTCCATCAGTCATGTGGCATTTGCGCCCGCCATCTCGGCCATCACGCCGCACTATGACTACATCGAGATTGGATCGCAGCGGGCGGTATGGGTAGAAGTCGATACCACTATAAACAAGAAATTCGTTGTTTTTCGCCGGGCCATCGGTACGGCTGGCGGGCGCGTTCGCATAGCTGCATATGACTCTTCCGGCGTTAATTTGTCCGGTGGTTCCGATGTCCTTGGAAAAAACCTGACGGGTGGATCTAGTTACGGTTATTCATACGGCACATCTTCGGACGGTGTCGAGTTCGTTTCGTTCGGCGTGACCAGCAGCGTTACCAAGATCCGAGTGATATTCACTGGTGGGACGGCGTCGGCCAAGCTGTGCGGGTTTTCAATCCAGCCCATCGGTGGAGATACCGAAGCACCGATGTTTGTTTCTGCCGATACGAGTTTCGGCGGATTCAATAACGAAATGGCAGCGGCGACGTTGCCGACCACATGGGGCCTCTATTACCGCTCCGGTCAGTTCATCAGGAACGATGGATCGACTACATCGAGGTCTACCGGCCTCGCCGGCTGGACGGCGGATGCGGATGGCGGCTTGGCTCCGCTGTGGGTCACGGCGACGGCCTATGCTGTCGGCGATCTGGTCTACTTCGGCACGCACATCTACCGATGCTCGACTGCCGGCACGTCGGGCGGTTCTGGGCCGACCGGGACCAGCGCATCGTCTCCGGTGTCCGATGGCGGCGCATCGTGGCTGTACGTCTGCGAGCTGATTACGTTCTCGGCGGTCTACAACGAGCGGATGCCATCGCAGAACGGCACGGTTTCGACCACCGACGCTACAGTCACCACGATCCTCACCATTCCGATCACGACCAACGCACAGACGACGTTGATGGTGATGGTTTCGGCCAGACGCACGGGCGGCTCGGCTGGTGCTGCGGCGGATGGCGCTAGTTATATCCGAGGCGTCAGCGTCAAGGACAACGCCGGCACCCCGACGATCATCGGCAGTTCCGCGATGATGACGGACCAGGAGAGCCAGGCCGGGTGGGATGTGACGTTTGACATCTCCACCACAAATCTCCGCGTCCGCGTGACGGGTGCGGTGAATAACAACATCGACTGGTCGGCCAGCGCCCGCATTCTGGCAGTGACGTAACCCCAGGAGGGACCATGAGTGAACAACTTGAGATATTGACAGAGGCCACAGTTTAACCGCCACATCCGGCAGGAGCCTTCCCGCAATGCCTGACAACACTGAGCGCCGCAGATCAAGCGATGCCGAAATCAGGATGCTCGTCGATGCCGTGCGCGAGGGCAACGAGGAGCGCCGCGCCAATCGCGACGAGGACCGGGCATTCCAGACCGAGGTCAGGAAGGCGATCCATCCCATTCCGCTGATGCAGCAGGACATCCACGATCTGAAGCAGTGGCGGGAAACTGTCGCCACCCCGGCCATCGTTTCGGTCAATCGGGCGAAGGTCGTCGCGGGCACGCTGGCGGTCACGAATGTCGGGCTGCTGGGGACCATCGCGGCGAAGTGGAATGAAATTATGAGCCTCATCAAGGCGGGGAATGGGCATTGAATTTCGCGCAAATCATCACGGATCTGAAGCGCGACGAGGGCGTGGTGCTGCACGCCTATCAGGACAGCCTCGGGCTCTGGACGATCGGCATCGGCCGGTTGATCGATCCGCGCAAGGGCGGCGGCATCTCGGAAAAGGAAGCCGTGATGCTGCTCACCCACGACTTGGAGCGGATCATGACCGATCTCGATACCCGGATTCCCTGGTGGACGCATCAGCCGGAACCCGTGCAGCGGGCGCTGGTCAACATGGCCTTCAATCTCGGGGTTCCCGGGCTGATGGGCTTCAAGGGAATGCTGGCCGCATTGCAGGCTAGGAATTATGTCGAGGCTGCCAAGGCGGCACTTGACAGTAAGTGGGCAAAACAGGTCGGAGACCGCGCGCGCCGGGTCGCTGACCTCATCCGCGGCGCGCATTGAAAGGAAATTGAGCCATGAAATGGGACACAATCGCAGGCATCCTGCGCGCCCTCATCGCCTTTGGCGGCGGCTATCTGGTCAGCAAGGGCACCATTGACGCCAGCCAGCTCGCTGAAATCAGCGGCGCCATCATCGCCCTGGGCGCCGTCGCTTGGTCCGTCCTGCACCATTCGACCACGGATGCCGTCAAGAAGCCGTGAGCATACTTGGCCTCATCACCGGCCTTCTCAAGCTGGCGTCGATCTTCGCCCAATGGGCGCACGATAACCAGCTCCTGAAGGCCGGGCAGGCTGAAGCAATCGCGGAAGGAGCGGGCGATGTCATCAGAAGCGTGGGGCTGGCGAATAGGGCTACCGAGGCCGCTAAGGCTCCTCCTGGTACTCCTGACGCTGAGTGGGCTGCTCGGCTGCAAGGTCGCTTCACCCGCGATTGACAGCTTCTGCCTGATCGCAAAGCCGATCCACGACAGCAGCCGGGACACGCCGGAGACGCGCCAGCAGGTACTCGAACACAACGCGCGATGGGCCTGCATTTGCGAGCATGATTGTCCGCCCGCCGGCGGATAGCCGGCCACGATCTCCATCCTGCCATTCAGCCAATCTAGGTAATCCCTGACGGCATATGGGCCGTTGAACGGATTGCCCCATACTGTCGGGCGCCCGACATAGACCGTGTTCGGCGGCATTTCCCAGCCCCGCGAGCGCCTGCGCTGGACGCGATATGGCTTGTCCCCGGTCACAGGCGGGCCTTGAGCGCGGCGGCATTGTCTGATTTGCCGTGTATTCGTCGCGCCGCTTCCCTGAATTTAGTCGCCGCCTCTTCGTAAGTTCTGGCGCGAACACTGAAAGCATACGGATATTGATACCAATCGCTTATTGGATTGGCTTCTATCTCCCTGCTCGGCCCCGTCGCTGCTTCCAGGCGCTTGATTAGGTCGTCCATCACCCCACACTCCCTGCATCAGTGCGGCACGTTACACGCGCCCCGCCTAACCCCCGACGCGGGCATCCGGCAGACGGGCACAGCGCCTCGGTTCCGGGCGGGCAGACGCAGCCGCGCGACATTTGCGGGAGGCCGACGAGGTAGGGGGACGGCTGGACTACGGGTATGCCGCTGACGATCCTTTCCAACTCCGTCACCCGGCGTTCCAGTTCGGCTATTCTGTTGGCGTCGTCCATCTCATTCCTCCGGCGGTGCGGGCAGCGGTTGCCAGTGGGTGGGTTCTCCGCCCAGCATCACCGTTGCGTTTAATCAGATCCACGCACGCGTAACCCCGCGAATTTGAAAATCTTCCTACACACATATTCAAATATGTCTTCATCGCTATGCCATCGCGGGTCTAATCCACAGTAATACGCATGAATTGCCGCCCTCACCATTTCTGGCGTTACGTCAATCTCATTGGTAGGCCCCGGCCTGTCAGGGGCCGATTCTAAACCTGTTTTCTGTTCAGCCAAGGTGATTAGCCCCCCTGATCCTGCCGCTTAATCAGGTCATCGATCCGGGCCTCTGCGAGTTGGCGCAAGGTGAAGTCGTTCGGCAGGCTCCCGATGTCGGTGTGCGCGAGTATTTGGCGAACGTCTCTCATCTCGGCGGCGACAGTCTGCAAGTCATCGAAATGCGGGATGCTGTGCGAATAGGCAAGAGTGCCACGATACGTCGCATAGTCTCGCCGTAGTCGATCTAGCAAATCCTCCTTCGCCAGTTCGCTGTCGTGCGCTGCGATGGCGGCGAGTAGGGCGGTGAGTGTTAAAATGTGGCCGCGCAGTCCATCAACGCCGTCGGTGCCGATGCATTCGGTTGCATGCCTAAGAATCATATCAATGACCTCTTGATCAAGAAGGTGCGGTTTCATGATTCAGCCTCGGAAAGAGGATAGTGAAACTCTGGTATTTCGTCGCTTGACGGCTGAGTCACGGTTTCGGTTCCGTCCGCATGACAGATGATTTTCTTGCACCACATGCAGCCGTCCATCTGCGCTTTAACAGCGGCATCACCTTCAAGCTGACAGCGCGGCGGTCCTTGGCATGCCCAGATAATCGGGGCATCATCATCCGCGCTCAGCAATCCGGGCTGCGCCACCCGCTCGATCTCGTCGGTGTTGGTCATGGCTTCGGCTCCTTCGGCTTAGAAATACCGTAAATCTCTCGCATTTCCTTCTGTAAGTTTCTTCCTAAATCTGACATGAAAGAAAGCCTGTTCAGTTGGTGTTTATTTAGATTTCTCCACAGCGTTTTGAAATCGTGAGCAAGCTGTTCTTTATCGTCACGATATTCTTGGATGATCTCTTTTATCTGGTCCGGCGTCATTGTTTCGTAGGTGACAACATGCGACCCATCATCCACCGCCTCGGGGCGCTTGAGTGCGCGGACCAAATTCTCGGCTTCGTGCAACGCCTTCTCGATTTCCAGCCCAATCGTCGGTACGCAATCAACCCATCCCGCGTTGTTGGCTTCCGACTGTGCAAGCCGTTCCTTCCACAGCGCGTTGCAAGCCGCCTCTATAGGGGAATTATATAGATGACTCCCGAGGTCATTAGTCATCCGCCTCGACCTTCTTGCGCTGGCGCTTCACGCGGCGCTCTGTTCGTTTGGCCCACTCGCCCTTGTCCTTTGGGCGGTAGGCTAGAACGCGGTCTGTCGCGGCGTCGAGGATCGCTCGGATTGCGTCACTCATGCGATCAGTTCCTTGTAGGTGAGGCGCTGGCCGATGGCGGCAGCATTGCGCCCGGTGACGCTGGCGCGAACCTCTGCCTTAACGCGTCCGCTCTGGCGCTCACGACCGGCGATAACGGCAGTCTTGCCGACGCCTCCACGGCCAAGGTTCAACCGCTTGCTTTCGTGCTTCGCAGCCTCTTTTCCGCCGATGTAGGCTTCGTCAATTTCCACGATGCCTGCCAGTTCGGTAGGGTCGTTGCCGCAAGCCTCGCGGAGCCGTTGGAGCATGAACCACGCGGTTTTCTGCGTGACGCCGATCTGCGCGTGAAGCTGGACGCTGCTGATGCCCTTGCGCGCGGTGACGAGCAGGTACATGGCGTAGAGCCATTTGTGCAGCGGCACCTTGGACCGCTCAAAGATGGTGCCCGTGCGGATCGTGAAATCGAGCAGACAGGCGTTGCAACGATAGAAGCCGCCCTTGCGGACGCCAATGCGCTTCACCTCGCCGCAAGCCGGGCAGACGGCCCCGTCAGGCCAGCGCCGCGCCTCGAAATAGACGCGGGCGCTTTCCTGATCGGGGAACATGCGGAACAGCTCGAATGTGCTGATGGTGGATTTACTCATCGCGCATCCAATCTTCCAACTCATCTTCCGCGTCAGTGGCGTAAGCACCGTGGCCCTCGCATTTTGGGCACGTGGTTTCGTAAAGACCAGACCCAAGGCGCGGCTCGCGCGTCAGTAGCCAGCCTTCGCCACGGCACCGTTCACACTCAACATCAACGATCATGCGTCGTCTCCCGGATGATAGCTTTCACTGCGGGCCAGTTCGTCGAGCGAAAGCCCGTGGTAGGTTGGGTCTTTTGGACCTACGCGTTCGTTCAGATGGTCCGCGATCCGCTTGAGGCTAATCGCGATCGACATAGCAGCCGCTTCAAGAGGCGTTTGCACATCACGGCTCTCAGGCTCGTATTTACCTTCCAATGGGTGTGGATGAGGGGTCATTGCGCCTCTCCCGATCAGGCGAAAGTGAAGTCACGTTCGCGGAACTGGTGGCCGAACCAGCGCGGGGCAGGGTTGCTGCCGGTGAGGTCAGCGAACAACGCATATTCCGCGTTGCCGTTCGCGTCGAAGCGAAAGCAACGGTCGGAAGGCTTGCGCTCATCCGTTCCGTTGTCCTCGATGAACACGCCGTTGGCGAGGGTGGAAAACTTAACGAGCATAGCAGCCTCCTCTCGGTTGGGGCGGAATTGCCCGCTGCATGAGAAGATAACTACCCGAGGAATAATCGGGAGTCAAGTATATAATTCCCCTCTATAGCCTCATTCCACTGGCTCACAGCTTCTCTCCATCGGTTGGCTGGGTGAGGGCGGCTTGTATATCGTTGCGTAGGTCGAATGCGTCTGTGTGCTCCCATTTCAGAATTTCCCGAATCTCCGCAATCCTCGCCTCTGCATCGATCAGCCGCCGCGCCAGTTCGGGGGCGAGGGCGATCAGGGCGGCGTTGGCGGGCGCCATTTCGGCCATGTAATTTGACGGCACTGTTTCTGTGCTGAAGGCGTGTTTTTGCCGCATGTAGTAACAGTCGGCAATCGTGCTGCCAAAATCGCTAGTGACGTAGGGCCCGTGCCGCCCTTCCTCTGGAACGGGTTCCCACGGCCCCGGCGTTGCCGCGTCCAGCAGGCGCTTGATGTCGGTCATGACAAATCGCTCCATTGCCTATCGGTCGTCCATTTCGGACAACTCTGCCGCTCGGATGTCCATTTGCCGCTGCACGGTGACTCTGGATGTAAGCAGACCGCTTTCATCACGGCGTTCTCATTGTCAAACATGGCGCACAGTTGCGACCATGCCGCACAGCCCTCGCACCTGTGAATCATTCCGCCCCCCTGCTGGCTATCGACTGCCTGCGCCGCAGTTCTGCCGTGGCTGCATCGGCGCGGCAGCCCTCAAGCTCCCGCTCTGCCGCTTGTTCGATGTACGGGCTCATGTCAATACTCCTCTGCTTCCCGCCGCGTGATAAAGAAGTGAATACCGTTGCTGCACTCGACCAGCGGGTTAGGATCGAATCTGTCTGGCTTCACGGTCTCGCCGGGGCGGTAAACGAATGTCTCGTCATGCGATGAGAGCGCCTCGGCAATCTCCACGCCCTCGCGCTCGATCCTGATGACCTTCGCGAACTCGGCGCGGCACTTCCGCCCGACTGGAGTGGATACCCGCTTGGCATCGGCTGGGATTTCCAGTGTTGCTATGCACGGCTCGCCGCCCCAATAGACTTTCTTGAATGCCGTGAACGCTCCGACTTCCGGCACGATGGAGTAGGGTGACAGTTTGTCGATATTTTCCGCGCCACCGAGGTTCGCGCCACCGAGGTTCGCGCCACTGAGGTACGCGCCACTGAGGTCCGCGCCACTGAGGTACGCGCCACTGAGGTACGCGCCACCGAGGTCCGCGCCACGGAGGTCCGCGCCACGGAGGTCCGCGCCACGGAGGTCCGCGCCACGGAGGTCCGCGCCACCGAGGTTCGCGCCACCGAGGTTCGCGCCACCGAGGTTCGCGCCACTGAGGTACGCGCCACTGAGGTCCGCGCCACGGAGGTACGCGCCACTGAGGTACGCGCCACGGAGGTCCGCGCCACCGAGGTACGCGCCACTGAGGTCCGCGTCACGGAGGTACGCGCGAGACTTCCATGCGATTTCCGCCGCGACCTTGAGCCGCCAGCGCTCCTGAGTGTCGTCGGGTATATCGATTTCCAGCGCGGCCTTGCCGGTCCACGCAAGGAATGGGATTTTGACGATCATCGCTTTGTCCTTCCTGAGTAAGTCACCGCGCCCCAGATCACCAGGGCGACGATCAGCAGGGTGAGGCCGGGCGCGGTCACTGAAATCCCCGACGCCGGTTATTGGCCGGCGCCGGTCCCTGCTTGGTTAGAGAATTCCGAGCTTCACGGCCTGTTCGCCGATTGCGTCCAACTCGGCCTTGGCCTTCTTGTTCCCGGCAGCGAGACACGCCGCGCAGACTTGCTGATAGGCTTCGACGTTCGTCTGTTCCCACAGGTCGAACGGCTCGGTGCAGACCGCCTGCAGCTTCTTGAACGCGGCGATCCAGCCCTTGCCGTCGTGCTGTTCGACTTCGCCGGAGCGGGGGTCGAATAGGGAGTAGGGGGCGGAATCTGACTTAGGTTCTGTAGACGGATCAGATTGATCTGCAAATGGATCGTCCGGCAGTCCCTTTGTCTGGTCGGCTGCGTCATCGTCGGCGGTCTTGGCAATCGACTGATAGTTGGCGAGCGAGGGCTGCAGTGCATGGCGGTCGGCTTGATTCAGGCCCTTCCAGAACGCACGGAAAGCGTCGGTGCCACGCTTCGCCGCATCGTCTGCCTGTTCGGCAATCTGGCGGTCGGGGGATTTCGTTGGCGCATTGGCCAACGGCTTGACGACGAACGGCGCGCGCTTCCCCTTCGTCTCGGTCAGCGCCAACAGCAGTTCACGGTCAATATGCGACATATGGCTGATCCGAATGCCGCCCACCTGCATGCCGCCCCATTTTACCTTGGGGTCGCAATAGAGCGACATCGATCGGCCGATGTAGGCCTTGGCATCCGGCCCCCAGGCATGCACTAGGACGCGCGCCATTGACTTGCAACATTTGTAGGGCTTGCCGTTGTCGCCCTCGAAAAAGATTGAGACCGGCTGGTCTGTTCCGGGTCGGATCGTCACTTCGCGAACGGTGATGGTACGCGGTCCGGCCAGCAAGTCATCGGCGTTGATCTGGTCGGACTTCGGAACGATTATCGGGCGCATGTCAGTGGTGGCGTTCATGCAAACATCTCCTGTTCAATCCGCCGCTCAGTCGGCACAAGTTGCTTATTAGTCTCCAGCACCGCATCATAGACGGCATGCTTTTCGGCCAGCTTCGCCTCGAATGCGGTGGCGGCTTTGATGATGGCGTCCTGCATCAGAGCATCCGGGAACACGCGGATCGGAATCATCGGTAGGCCGCCGGAATAGGACACGAAATCGCACCAGGCCCTGCGCGTCACCAGCAGTTCTGTCTGGACCTGGACCGCGTAGTCATCCGGCATAGTGCCGTCGATGATGGTCGCGATCTGGAATTTCTGCCGGCGGCTTTTGACCTCGATCATTCCGTCATCACCGACCAGCCCATCAGGCGAGCATCCGAGAGTGAATCCCCATTCGTCGTTAGTCACGAAACCGACCCGCTCGACCGGCGCAAATCGTTCGTTGTATATCTGCCGTGCGATTTCTTCGTCCTCCATGCCGCGCAGCATGTCGTCGCCGATGTAACTCGGCTCGACATAGTGGGTGATGCGCTGGGCCAGAAGCTCGTAGAGGTGCGCTCTTGACTTGTCGTTGTCTGCGACCTTGAGCGTCGGTGTGATAATCAGTCTCATCTCCGACGCGGTCAGCAGACCGCAGCGGGCCGCGAGCCATTCTTCCGATCCTTGGATGTAATCGCGGTGGATTGTAACTGCGCTGATCTTGCTCACGCCGCCACCCCATCCATCTGCATCTGCAGCTCGATCCGGGCGGCCAGCTCGTCGCGCATCCGGGCCAGCCAGCGGGCGCCCCATTCGCTCGGGCATTCCGCGGCGGCCTCGGTCAGCACCGACAGGCGATGCTCGGGGGCGGGAATGCGGGCCATGATTTGCTGAGATGTCATTTATCGCGCTCCTATCATGATGAATGCCCCGGCGACGATGGCCGCGCCGATCAGCCAGAACATGGCCTCGAGAAGCCAGCGGGCGAGGGTCCAGCGCATCATGCGACCCTCCCCGGCCCGGTCGGCGGCGACCAGGGCGTGAGCCCGATGCCGCGCTTCTGCAGCTCGGCGACGGCGCGGGCCTGCAGGACCGGGTGGCTGGTCATGCTGGCGAAGGTCCGCAGGTTCGAGATGGCGCACTCGCGGGCGTAGGTGTCGCAGATCGGGAGATTGAGGGAGCGCACGGACTGCCAGAAGACGGCGCTGGTGCGGTCGATGTGGAATGGCATGTTCATCGCTGGGCCTCCATCTCCTGGATGCGGACAGCAATCCGCCGGGCAGCCCTGATCTCGTCGGAGACTTGGTCCAGAAAATTGCCAAGGCACCCGACCGTCACGTCGTCGGCCATGTCGAGAATGATTTCGAGCCCGCGTAATGCGTCGATCAGGCGATCGAGGTCTGTCATGCTCACGGTTTCGATCATCTCAAGCCTCCATTTCCCTGATCTGGTCTTTGCAGTCCTCGACCGAATTGCCGAACCCGTGCCGACCGTCATAGGCATCGTCGGCGCCGTCGTAGTCGTCGTGGACGAACTGATAGGGGGTGTAGTCGCCGCGATAGATGCGCCACTTGCCGAACCAGATCGGATTTGAATAATTGGAGCCGGGGATGCGGTCGCTCATCTAAGCCACCCGATCCAGCAAGGTGCCCCGGGGCGCGTTCTCCTGGTCGCGGAGGGCCGCCAGAAGCTCCAGCATCGCGGCGGTCTTGCGGCGGCGCTCGCTCCACTCCAGCCGGGCGGCCTTGAACAGGCGCTGCCGGCGCAGGCGCTCGGCGCGGGTGTCGTAGGCGTTCTCGGGCTCCCAGATCATGCGAACCGCCCGCCACACGGCAGCGCGCTTCTCAGCCAGCGTGGCCTCGGGATCGGCCGCAACCAGCTTGGCGACGGTGATCTGCTGTTCGGGGCGATATGCGAGCATCTGGTTTCCCTCCGGTTCGGCCTCGGTGGATGCCGATGAAGGGAAATATATTCATGCGATATGAAACCGTCAAGCCATAATTCACCCAAAATGAAAAAATACGATTGTGCGTCATTTTGTCGCATAATATTTCATGGTCCAAAATCTCCGGTTGACTTCATTTACAAATAATGAATATGTTGGGGCATGGAAACGAACTCAGACATTATCGACGAACTCGGCGGGACTGGCGCCGTCGCGGCAATGCTCGGCCTTAAAGCGCCGGCCGTGTCAAATTGGCGTCGGCTGGGAATCCCGCCGCGGCATTGGTATAAAATGGTTAACGCCAGGCCGGACAAGATCACTTTTGAAATCCTGGAAAAGCTCAACCCGATAGCAAAACGGGCCGCCTGATATGCCCGATCGACGCCGAGGGCATCGCGGAATTGAAGGCGCTGGAGGGAGGACGCTGATGCCATGGTCGCCAGAAACGAGAGCAGCCGCAGCGGACCGGATGCGCAAGCTCCATGCCGACCCGGCCTTCAAGGAGGCCACAGCGGATCGGATGCGCAAGCTCCATGCCGACCCGGCCTTCAAGGAGGCCGCAGCGGACCGGATGCGCAAGCTCAATGCCGACCCGGCCTTCAAGGAAAAGCTGAGCAAGCTCCATGCCGACCCGGCCTTCAAGGAGGCCGCAGCGGACCGGATGCGCAAGCTCCATGCCGACCCGGCCTTCAAGGAAAAGCATCGCTTCCTGGCCGGACTGTCCGATGACCAGAAGCGGCTGTATCACAAGCTGCGGGCAAACGGCATCGGCCGCGATGCAGCCCTGGCCGAAGTGTCGCGGGCCACCGAGAGGGCAGCATGAAACCCTGGCCCGATGACATCGTCGCCCGCGTCCGCCATCGCTACGACTTGGGCGAGCGCATCGTTGACATAGCTTTGCGCCTCAACATCTCCCCGAATTCCATCCACGTCTATGTGCATCGCCAGGGCTGGACGCGCGAGAAGCCCCGCAAGTGCAATCCGTTCTGGACGCCGAAGCAGCGGAAGGCCGTGACCGAGAACCGCGCCAAGGCGATGGATCTGAAGGCCGACGGCATGCGGCTCTATCACGCCAAGCTGCGGGCGGCGAATATCAACGTCGATCACAGCCAAGATGCCGAGGCCATCGACGCGTTCATCGCCGCACATGGCGTGACGCGCTGCCCGACCGTGGCGGTGGCCGAGACGCAGGCGATCTGCGGGGATGGTTTCTATCGCATCGCGCAGCCAACCTATCGCAGACCGAGGGCCGCTGCATGACCGTCATTTCCATCGGCACAGGGCTGGAAGGCTCGCATTCTAAGGTTGACGGATTATGTCGCCAGCCTCGGAATTTACCTGGTGCGGTTATCGTGATCGTGGAGCGCGCCCGCGAAATCGCCCGCAACGATCTGGGCCGCGTCGATGATCGCGCCGTCATTGAAGTCCTCGCCGCGATGGTCGCCGGGCTGGTGCCGGGCGTGTCGTCCGGCTTCGTGCGCGCCATCCCGGAGACGATCCCGGAGATGCGGTTGGATGACCAGGAGCCCCTTACATGAGAAAGCGCCCGATGATGCTGGGCAGCGATAATACGACCGCCCTCCTGCCCTTGAAGGCGTCCGACTTTCGCCCGGCATTCAAGCGCCCGCCCCACATCGCCATCTACCGCTCGCAGAACGGCTATCGGTGGCGCCTCGTGGGCGGAAATGGAGAGGTAATCGCATCCGGCGAGGGCTACAGCACGAAATCCAATGCACGGCGCGGCGCCCGGACGATGCAGCGCGCGGCGATGGAAGCGGAGCTGGTTGATGGGTAGGCCCGAACAGGATCTGCAGCGCCAGGTCGTCGCGTGGCTGAGTTTCGCCATGCCGCGCACTGTCTGGTTCTGCCACATCGCCAATGGCGGATACCGGACGAAAGCCGAGGGAGCCATCATGAAGGGCATGGGCGTCAGGGCAGGGGCTCCCGATCTGCTGATCGTTCATGACGGCCGCGCGCATTTCATCGAGATGAAGGCCCCTGGAAAGGCCAATGACACCACGGCGCTGCAGCAGGGCTGCCACGTCGATCTGTTCGAGGCCGGCGCGCCGACGCGCGTCTGCGACAGCTTGGAAGGCGTCCAGGCGGCGCTTGAGGGCTGGGGAATACCGATGAAGGTGAAGATGCGGAGGGCGGCTTGAATGACCCATACGATGACGGCTGGAAAGATGCCGAGCGCAACAGTCACGATTGCTGGCTTCATGCGGTTGAGGCGATTCGGATGAAACAGGACAGCTATCAGGCGTTTCTGGCAAAGAAGGCCGTCAAGGCGCCGCGCCGCGGGATGGCATCCGCGCCGGCCATGCCATCGCATCTGAAACCATTCCAGCAGGCATCGACGGCTTTCGCGCTTGAGGTCGGGACCGCTGGCCTGTTCCTCGATACCGGCCTCGGCAAGACGCGCTGCCAGCTGCACTATTGCGACGTTGCGCGCCAGCAGACGAACGGCCGGGCGCTGATCCTGACGCCGCTGGCGGTCGCGCGGCAGATCGAGCGCGAGGGCCTGGCGCTGGGGTATCAGTGCCGGGTCATCCGCGATCAGTCCGAGGTCGGCGAAGGCATCAACATCTGCAATTATGACCGGCTCGAAAAGCTGGACCCCGCATCCTTCGGCGCGGTCAGCCTCGATGAGGCGTCTATCCTCAAGAGCTTCACCGGCAAGACGACGCGGGCACTGATCGAATCGTTCAAGGGTATCCGGTTCAAGATGGTGGCGACTGCAACGCCGGCGCCGAACGATCACATGGAACTCGGGAATTATGGCGAGTATCTCGAAATCATGGCGGCCAATGAGATGCTTTCGCGCTTCTTTATCAACGATACGTCAACGGCCAGCCAGCAATGGCGCCTGAAGGGTCACGCCGAACGCGCATTCTGGGATTGGATGGCGTCATGGTCGCGGATGGCCGAAACGCCGAGCGACCTCGGGGATAGCGATGACGGATATATCTTGCCGCCGCTGAATGTGTCGAGGCATCAGGCCGAGAACAGCAATATCGCCGCGGATACTGATCTGGCTGACATGTTCGGGATCGTTTCCATGTCTGCCACCAATCTCCATGACGTGAAGCGGCAGACGGCGGATGCCAGGGCAGCGATCGTCGCCAGCCTTATTGAACGCGAGCCGGATGAGCCCTGGGTCATCTGGTGCGACACCGACTATGAAGCCGATGCACTCGGCAAGGTCATCGATGCGGTGGAGATTCGCGGATCGCAATCCATCGATCAGAAAGAGGAAACGCTTGAACGGTTCGCCACCGGCCAGTGCAAGCGCATCATCACCAAGCCGAGCCTGACGGGCTTCGGTCTCAATTGGCAACATGCGCGCCGCATGGCATTCGTCGGGCGGAACTACTCCTATGAAACCTATTATCAGGCCGTTCGGCGCTGCTGGAGGTTCGGCCAAACTCAGCCGGTTAATGTCCATATCGTTGTCGCGGAAGGCGAGGGCGAGATCGGACGAGTGATCGACCGCAAGGCCGACGATCACGCCAAGATGAAGCGGGCCATGCGGGATGCCATGCGCCGCGCCAACGGATCGACATCGATCACCAAGCAGGAATATTCACCGACGCACAATGGGAGGCTGCCCGCATGGCTATCCGCTGCATGAATGAGCATCACGGCGAGAATTTCACCGCCTATAACGGCGATTGCGTGGATATTCTGCGCCAGGTGCCGGCCGATAGCATCGGGTTCAGCGTCTACAGCCCGCCGTTCGGGTCGCTTTTCGTCTATTCCGAATCCGCCGCCGACATGGGCAACAGCACGGATGAGGAATTTGCCGATCATTACTCGTTTCTGGTCCGCGAGAAATTCCGCGTGACCAAGCCGGGCCGCATCACCGCAGTCCATTGCTCTGACCTGCCGATGACCAAGTGGAAGGATGGCGCGGTCGGGATCAAGGATTTCAGCGGCCAGATTATCCAGATCCATGAGGACGCCGGCTGGATACTGCACAGCCGGCGCACGATCTGGAAGTGCCCCGTGACGGAGATGACCCGCACCAAGCATGTCGGGCTCCTCTACAAGCAGCTCAAAAAGGACAGCAGCAAGTCGCGCGGCGGGATGCCGGACTATCTGCTGACATTCATCAAGCCGGGC
>RRZU013217071.1_pt1 | contig 40495 bp, 40 predicted proteins | sample 2165561 | NCBI WGS metagenome assembly RRZU01 (sample SAMN10456909, study PRJNA506462) | wastewater metagenome | isolation source: wastewater sludge | place: USA: Moscow, Idaho | reverse complement strand
TGGTTGCCGCTGCCGGGTTACAGTTCCAGGCCGCACTGCAGCATCCTTACGTCCTTATTGGCCTGTCGGCGGTCTTCATCCTGGCCGTCGCCGAGGTACACGGAATCTCGGTCGCCGACAAGGAGCGGCGCCGGACGCTGGTGCTGGGGGCGCTGGCCGGCGATGACGGTAAGCATGCGGTGGCCCGGCTGCTCGGCGGCGGCCGCACCAACGGGGCCTGGCTGTCCGACGGGGCCGCCAGCACCGTGCCCGTGCCGGCGCTCGCGCAGCTCAACGGCAAGCTGATGCGCTACTTCCTGAAGAAGTACACCCTCAAGCGCGGCGCGATGGTGGCCGGCAAGGTCCTGCCCGCGGGCATCGGCGCCGTCGTCGGCGCGGTGGGCAACCGGATGATGGGCAAGAAGATCGTCGAGAACGCCCGGTCGGCCTTCGGCGCCGCACCCGCCCGCTGGGCCGGCGCCACCACGCTGCGGGTGCTGCCGGCCGTGGGTGACAACACCGGGAACTGAGGGGCTCGGCGACCGTTCGCCTCGAACGTTCAACTACGAGCTGTGACTTCTCGCGGATTCGCGCTGCTTGCGTGGTCCGACCCACCGTTGAGGCGCTAGCCTTTGATGCGGTGGGAACAAGGCCCGGCCCCAGCCGGGACGCACACGATGAATCGAGGCGAGCAGCTGCCGTGAGCAGTACAACTTCACCCTTCGGGCAGAACGAGTGGCTGGTCGAAGAGATGTACCGGAAGTTCCGTGACGATCCGTCTTCCGTGGACCCGAGCTGGCACGAATTCCTCGTCGACTACAACCCCGAGCCCACCACGGAGTCCACCGCGGGGGCCACGCCGCCGGCACCGGCCAACGGACAGTCCGGCGCGCCGAAGCAGGTGCCCCCCGAGACCCCGGCCGCCCCGGCCGAAGCCACGCCCCCCAAGGCCGAGCCGAGCAAGGCGGCAGCACCCGCCCCGGCGCCGCCCGCTCCCGCCAAGGCGGCGTCCGCCAAGCCCGTGCCCGCGGCCGTCGCGGTCGCGGCGGACGATCAGTCCCAGGTGCTGCGCGGGGCCGCCGCCGCGATCGTGAAGAACATGGACGCCTCCCTGGCCGTCCCGACGGCCACCAGCGTGCGCGCCATCCCGGCCAAGTTGATGATCGACAACCGCGTCGTCATCAACAACCACCTCAAGCGCACCCGCGGCGGCAAGATCAGCTTCACCCACCTACTGGGGTACGCGATCGTGCAGGGCGTCAAGAGCTTCCCGAACATGAACCGGCACTTCGCCGAGATCGACGGCAAACCCAATGTGGTGACGCCGGCACACACGAACCTGGGCCTGGCGATCGACCTGCAGGGCAAGAACGGCAGCCGGTCACTGGTGGTGGCCGCCATCAAGGGCTGCGAGTCGATGTCGTTCGGCCAGTTCATCGCCGCCTACGAGGACATCGTCCGGCGCGCGCGTGACGGCAAGCTGACCGCCGAGGACTTCAGCGGCGTCACCATTTCGCTGACCAACCCGGGCACGCTGGGCACGGTGCACTCGGTGCCGCGCCTGATGGCCGGTCAGGGCGCGATCATCGGCGCCGGCGCGATGGAGTACCCGGCCGAGTTCCAGGGCGCCAGCGAGGTACGCATCGCCGAACTGGGCATCGGCAAGCTGATCACGCTGACGTCCACCTACGACCACCGCATCATCCAGGGCGCCGAATCCGGCGACTTCCTGCGCACCGTCCACCAGGCGCTGCTCGACGACGAGTTCTGGGACGAGATCTTCTTCGAACTCGGCATCCCCTACGAGCCGGTGCGCTGGCGCACCGACAACCCGGACTCGGTCGCCGACAAGAACGCCCGCGTCATCGAGCTGATCGCCGCGTACCGCAACCGCGGACACCTGATGGCCGATATCGACCCGCTGCGACTGGACAAGGCCCGCTTCCGCAGCCACCCCGACCTCGACGTGCTGTCCCACGGCCTGACGCTGTGGGACCTCGACCGCGAGTTCAAGGTCGACGGGTTCGCCGGCAAGGAATACAAGAAGCTGCGCGACGTGCTCTCGGTGCTGCGCGACGCCTACTGCCGCCATATCGGCGTGGAGTACACCCACATCCTCGAGCCCGAGCAGCAGAAGTGGCTCGAGGAGCGCATCGAGGTCCGGCACGCGAAGCCGACCGTCGCCGAACAGAAGTACATCCTGAGCAAGCTGAACGCCGCCGAGGCGTTCGAGACCTTCCTGCAGACCAAATACGTTGGCCAGAAACGGTTCTCGCTCGAAGGCGCCGAGACCATCATCCCGATGATGGACGCCGCCATCGACCAGTGCGCCGAACATGGTCTCGATGAGGTGGTCGTCGCCATGCCGCACCGCGGCCGGCTCAACGTGCTGGCCAACATCGTCGGCAAGCCCTACGCCCAGATCTTCAACGAGTTCGAGGGCAACCTGAACCCATCGCAGGCGCACGGTTCCGGCGACGTGAAGTATCACCTCGGCGCGTCGGGCAACTACATCCAGATGTTCGGCGACAACGACATCGGGGTGTCCCTGACGGCGAACCCGAGCCACCTCGAGGCCGTCGACCCCGTGCTAGAGGGCCTGGTGCGGGCCAAGCAGGACATGCTGAACAAGGGCGACACCGCCGACGGCTTCTCCGTGGTGCCGCTGATGCTGCACGGCGACGCGGCGTTCGCCGGCCAGGGTGTGGTCGCCGAGACGCTCAACCTGTCCCTGCTGCGCGGCTACCGCGTCGGCGGAACCATTCACATGATCGTCAACAATCAGGTCGGGTTCACCACCTCACCCGAACATTCCCGGTCCAGCGAATACTGCACCGACGTCGCGAAAATGGTTGGGGCACCGATCTTCCACGTCAACGGCGATGACCCCGAGGCGTGTGTCTGGGTGGCCAAACTGGCCGTCGACTTCCGCCAGCAGTTCAAGAAGGACGTCGTCATCGACATGCTGTGCTACCGCCGCCGCGGGCACAACGAGGGCGACGACCCGTCGATGACACAGCCGGCGATGTACGACGTGATCGACCACAAGCGTGGCGTCCGCAAGTCCTACACCGAGGCGCTGATCGGCCGCGGTGACATCTCGATGAAAGAGGCCGAGGACGCCCTGCGCGACTACCAGGGCCAACTCGAACGGGTCTTCAACGAGGTCCGCGATCTGGAGAAGTACCAGCCCGAACCCAGCGAGTCCGTCGAATCCGATCAGGTGATCCCGACCGGCATGACCACCGGGGTGGACAAGGCCCTGCTGGCCCGCATCGGCGACGCGCACCTGGCCTTCCCCGAGGGCTTCACGGTGCACCCGCGCGTGCAGCCGGTGCTCGACAAGCGCCGCGAGATGGCCTACGAGGGCAAGATCGACTGGGCGTTCGCCGAGCTGCTGGCGCTGGGAACGCTTGTCGCGGAAGGGAAGTTGATCCGCATGTCGGGTCAGGACACCCGGCGCGGCACGTTCACCCAGCGTCACTCGGTGATCATCGACCGGCGCACCGGCGACGAATTCACGCCGCTGTCACTGCTGGCCACCACCGAGGACGGCACGCCGACCGGCGGCAAGTTCATGGTGTACGACTCGCCGCTGTCGGAGTTCGCCGCGGTCGGGTTCGAATACGGCTACTCGGTGGGCAACCCGGAGGCAATGGTGTTGTGGGAGGCCCAGTTCGGCGACTTCCTCAACGGCGCGCAGTCGGTGATCGACGAGTTCGTCAGCTCCGGTGAGGCCAAGTGGGGCCAGACCTCCGACGTGGTGCTGCTCCTGCCGCACGGCCACGAGGGCCAGGGTCCCGACCACACGTCGGGCCGCATCGAGCGGTTCCTGCAGCTGTGCGCGGAGGGTTCGATGACGGTGGCCCAGCCGTCGACGCCGGCCAACTATTTCCACCTGCTGCGCCGGCACTCGCTGGACGGCATCCACCGGCCGCTGATCGTGTTCACGCCGAAGTCGATGCTGCGCAACAAGGCCGCGGTCAGCGATATCAAGGACTTCACCGAGCAGAAGTTCCGCTCGGTGCTCGAGGAGCCCACCTACGAGCTGGGCACCGGCGACCGCGGCGCGGTCACCCGGATCCTGATGTGCAGCGGCAAGATCTACTACGACCTGCTGGCGCGCAAGCAGAAGGACAAGCGTGACGACGTCGCCATCGTGCGGATCGAGCAGCTCTACCCGCTGCCGCCGCGTCGGCTGGGCCGCACCCTGGCCGAGTACCCCGCCGCCACGGAGTTCTTCTGGGTGCAGGAGGAGCCGGCCAATCAGGGTGCCTGGCCGACGTTCGGCCTGGCGCTGCCCGAGCTGCTGCCGGATCGGCTCACCGGTATCAAGCGCATCTCACGGCGCGCGATGAGCGCACCGTCCTCGGGTTCCTCGAAGGTGCACGCCGTGGAGACCCAGGAGATCCTCGACGAGGCGTTCGGCTGAGCGCAGCTCGGGCGAAGCTCCGGCGACACGCTCTTTCTCGCGAGCGGCCGTGTCGGTACGGCGACACGCCGCCGTGGTCGTACAGGAGCGGACGCTCGCCCGGTCCGAACCGCGTGACGGTCAGTTGCCGAAGAGATTCAGCAGCGGCGGGATGCCGGGCAGCGGGATCGGCGACTGGCCGTTGGCCAGCGAGGCGACCGCACCCGGGCAGAAGATCTGGATGGCCAGGCCGGTGAACATCGTCGCCGGGCCGAGCGGGCGGCCCACCTCGTCGGCAACCTTGGCGGCCACGTCGGCCACATCCTGGCCGGGCTGGGCGAGCATCGGGCACACCTGCTGTCCGAGCGAGGCCGCCGTGCCCGGGTCGATGCCCGCCAGTCCGATGCTGGACAGGTCGTTGACGAACTGATCGGTGTTCGTGTCGGCCTGCGCGGGCGTGGCGCCGGCGAGCAGTGGGGCGGATACCAGGAGCGACGCCAGGGCCGCGGTGTGGTGACGCTTCATAACGGGGTCATCGTAGGCGCCGGCGCGGTTGTTACCCCAATCCGACTGCTCAGCGTCGTCCGCTACCTCGTGCGGGTACCTTTCTCAGGGAGCGCCGGCTGGAACGGCGCGGCGACGGACCCCGAGGTCCGACGGTACCGCCGGTACTGGCTAAACTCGGCGCGAGTCGTGACCACAGGGACCCCAGGACCACAGGAGTGAGCATGGAAGGCTTCGACGGAAAGGTCTGCGTCGTCACCGGTGCCGGATCGGGTATCGGGCAGGCGCTGGCCATTGCACTGGGCCGGTCCGGCGCCAAGCTGGCCATCAGCGACGTCGACACCGACGGCCTGGCCGTCACCGCCGAGCGCCTGGAGGCAATGGGCGTCGAAGTGAAGTCCGACCGGCTCAACGTCACCGAGCGCGAGGCGTTCCTGCTCTACGCCGACGAGGTCAAGGCCCACTTCGGCAAAGTGAACCAGATCTACAACAACGCCGGCATCGCGCACACCGGCGACATCGAGATCTGCGAGTTCAAAGAGATCGAACGCGTCGTCGACGTCGACTTCTGGGGCGTCGTCAACGGCACCAAGGCCTTCCTGCCACACCTGATCGAGTCCGGCGACGGCCACGTGGTCAACGTCTCCAGCCTGTTCGGCATCTTCTCGGTGCCGGGCCAGTCGGCCTACAACGCCGCCAAGTTCGCCGTCCGCGGCTTCACCGAGGCGCTGTACCAGGAAATGAAGATCAACAAGCATCCGGTCGCGGTGACCACCGTGCATCCCGGTGGCATCAAGACCGCGATTGCGCGCAACGCCACCGCATCCGGCGAGGTGGACTCCAACGAGCTGGCCAAGCTGTTCGACAAGCGGCTGGCCAACACCACGCCGGAGCGCGCCGCCACGATCATTCTCGAGGCGGTCCGCAAGAAGAAGCCCCGCGTGCTGGTCGGTGCGGACGCCAAGGTTCTCGACTTCATCGTCCGCATGACGGGTTCGGGCTATCTGGACGCGTTCTCGGGTGTGACCTCGCGGCTCATGCCCAGCAAGGGCTGATCCTCAGCGCCCGAGCGGGTTGTCGACCAGCCACTGGTCGGCCAGTACCCGGGGGTCGGCACCGGCAGCCACCTGCCGCTGCATCCGCTCGAGCGCGGCGGTGTCCAGCGCGCCGGCGATCTGGTTGAGCGCCAGCACCTGCTGCGGGTTCAGCTCGTTGCGCCGGTAGAGCGGCACGGCGTTCTCCGCCTGGATCAGCATCGGTTTGTGGTCGGCGAGCAGCACGATCCCGTGCGGGCCGTCGGAATCCTCGGGTACCGCCGGGTCGGCCGTACTGGTCCACGCGACATTGATCCGGTTCGTCTTGAGGGCCGCGAAAAGTGCTGCGCTGTCGTCGAATTCGATCGGTGCCGATAGCTTGCAGGTCCCGACCCGGGCCGGGACGGCCACTTCGCGCACGGTGCCCGGCCGCACCTGGCCACAATGCTCGACCAACTCGGTCAGATCCCGTCCACCCCAGGCCGCCACTGTCGCGCCCGTCACCGCGGCGGCCGGTTTGTCCTCGGCGGCGGTGGTGTAGTCGCCGGCCGTGATGCCTTCCGGCAGCGTTCCCAGCATTGCCCGGTAGACCTGCTCGTCGCCATATCCCGAGGCGGTGCCCGGCGCGAAGGTCTGCAGCAAGCCTCCCGTGAACCCCGGCACCACATCGAGTTGCCGGGAATCCAGCGCCGCCAGCGGATCGGCGACCACCTCGACCTGTGCGGGCGAGCCGAAGTACCGCAACGCCGCCGCGTACAGGTTGGCCACGACCATCGACCGGGTGTCGGCCGTCGCCCCGACGGTCAGGCCGGTCCGGGTGTCCGGCCGGTCGGTCTGGTGGCTGCCGCACCCGGTCAGCGCGACCAGCAGCAGGGCCGTGACGAACCGGCGCAGGCTAGCCCTGCGCCTCATCGGAGGCGGCCGCCACGGCCGCGGCCACCGCCGGTGCCACTCGCGGATCCAGGGGGCTCGGCACGATGTAGTCCGGCGCCAGATCATCGCCCACCACCGCGTGGATCGCCTCGGCCGCCGCCACCTTCATCGCCTCGGTGATGCGCCGCGCGCCGGCGTCCAGCGCACCGCGGAACACACCGGGGAACGCCAGAACGTTGTTGATCTGGTTCGGGAAATCGCTGCGGCCCGTCGCGACGACCGCGGCGTACTTGCGCGCGACGTCGGGGTGGATCTCGGGGTCGGGATTGGACAGCGCGAACACGATGCCGCCGGGTGCCATGGTGGCGATGATCTCCTCGGGCACGATGCCGGCCGACACCCCCAGGAACATGTCGGCCCCGTGCAGCGCCTCGGCCACGCCGCCGGTGCGGCCGGCGGGGTTGGTACGCGAGGCCAGCTCGGACTTGAACTCGTTGAGGTCCGAGCGACCGGAGTGCACGATGCCCTTGGAGTCGAGCACCGTGACATCCCGAATTCCCTTGGCCAGCAGGATATTGGCGCATGCCACCCCGGCCGCGCCGGCGCCGGCGATGACGATGCGCAGGCTGGTCATGTCACGGTCGAGCACCTTGGCCGCGCCGAGCAACGCCGCGAGCGCGACGATCGCGGTGCCGTGCTGATCGTCGTGCATCACCGGACAGTCCAGCGCCTCGATGACGCGGCGCTCGATCTCGAAGCAGCGCGGCGCCGAAATGTCCTCGAGGTTTACCGCCCCGAACGTCGGGCGCAGCCGGATCAGGGTCTCGACGATCTCGTCGGGGTCCTTGGTGTCGAGCACGATCGGGATGGAGTCCAGCCCGCCGAACGTCTTGAACAGAGCGCTCTTGCCCTCCATCACCGGCAGGGAGGCGGCCGGACCGATGTCTCCGAGTCCCAGCACCGCGGTGCCGTCGGAGACCACGACCACCAGCCGGTTGGCCCAGGTGTAGCGCTTGGCCAGCGTGGCGTCGGCGGCGATCGCCCGGCTCACCTGCGCGACCCCCGGGGTATAGGCGATCGACAGGGCCCGCTGGGTGTCCAGCGGTGCCTTCAACTCGATGGCCAATTTGCCACCGGCGTGGGCGTCGAAAATCTCCTCGTCCTCGATGACGAGATGCGGGGTCTTCACGGTTTCGGACACCGCGCCAGGGTACTTCACCGATTAACCTCACAGCCGGGGGTTCCCTCGCTGTGAGGAGCCCGTTCCGGGTCGGCGGCGTACCATTCGCATGCACATTCCCCTGAACAGGGAGGCTGGAAATGCCGTCATTCCGCGCGTTGCCGCCCTCGCTCCTCGGCGCATCCCGCGCCCGGCCGGTGCCCGACGTCAAGCGGATCCATGTGCCGGTGGCCCGCGCCATGGTCGACTGCGCGGTCTACGTCGACGGCTCCCGGCTCCCCGGCAAGTTCACCCACGCCGCCGCGCTCGACCGGGTCCGCGAGATTCGCGCCGACGGGCAGTCGGCCTTCGTCTGGATCGGCCTGCACGAACCCGACGCACACCAGATGCAGTCCGTCGCAGAGGTTTTCGGGTTGCACCCCCTAGCGGTCGAGGACGCGGTGCACGCCCATCAGCGGCCCAAGCTGGAGCGCTACGACAACACGCTGTTCCTGGTTCTCAAGACGGTCAACTACGTGCCGCACGAATCCGTGGCACTGGCCCGCGAGATCGTCGAGACCGGCGAGATCATGGTGTTCGTCGGCCCGGAGTTCGTCGTCACCGTCCGCCACGGCGAACACAGCGGGCTGGCCGGCGTCCGCCGGCGACTCGAGGAACAGCCCGAGCAACTCGCACTGGGGCCGTACGCCGTGATGCACGCGATCGCCGACCACGTGGTGGACAGCTACCTGGACGTCAGTCGCCTGATGGAGTGCGACATCGACGCCATCGAGGAGGACACCTTCTCGCCGACCGCCAAGACCGACGTCGAGCAGATCTATCTGCTCAAGCGCGAGGTGGTCGAGTTGCGGCGGGCGGTGTCGCCGTTGTCGGTCGAGCTGGGCCGGCTGCACTCGGACAACAAGGATCTGCTGTCCAAGGAGGTCCTGCGCTACATGCGCGACGTGATCGACCACCAGACGCATGCGGCCGACCAGATCGCCAGCTACGACGAGATGCTGTCCTCCCTGGTGCAGGCCGCGCTGGCCCGGGTCGGCATGCAGCAGAACACGGATATGCGCAAGATCTCGGCGTGGGTCGCCATCGCCGCCGTCCCGACCATGATCGCCGGCATCTACGGCATGAACTTCGACCACATGCCCGAACTGCACGAGACCTGGGGATATCCGGCGGTGCTGCTGCTGATGGTGACCGTGTGCGGATTCCTCTACCGGAATTTCCGCCGCAACCACTGGCTGTAGGGCGTCAGCTCGGCTGTCCCGCGACGCGCTGCGGGTCGGTGACGTCGACGCCGTCCTGCCGCCATACCTCGCGTAGCGCGTCGACCCCCTCGAGCCGCACCCACGCGGCCTCGTTGGCACTGATCGGGGTGGCGGCCAGGAATGTCACCGGGTCATACGGGTCGCCGAGTTCCAGATCCGGGATCGGCCCTGCGGCGAGCACCACCGCGCTGAACGGCGGCAGTCCGGCGGGCCGTTGCCACAGCGGGGCGCCGAGATCGATCAGTGTGTCGGCGGCCAGCACGATTCCGTCGACCGCCGGCGTGGCCGCCAGGATGGCGACCGTGCGCGCCAGGCCGGGCGTGGGCACCGTGTCGCGCACCGTGAGGAGCACCTCGGCGCGCGGTCCGCGGACCGGATCGATCGCCACCGCGCCCGGATCTCCCATCGGGTGCCGGGAGCAGCCGAGCGAAACATGGTGCAGCCGGCCGTTCACGGGCCCGAATCGCAGCACGTCGATGGGCTCGACGCCCAGGAACGTCACACTGGCCGTATCGGGGTCCGCCGCGAAACCCTGTGCGGCGAAATGGTTTCGCACATGAGCGCGAACCGCGTCGAGAACCGGGCTCATCGCGGTGCGGCTGCGCTGCGCCGGCCGTTCAGATGCTCAACCGGGACAGCATGTCCCGCGCCCGCTCAGCGTTCTGAGGATCGCAGAGGACATCGTAGCGGCCGGCCACCAGCTGCATGGTCGAGCTGAAATCTCTTGTACCCCTTGCCATTGCGTACGGTATGGCCGAGGTGATCAAGCCGAAGATGATACCTGCGATCAGACCGGTCAGCAACGCTCCGGCCTGATTGCCGCTCAACAGGCCCAGCACCAGGCCGACGAAGATGCCCAGCCAGGCGCCGGTGAGCACGCCGCCGCCGAGCACCTTCGGCCACGTCAGGCGACCGGTGACACGCTCGACCTGCATGAGATCGACGCCGACGATGGTGACCTGTTGCACCGGGAACTGCTGATCGGATAGGTAGTCGACGGCCTTCTGCGCCTCGGCGTAGGTCGGGTACGAACCGATGGGCCACCCCTTCGGCGGGGTCGGCAGTCCGATTGGTCCGCCGCGGCCCCCGACCGGCGGGCGCGGATTCTGGCCGGGCTGAAAAGGACTGGTCATGTGATGTCCCTCCTCTACTCCCCGCAATGGTACGTACCGCTAGATTGAGCGCCATGACATCTACCCCGGGAGATCCGGGCGACCGCCGGGAGGGCAACTACCAGCCCCCGCCGATCGGGTCGTACGAGTCGGCACCCCTGGACTATCCGGCCGACTATCCCGATCAGCCGATGTTCGCCGGACCGCCCGTGCCGCCCGGTGTTCCCCCGCCGTCGTTCGGTGTTCCCCCGATGCCGCCCGGCTACTACCCACCGCCGCCGGGCTATCCGCCGTATCCACCGCCGTACGACCCGTACGCCGGGTACCGCGCCGGTGTCCCACCGGGCCAGAACGGACCGTCGGTCGCGGCCCTGGTGTGCGCCCTGCTGGGCGTGCCGATGTGCATGTGCTTTCTGCCGTCGCTGGCCGCAATCCTGTTGGGCATCATCGGGATCCAGCAGACCGGTCGGACCGGGCAGGCCGGCCGCGGGATGGCGATCGCCGGACTGGCGATCGGCCTGGTGACCCTGCTCCTGGGCTTCCTGTTCATGGCCGGCGGCGGAGTGACCAGCGTCTTCCGCTGAAACGCGTTGAACCCCAACACTCTTCGAAGGACGTCAGACCGGCGGCTGGAACGGCGCGGCTTCGCGCTGCATTCCCGCGGCCCGGCCCTTCGCCGAGACGACCAGCGCCATCTTGCGGCTGGCCTCGTCGATCATCTCGTCACCCAGCATCACCGCCCCGCGGGCGCCGCCGGCCACCGAAGTGTGCCACTCATAGGCCTCCAGGATGAGCTCCGCGCGATCGAAATCCGCCTGGCGGGGGCTGAAGATCTCGTTGCCGGCGGCGATCTGATCCGGATGCAGCACCCACTTGCCGTCATATCCCAGCGCCGCCGAACGCCCGGCCACCCGCCGGAACGCATCGACGTCGCGGATCTTCAGGTACGGGCCGTCGACCGCCGCGACACCGTGCGCACGAGCAGACACCAGGATCGTCATCAACACGTGGTGGTAGGCGTCGCCCACGTCGTAACCGGGCGGCTGCTCGCCGACCACCAGGGTGCGAGTGTTAAGGCTGGCCATCAGATCGGCCGGGCCCAGCACCAGCGCCTGCACCCGCGGGTGGGCGGCGATCGCATTGATGTTGGTCAGACCACGGGCATCCTCGATCTGGGCGTCGATCGCGATGCTCCCGACCGGCAGCCCGTGGGTGTGTTCGAGCTGCGTCAGCAACAGGTCGGCGGCCTGCACGTGGGACACGTCGCTGACCTTCGGCAGGACCACCACCTCGACCGCCGACCCGGCGCCGGCCACCACCTCGATCAGATCGGCGTGCGTCCAGGGCGTGGTCCAGTCGTTGACGCGAACACCCCGCAGCTGACCGGCCCAACCCGGCTCGGCCAGCGCGCTCGCCACCGTCGTCCGCGCCGCCGCCTTGGCGTCGGCGGCCACCGCGTCCTCGAGGTCGAGGAACACCTCATCGGCGGGCAGACCCTTGGCCTTTTCGATCATCTTTCGATTGCTGCCCGGAACCGACAGGCAGGTTCGGCGGGGGCGATACGCGGAATTCACCCGTCCACTCCTACCCTTTGAACCATGGCGTCGATCAACAGGGTGTACGCGGCCCGGCTCGCGGGGCTGGTGGTGCTGGGCCCCGACGGCGAGTCGGTGGGCCGGGTACGCGACGTCGTCATCAGCATCAGCATCGTCCGCCAGCAGCCCCGTGTCCTCGGCCTGGTCATCGAATTGCTCACCCGCAGAAGGATTTTCGTACCCATCCTGCGGGTGACCGCGATCGAGCCGAACGCTGTCACGCTGACCACCGGCAACGTGTCGCTGCGCCGGTTCGCCCAGCGGCCGGGCGAGGTCCTGGTGCTGGGCCAGGTGCTCGACACCCGCGTGCGGGTCAACGATCCGGAACTGCCCCAGCTGCAGGGCCAGGACGTGGTGGTCGTCGACCTGGCGATCGAGCAGACCCGGACCCGCGACTGGCTGGTGACCCGGCTCGCGGTGCGCAGTCACCGCCGGCTGCGGCGCACCACCGTTCACGTCGTGGACTGGCAGCACGTCCAGGGGCTGACACCGTCGGCGCTGGCAATGCCCGGCCAGGGCGTCGCCCAACTGCTGCACCAGTTCGAGGACCAGCGACCGGTCGAGGTGGCCGACGCGATCCGAGACCTGCCGGTCAAACGCCGCACCGAGGTCATCAACGCCCTGGACGACGAACGGCTCGCCGACATCCTGCAGGAGCTCGGCGAGGACGAACAGACCGAACTGCTGCTGAAGATGGACACCGAGCGCGCCGCCGATGTGCTCGAGGCGATGGACCCCGACGACGCCGCCGACCTGTCGGGGGTGCTCGACCCGACGCACGCCGAGGCGCTGCTGGCCCGGATGGATCCGGAGGAGTCCGATCCGGTTCGGCGACTGCTGCAGCACTCCCCCGACACCGCGGGCGGTTTGATGACGCCCGAACCGGTGATCCTGGCCCCGGACACCACCGTGGCCGGCGCGCTGGCCCGGGTGCGCGACCCCGACCTGACGCCGGCGCTGGCGTCGCTGGTGTTCGTGGTCCGCCCGCCGACGGCCACTCCGACCGGCCGCTATCTGGGCTGCGTACACCTGCAGCGTCTGCTCCGCGAGCCTCCGGCCGCACTGGTGAGCGGCATCGTGGATGCCGACCTGCCGACCCTGACCCCCGAGCAGACACTGGCCGGGGTGACCCGCTACTTTGCGGCCTACAACCTGGTCTGTGGGCCGGTGATCGACGAGCAGGGGCACCTGCTGGGCGCGGTCACCGTCGACGACGTGCTCGACCACCTGTTACCGCACGACTGGCGGGCCAGCGCCGAGGAACCCGAACTGGACACGGCCCCGTGAGTGAGACTTCGGCGCGCAGCCGCCTCGACACCCCGCGCACCTCGCGCCGGCCCCGACTGAACCTCGACGCCGAGGCGGTGGGCCGGTTCAGCGAGTCGATCGCCCGATTCCTGGGCACCGGCCGCTACCTGGCCTGGCAGACGATCCTCGTGATCGTTTGGATCGCGCTGAATCTGTTCGCCGTGAGATGGCGCTGGGACCCCTACCCGTTCATCCTGCTGAACCTCGCGTTCTCGACGCAGGCCGCCTACGCCGCCCCACTGATCCTGCTGGCCCAGAACCGGCAGGAGAACCGCGACCGGGTGTCGCTCGAGGAGGACCGTCGGCGCGCCGAACAGACCAAGGCGGACACCGAATTCCTGGCCCGCGAACTGGCCGCGCTGCGGCTGGCGGTCGGCGAGGTCGCGACCCGCGATTACCTCCGTCGCGAGCTCGAGGAATTGCACGAGAAGATCGACGCGCTCAACCCGCCCAAGAAGCCGGCGGCGGGCAAGTCGGACGGCGGCGAGCGGCGGCCCAAGAAGTCCGTCTGATGAGCAGGGGATTGCTGCCACACGTGTCCCAACTGTTATGTATGGTGACTTGGTTCACAAGGTATGCCCGTCGTGCTTGCCGGGCATCGATCACGAGGACGGTCGAGTGCGCATAAGGGCAGGTTCGGGCGACCCGAGCAAGTCGGTTGTCGCCGGGCCGCGCGCTCGCGGAACCGCGCCGCTCGCCGAACTCGGCGAGTCGGTGCCCGAGCCCCAGGGGCGCCCGCGCGGCCGGCTGGCCCGCGCCACCCGCTCTCCTGCGCTCGGCGTGGCGGTGCTGTCCCCCCTCGTGCTCGCCGCCGCCGTCGGTGCGGCCGGGCCGTCCACCCCGGTCAGCCCGGACACCGGCAAGGTCGTCGAGATCAGCCCGCTCGCGGCCGTCGCCCCCACCCGGCCCGTCGACATGAGCGGCCCGACGGTGGTCGCGGTGGCCAAGGCGCCCGACACGTTCCGGGTGGCCGCCGCCGCGGCGTCCGCCCCGCCGCCGGCCGCCATCGTCTCCGCCCCCGGTGCGCTGCGCATCCCCGCCATCGCGCTGAGCGCGTACCGCAACGCCGAGGCCACCATGGCGCGTGCGCAGCCCGGCTGCGGCATCAGCTGGAACCTGCTGGCCGGCATCGGCCGGATCGAATCGGGCCACGCCAACAACGGCGCCACCGACTCGCGCGGCACCGCGGTCAGCCCCATCTACGGCCCCGCCCTGGACGGCACCCTGCCGGGCAACGAGGTCATCGTCTCGGCCAGCCAGCTCGGCCGGGTGACGTACGCCCGCGCGATGGGACCCATGCAGTTCCTGCCGGGGACATGGTCGCGGTTCGCCTCCGACGGCGACGGGGACGGCAAGGCCGATCCGCAGAACGTCTACGACGCCACCCTGTCGGCGGCCCGGTACCTGTGCAGCGGCGGGCTGAATCTGCGCGACCAGTCGCAGGTGCTGACGGCGATCCTGCGCTACAACAACTCGATGGCCTACGCCCGCAACGTGCTCGGATGGGCCGCCTCCTACGCGACGGGTGTGGCGCCGGTCAACCTGCCGCCCATCACCGGTCCCACGCCGCCCATCGCGGACGCGCGGCTGGACGCCCACATGGAGTCCAACCCCGAGGGGCTGGGCCCGGGCCTGTCGGCAACCGATCCGCTGCCGGTGTTCAGCCTGACGCAGAGCGGGGTGGCCAATTCGCTGCCCGTGCCGCCCGGACCCGCCGAGGGCACCACGACAACGCCGCTGAACGCACCGTGCACCATCTTCTGCCTCAGCGACAACGCCCCGTTGAGCGATCCCTCCGCGGTGCCGCAGTGGGGCCAGCCGGGATGGACCCCGCCCTGGATGCAGCCCGGCTGGGTACCGCCGTGGATGCAGCAGCCCGCCGCGCCGGCCGCCGGACCCGCCCTCGGTCCGCTGCCGGGTGCGCCCGCCCCCGGTCCGGTTCCGGCCGAGGCTCCGGCCCCGGGCGTGCTGCCACAGGGCCAGGCACCTGCCCCCGGCCCTGCCCCGATGCCGGCCGATCCCGGCGCGCCCGGGGTCTCGCTGGGCCCGCTGCCCGGCCCGGCTGCCTGACCGGCGCCGAGCGTTCCGGCGTCACCGATAGACTCGTCGGTGATGTCCGAGAGCACTGATCCGACCGCTGCCGTGCGTTCCGCGCTGGCCAAGGTCATCGATCCCGAACTGCGCAAGCCGATCACCGAACTCGGCATGGTCAAGAGCGTCGACGTGCGGCCCGACGGGGCCACCCACATCGAGATCTACCTGACCACCGAGGCGTGTCCGAAGAAGTCCGAGATCAGCGAGCTGGTGACGCGCGCGGTCGCCGACGTGCCGGGCACCGGTGCGGTCACCGTCGTCCTGGACGTCATGAGCGACGAGCAGCGCGCCGAGTTGCGCAAGCAGTTGCGCGGCGACCAGGGCCTGTCCGCCGAGCCGGTCATCCCGTTCGCCCAGCCGGGCTCGTTGACCCGCGTCTACGCGGTGGCCTCGGGCAAGGGCGGCGTCGGCAAGTCCAGCGTGACGGTCAACCTGGCCGCCGCCATGGCCGCGCGCGGCCTGTCGGTGGGACTGCTCGACGCCGACATCTACGGCCACTCCGTTCCCCGCATGATGGGCACGAATGACCGTCCCATTCAAGTGGATTCGATGATCGTGCCGCCCGTGGCCCACGACGTGAAGGTGATCTCGATCGCGCAGTTCACCCAGGGCAACACCCCGGTGGTGTGGCGTGGCCCGATGCTGCACCGGGCGCTGCAACAGTTCCTGGCCGACGTCTACTGGGGCGATCTGGACGTGCTGCTGCTCGACCTGCCGCCGGGCACCGGCGACGTGGCGATCTCGATCGCGCAGCTGATCCCGGGGGCCGAGATCGTGGTCGTCACCACCCCGCAGTTGGCCGCCGCCGAGGTCGCCGAACGCGCCGGGGCCATCGCCGTGCAGACCCGCCAGCGCGTCGTCGGCGTCGTGGAGAACATGTCCGGCCTGGTGCTGCCCGACGGTTCCACCATGCGGGTGTTCGGCGAGGGTGGCGGCCAGCAGGTGGCCGAGAGCCTGACGCGGACCACCGGTGCCGAGGTGCCGCTGCTCGGCCAGGTGCCGTTGGATCCCGCACTGGTCAATGCCGGAGATTCCGGTGTGCCCCTTGTCCTTTCGGCCCCGGAGTCGGCAGCCGCCAAGGAGCTGCAGAAGGTGGCCGACGCGCTGACGGCACGCCGGCGCGGGCTGGCCGGGATGTCGCTGGGATTGGACACGACTCGGCGCTGAGGCCCTCCCTCGATCTGTTCCGCGCTGGCTGCGACGAAACGCGAGTGGACCTCGCACAGAGCGCTGAGTAGATCAGGACTCTACGTCGCGTCGGGGTCGAACGGGGTGGGCAGCGTCGGGTCCGGCTCGGCCGGCGCGCGCTGGGCGGCCGCCGGCGGAACGACGAGCTCGGACCTGACCTCGTTGAAGTTGTTCTCCACGCTGTTGAGCAGCGAATCATCGCCGTCGAGAAGGTGTTTGGTGATCGCGGCCCGCGGCGACATCCCGCGCAGCTTGTTCAGCTCCGAGAGGGGCTCACGCAGATCGTCGAATTCCGGACCCAGATCCTCGCGCAACTGACTGGTGGCTCCGCTGATGTAGTCGCGGGCCTGCCGCAGCGTGCTCGACGTCCAGCGGATGGCACCCGGGAGCCGTTCGGGGCCCAGCACCACGAGGCCGACGACGACGAGCACCAGCATCTCGCCCCAGCCCACGTTGGCGAACACGGACTAGCCGTCCGATGAAGGGGTGACCGTCAGGGTGACGTGGCGGCCGTCGCGCACCACCTCGATGGGAGCCGGCTGGCCGATCTTCAACTGCCGCACCGCGACCGTCATCTCGTCGGCGTCGGCCACCGAGCGATCGCCGACCTTGACCACCACGTCGTTCTCCAGCACACCGCCCTTCTCGGCCGGACCGCCGGCCTTGACGTTGGCGACCTGCGCACCGGAGGCGACATCGTTGCTGACCGAGCGGGCACTGAGGCCCAGTGTCGGGTGGTTGATCTTCCCGTCCTTGATCAACGTCTCGGCGGTGGCCTTGACCTCGTTGACGGGGATCGCGAAGCCCAGGCCACTTGCGCTGTCGGACAACGACTTTCCGGCGGTATTGATGCCGATGACCTCGGAGGCCATGTTGATCAGCGGGCCACCGGAGTTGCCGTGGTTGATCGAGGCGTCGGTCTGCAGGGCGTCGATGACGGTGTCGGTGTCCGAGCCGTCGCCCGACAGTGGGACCGGCCGGTGCAGCGCACTGATGATGCCGTGGGTCACGGTGCTGCGCAGGCCCAGCGGCGCGCCGGCGGCGATGACCTCGTCACCGACGTGCACCTTGTCGGAGTCGCCGAGACGGGCAACCGTCAGGTTGTCGACATTGTCGACCTTGAGCACCGCCAGGTCGGTCTTCGGGTCACGGCCCACCAGGTTGGCCGGCACCTCCTTGCCGTCGTTGAACACGACGGTGGTCTTGTACTGGCTGGGATTGTTGGCGGCGTCGGAGATCACGTGGTTGTTGGTGACGATGTAGCCGCGGCCGTCGATCACCACCCCCGACCCCTGCGAACCCTGGTCGTTGCTGGTGGCCTCGATGGTGACCACCGAATCGGCCACCGAAGCGGCCACCTTGGCGAACTGGCCCGTCGGGAGTTGCTGACCGTCGCCGGTCTCCAGCGTGACCTTGGAGGTGGTGAAGGCCTCCACCACCTCGGCCGTCTTGCGGCCGACCCAGCCGCCGAGCAGCCCGATCAGCAGCGCGGTGATGCCCAGGATCGCCAACGCCCGGTAGGAGACCTTTCCGCCGAACAGGACGTCGCGCACGCCCAGCTTGCCCAGCTGCGGCGCGGCCGCGGCATGCTCGGGTTCGGCGACCGCCGGATCACCGAGGGCGGCCGGCGCGGCGGGATTGCGCCACGGGTCGTCGGGCTCGTCGTCGCCGAGCTTCTCGTCGGTCAGGGCGCTGGCGTCGACCGGGTGCCGCTGCAGCGAGTCCCCACCCGGATACGGCCGGCCGAACGCCTCGGCCAGCACCGGATCCTTGGGCTTCTGGTCGGGCCGGAACTCCGAGCCGTCGCGGAACCGCGGCGAGCGCAGGTCGTCGGCGACGAAGGACCCCTCGACGCCGTCGGGCCGCGCGAACGTCCGGCGCGATGCCTCGTCGACGGGAGGCCGTGACACGGGTCGCGGCGCCAGGCGCGGGCCGCTGGCACCCTGGCCGGAGTTGTCCTGGTTGGAACTCAAGTCACCCTCGATCAATCGTGCGAAGCGTACGGATCCGTGCGGCGCAACCGCCGGGAGGCCCGGGAGGCGTTGGCCCCTGGTACACCCTACCGGCGGCGCCGGCCGTCCCAGGGGTTGCGCGGCCCTTGCGACTCGGGGTCGGGGTTGTCGCAGGCTCCCGGATCGTCGCACTGCACCAGCGACGAGAACGGGATCTGGCTCAGCCGACCCATCAGGGAGGTCGGCGGGTCGATCGGATGAGAGTTCTGCAGCACGTCGCGGGCCTGCCGCTGGGCGTCGACCTCGGCGACGCACTCGACGCACTGCGACAGATGGGTGGCGGCCCGCATATAGGCGTTCATCCGCAGCTCACCGTCGACGTAGGCGGCAATGGCCTCGGTGGACAGGTGCTCGGTGGATCTGAACTGCCGGGGCGCGCCGACGGGCGCGTCGCTCTGCGACGCGAAATGCGCCGGCAACCGGGAGAACAGCCGGAACACATGCCCCCGGTCGAACATCACCCCGCTCCTTCCCCGGTCGTTGGCGCCTACCGCAGTCGAATGTAGCGCGCGGGACCAGTTCACTGCGAGAAAACCCGGCAGGGTCAGGCCGTCTTGGCGATGTACTGCGGATCCTGGGAATGTGCTGCGAGGTAGTCGCGGATGCCCTGGCGACCACGGTGGATGCGGCTGCGGACGGTGCCGAGCTTGACGCCCAGCGTCGCACCGATCTCCTCGTAGGACAGGCCTTCGATATCGCACAACACCACGGCGGCGCGGAACTCCGGCGCCAGCGAGTCCAGGGCCGCCTGCAGGTCGGCGCCCAGGCGGGAGTCGTGGTAGATCTGCTCGGGGTTGGGGTCGGACGCCGGAACGCGCTCGTAGTCCTCCGGCAGCGCCTCCATCCGGATCCGTCCGCGCCGGCGAACCATGTCGAGGAACAGGTTGGTGGTGATGCGGTGCAGCCATCCCTCGAACGTCCCGGGCTGGTAGTTCTGCACCGAGCGGAACACCCGGATGAACGTCTCCTGGGTCAGGTCCTCGGCATCGTGCTGGTTCCCCGACAGGCGGTAGGCCAGCCGGTAGACCCGATCGGCGTGCTGGCGCACCAGCTCGTCCCACGACGGCATCGTGGTCTTGTCCCCGGTTGCGTCGAACACCGCGGTGCCGTGCAACTCGTCGGATGGCTCCACCCAGCCCTGCTCACCGTGGTCGGGGTGCGACATGCTGGCCGGGGCCATGAACGCGTTGGTCGTGGGATCCTCCTGGTCGAAGCCGCTGCCGGCGCGAGGCCCAACGGCATATGAACCGTCGGGTTCGGCGAGCGGTTTGGTTCCGCGAGCGCGAGGCCCGACGGCATATGAACCGTCGGAGTCGGCAACATGGAACTCGTCGCCATTATTCCCGATCCAGCTACCGCCGACGTCCATGCCGAATACCGTTGCCGACCGGCGTGTGGCGGGCATATGAGGCACCTGAAGTTTTCCTGAGAAAGCGGGCCGCGCCCCGATTGCGCTGCACAGATGGGCGCGCCAGCTGCATTGCGCCCGGCATTCGATCTACGCTGCGGGCATGCCCGATGAGGATCCGCCGGTGTTGGTCCGGCCAAGTCGCGCCGACGCCATGCTCGCCCATGCCGAGGGCTCGATCACCGAGGACGCCGTGCTCGCCGCGGCCCGGGAACGGGCCGAGGACATCGGCGCCGACGCGGTGACCCCGGCCGTCGGCGCGCTGCTGAGCATGCTTACCCGGCTGTCCGGGGGCAAGGCCGTGGCGGAGGTCGGCACCGGGGCCGGCGTGAGCGGGCTGTGGATGCTCTCCGGGATGCGCGACGACGGCGTCCTGACCACCATCGACATCGAGCCCGAGCACCAGCGCCTGGCCAAGCAGGCGTTCAGCGAGGGCGGCATCGGGCCGTCGCGCACCCGGCTCATCACCGGACGCGCCCAGGACGTCCTCACCCGCCTCGCCGACGAGTCCTACGATCTGGTCTTCATCGACGCCGAACCGGGCGATCAGGCCGATTTCGTGGTCGAGGGAATCCGGCTACTGCGGCCCGGCGGCGTCATCGTCGTGCATCGCGCCGCACTGGCGGGTCGAGCCGGGGATCCCTCGGCGAACGACCCCGAGGTCGCGTCGGTGCGCGAGGCGGCCCGGCTGATCGCCGAGGACGAGCGCTTCACCCCCGTGTTGTTGCCTCTAGGTGATGGGATCCTGGCGGCGGCCCGCGACTGATCCGGAATCACCGGCAGTCTTTACGAGCTCATGACGCCGGAGTCGTTGACACGCCATTGAACGAGTGTTTAGCGTATTGAACATGCGTTCAGCGCACGATCCGACCGCGGCCGCCAGGATTCGCGACGCCGCGATCGACCAGTTCGGCCGGCACGGCTTCGAGGTCGGCGTCCGAGCCATTGCGGGCGCGGCCGGAGTCAGCCCCGGTCTGGTGATCCATCACTTCGGCTCCAAGGACGGCCTGCGCGCGGCCTGCGACGAGCACATCGCCGAGAGCATCCGGCAATCCAAGAGCGAATCCCTGCAGACCCACGACCCGGCGGCCTGGTTCACCGCGATCGCCGAGATCGAGGAATTCGCGCCGATGATGGCGTACCTGGTGCGCACCATGCAGACCGGCGGCGAGCTGGCCAGGACGATGTGGCGCACCATGATCGACAACGCCGAGCAGTACATGGACGAGGGCGTCCGCGCCGGCACGGTCAAGCCCAGCCAGGACGCCAAGGCCCGGGCCCGCTATCTCGCGCTGTCCGGCGGCGGAGCCTTCCTGCTCTACCTGCAGCTGCATGAGAACCCCACCGATCTTCGCGCGGTGCTGCACGACTATGCCCTGGACATGATCCTGCCGGCGCTCGAGGTGTATTCCAACGGCCTGCTCACCGACTCGACCATGTACGACGCGTTCCTGGAGCAGCGCAACCAAGGCATTCCCGTCAAGACCGTGCCCGACACCGCACCCGAGGATGAGACGGAGTAGCGCATCATGACCGAACACCAGCAAGCCATCGAAATCTCCGGCCTGACAAAGAATTTCGGTTCGGTCCGCGCTCTGGACGGCCTCGACATGACGGTCACCCCGGGGGAAGTGCACGGCTTTCTGGGGCCCAACGGCGCTGGCAAGTCCACCACCATCCGGATCCTGTTGGGGCTGGTGCGCTCCGACGGAGGCACCGTGCGGATGCTCGGCCACGACCCCTGGGCCGACGCCGTGGACCTGCACCGCCGGATCGCCTATGTCCCCGGCGATGTCACGCTGTGGCCGTCGCTGACCGGCGGCGAGACCATCGACCTGCTGGCGCGGATGCGCGGCGGGATGGACACCGGGCGCCGGAGCGAACTCATCGAACGCTTCGAGCTCGACCCGCACAAGAAAGCCCGCACCTATTCGAAGGGCAACCGGCAGAAGGTGTCGCTGGTATCGGCATTCGCATCCAACGCGGAACTACTGTTGCTGGACGAGCCCAGCACCGGCCTGGACCCGTTGATGGAGAACGTCTTTCAACGGTGCGTCGCCGAGGCCCGTGATCGTGGCACCACCGTCCTGCTGTCGAGCCACATCCTGGCCGAGACCGAAGCCCTCTGTGATCGCCTGACCATCATCCGCGCGGGCAGGACCGTCGAATCCGGCACCCTGGACTCGATGCAGCGCCTGTCGCGCACGTCGATCAAGGCCGAATTGCTCAGCGACCCCGGCGATCTCCGGCGGATCCCGGGGGTCGAGGACATCGGCTTCGAGGGCAGTATCCTGCACGTCAAGGTGGACAGCGCCAGCCTGCCCGAACTGATCCGGGCACTCGGGCAGGCCGGAGTACGCAGCCTGGTCAGTCAGCCCCGCACCCTGGAAGACCTGTTCCTGCGCCACTACGGACCCGACCCGGACGCCGGGAACCGGGAGGACCGGAAGGTGCACGCATGAGTACGCCGGTCCTGACCCCGGCGATCCGGCCGGCCGCGGGCGAGCCGCCCGGATCGTCGAAATTCACTGGGACACTGCGGCTGCTGCGGCTGTACCTGCGCCGCGACCGCGTGGTCGCGGCACTGTGGATCCTGCTGCTGTCGGTCCCGCCGGCCACGGTCTATGTGGGCAGCATCAGCAAGGTGTACCCGACCGACGCCGGCCGCGCCGGCATGGTGGCCTCGATCATGGCCAGTCCCGCCCAGCGCGCCATGTACGGCAACGTCTACAACGACACCCTGGGCGCCGTCGGCGTCTGGAAGGCCGGGATGTTCCACGTGCTGATCGCGGTGGCGGTGATCCTGACGGTCATCCGGCACACCCGCGGCGACGAGGAGGCCGGCCGGACCGAGCTGCTCGATTCGACCGCCGTCGGCCGCTACGCCGATCTGACCGCCACTCTGATGCTGGCTCTCGGCGCATCGCTACTGACCGGGCTGATCGGCTTCGCCACTCTGCTGACCGTCGACATCCCGGCCGCCGGTTCTCTGGCGTTCGGACTGGCACTGGCCGGTTCGGGCCTGGTGTTCGGCGCCGTCGCCGCGGTCGCTGCCCAACTCTCGGCCAACGCCCGCACCGCTCGGGGCCTGGCATTCGCGGTGCTGGCGGCCGCGTTCACGCTGCGCGCTGTCGGCGACGCCCGGTCGGCCACCGGATCCAGCGCGCTGTCCTGGCTCTCGCCGCTGGGCTGGTCGCTGCAGGTGCGACCGTTCGCCGGCGACCGGTGGTGGGTGCTGGCACTGCACGTGCTCGCGTGCGCGTTGCTGACGGTGTTCGCCTACTGGCTGCGGGGTCGACGCGACGTCGGGGCGGGATTGCTGGCCGAGCGGCCCGGCCCCGGTACGGCGGGGCCCGCGCTCGCCGGGCCGCTGGCCCTGGCATGGCGGGTCAGCCGCGGCGCACTGCTGCTGTGGACGACCGGCCTGTGCCTGTACGGGCTGATGATCGGCAGCGTCGTACCCGGGGTGGGCGACGAGGTGGGCGACAGTGGGCTGGCCCGCGATATCGTCACCCGCCTCGGCGGTACCGCGGCCATGGAGCAGGCCTTCATCGCGATCGCATTCGCGATGCTCGGCATGGTGGCCTCGGCATTCGTCATCTCGATGCTGTTGCGGCTGCACCAGGAGGAGACCATTGGCCGCGCGGAGACGGCACTGGCCGGTTCGGTAAGCCGGACCCGTTGGCTGGCAAGCTATCTGGGGCTCGCGATCGCCGGATCGGGTGTCGCGATGCTGCTGGCCGGCACGGTCGCGGGGCTGACCTACGGCATTGCAGCCGGCGACGTCGGCGGCAAGCTGCCGGCCGCACTGGGCGCCGCCGCCGTGCAGTTGCCCGCGGTGTGGCTGCTCGCCGCGGTGACCGTCGCGCTGTTCGGGCTGACACCCCGGTTCAGCCCGGCGGCCTGGGCGGTGCTCGTGGGTTTCATCGCGCTGTACATGCTCGGATCGCTGTCCGGGTTCCCGCAGTGGCTGCTGAACCTCGAACCGTTCTCGCACATCCCCCGCGTCGTTGCCGGGAGCTTCACGGCGGTGCCGCTGCTGTGGCTGCTCGCCGTCGACGTCACATTGATCATGCTGGGCGTCAACGCATTTCGGCGACGCGATCTGGAGTGAGGAGCAGCAGATGTTTTTCGGTTACCGGGAGTACCGACAACAGGTGCGTTACCGCCCGGTACCGAATGTGTGGTGAGCACGGGTTCCGACCCTGCTGCGGTCCGGTTGAATCCATACTGGTCTCGTGGAACAGCTACTGACCGGGCTCGGGCTGTCGACCGCCGCCGGGCTCAACGCCTACATCCCGATGCTGATGCTCGGATTGTTGGCGCGCTTCACCGACATCGTTCACCTGCCGGCCGGCTGGAGCTGGATGGAGAACGGCTGGGTGATTCTGATCATCGCGGTCCTGCTGGTCGTGGAGATCGTCGCCGACAAGATTCCGGCGCTGGACTCGGTGAACGACTCAGTGCAGACCTTCGTGCGGCCCGCCGCCGGCGGCATCGTGTTCGGGTCGGGCACGGCCGCGCAGACCGCCGCCGTCAGCGACCCGGGCCAGTGGGCCCGCTCCGGCGGCTGGGTCCCGGTGGTGATCGGCGTCGTCGTCGCGCTCGCGGTGCACCTGACCAAGACCGCCGTGCGGCCCGCCGCCAACGTGGCGACCGCCGGGGTGGCCGCCCCGGTGCTGTCGACCCTGGAGGATGTCACCAGTTTCGGGCTGGTGTTCATCGCGCTGCTCATCCCCGTACTGGTGCTCGTCATCGTGGCCGCTCTGATCTGGGCGGGCTGGCGGCTATGGCGGAAGATCCGTCGCCGCAAGGACGCGCAATACGCACCGCCGGCGGCGATTCCCGACGACTCGCGGCAACCACCACATTCGACCGGCTGACACCCCTGTTCACAGGGCAGGATCGGGCGGATACTGGCCTCATAGATCCCGGGGGGTGAGGTGTCGACCGTTCTGGTTACCGGCGGCTATGGCCTGGCCGGACGCGATACCGTGCAGCGCCTGGTTGCCGACGGCCACCATGTGGTCGCGACCGCACACCGCAACGTTACGGGCCTGCCCGACGTGGTGGAATCCCGCCGGGTGGATCTCGCCGATGCCAAGGCCGTGCATCGGCTCGTCAGCGAAATCCGGCCTACCGCCATCGTGCACCTGGCCGCCGTCCTGCCGCCCGCGATCTACCGGAATCCCTCGGCAGGTCGCCGCGTCAACGTCGACGGCACTGCCGCGTTGGTGAAATCCGCTGAACGCCAAGATGATCCACCGCGATTCATCCACGCCTCCAGCGGGGCGATCTTCGGCTCACGCAACCCACACCGGATGACAGAGCGACTGACCCTGACCACCGCACCAAACCCGAGCGAACACTACGGCGCCCAGAAACTGGAGGCCGAACTCATCGTGCGCGCCGCGCAACTTCCGTGGTTGGTGCTGCGACTGGGCAGTGTGTTCAGCGTCGACCCCGCGGCTCTGCCGTTCACTGCCGACACCCTGTATTTCGGCGCTGCGCTCCCGATCGACGGCCGCCTGCACACCGTCGACACCCGCGACGTCGCCGGTGGCATCGCTGCGGCGGTGCACACCGATGCCACCGACGAAATCCTTTTCATCGGCGGCGACGATTCGCACCTGATCGACCAGGAGACCATCTTCCGCGAGGTCTCGGCCGCTCGCGGCATCGCCGGGGTGCCGACGGGCCGGCGCGGAGACCCTGCCTCCGACAATGGTTGGTATGCGGTCGGCGACTGGATGGATGTCGCACGCGCCCAACAACTTCTGGACTTCCAGCGCTACACCTGGCCGCAGATGCTCGACGAGCTGCGCACCAACATGGGGTGGAAGTACACGGCGGCCAGGCTGACGGCGCCGGCGGTCCGGAAGGTCCTGGGGCGCCGCTCGCCCTACCGCGGCCAGCCGGGAACCTACGCCGACGTGTGGGACGCCCTGCGGCGACGGTTCGGCGAGGCCCGGGTGGACGCGATCTAGATCCAGACGCCCTTGCCGACGGCGACGACGCCGCCGGCGCTGACGGAGAACTTCTCCCGGTCCTTCTCCACGTCGACACCCACCATCTCGCCCGGGCCGATCACGACGTTCTTGTCCAGGATCGCCCGGCGCACCACCGCGCCGCGGCCCACCCGGACCCCGGGCATCAGCACGCTGCCCTCGACGATGGCGCCGTCGTCGATCGCGACGTTGGACGACAACACCGAATTGCGCACCGACGCCGCGGAGATGATGCTGCCGGCGCCCACCACGGACTCCTGGGCCGAGCCGCCGTTGACGAACTTGGCGGGCGCCAGGTTCTCGGTGCCGCCACGGATCGGCCAGCGCCGGTTGTACAGATTGAACACCGGGTGCACCGACACCAGATCCATGTGTGCGTCGTAGAACGCGTCGAGCGTGCCGACGTCACGCCAATATCCGTGGTCGCGCTCGGTGGCGCCGGGCACCTGGTTGTTGTTGAAGTCGTACACCGAGGCCATCCCGTCGGCGACGAGCTGCGGGATGATGTCGCCGCCCATGTCGTGATCGGAGTGGTCGTCGTCGGCGTCGGCCTTGATGGTGTCGATCAGGACCTTGGTGGTGAACACGTAGTTGCCCATCGACACGAACGTCTGGTCCGGATCATCGGGCGTGCCGGGCGGGTCCGCTGGTTTTTCCACGAAGCTGCGGATCCGGCCCGACTCGTCGGCATCGATGCAGCCGAACGCGGTAGCCTCCGCGCGCGGCACGCGGATACCGGCGACCGTTGCACCGGCGCCGCTCTCGATGTGCTGCTGCACCATCTGCTCGGGATCCATCCGGTACACGTGATCGGCACCGAAGATGACGATGTAGTCGGGATCCTCGTCGTAGATGAGGTTCATCGACTGATAGATGGCGTCCGCCGACCCGGTGTACCAGCGCGGCCCGAGCCGCTGCTGCGCGGGGACCGGCGTGATGTATTCGCCGGCCAGCCCGGACAGCCGCCAGTTCTGGGAGATGTGCCGGTCCAGCGAATGCGACTTGTATTGCGTGAGAACACAGATGCGCAGATAACGCGCATTGACGAGGTTCGACAACACGAAATCGATGAGCCGGTAACCGCCGCCGAACGGAACGGCCGGCTTGGCCCGATCCGCCGTCAGGGGATACAGCCGCTTGCCCTCCCCGCCGGCGAGGACGATGCCCAGCACGTGTGGCGCTTCCCTCATGGGGACAAACCTATCGACACCCGCCAGAGGTGGCCAGCGCAATGACGCTGTTTTCGGAATTCCACCCGGGATTGGGGCCGGTGTCACACATCGCAATCCCTGCGGTCGCCCGCCGCGGGCACTACCGTCGGTCGTTATGCGGGTGGCGATGATGACACGGGAGTATCCGCCCGAGGTGTACGGCGGCGCGGGCGTACACGTCACCGAACTCGTCGCCCAGCTGCGCCGGTTGTGCACTGTGGATGTGCACTGCATGGGAGCGCCACGGCCCGACCAGGCCGACGTCTACGTGCACCGGCCCGATCCCGCGCTTTCCGACGCCAATGCGGCGTTGTCGACGCTGTCGGCGGACCTGGTGATGGCCAACGCGGCCGCCGGCGCCGACGTCGTGCATTCGCACACCTGGTACGCCGGGATGGCCGGTCATCTGGCCGCCCTGTTGTACGACGTCCCGCATGTCCTGACGGCGCACTCACTCGAGCCGTTGCGGCCGTGGAAGGCCGAGCAGCTCGGCGGGGGTTATCGCATCTCGTCCTGGGTGGAGCGCACGGCCGTCGAGGCGGCCGATGCGGTGATCGCCGTCAGCGCCGGCATGCGCGCGGACGTGCTGCGGGTGTACCCCGCGCTGGATCCCGCCCGCGTGCACGTCGTCAAGAACGGGATCGACACCGGGGTGTGGCACCCCGTCAGCGCGGATCCGGGCGACTCGGTACTGACCCGCCTCGGCGTGGACCCGGGTCGTCCGATCGTGGCGTTCGTCGGCCGCATCACCCGCCAGAAGGGGGTCGCGCATCTGGTCGCGGCGGCCCATCGGTTCGCTCCGGAGGTCCAGTTGGTGCTGTGCGCGGGCGCGCCGGACACCCCGGAGATCGCCGCCGAGGTCGGCGCCGCCGTCGAGCAACTGTCTCAGGCCCGCAGCGGCGTGTTCTGGGTGCAGGAAATGCTCGACGGTGCGAAGATCCGCGAAATCCTCACCACAGCAACCGTTTTCGTTTGCCCGTCGGTGTACGAACCGCTGGGGATCGTGAATCTGGAGGCGATGGCCTGCGCGACGGCGGTGGTGGCCTCCGATGTCGGCGGGATACCCGAGGTGGTCGACGACGGCCGCACCGGAACCCTGGTGCACTACGACAGCAGCGAGCCCGCGGGATTCGAGGCCGGACTGGCCGACGCCGTCAACGCCCTGGTGGCCGATCCCGCCCGGGCCCAGACCTACGGCCGGGCGGGCCGGCAGCGCTGCATCGACGAGTTCTCCTGGGCCCACATCGCCGAAGAGACGCTGGAGATCTACCGCGCGGTCACTACGTAACGGTCAGCTCTCGACGTACTTCAGCTCGTGACGTTCTTGAGCTCATCGCCCAGCGCGGCGGCCTCGTCCGGCGTCAGCTCGACCACGAGGCGGCCACCGCCTTCCAACGGAACCCGCATCACGATGCCGCGCCCCTCCTTTGTCGCCTCCAAAGGACCGTCGCCGGTTCGGGGCTTCATCGCCGCCATCGAGTGCTCCCTCCGCGTGTGAGCCGGTCTGCGTCGTTCATTCCCCGACCATTGTTCCCTATCGCGCCACGTGCGTGTGCAAGACCCGGGTGCTAGCAGCCCGGGGCGGAGGAAACCCAGCAGTGCGCGACGTGGTCGTCGACCATCCCGGTGGCCTGCATCAACGCGTAGGCCGTGGTGGGGCCGACGAATCGGAATCCGCGGCGTTTGAGTTCGCGCGCCATCGCCGTGGACTCCGGGGTGACCGCCGCGACGTCGGCGATCGCGGCCGGCCGCGCTCTGGCCGGCGGGGCGAACGACCACAGCAGTTCGTCGAGGTCGTCGTCGAGATCGGCGGCCACCCGGGCGTTGGCGATGGTGGCGTCGATCTTCGCCCGGTTGCGGACGATGTTGGCATCGGCCATCAGCCGGGCCACGTCGTCATCGCCGTAACGCGCGATCTTCTCGATGTCGAACTGGTCGAACGCGTGCCGGAAGTTGTCCCGCTTGCGCAGGATGATCAGCCACGACAGGCCGCTCTGGAAGGCCTCCAGGGTCATCCGCTCGAACAGTGCGGTCCGGCCGTGCAGCGGCTGGCCCCACTCGGTGTCGTGGTACGCGCGGTACATGATGTCGTCGGCACCGGCCCCGGCCGGCACCCAGTCGCAGCGGATCAGCCCGTCGGCGTGACTCACCGCGATTGCTCGCCGACCTGCGCCCGCAGAGTGGCCAGCTCGCCCTGCAACGACTCGATCTCCCCGGTGAGCCGGTCGAGCACCCAGTCGACCTCACCGGTGTGATAGCCCCGCAGCGCCTGGGTGAACCTGATCGCCTCGATGTCGGCGCCGGTGATGTCGTAGGCCGGCAGCGTGGTGGCGGTGGTGCCGCGGGGCAGCGGGGGCAGCTGTTCACCGCGCCCGAAGACCACGCTGGCCACGGCGAACAGCACCACGGAAATCAGAACGAGTACGACCAGATAAAGCAGTATCAGGGTCACGCCATCGATCCTGCCCGACGGCACCGACAATGCCGCCAAGGGCCGCCCGGACGGTCTAACGCAGCGTGTTCATCGGGGGCCGGTCCGCCAGCGACACGTTCGTGGTGCGCGCGGCGAACGTGTCACCGCCGTCGGCGGTGAACTGGGTCAGGCCCACGCCGGAGTCGGGAACTCCGCAGCGGCTCAGCAGCGTGGCGATCACCTGCCGGCTCATGGCCCCCAGCTCGGTCAGCGGACGGTTGCGATGCGCCCGGATCCCGAGGTTGACCTGGGCGATGGCGTCGAGGCCGAGGCGGTCGTAGGTGTCGATCAGCAGGCCGATCTCCACGCCGTAGCCGGGCGCGAACGGCACCGAGGTCAGCAAGTCGCGGGTGGCGGCGTACTCACCGCCGAGCGGTTGCAGGACGCCGCCGAGTTCGGGCCGCAGGGCCGCCAGCAGTGGCCGAGCCACCAGTTCGGTCACCCGGCCGCCGCCGTTGGCGTCCTCACCGTTGCCGACTTTCAGCGGGCGCCGGTAGAAGCCCTTCACCAGGTGAATGCCGGTCCGGGTGAGCAGCGGTCCGACCAGCCGCGGCACGAACATAGGGTCGGGGTCGATCAGGTCGGAGTCGATGAACACCACGAGGTCGCCGGTGGTGGCGGCCAGCGAGCGCCACAGCACCTCGCCCTTGCCTGGATTGGGCGGTAGCTCGGGCAACGCCTGCTCGCGGCTGACCACCTTGGCGCCCGCGGCGATGGCGCGGATCTCCGTCTCATCGTTGGAGCCCGAGTCGAGGACCACCAGCTCGTCGACCAGCCCGCCCACCATCGGGCTGATCGTGCCGATCACCGAGGCGACGGTCTCTTCCTCGTTGAGCGCGGGCAGCACCACCGAGACCGTCCGCCCGGCCTTGGCCCGCTGCAGTTGTTCGACGGTCCAGGTGGGCCGGTTCCAGCTGTGATCGGCCAGCCAGGCCTCCGTGGTCGGCGGGCAGTTGATCCCGAGATCGGGTGCGGTCGTCATGCCAGTCCCCTCACCGTGCGCGTCGGCGGACGCGTTCCCTGGATCGACGCGACCATCTGCAGCACGCGCCGAGTGGGGGCCACCTCATGGACACGGAACATCCTGGCCCCGTCGGCCGCAGCCAGCGCGGTGGCCGCCAGCGTTCCCTCCAGTCGTTCGGTCAGCTCCACACCCAGAGTCTCCCCGACGAAATCCTTGTTGCTCAGAGCCATCAAGACCGGCCATCCGGTCTTAACAAGATCTTTTACATGCCGCAACAAACTAAGGCTGTGATAAGTGTTCTTGCCGAAATCGTGGGTCGGGTCGATCAGGATCGCGTCGCGGGCCACGCCCTCGGACACGGCCCGCTCCGCCGCGGCACACACATCGGCCAGGACCGCGTCCACCACGCCATGAGTGGTGGTGCCGTAGTTCACCCGGAACGGACGGGTGCGCGGGGTCGCCCCGCCGGTGTGTGAGCACACCAGGCCGGCGCCGAATTCCGCGGCCACCGCCGGCAGGTCCGGGTCGGCGCCCGCCCAGGTGTCGTTGATCAGGTCGGCGCCCGCCGCGCAGGCCAGTTTCGCCACGCCGGCCCGCCAGGTGTCGACGCTGATCAGTTGCTCGGGGTATTCGGCCCGCAGCCATTCGATGAACGGGACCACCCGGGCGATCTCCTCGTCCGGACCGACCGGGCCGCCCGGCCCCGCCTTCACGCCACCGATGTCGATGACGTCGGCGCCCTCGGCGATCACCCGGTGAACCGCGTCCTTGGCCGCCGCGTCGGTGAACGTCGCGCCGCGGTCGTAGAACGAATCCGGCGTGCGGTTGACGATCGCCATGATCATGGAACGGTCGCCGGCGACCGGTTTGCCGAGGAACGTCGACTGCACGCGGTTCAGGCTAGTGCGTCGTCGTGGCGGTTCCGTAGCCGTCTCATGGCCGCTCCTGGGCATCGAGATGGCACTGAGAGCGAGAATCTGCGCAAAACGTCGCTCTCAGTACCGACTCGACGTGTCTCCGACTCAGCCCTTGGGCGCTTCGCCCGCGGCGACCTGAGTGGGGTAGGCGTCGTGATACGGCACGTAGCCCTCGCGACGGCCCGCCAGAACGAACAACGGATCCTCGACATGGTCGCCGTAGGCCTCGTCGCGCAGATCGACCTTGCGGCTCTTGAACGTACTGGTCGCCTCGAGGTGGTCGACGATGCGGATGAACAGCGGAATGGCGTAGTTCGGCAGCCGGTCATAGAGCGTCTCGGCCAGTTCGATGCCGTCGAAGTCCGCACCGCCGCGGACCTTGACCGCGGCCATCCCGGCCCGGCCGCCGGTGTTGGGGATCTCCACGCCGAAGACGGTGCTCTCCTCGACCTGCGGGTCGGCGGCCAGTGCGGCCTCCACCTCGGTGGTGGCGACGTTCTCCCCCTTCCACCGGAAGGTGTCGCCGAGACGGTCCCCGAACGCCGCGTGTCCCAGGCCCTGGGGCCGCATCACGTCGCCCGTGTTGAACCAGACGTCGCCATCCTTGAAGGCGTTGCGGATGAGCTTCTTCTCGCTGGCCTTCGGATCGGTGTAGCCGTCGAACGGCGAGAGCCGGTTGACGGGACTGATCAGCAGTCCCGGCTCACCCGCGGGCACCTTGTGCACGCGGCCCGCCTGATCGCGCTTGGGTTCGCCGGTCTCGGCGTCGTACTCGACGTAGGCCAGCGCCGGCATCGGGCTGATCCCGGTGCTGCGGGGGATGTTGAAGATGTTGATGAAGGCGGCGTTGCCCTCGCTGGCGGCGTAGAACTCGCAGACCCGCTTGATCCCGAACCGCGTGACGAACTCGTCCCAGATCTCCGGCCGCAGTCCGTTGCCGGCGATCAGCCGGATCTTGTGCGCCCGGTCGGTGGGTTTGGCCGGCTGGTTGAGCAGGTACCGGCACAGCTCCCCGATGTAGATGAAAGCTGTTGCATCGTAACGAATTACGTCATCCCAGAACTTCGACGCGGAGAACTTCTCCCCCAGCGCCAGGGTGGCCCCGGCGCTGAGCACCGAGGACACCGCGACCGTCAGCGCGTTGTTGTGATACAGCGGCAGGCAGGAGTACAGGGTGTCGTCGGCGCGCAGCCGCAGCCCCAGGCCACCGAACCCGGCCAGTGCCTTGAGCCAGCGCAGGTGCGTCATGACGCTCGCCTTGGGATGCCCGGTGGTGCCCGAGGTGAAGATGTAGAACGCGGTGTCCTTGGCCTGTACCTCCGACGCCGACGCCGGATTGGCGGTCGAAGCCGACTCGGCCAGCAGCTCGAGTTCGGCGACGGTAACCACCACCCCGGTCGCCACTTCGGCGCCGCTCTCGGTGATGTGGTCGACGAGGTCGGCTTCGGCGACGATCGCCGTGGCCTTCAACAGCCCGATGCTGTGCGCCAGGACGTCGCCGCGCTGGTGGTAGTTGAGCATCCCGGCCACGGCACCGCACTTGACGGCGGCCAGCATCATCAGCACCGCGTTGGGCGAGTTGCGCAGCATGATCCCGACGACGTCGCCGCGCCCGACGCCGCGCTCGGCGAGCACGGCCGCATACCGGTTGGCGGTGGCGTTGGCCTGCGCGTAGGTGATCTTCTGGTCGCCGAAGCGGAGGAACACCCGGTCGGCATACTTCTCGGCCCGCTCCTGGAACACCTTGCCGATCGAGGTCTTCGACGTCGGGCGGGCGAACATGCCGGTGGACACGGCGCGGACGATCTGCGGGGCGTCGACCAGAACGCCGGGGAGCTGGCCGACGATGTCGAGGAAGCCGACTGCGGAGCGGGGTTCGGTCGCTGGCATGCGCGCCAGCCTAACGGGGGCCGGTACCGCTGGTATCAGAGGCGTCAATGGTCTCGGCGCACAGGTCCAGGGCTGCGTCCACGTCTTGGACGGTCAACAGCCGGTCCAGCGCCCCCGGTGCGACGTACCCGCTGTCACGCAAGCCGTCGAGCCATGCCAGCAGGCCGTCGTAGTGCCCGTCGGGATCCAGCAGGACCACCGGTTTGTCGTGCATGCCCAGGTAGCCGGCCGTCCACGTCTCGAACAGTTCCTCGAGGGTGCCGATCCCGCCGGGCAGTGCGACGAACGCGTCGGCGCGGTCCTCCATGACCTGTTTGCGCTGGCGCATGGTGTCGGTGACGATCAGTTCGTCGGCGTCGACGTCGGCGAGTTCCCGGTGCACCAGCGCTTTCGGGATGACGCCGACGGTCCGGCCGCCGCGGGAGCGGGCAGCGTGCGCGACGGCACCCATGGCCGAGACATTGCCGCCGCCGGAGACCAGGGTCCAGCCGCGATCGGCGACGGCCACGCCGAGTCGTTCGGCCAGGGCCAGCAGCTCCGGGTGCGTCGGGCCCGACGCGCAGTACACACACACGGCGAATTCGGGCATGCCGCCCACCCTAAGCGGTGAGGTAGGCCCGCAGCGTCTCGGTAACCGCGGTGATGGCCGCCACCTCGACGTGTTCATCGACGGTATGCGCCAGGTTCGGATCGCCCGGGCCGTAGTTGAGCGCCGGAATGCCAAGGGCGGCAAAGCGAGACACGTCGGTCCAGCCGTACTTGGCCCGCACCCGGCCACCCGCCGCAGCCACCAGCTGGGCGGCCGCGGGTTGACCCAGCCCGGGCAGCGCGCCGGCCGCGGCGTCGGTCTGCGCGATCGTGACGTGCAGGCCGTCGAACACCTCCTGCACGTGGACGAGCGCCTGCTGCGGCGACCGGTCGGGCGCGAACCGGAAGTTCACCGTCACCGACGCCGCGTCCGGGATGACGTTGCCGGCCACCCCGCCGTCGACCTTCACCGCCGACAGACCCTCGCGGTAGACGCAGCCGTCGATGTCCACCTCACGGGCATGGTAGGCCGACAGCCGGTCCAGCACCGCCGCCAGTTTATGAATCGCGTTGTCGCCCAACCACGATCGCGCCGAATGCGCACGGGTCCCGGTCGCGCGGATCAGCACCCGCAGGGTTCCCTGGCAGCCGGCCTCGATGAGGCCCCCGGTCGGTTCGCCGAGGATGGCGACGTCGGCGGCCAGCCAGTCGGGCAGGTCACGTTCGATGCGGCCCAGGCCGTTGGCGGCGGCCTCGATCTCCTCGCAGTCGTAGAACACCAGCGTCAGGTCGTGGGCGGGCTCGGCGACGGTGGCGGCCAGGTGCAGGAAAACGGCATCGCCCGACTTCATGTCGGAGGTGCCGCAGCCGTAGAGGTTGGCCCCGTCCCGGCGGCTGGGCAGGTTGCCTGCGGCCGGGACGGTGTCCAGATGCCCGGCCAGCAGGACCCGGCTGGGCCGGCCGCGACGGGTACGGGCCAGCACGGCGTTCCCGCTGCGGACGATCTCGAAGCCCGGGGCCTGTTCGCGCAGCGCGTCTTCCACCTCGTCGGCGATACGCGACTCGTCGCGGGACTCGCTCGGGATATCCACCAGCGCAGCGGTCAGCGCGACGGGGTCGCCGTGGAGGTCCAGCATGTGTCCACGGTATCGCCCCCGGTCCGATGCCTCCCCATCCGCGACCGGCCGTGTCTGCACGGGGCACGCCGGTCTCCGGTGGACAAATGCGGACGCTCGGGCTCGGTCGGCGCCCGGTATTCTCTGGGACCGTGACTGGAGCTTCCGGAATCGGACTGGCGACGCTGACGGCCGACGGGACGGTGCTGGACACCTGGTTCCCGGCGCCCGAGTTGGGCGACTTCGACCCGCCGGGCAACCTGCGGCTGACCACCGCCGAGACCCCGGCCGACCTGCTGGCGCTGGTTGGTTCCGATCATGACCGCGGCACCGAGACAGTGGTGCTGCAGACGACGATCGTCGACCTGGCGGCGCCCGCCGCCGATGCCCACGACGTCTGGCTGCGGCTGCATCTGCTGTCGCACCGACTGGTCGCCCCGCACGGGCTGAACACCGAGGGCTTCTTCGGCCTGCTGACCAACGTGGTGTGGACCAATCACGGCCCCTGCGCAGTGGACGGCTTCGAGTCCGTGCGCGCACGGTTGCGCAAACGTGGACCGGTGACGGTCTACGGCGTCGACAAGTTCCCCCGGATGGTCGACTACGTGCTGCCTGCCGGGGTGCGGGTCGCCGACGCGGACCGGGTCCGGCTGGGCGCGCACCTGGCCGCCGGAACCACCGTCATGCACGAGGGGTTCGTCAACTTCAACGCGGGCACCCTGGGCACCTCGATGGTCGAGGGCCGGATCTCGGCCGGTGTGGTGGTCGGCGACGGTTCCGACGTCGGCGGTGGCGCATCGATCATGGGCACGCTGTCCGGCGGTGGCAGCGAGGTGATCTCGCTGGGCAAGCGCTGCCTACTGGGGGCCAACTCCGGGCTGGGCATCTCGCTCGGCGACGACTGCGTGGTCGAGGCCGGCCTGTACGTGACGGCGGGCACCAAGGTCAGCACCGCCGATGGCCGGACCATCAAGGCTCGCGACCTGTCGGGCGCGAACAACCTGCTGTTCCGCCGCAATTCGACCTCGGGTGCCGTCGAGGTGGTCGGCCGGGACGGCCACGGCATCACCCTCAACGACGCCCTGCACAGCAACTGACCCGGGCCCGTGAGTCTCGAACACGCGTTCAGCGAGACCGAGCGGCGGGCGGTCTACCGCGCCATCTTCGAACGCCGTGACATGCGCCGGTTCGTCCCGGGCACCACCATCGACCACGACGTACTGGCCCGCATCCTGCGCGCCGCGCACGCCGCCCCGAGCGTCGGCCTGATGCAGCCGTGGCGCTTCATCCGAATCACTGATACGTTGCTGCGCAAGCGGATCCGTGCCCTGGTGGACGAGGAGCGCCAGCGCACCGCGACCGCCCTGGGGCGGCGGGAGGACGAATTCCTGGCCCTGAAGGTGGAGGGCATCCTGGATTGCGCCGAGCTCCTGGTGGTGGCCCTGGGCGAGGGCCGTGAACGGCATGTGTTCGGCCGCCGCACGATGCCCTACATGGATCTGGCGTCGGCGGCCTGCGCCGTGCAGAACGTCTGGCTGGCCGCCCGCGCGGAAGGCATTGGGGTGGGCTGGGTTTCGATCTTCGACCCCATCGAACTGGCCGCGCTGCTCGGCATTCCCGACGGCGCCGAACCCATCGCCGTGCTGTGCCTGGGCGAGGTGCCGGAGTTCCCGGATCGCCCACAGCTCGAGATCGACCACTGGGCCACCGCCCGGCCGCTGTCGGAGTTCGTGTTCGAGAACGGCTGGGGCTGACGCCGGCGAGAGTGCACAAAGGGCCGCCCGGGCGCGGCGCGTCGCGAACCGACGCGCACACTCGCGGTGGAGGCTACTCCGCTGCCAGGATGCAGAATTCGTTACCCTCGGGGTCGGCCAGCACCACCCAGGACTGTTCACCCTGACCGATGTCGACGCGGCTGGCGCCCAGGGCGAGCACGCGTTCGACCTCGGCCGGCTGATCGTCGGGCGTCAGGTCGATGTGCAGGCGGTTCTTGACCGTCTTGCCCTCGGGCACCGCCAGGAAGAGCCAATCGGGCCCGGCACCCGCCGGCGCGCGCAGCACGACGTCGCCGTCGTCGGTGGACTCGGCCGGCCAACCCAGCACCGCCGACCACCACTGGCCCTGCGCATGGATGTCGGCGGCGTCGATGCACAGTTCGCTGAACCTCAGGACCATGTGAGCAACTCCTTCTTCAGCACCTTGCCCATCGCGTTGCGGGGCAGCGCGTCGACGATCCGAACCTCGCGGGGCCGCTTGTGGGCCGAGAGTTGTTCTGCCACAAAGTCGATCAGTGCCTGCGGCGCGGCGTCGCCGACCACGAAGGCGACGATCCGCTGACCCAGGTCGTGGTCGGGCAGCCCCACCACGGCCACCTCCGCGACCCCGGGGTGGCCCAGCAGCGCGGTCTCGACCTCGCCGGCCCCGACCCGGTATCCACCGGACTTGATCAGGTCGACCGATTCCCGCCCGACGATGCGGTGCATCCCGTCGCCGTCGAGCACCGCCACATCACCGGTGTGATACCAGCCGTCGGCGCCGAGCACCTCGGCGGTGGCCGCCGCCCGGTTCAGATAGCCGTCGAACATCATCGGCCCCCGAACCTGAAGGCGCCCAATGGTTTCCCCGTCATGCGGCACGTCGGCGCCAGCCTCGTCCACCAACCGGGTCTGTACCCCAGCAAGCGGCAGCCCCACCCAGCCGGGCCGGCGTTCACCGTCGCCCAGGGTGCTCAGCGTGATCAGCGATTCGGTGCTGCCGTACCGCTCGACGGGCGCATGGCCGGTCAGCGCGACCAGGCCGTCGAACACCGGCACCGGCAGCCCGGCGCTGCCCGACACCAGCAGCCGCGCGCCCCGCAGCGCCCGCGCCGACTCCGGGTCCGCGACCACCCGCGACCACACGGTCGGCACCCCGAAGTACAGTGTCCCGCCGGCCGCGGCGTAGGCCTCCGATGTGGGTTTTCCGGTGTGCACGAAGCGATTTCCGATGCGCAGCGATCCCAGCAATCCGAGCACCAAGCCGTGCACGTGGAACAGCGGCAGGCCGTGCACCAGCGTGTCGTCGGCGCTCCACTGCCAGGCCGTCGCCAGCGCGTCGATATCGGCGGCGACGGCCCGCCGGCTGGTCTGCACCCCCTTGGGGGCACCCGTGGTGCCGGAGGTGTACATGATGTAGGCGGCTGCGTCGGGCGCCGGTTCGGCGTAGCTGTGCCAGGACCGCGCGTGCAGACGGACCGGGATGTGCGACAGTCCCGCCAGGTCGCCGGGCGCATCGCCCAGCCAGGCCCGGGCACCCGAATCGGACAGGATGTGCGCGCGTTCGGCCACACCGACGTCGGCGGGCACCGGCACGAATGGGACGCCGGCGATCAGACAGCCGGTCACGGCGAGCACCGTCGCCGCGGTCGGCCGGGCGAGCACCGCGACGCGGCCGGGACCGGCGACGCGTTCGGCGACGGCGGTGGCCGCCCCGAGCAGATCACTGCGGGACAGCACGGTTCCGTCGATCCGGACGGCGTCGGCGATATCGGCGGAATCCGCGGACCGGAGCGAGCTCAACAGCATGCCGCCGACGATACTGGCCGGGTGGCCCACATCGAGACAGTCTCCAGCCGCCAGGTCTACGCCAACAATTGGATGACCGTGCGCGAGGACGCGATCCGTCGGCCCGACGGCAGCCCCGGTCTCTACGGCGTGATCGACAAGCCGCACTACGCCCTGGTGATCGCGCGTGCCGGGGATGACCGCTACGGACTGGTCGAACAATTCCGCTACCCGCTGGGGCTGCGCCGCTGGGAGTTCCCGCAGGGCACCGTCGGGCTGACCGAACTGGAGTCCGCCGTCCTGGCGGCCCGCGAGTTGCACGAGGAGACCGGGCTGCGGGCGGCCGACCTGACCCGGCTGGGGATGCTGGACGTGGCTGCCGGGATGAGCAGCCAGCGCGGCCATGTGTTCCTGGCCACCGGGATCTCCGAGGGCGCCGCACAGCGCGAACTTGAGGAGCAGGACATGCGGTTCGACTGGTTCACCGGGGACCGGATCGAGGAGATGATGCGCACCGGAGAGATCACCGATGCGCAGTCCATCGCGGCGTGGACGTTGCTGCGCCTGCACGCCGGCCGGTAACGCCGAAGGCACTCTCCGGCAACGGTCGGCCTCGAGTCCATAACGATGTGGACCGAACGCCCGTGCGCCCACCGTTGGACTGGAATGGCGTCGATATCGTGGTGGAGAAGCTCACCACCACAGGGGAATACGATGACCGGACCACGACGGCGCGCAACCGGCGCCGCGGTGTTCGCGGCTCTGTTGGTGGGTCTGTGCGCGGTGACGGCCGGCCCGGCCCACGCCGCACCCGGCGCCTGGTCGGGCAGGTACCTGATAGTGACCTACGCCTCCCAGAAGGGCGGCACCAGCCCGGCCGCCCGGCTGCCCGAGGCGGATGCCAGCGCGGTGTACAGCGTCACCACCAGCTGCTCTGGCGCCCGCTGCGTCGCGACCGCGATCGGGCCGGCATCGGCCAACCCGACCGTTCCGAATCCGTTGAGCTACAGCTGGGACGGCCAGCAGTGGAAGATCGCCTATGACTGGGTGTGGCAGTGCCCCATCGGCGGCGCCGGCCAATCCCAGTGGAGCCCCGCCGAGTCCTTCACCTACTTCACCCCGCAGTCTGATGGCTCGCTGCGCGGAATGTGGAGCACCGACATCGCCTCCGGCGCATGCCGCGGCAACGTTGTCATGCCCGTCGCCGCTTTCCCGGCCTGACGGGCCCCGGCGTTCGGACAAAGTGAAGTAGTCCACTACTGGTGCCCGCCGATGATCGGCGCAGCACCATCATTCCCATGAGTGCGTACCTGTCCGGTCCCGGCCGCGTCGTGCACATGCTCACCGCACCCGACGTCCAGGAGACGGTATGACGATCACCGACACATCAGCGCCGACCATTCCGCACGAACTCGCCACGGCCGTATCGGATTTCAAATCGGCGATGCTGACCGCGGACAAACTGCTCATCGCCGGCCACGCCGCCGGCGCCGAGATCCAGCAACAGGTCGACACGGCGTGCGCCGCGATGGCCGAACACCTGCGCGCGCACGTGCACTCCGGCGCCGTCGACCCCGACCACGTCGGTGCGTTCGTGCATCGCGAGGCGTATCCGTACTTCGCCCTGAGCACCCTCATCGACCGCTCCTATACCAAGCCCCGCGGCTATGCCGGCGACTATCTGACGCTGCAGATGGTCTACGACGACCGGGCCGACGGCGTGCGTCGACTGGGCCCCTACATCGACCGTTGGTTCCTGGACATCCCGGCCTCGCGGGCGGTCAAGAACCGTCGGCAGTTGTTGCGCGGCATCATCTCCGACACCGCCCGCACGCACCCGGGACGGCGGGTCGCGGTCACCAGCCTGGCCTGCGGGCCCGCCCGGGA
>RRZU010817493.1_pt1 | contig 40507 bp, 37 predicted proteins | sample 2165561 | NCBI WGS metagenome assembly RRZU01 (sample SAMN10456909, study PRJNA506462) | wastewater metagenome | isolation source: wastewater sludge | place: USA: Moscow, Idaho | reverse complement strand
GCAAATTTCCACTTTGTGATAATACACAAGCACACCATCCTTACAGTAATCCTCTTGCTGTAAGTATGGGCAGTGCTGCCCTATGCCATCCAAACTTTCATTTGGGAAATGTTAGGCGATGATTTTACGCAATATGCTCTAAATCGCGCCGCAAGCGTTTTATAATGCGTTTTTCAAGACGCGAAATATAGCTTTGTGAAATGCCGATTAAATCCGCCACTTCTTTTTGTGTGTGCTCTTTGCCATCTAAAAGCCCAAAGCGAAGCTGCATAATTTGCCGTTCGCGTTCGCCCAGCTTTTCCACCGCTTCCAGCACCATGTTTCGCTCTGCCACCTGCTCCAGCTCCGCAGAAACCAAGTTTTGGTCACTGCCAAGCACATCCGATAATAAAAGCTCGTTGCCATCCCCATCAATATTCAGCGGCTCGTCAATGCTGCTTTCCTGCCTGCGATTTGAGCTTTTGCGCAGATACATCAGGATTTCGTTTTCAATACAGCGGCTGGCATACGTGGCTAACTTAATGTTTTTGGACGGCACAAACGTGTTGACCGCCTTAATCAATCCGATCGTACCGATAGAGATAATGTCCTCTATCGGGATGCCGCTGGATTCAAATTTTTTGGCAATATACACCACCAAGCGCAAATTATGTACAATCAGCAAATCGCGGCAGCTTTGCCTGCCCTCTTCAAGCCCCGCAAATACAATGCGCTCTTCCTCCGCGCTTAAAGGGGCGGGCAGCGTTTCTGAGCCGTTGATATAGTAAATATAGTCCGGCAGCGCCACGCAGATGCACAGCTTTTCCCAATAATTTTTAAAAATTGCCTTGATTTTTTTAAACATATTTACGATCCTTTCCTTACAAACAGGTTTTGGCAAATTGCATGCCAATGATTGCGCCAAAGCTGCCGCCTGCCAAAGGCTCGTTTGTAAATACGGCAAGTGCGCTTGGAAAAATTGCGGTTTTATGCCCGATTTTTACTGTAATGTCTGTTGCCTTTACAGCTGGCAAAGCCTTTGTGCCCGCGGCTGTATGCACACAAATTAACCGAAAATGATTGCTTTGCTCTGCCACGCCGCGCAGCAGATACAGCAAAAGCATTTGGGATATATCTGCCGGCAAAAAATGCTTTACATCGCTATAAGACACCATAAACGCCTCTTGCCCGCTGATGGGATCCTTTACCGAAAAGCCCGAATCCACAAGCGCCTTGCAATTGACCTCTCTGTCCCCACAACGAAACGTTACATCGGCAATCAACTGCGCCTGCGGGCGTGCAAAAATAAGACATATTAGCGTAACCGCAAGGTACACCACTAAAACACTTAAAAGCAAAACGATCGGGGAAACGTTAAAATATAAAGTAAGATTATGGATTTCGATGCCCTGCGGCGAAAAATAATATTGCATTGCAAACACCGTGCCTGCAAGCGCAAAGTTTAAAAGCAGATACCACACCACCGCCTTTGCAAGCGAACGCGCTTTGGTAAACCGAAAGCTTAACACGCAGATTAACACCGCAGTGCCAATTTTAAATATCCACAAAATTGCGTTGCCAAGCGGCACAAAAATAATGCATGACGCAAACCCTGCCGCCACAGCGCCAAGCGTTAAGCGCAGGGGCATGGGCTTTTCGCCGCACAGTTTGCTCGTTGCAAGCAGCGTAAAATAGCCAATCAGCGCATTTGTAATAAAAAGCACATCCACATAAACAATGGGCCGCAAGCAATAAACCCCCTCGCGTGACATCCTGTTTATCAGTATAAACCGCAAAAGTGGAAAAATATGTCATTTATAGAAGAATCAAAATAAAAGAGATGCACCATCAAACAAGATGGTACATCTCTTTTATATGCTGTATTATTGGTGGGAAACTGTATTACATTTTTTCAATAGCAGCCACTACCATATCGCGCATCATCGCGGGATTGCCCTGCCCTTTGCTGTTTTTCATGCATTGGCCCACTAAAAAGCCCACAACATTGGTTTTGCCGTTTTTATAATCTTCAACAGCCTTAGCGTTGGCCGCAAGAATGCCCTCTACAATCGCCGAAAGCGCGCCGGAATCACTAATTTGTGCCAAGCCTTTTTCCTCTACAATTTGCTTTGGCTGCACATCCTGCTCTAAAATGATTTCAAGCACGGTTTTGGCCGCGGTGTTGGATATCACGCCTGTTTCAATCAGCTCCACCATCGTGGTTAAATTGTTTTGCGTTAAAGCCGTGTCGCTTATCTCTATGCGGCGCTCGTTGAGGTATTTTGCAATTTCCACGTTAATCCAGTTGGCCAGCGCCTTTGCATCGCAGCGCTTTTGTGCCGCGCAAGCATCAAAGAAATCGGCGCGCAATTTGTTTTGCGCCAAAAGCTGTGCATCATCGCGCGGGAGCTTATATTCATTGATATAACGCAGGGTTTTGGCCAGCGGCAGCTCAGGCACGCTGTCGTGCAATTCCTGCACATGCTTTTCGCTTACCTCAAAGGTCAGCAAATCGGGATCGGGAAAATAGCGGTAATCCTGCGCATCTTCTTTGGAGCGCATCAAAATGCTTACGCCTTTTGCGTCGTCCCAGCGGCGTGTTTCTTGATTGATTACGCCGCCGTTTTCCAGCACTTCTATCTGGCGTGCAGATTCAAATTCAATGGCGCGATACACAGCGCCAAAGCTGTTCACGTTTTTCATCTCTGTGCGCGTGCCAAATTCTTTTTGCCCAACAGGCCGCACCGACACGTTTACGTCCGCGCGCACGCTGCCCTCCTGCATTTTTGCATCGGATACGCCCAGATATACTAAAATGCCTGTAATGGTTTCAAGATAGGCCTTTGCCTCAGCCGCAGAGCGCATGTCCGGCTCGGACACAATTTCAATCAGCGGCACGCCGCAGCGATTGTAATCTGCCAATGTGCCCTCAAAATTATCGTCGTGAATCAGCTTGCCGGCATCTTCTTCAATATGAATGCGCGTAATGCCGATTCGCTTCACATCATCGCCCAGCAATATGTCCAAATGGCCCTGGCCACAAAGAGGAATGTCAAACTGGCTAATCTGATAGGCTTTGGGCAAATCGGGATAAAAATAGTTTTTACGGTCGTTTTTTGTAACGCGGTTAATGCTGCAATGCAGCGCATGCCCCGTTTTGATGGCATAGTCCACCACTTGCTTATTTAAAACAGGCAGCGTGCCGGGCATGCCCATGCAAACAGGGCAGCAAAGCGTGTTCACCTCTGCACCAAATGCATTTTTACAGCCGCAAAAAATCTTGGTTTTCGTGCAAAGCTCGGCGTGAACCTCTAAGCCTACAACAATTTCGTATTGATTGGTCATTTTGTTTACGCCTCCTTCACTGCAAAGCCGCCGCAAGCCGTTTCATACGCTTTGGCAACGGCAAGCAAATTGCTTTCGCTGAATTTCGGGCCAATCAGCTGCATGCCGATAGGCATTTTGTCTGCGCCAAAGCCGCATGGCACGCTTATGGCAGGCAAGCCCGCGATATTGACCGTTACTGTGCAAATATCCGCGGCATACATCGCCACAGGGTCGCTCACTTTTTCGCCCAGTTTAAAGGCGGTATACGGCACCGTGGGCGTTAGCAGCACATCACATTGGGCAAAGGCCGCATCAAACTCGGTTGATATATTGTGCTGTAGCATTTTTGCGCGCTTATAATATGCGTCAAAATATCCGCTGGACAGCACATACGTGCCCAATAAAATACGACGCTTCACCTCTGCACCAAAGCCCTCGCTGCGGGTGTTGAGGTATAAATCGTTGAGGCCAGAGCCTGTTTTTGAGGCATAGCCGTATTTTACGCCATCGTAGCGTGCAAGGTTAGACGATGCTTCTGCCGATGAAATAATGTAATAAGCCGACAGTGCATAATCGGTGGACGGCAGCGAAACATCTATAATTTCCGCGCCTAGCGCCTTGAGTGTATCTGCCGCCTTTAATACGCTTGCTTTCACTTCGTTTGTAATGCCGCTTGTAAAATATTCGCGGGGCAAGCCAACGCGCAGGCCTTTCATTTCACCATGAATGCCTGTAAAGGTGTAATCCTTGCTGGTGGCATCGTGCGCTTTATCCGCGCCGCAGATAGCGCCAAACAAAAGCGCCGTATCATCCACCGTGCGCGCAAACGTGCCAATTTGGTCCAGAGAAGAAGCAAATGCCACAAGCCCAAAGCGCGAAATCGCGCCATATGTAGGCTTTAAACCTACAATGCCACAAAGGCTTGCGGGGCAGCGCACCGACCCGCCGGTATCAGAGCCTAACGAAAGCGGAACCTGCAAAGCCGCAACGGTAGCGGCGCTGCCGCCTGAGGAGCCGCCGGGCACACGGGATAAATCCCACGGATTGTGCGTTTGCTTAAAATACGAATTTTCGCAAGAGCTGCCCATAGCAAATTCGTCCATGTTTAATTTGCCGGCCATCACTGCGTCTGCCTCCGCCAGCTTTTCTATTACTGTTGCATTGTAAGGCGGCACAAAATTTTCCAGTATTTTAGAGCCGCAGCTGGTGGTGATGCCTTTGGTGCAGATATTATCTTTGATTGCCACAGGGATGCCTGCAAGCGCGCCAATAGCCTCGCCTTTGGCAATTTTGGCATCCACCGCGGCGGCGCTTTCCAGCGCCGATGCACGTGCAACGGTTAAGTAGGCGGCGATATCGCCCTCCGTATCGTCGATACGCTGTAGCGAAGAATGGGCGATTTCCACTGCGCTAATTTCTTTTTTACGCAGCATTGCGGCAAGTTCGGTAGCCGATTTTTCATATAAATTCATTTTATTATATTCCTTTCTGGGGAATTGCAGCGCTTTACGCTTGTGGCAAATTTGCCGCTGTTTTATTGCTGCAAAGCCGCAAAACCCGATTTGAAAGATTACGCTTTCAAACGGATTCCTCCACTGTTTTTGGCACAACGATACAACCTGCTACCGTGCGCGGCACATTTGCCATCATTTCGTCGCGTGGATAGGATGCTGTGATAACATCTTCGCGCAATTGCATGGTGTCTTGCGTGTTTAGCAATGTTTCAAGCGTGCCGATATCGGGCAAGCGCTCCACCATTGCAATGATGTCCTGCATTTCAGCAGCCATTGAATCGATTTCGTTTTCGGGGATTTTTAGCATCGCCAGCTTCGCGATATGCCTTACATCTATTTCCATTCTAACAACCCTTTCTTTCTTCGGAAATAGCAGTGTTTTGCCGAAAAAGCAAAGCACTGCTATTGCATATTGAATTGCATTTTGTATTCTAATCAAGCAAGGCTAAAAACGCCGCTTCATCCAGCACAGGCACGCCCAATTCGTTCGCCTTTGTCAGCTTTGAGCCTGCGGCCTCACCCGCCAGCACATAATCGGTTTTTTTAGATACGCTGCCTGCGGCTTTGCCGCCGTTTTTTACAATCAGCGCTTCGGCATCGTTGCGCGAAAGCGTGGGTAAAGTGCCCGTAACCACAATGGTTTTGCCCATCAGTTTATCGGTTTTTTCTTCGCCTTTATACTGCGTGTTCACACCCGCCTTGACAAGCCTTTCCGTTAAATCGCGTGTGCCGCTTTTTGAAAAAAAGTCCAGCAGGCTGTCGGCCATAATATCGCCCAGCCCGTCTATTTGGCTGATATCCTCTTTACTTGCCTGTGCCAGCGCATTTAAAGAGCCAAAATGCTCTGCTAAAAGCGCGGCCGCTTTTGCACCGATATTGCGCACGCCCAGTGCAAACAAAAGCTTATCTAAGTTATTTTGTTTGGAAGCGGCGATGGCGCGAAGCAAATTGTCTGCGGATTTTTCCTTAAACTTATCCAGCGTAAGCAATTCGTCTTTTGTGATATAATAAATATCCGCTGCATTTTGCAGATAGCCCTTTTCTGTAAGCTGCATGGCAACGGCGGGGCCAAATCCGTCAATATTCATTGCATTTCGGCTTGCAAAATGCACAATATTGCGCAGCGCCTGCGCCGGGCATTCAGGGTTTGTGCAGCGCAAGGCCGCTTCGTCCTGCGGGCGTGTAACGGCTGTGCCGCATGAGGGGCAGTGCGTCGGCATCACAAAGCGCTCGGCATCGCTGTGGCGTATTACGCCGACTACCTCAGGGATGATATCGCCCGCCTTGCGCACGCGTATTACATCGCCAATGCGCAGCTGTAAATCATTGATAAAATCTTCATTGTGCAAAATGGCACGCGCCACAGTAGTGCCTGCAAGCAAAATGGGCTCAAACGAGGCGGTGGGCGTTAATACGCCGGTGCGGCCTACCGATACTTCCACATCCAGCAACACCGTATCCTTTTCCTCTGGCGGATATTTATACGCCACGGCCCAACGAGGAAATTTATTGGTGCTGCCAAGCGCGTTGCGCTCTTGAAAATCGTCCACCTTAATGACGGCGCCGTCAATATCAAACGAAAGCGTGCCGCGCGCGCTGCCAATTTCTTCAATACGTGCAATGGCTTTTTCGATGCTGTCTACACAGCGATATTGCGGCGACACCTTAAACCCAAGCTCTTGCAAATATGCAAGGCTTTCGCTATGTGTATTCAGTGTTTTACCGCGAATTTGCTGCACGTTAAACACAAATATAGACAGCCCGCGTGCTTTCGTGACCGTGCTGTCTTTTTGCCGCAAAGAGCCTGCCGCTGCGTTGCGCGGATTTTTGGGCGCGGGCTTTTCCAAAAGCTCTTGTTCTTCAACATAGCGCGCAAATGCATCGTGTGGCATATACACTTCGCCGCGCACCTCGATATAAGGCGGCGCATTTGTTAGTTGCTTTGGAATGTCTTTGATAGTGGCCAAATTTTCGGTGACATCCTCGCCCACCGTGCCGTCTCCGCGCGTTGAGCCGCGCACAAAAACGCCATTTTCATATTCTAAGCTGACGGACAGGCCGTCAATTTTAGATTCTACAACGTATACGGGCTTTGGCGCTTCGCCCCGCACGCGCCGATCAAAATCGCGCAATTCGTCGTAAGAAAACGCATCCTGCAAGCTTTCCATTTTAACGACATGCGTTACCTTTGTAAATTTTGCAGCGGCTGCGCCGCCCACATGCTGTGTGGGCGAGGCTTCGTCTATCAGTGATGGATACTCGGCCTCTATCGCCTTTAATTCGTTGTTCAGCGCGTCATATTCGTAATCTTGTAAGGTGGGCGCATCTAAATCATAATATAAATGGCTGTTGTGCGCCAGTATCTCGCGCAGTTCTTCGCTGCGTGCTTTCGCTTTTGAAAACTCCAATTTATCACCCCAAAAAAAGCAGTATGGCATATTGCATTTAGTATACCATATCCAAGATATGCTATACTTACACATTGCCTTTGGCCATGTTTTTCGCCCTTGCAACTGCGGCATTTTTCGATGGCCAAAAAATAAACTGCATGCGGTTATTGTACCACAAATGCAAGCGTTTGAAAACCTATCTGCGCTAAATTTGCCAAATTTTCTGAAATTTGACCGCAAATATAAATTGCACGTGTGCGCCCCTTTACTGCACGCGCAATTATCACTATAAGACACCGTTTTTCGGCAATGGCCCTAAGGCTTTGCCGCGCACTGTAACAGAATTTTTACAATGCCTTTTTTCAGCAAAATCCGCCAAAGGGATTGACGTTAATTCTTTAACAAAGTATAATGATAAGTATTATTGTGCGGCAATATCTCCGCTAGTGAAAACGAAAAAATTAGAATGATAGAAACGGGGCAATTTTGATGAAAATTTGTGTTTGTGTCGGCAGCTCGTGCCATTTAAAGGGTTCATACAATATCATCGGCATGATGAAAGAGGCGCTTGCCGCCAACGACCTTACCGATAAGGTTACGCTTTCGGCTGCTTTCTGTCTTGGAAAATGCACGAATGGTGTTACCGTAAAAATTGATGACGAAATTATCACTGGCATTAACGACGAAAATTTTAACGAAATTTTTGCGCAGCATGTGCTAAAGGGTGTAAACGTATAAAAAGGAAGTGCTTTCAATGAATAAATTTCTGCAGTTGAAACGTTCAAACTGTAAAAATTGCTATAAATGTATCCGCCATTGTCCCGTAAAAAGCATAAAATTTGCAGATGGGCAGGCAAACATCATTTCGGATGAATGTGTTTTGTGCGGACGCTGCTTTGTGGTTTGCCCGCAAAATGCTAAGGAAATCCGCAATGATGTGCCGGATATTAAAGCACTTTTAAACAGCGGCAAGCGCGTAATTGCCAGCGTGGCACCGTCGTTTGTGGCGGAGTTTCCGGTGCAAAATTTCAACGCGCTTAAAGCGGCGCTTTTGCAGCTGGGCTTTGCCGATGCCGAAGAAACCGCCATTGGCGCTACCGTGGTGAAAACCGAATACGAAAACATGATTGCCAGTGGCGAACACGATGTGATTATCTCGTCTTGCTGTCACAGCGTAAACGCATTGATTCAAAAATATTATCCATCTGTTTTACCCAATCTTGCAAAAGTGCTTTCGCCTATGCTGGCGCATTGCCGCATGATTAAAGAGCGCGACCCCGATGCCGCAACGGTGTTTATCGGGCCGTGCATCTCTAAAAAAGAAGAAGCGGATTTGTACGGTTTTTGCGATATCGCAATTACGTTTGAAGAGCTGGAATCGTGGCTTGACGAAGAAAATATTGTGGTGCAGGATAGCGGCGCCGAAATACAAGATGGCAAACGGGGCCGCTTTTTCCCCATACGCGGCGGCATCATCCGCAGCATGCACACAGAAAATAGCGCCGATTTCAGCTATATCGCCGTAGATGGTATGGAAAACTGCATCAATGCCATTCACGAAATTGAAAACGGCAATTTAAAACATTGTTTCATTGAAATGAGCGCGTGCGAGGGCAGCTGCATCAACGGCCCCGGCATCAGCCATCACCATAAAGCGGTAATAAATTACGAAATCAAAGTGCGCCATTTTGCAGGGGACGGAGAAATTGCGGTTGATATCCCTGTAAATCTTGCGAAAAACATTGCCTATCTTGGGGTGCACTGCCAAATGCCGGGCGAAAGCGCTATAAAAAGCATTTTGGCTAAAATGGGTAAAACCACTGCGGAGCAAGAATTAAACTGCGGCAGCTGCGGCTACAATACCTGCCGCGAAAAAGCCATCGCCGTTTATCAAGGCAAGGCAGATTTATCCATGTGCCTTCCCTTCTTAAAAGAAAAAGCCGAAACCTTTTCCGGCTATGTGATCAATAATACGCCAAATGCGATATTTGTGATGGATGAGGATTTATGCGTACAGCAGATCAACCGCGCTGCCTGCGCGCTATTTAATTTGCACAACCCAAATGATATCTTGGGCTCGCCGATTGTGCGCATTTTAAATCCGGCTGAATACATCAATATCATGACCTGCGCTTCCCCCGTGCTTGAAAAAAAGCACTACCTTGCCGAATATCATAAATATGTTTCGGAAACCATTGTGTATGACCGCGAATATCGCATTATCTTCAGCATTATGCGGGATATTACTAGCGAGGAAACGCAAGAAAGCGAGCGCAATGAGCTGCGCGCAAAAACCGTGGAAATTACCAATGAAGTAATTGAAAAGCAAATGCGCGTTGTGCAGGAAATTGCTTCCCTTTTAGGCGAGACAACCGCCGAAACCAAAATTGCACTAACGCAGCTGAAAGAAACGCTGCAAAAATAACCCCGCGCATAATAGATTCACCAATAAAGGAAACGCTATGAACAATCTTTGGTCAGATACCGGCTATTTCAGCATTAATAAAAATAACGAGCAGCTTTGCGGCGACCGCGTGGAAATTATCGGGCAAAACGAGGATACCGTGACGCTGGTGTTGGCAGACGGCTTAGGCAGCGGGGTAAAAGCAAATATTCTCTCCACGCTTACCAGCAAAATTATTTGCACGATGATGTCTAAAAACATGCCGATCGAGGAGTGTGTGGACACCATTATCAAAACATTGCCTGTGTGCAATGTGCGCAATATCGCGTATTCCACTTTCACAATTATCCGCATTACCGATAACACCTATGCGGAAATTATTCAATTTGACAATCCCGCCGTGATATTATTGCGCAACGGCAAAAATTACGATTACCCTGTAATTAGCCGCATGATTTCGGGGAAAACCGTACTGGAAAGTAAAATCCCTTTACAATTAGACGATTTGTTTATTGCCATGAGTGATGGCGCTATTTATGCAGGCGTTGGCAAAACATTAAACTTTGGATGGCAGCGCGATAATATCATTGATTATGCCGAGGGCTTTTACAATAAAAAAATGTCGGCAAAGATGGTCTCCTCCATGATTGTGGACGAGTGCAACCGCTTATATGACGGAGAGCCTGGAGACGATACCACGGTGGCCACTGTGCGCATACGTGAACGCAAGCCCGTAAACTTAATGATTGGCCCACCTGCTGACCCAGCCGATGCGCCCAAAATGATGGCGCTTTTCTTTTCCAAAACCGGCAAGCGCATTGTGTGCGGCGGCACCACGTCCAAAATAGCTGCCGATTATTTGGGCGCAAGTGTGGATGCGTCGCTGGATTATCATGGCGATTCCGACATCCCGCCGATTGCGCATGTAAAAGGCATCGACCTTGTGACCGAAGGCGTTATCACCATCAGCCGCGTAGTGGAATATGCCAAAAGCTATGTTGACGGCGCTGATTTTTCCAATGAATGGAGCACGCAAAAGGATGGCGCTTCGCTGATTGCGCAATATTTATTTGAATACGCCACCGATATCAGCTTTTTTGTTGGCAAAGCGATTAACCCCGCGCACCAGAATCCGGATTTACCCATTAACTTTGGCATAAAAATTCGGCTTGTGGAAGAGCTGGCGACGGCGCTTGAGCAAATGGGCAAAATGATTAAAGTGAGTTATTTTTAAATTACAGGCACAATGTGTGCAAAATATAAGCGTCCGATAGAAATATCGGACGCTTTTTCACATTTTGCGCGTTTTGCCATATACTGATAATAACCATATGATTTGTGTGGAAAACAAGATTTGAACGGAGGAATTATTTATGTCTATGCCTGTTATTTCGATGCCGTGCAATCCCGTAAGTATGTGCCAGGCCATTACCGATTTGATTGAATCCATTGCCCTTGAGGAAACCGCACTTTCGCACATTTTGAATGCCGAGGGCGAAAAGCTGCAACGCGCCATCGCAATGGAGGACATCACGCTTTGCCAGCTGCTAGAGGTAAATGCAGATGTTGCCAATATGGTTACCACCATTAACGACCTTGAAAACACGCTCAAGGATAAGCTTGAGTTCATTTCCACCAATTTGTATTATCCTACCAAAGAGGCCGGCTGCGGCTGCTCTTTCTGAAAACAGCGCACGCGTAAAATACGGTAAATAACAAGCGGCGGCGAATCCTGTAACGATTCGCCGCCGCTTGCTGTTTATATTTGCAAAAAATATTTTAAAAAGTATAAAATGTGCAAACACGTTGTTTTATTTACAAAGAGCCCAAGTACGCCTTGCGCACTTCGGGGTTATTGGCAAGCTGGGTTGCATCACCCGACATCACAATATTGCCCGTTTCCAGCACGTACGCGCGATTGGCAATGTCTAAAGCCATTTTGGCATTTTGCTCTACCAAAAGCACGGTAACGCCACTTGCGTTTACGTCGCGAATGATATTAAAGATTTCTTGCACCAAAAGCGGCGAAAGGCCCATTGAAGGCTCATCCAGCAAAAGCATTGTGGGGTTTGCCATCAAGGCGCGCCCGATTGCCAGCATCTGCTGTTCCCCACCGGACAAGGTGCCGGCAATTTGATTGCGGCGCTCTTTTAAGCGCGGCAAACGGTCGAAGATTTTTTCGTATTCGTCTTCTAAATCCTCGTTGGATTCCTTGCGAATAAAGGCGCCCATTTCAAGATTTTCCTGCACGGTCATCTTGGTAAAAATGCGCCTGCCCTCTGGCACCTGCGCAAGGCCCAGCCCGATAATTTTATGGGCTTCGGTGGAAAGTAAGTTTTGCTCACAAAACGTGATTTCCCCGGATTTTGGCTTTACAAGGCCGCTAATAGCATGCAATGTCGTGGTTTTGCCCGCGCCGTTCGCCCCGATAAGGGTAACAATTTCGCCTTTATTTACTTCAAAACTGATATCCTTAATTGCATGAATAGAGCCGTAAAACACCTCTAAATTTTTAACGGAAAGCATTTGTTCCATATTAATAGCCATTCCTTTCTTGGGGGATTGTGCCGATTCGGCGTAGCCGAATGCACGCCGCTTCGGCGCGCAAGGCACAAAACCCGGTTTGAAAGATTGATCTTTCAAACTTATCCCTGTTCCTTTTCAAAGCATTTATTCCCCGCCCAAATAAGCCGCAATTACTTTCGGATTGTTGCGGATTTCATCGGCGTTCCCCTCGGCGATAACACGTCCGTAGTCCAGCACCACAATATGTTCGCAAATACCCATAACAAAATTCATATCGTGTTCAATTAGCAAAATCGAAATATGAAACGTATCTCTGATAAGCTTTATGGTATTCATCAATTCCATTGTTTCGGTGGGATTCATACCGGCGGCAGGCTCGTCTAAAAGCAGTATGCGCGGAGAAGTGGCAAGCGCACGCGCAATTTCCAGCTTACGCTGCGCGCCGTAGGGCAGGTTTTTTGCTAAATCGTAGGCATGGTGGTCTAAATCAAATACATTTAGCAGCTCGTGTGCGCGCTTTGACACCGCTTTTTCTTCCTTGCGAAACGCGGCTGTGCGTAAAACGCCCTGCAAAACCGAATATTTCATTTGGCTGTTCATCGCAATTTTTACATTATCCAGCACCGTGCAGTCTTTAAAAAGACGAATATTCTGAAAGGTGCGCGCAATGCCGTTTTGTGTGATTTGATAGGTTTTTTTGCCAACGATGTCATTGCCATCCAGCTCAATTTGCCCTTCGGTTGGCACGTAAACATCGGTTAAGAGGTTAAACACCGTGGTTTTGCCCGCGCCATTCGGCCCGATTAAACCAACAATCTGCTCTTGATTAATCACAAAATGCACACCTTCCAGTGCGCGCAGGCCGCCAAAGGTAATGCCTAAATTACGTGTTTCAAGTACTGAAGCCATTACTGCTCACCCTCCTTCCCGCTTTTCTCCTCTGCATTTTCGTTTTTAGATTTGGTTTTCTTAACCCTTTTTTCAAACGTTTTGCGCAGCGAAAATTCGTATTGTCCCATCAAGCCCGTGGGGCGGAAAAGCATCACAATAATTAAAATGACCGAGTACGCCAACATGCGATAATCGGAAAATTGGCGAAGCATTTCCGGCAAAATGGTAAGCACTGTGGCGGAAATTACCGAGCCTGTAATCGAGCCCATGCCGCCCAAAACCACCATAACAAGAATTTCTACAGAATAGTTAAAGTTGAATTTAGCGGGCGCCAGCACGCCGATATGATGCGCATATAAGCCACCGGCAATGCCTGCAAAAAAGGCCGCTAAAATAAAAGCCAAAAGCTTATAATAGGTTGTGTTGATGCCCGATGCTTCTGCGGCAATTTCATCCTCGCGGATGGCAATTACCGCGCGGCCATGCCGCGAACGGATAAACGAAAAAATAATGTATACGGTAAGAACGGCAATAAAAAACACATAGGAAAACTTTACTAAATCCTTATTGCCTTGCCCCTGCTCCACAAAAGTGGGGATGCCGCGCAGGCCTTTAGCGCCGCCCGTGAAATCAAATGGAAGTATCAGCAGGCGGATAATTTCGCCAAAGCCGAGTGTGATAGTGGCTAAGTAATCGCCGCGCAAACGCAGCGCCGGAATGCCGATGATAACGCTGAAAACCGCAGCTACAAGCCCGCCTAAAATAAGGCTGATGGGCAGTGCAATTGTGCCAGGCAAGCCCGAATACATATGAAACAGCGCGGCAGCATAAGCGCCCACGCTCATAAACCCTGCGTGCCCCAGCACCAGCTGCCCTAAAAATCCACTGGCAAGATTAAGGCTGACCGTTAAAATAATATTGATGAATACCATTGTGATAATGCCGGAAATATAGCGATTAAATATGCCCGCCGCAATAAAATAATATAAAATGCCATATAGGGCAAAAACCAAAATAAAATTACCGATATAGGAAAGCTTTTTGTTTTTTGACATCATCATTATTCCCCCCTATACCTTTTCTTTCACGTTTTTGCCCAGTAAGCCCGCGGGCTTCACAAGCAAAACAACGATTAAAATGCCAAACACAACGGCATCCGTAATTTGCGAGCCGCCAAGTGCTTTTGTAAGGCTTTCGGCAATGGCAATCAGATACCCGCCAATCATCGCGCCGGGGATGCTGCCGATGCCGCCAAGCACCGCGGCCACAAAGGCCTTGAGGCCCAGCATACCGCCCATAAACGGCGTAATCTGTGCGTACGCGCCGCAATATAGCACAGCGCCTACCGCCGCAAGCCCCGAGCCGATGGCGAAGGTAAACGCAATGGTGTTTTTAGGGTTGATACCCATCAAACGCGCTGCGCCGGCATCTTCGCTGGTGGCACGCATCGCTTTGCCCATTTTGGTTTTTTTGACAAGAATTTGCAAAGCAATCATCAAAACAACCGACACGCCAACCGTAATTACCGTTACGCTGCTGATTTGCAAGCCGCCGATAAAAATGGGGAAGCTTGGAAGTACATTCGGAATGGATTTGCCCGAAGAGGAAAACAAAAGTTGAAACAAGTTTTGCAAAAAAATGCTGACGCCAATAGCGGTAATCAGCAGTGAAATTCTAGGTGCGCCCATGTCCAAAAGGCGTTGATACGCAATTTTTTCTATCAAAACACCAATCAACGCGCAAAGCACCACAGCGATAATTGCGGCAACCCAAAGCGGCATGCCCATCGTGATAAAAAACACAAAGGTTATGTAGCTGCCCACCATAATAATGTCGCCATGCGCAAAGTTAATCAGCTGTACAATGCCGTACACCATGCTGTAACCCAGCGCCATTAGCGCGTAGATACTGCCAAGCCCTAGTCCGTTGATGATTTGAGACAAAAATTCCATTCTGAATGCTCATTCCTTTCTTGGGAAAATGCCGTTTGCCTATAATAGCCCAAAAAGAGGGTGATGAAATCATCCCCCTCTTATGGGCAATTGGTATTTTTACATATAATTATTTATCGAAGTTTTCCACGTATTTGTACGCGCCGCCTTTGATGCTCATGATAACGGCAGATTTTACAGGATTGCGGTTTTCATCGAAAACGATATTACCGGTAAGGCCCGCATAATCGGTAGCTGCCATCGCATCAATGATTTTTTGCGGCTCGGTGCTGCCGGCCTTTTCAATGGCTTTCGCAACAATCATCATTGCGTCATAGCCAAGCACAGAGAACATATTGGGGTCTTCTTTGTAATTCTCTTTGAAATTTTTGATAAAGGTTTGCAATGCTGCATCTGTGCTTTCAGCGGAATACTGGCTGCAGAAAAAGCCGCCTTCTACTACGCTTGCATCAAAGTTTGCATCGGACAAAACGCCGTCCCAGCCATCAACGCCCATCAAAGTAGCGGTAATACCGATATCTTTGGCTTGCTTTGCCACCATACGCAAATCCTGCGCATAGATGGGCAACATCAGCACGTCGGGGTTTTTGCCTTTGATTGTGGTAAGCTGGCTTTTGAAGTCCACGTCATTGGTTTGGAATTTCTCTTCAGCAACAATGGTTACGCCTGCGGCTTCGGCTGCTTTCATAAAGGCAGCGGCTACGCCGGAAGAATAGTCATCTGCGGCATTGTACAGCACAGCGGCTGTTTTTGCGCCGGTTTTCGCGGCATATGCTGCCATCAACTCGCCCTGGAACGGGTCTGTAAAGCAGGCACGGAACACGTTTTTGCCGGTTGTGGTAACGGCTTCCGCAGTGGCTGTGCCGCTGATCAACGGCATATTGTCTTGCACGGAGGCTTGTGCCACAGCAAGTGTTGCGCCGGAGGTAACATCACCAACAATAGCAACAACCTTGTCATTTTGCACAAGTTTATTGTAGGCGTTTACAGCCTCGGTGCCATCACCTTTTTCATCGTAAACAATGTACTCTACCTGTTTGCCCATGATACCGCCAGCGGCATTAATGTCTGCAACGGCTTGTTTAATGCCATTATTGGTCGGCACGCCATATACCGAAACGTCACCCGTTAGAGGAGCCAAGCCGCCAATCTTAATCGTATCCCCTGTTGTTGTGTTTGCGGGCGCCTTTGTGCACGAAGCCAAGCTTAGAGCCATGCTCACCGCCATAGTTACTGCAACAAATTTTTTCATACTCTTTTCCTCCATCACTTAATACTCATTCGGCAATCGCTTTTGGACTATCGAATTGTTGTTTTGAATTATACATGCAAAACGTATAATTATCAATGCACTTTTTTGACATACTTTACTTGAATGAAATCTGTTTTTGTGACAAACCTACCAAAAAACTATCTTTTTCTTAGTATATTTTGATACCTTTCTGTAATAAGTAACAGATTGTTCTTATTTTTGTAATCTTTTTAGTATCATTTCATATCCGCCGTCCCCATATTGGATGCACCGATTGATGCGGCTAATGGTGGCCGTGCTGATCTCAATGTTTTTGATAATTTGTTCATAAGTGCTGCCAGCCAAAAGCATTTCGGCCGCTTCAATGCGCTGTTGCATATCGCTGATTTCTTTCATGGTGCAAAGATCGCTAAAAAATGTATAGCATTCATCAACACTTTGCAGTGAAAGAATCGCCTCAAATAAGCGGTCGGCATTTTTTGCTTTTAAAATATCTTTTTCCGCCATCCAAATACCACTCCTTTAATTAGAATACTTTAATACTTTAACATATTAAACTAAAAATTTCAAGCGGCAAATATGTGCACAAATACACATGCAATTTCATTTGACGAGTGGCCGAAAGAGATGCTATGATGTAATTGTAATAAACTTGAAAAAAAGGGGGGCATATTGTGGAAAAAATACAAGCGCATTTAGAACAGGTTTTTCAAGAATTTTTGCCCACAGCGCAAACAGCACAATTAAAAACAACGCTTTTGAAAGATACAGCCGAAGAATATGAAAAATTAATGCAAGAAGGCATGCCTTGCGCACAAATCGAAGCGCGTATTATCCAGGGTATCGCAAGCTACAATTCCATCAAGCGATTGTTACCGCTGAAAAGCCCTGTAAAAAAGGCGCTTTTTTATGTAATGTTAGGCCTTTGCGCTATTTCCAGCCTGATTTGTGGCATTCTATATATCTGTACCGAATATTATAAGGACACTGCAGACACCCAAACGCTTATGCTGTTATTTGGGCTGACGATTTTAGTTAGCGGTATTTTTTCCCCATTAGCCTATTTCACGGGCACCTTTTCATTCAGCAGCATTATTATGCATTTAACCCGCAAATCGTTTTTGAAAAAAATACGCAAATATTTTTTGATTATCGCTTGCATCATGATTGCCTTGTATTTGCTTTTAGTCTTTTTTTGCATATTTCTTGCGCCCGGTGATTTTAAAACGGGTGCTGTGCTGATAGTTGTGGTATATGCTACTCGCCTATATTTTGGCTCTGCCGGATGCTTCTTAGCGTTTGGCATCACAAAATATTAAAATATTATCTATCAAATGTCGCATAACTGTGTTTATAGGCAGGCCGTGAATCATCAAAAAACCGCCGTACCAAGCGTTCAGCTTGATACGGCGGTTTTGCATCATATACTTATTTCACAAGGCTCGCGATTTCAGCCGCAAAATCATCTTCACGCTTTTCAATGCCCTCGCCTTTTTCAAAGCGAACAAATTTGGTGATTTTGATGTCGCCGCCAAGCTCTTTGGCAGTGTTCTCTGTGAATTTGGCAACCGTGATTTCTTGGTCTTTCACAAAGATTTGGTTAATAAGGCAATTTTCTTTAAAGAACTTTGCAATCTTGCCTTCTACCATTTTGGCTTTCACTTGCTCGGGTTTCGACTTGCCGCTTTCTTTTTCTTCGTTTTCAATTTGCGCAAGCAGAATTTCTTTTTCTTTGGCAATGGTATCTGCGGGCACTTCGGCTTCGCACAGATAGCCGGGGTTTGCCGCAGCAATCTGCATAGCGATATCCTTGCCGTAAGCTGTAAACTCGGGCTTTGCCGCAACGGCATCGCTTGTATCAAACTCTACCAACACGCCATGCGTGCCGCCGCCATGCACATACGCGGCGCAAACGCCCTCGTAACGCGCAAAGCGTCGAATTTTAATGTTTTCGCCAATTACCAGCACCTTTTCTTGCAAAGCATCGGCAACCGTGCCATTATCCATCTTGCAAGCAAGCAGCGCATCCACATCGGCAGGGTTTTCAACCAAGATAACGTTAGCAACGTTTTTTACAAACGCCTGGAAAGACTCGTTCTTTGCCACAAAATCGGTTTCGGCATTCACTTCAAGCACAACGCCCAATTTTTTGGCAATATCGGACACAGCATAAACCATGCCCTCGGCAGCAATACGTCCAGCCTTTTTTGCAACAGCTGCAAGGCCTTTTTCGCGCAGATATTCCACTGCTTGCTCCATATTGCCGTCAGAATCGGTAAGCGCTTTTTTGCAGTCCATCATGCCGCAGCCTGTGCGCTCGCGCAGGTTTTTCACATCTAAAGCTGTAAAAGCCATTTTTGTTACCCCTTTTATCTCTATATTAATTATTGAGCAATTGCTTCCTGCACATCGGCAGCGGCTGCATTTTGTTCGCCCTGACGGCCCTCGAGCACAGCGTCGGCCATTGCGCCCGCAATCAGCTTAACGGCGCGAATCGCGTCGTCATTGCCGGGGATGACATAGTCGATTTCATCGGGGTCGCAGTTGGTGTCAACAATCGCCACAATGGGGATGTTCAGCTTGATAGCCTCGGCAACAGCGATACGCTCTTTGCGCGGGTCCACAATAAACATTGCTTTAGGCAGCTTGTTCATGTCTTTCACGCCGCCCAAGAATTTCTCTAATTTTTCGATTTCAAGCTCCAGCTTGATAACTTCTTTTTTCGGAAGCATATCAAACGTGCCGTCTTCGCGCATTCTCTTCAGCTGCTCCATGCGGTCGATACGGTGACGAATGGTGCGGAAGTTGGTGAGCATGCCGCCCAGCCAACGCGCATTCACAAAGTGCATGCCGCAACGCTCGGCCTCTTCTTTTACGGAATCCTGTGCCTGCTTTTTGGTGCCGACAAACAGGATGCTGCCGCCCTGGCTGGAAATCTCGCGCACAAAATTGTAAGCCTCGTCCAGCTTTTTCACGGTTTTCTGCAAGTCAATGATATAAATACCATTGCGCTCGGTGAAAATGTAACGCGCCATTTTGGGGTTCCAACGTCTTGTTTGGTGACCAAAGTGTAGGCCTGCCTCGAGAAGCTGCTTCATAGATACTACTGCCATAATAATTTCCTCCTAATATTTGTTTTTTCCTCCGCATTGTCATATATGGACATAGCCACCCTTTCGGGCACAGGCCGCCAATGCAATGCGTGCGTATTGCCGAACAAGTATATCATATTTTAAATTGTAATGCAAGCATCAATTTACAGTTTTGCAGCAAAATTTGTGCGCAGCGGATACTGCATGTATTTTCAGGATGCATGGATGCAGTTTATGCGCTTACACACGCCCTATGGGGTTGCTGCACCCTTTTATAGGATGTGATAACGCTATCTCTTTATAAAAGTATTTGCAAGTATTGGGCTTTGATTACTGAAACGTTTCCATATCCTTTGTTAAAAGCTTGGTGCGCAAAACGCGCGCTTCTTCATAAGGCGCGCCGCCGAGGCCGTGCAGGAACACCAGCAGCAGCTCGGGATTGATGTTGAGCACATTGCCAGCAGGCAGCAACAGTGTTGTTTTGCCGCTTGTAATGGCCATATCCTTTACATACTCTTTCAGGTTTATGGTTTTCATGCCGCGCTTGGTTTTTTTCTGCACGGGGGCTTCAGCCAGCGCGTTATAGGATTCTATCGCGGTTTGCATCAATGCCGCGTGTGCTGCGCTCCACGAGATTTCGTATTCTGCAAAGGCAATTTTATCGGCCGCCATCACGGCAGGCACAAGCGAAAGCACCTGCATCCCATTTGGCATAGACGCCGCAAGTGCATCTTTTGCCGCCGCAAAATCAAAGTTTTCGTCCTCGGTTTTGAAATCCATAGATTCCACCATGCTTTCATGCCCGAGTGCCAAAGGCGCCGCAAACGTAAGATAAACATGCGGGTTAAAACCCAGCGAATACCACGCAGGTATGCGCGCGCGCTTTAAAGCACGCCCCATCACGCGCTGTAAATCCAAAAGGGAAATATATGCAGCTTCGTCTAATTTGGTAAACCACATTCTAACGGTAATCAAAACACGCGCCTCCCATCATTTTATTGGCACCGCAGCCGCTGCATTGGCGGTTGCAGGGCGGGGTAACCGCAGCCGCAATGGCCTTTTGGTATTCGCCCTGCAAAAAGGCTTCGTCCACGCCGTAGTCCAAATGGCTCCAGGGGGTAATTTCGTCAAACGAAATGGCGCGATTGGCATAAAAGGCGGTGTCAATGCCTAAATCTTCAAACACCGACATCCATGTATCAAAATGAAATTGCTCGCTCCAGCTGTCAAAATAGCAGCCGCGCCGATATGCCTCTAACAGGGCTTTGGATAAGCGCCTATCCCCTTTTGCAAAAACCGCCTCCAGAAAGCTGGTTTTACTGTCGTGATAGCTTACGCTGATTTTGCGGCTTTTTACGCACTGCAAAAGATATTTTTGTTTTTGCGCCATGCTTTCCTGCGTGTCTTGCGGCACATATTGAAACGGCGTCATGGGCTTTGGCACAAAGCACGCCACACTGATAGACACCTGCACGCCTTTGCCTTTGGGCTTGTCCGGATTGTCGTAATACAAATTTACGATACGCTGTGCCGTATCTGCAATGCCCGCAATGTCCTCCAGCGTTTCGGTGGGTAGCCCCAGCATAAAATACAGCTTTACAGAGGTATAGCCCGCAGCAAATGCAATGGTGCATGTGCGCTCGATTTCTGCATCCGTCACATTTTTATTGATTACATCGCGCAGGCGCTGTGTGCCCGCCTCGGGCGCAAAGGTAAGGCCGCTTTTGCGCACCTTTGATACCTTGTTTAATAAGCTTTGCGAAAAATTGTCAATGCGCAAGGACGGCAGCGAAATATTGACATGCTCGTTTGGTGTCCAGCTTAAAAGCTCATCTAAAAGCGGCTCTAAATTGCTGTGGTCGCTGGTGGAAAGCGAGGTAAGCGAAATTTCTTCATAGCCTGTATTATCGCAAAGCGCCCTGCCCGCTTCATTTAAAAGCGTTACATCTCTTTCGCGCATGGGGCGATATAAAAAGCCCGCCTGACAAAAGCGGCAGCCGCGTACACAGCCGCGCAGCACCTCGATGGAAGCACGATCGTGCACAGCGCCAATCATCGGCACCACAAAATGCGTGGGTAAGGGCTGTGTGTTCATATCTTTAATAATTGCCTTATGCACGCGCTTTGGCGCGCCATTTGTGGCTTGAATGCTCTTGATGGTGCCATCCTCATGATAAAGCACCTCGTAAAATGCAGGCACATAAACGCCCTCTATTTCGCAAAGGCGCTGTAATGTTTGCGTTTTTGTGCAATGTGCATTTTTGCATGCAATCACGGCGTTGCATACCGCAAGCAGCTGCTCCTCGCCCTCGCCCAAAAGCATTACGTCAAAAAAATCCGCAAGCGGCTCGGCATTGCATACGCAAGGGCCGCCCGCAATAATCAGCGGCCATTCCTCGCCGCGCTGCGCGGATAAAGGCGGGATGTGTGCCATGTCTAGCATCGCGAGAATATTGGTATAGGAAAGCTCGTACTGCAAGGTAAAGCCCACGATATCAAAGGTGGAAATGGCATCCTTGCTTTCAATGCCATATAAGGGAATCTCGCGGGATTCCATCTCTTTTTTCATGTCTAACCACGGCATAAACACACGCTCGCACCAAATATCGGGCTGTGCATTCAATATCTCGTACAAAATTTTCATACCGAGAAACGACATGCCCACTTCATAGGTGTCGGGAAAGCAAAACGCAAAGCGCAAAGCAAGCGCCTCTTTGCTTTTTATTACACAGCCTTGTTCGCCACCAGTGTATCTACCGGGCTTTTGCACCATTGCAAGAGCCGCTTTTAAACGTTCATCCATTTTGTATACCATTCCTTTTCGGCACCAGACGTGCTTACTGTTTTTCGCCTTTTCTTGTAAGACGTATATATTTTACATGATTTTGCAAATAAAAGCAATTTGCCACAACATCATTTTGCCGAAAGCTCACAAAACAAAAGATATATCGGTGCTAACACGATGGCCACGCGGCCATATGGTGAAAGCTCTTGTGTGAAAAACAAAACTGCACATAGCACAAAAAATACTGCCAGCAAGCACTTTTGTACAGTGTAAAGTAAATGTTCTTTACATGTAGGAACAAGGCTTTTCAAGATTCTGGCACCATCTAAAACGCCAAATGGCAAAAGATTGTAAAATCCTACGCAAAGATTGATAGCCATAAAAAAATACAGCCCATATGCGGCGTGGCGTAAAATTAGCAAATAGACAAAAAAGGCAACAATAAAATTAGCCAGTGGCCCTGCAAGCGCCAAAATTCGCTCTTGCTTTGCCGGTAATAAATATAGTTCTCCCATAGAAATGCCGCCCGCGCAAAATTGTAGCGGCGGCAAGCGATGCCGAAACAGACAGTAAACCAAAACGTGCCCGCTTTCATGTAAAAGCGAGCTTACCAAAACCATGCGTAAAAAACCGTTCGGGTCAAACAATAATCCGCTTGCCAAGCAAGCGAGGGTCAGCACATAATTTCCCGTCATAATTGATCCAAAACAATTGCATAAGAGGGCTCTACACATTTGCCGTTGATGTGGATTTCAAAATGCAAATGCGGGCCTGTGGATAAGCCCGTGCTGCCCACTGTGCCGATGCGTGCGCCCCTTATCATCAAGTCGCCTTTTTTTACCGTGATTTTACTCATGTGCTGATACAGCGTTTTTAAGCTTTGTGAATGGCAGATAACAACGTAATTTCCGCGGGTTTTATCATAGCCTGTCTCTTCCACAATGCCCGGAAATGCCGCAAAAATATCGCTGCCTTTTGCGGCCGCGATATCAATGCCTGTATGAAAATCTGTTTTGCGTGTAACCGGATTTTTACGTATGCCAAAGCCCGAGCTAAAGCGGCCATTTACAGGGCAAAACGGCTTATCCGTTAGCCGATAGGAAAGCTGCGTTGCATTATCTGGAACTGCGTTCCCCGCTGTTTTCGCTTCACCACCCGCGCCGTTTACCGATGCTGCGTCGCTTGCTTCATCCAATTTTGCAAAGATATCCGTTGCCGCCTCGCGGATGCCCTCAATAGTGTTATTTGCAAAGCGGATTAGCTCGCCTTGCCCCGACAAATCAAGGCCGTTGGCCATCAACACGCGATACTCTGTTTGTAAATTTTGAAAAAGCGGCACGTAGAATGTGCGCAGCGCCAGCACAAACACAATAAAGGCAATACAGATAAACGCCTGTATCAGCAATACCGTTTCGCCTTGTCGCGTGTCTGGCGGCGTAAGCAAGGGACGTTGTGGTTTTTCGGTGTCGTTTTGCGCAGCCACTTCTCTGTTATCCGGTGTTTCGTTTTCCCACATTTTGCAGCAATCCTTCTTTCGCATCGGATTTCCTTGTTTTATACACTTAAGTTTATGCAAGAAATATGATAAAAAAGAACATGCCCTTTGCGAAAACGCAAAGGGCATGCCCACTGTGTATTTTATCGTTTGCCAAAAAATTGCTTCAGCCTTGCCAGCGCCGTAATTTTTGCGGCAGGCGCAGGGCGCGGGGCGGCCACGGGGGCGCTCCATGCTGTTTTGAGTATTTCGTACATTTTAATTTGGCTATCAAGCGGCGCTTCGCCGTCTTGCGGCTTTACTTTTGCATAAGTGCCATCGCTTTGCATTTCGCGCGTATTCACCGTATCATGCCATTGCATATCCAAATATTTGTACAAATTATTGGCGATGGCTTTATCCTTGATGCGAATGCCCACCTCTACGCGGCGCTCGGTATTGCGTGTTAAAAAATCGCCCGAAGCAATATACACACGCAAACGGTCGCCTTTTCCGAAGGCATATACACGCGCGTGCTCTAAATAGCGCCCCACAATGCTGCGCACACGCACGTTTTCTGTAAGGCCCTTCACGCCCGCCTTTAAACAGCAGATGCCGCGCACAATCATATGCACAGGCACATCGGCACAAGACGCATCGCGAATGCGCTCGATAATATCTTTATCGCTGATGGAATTGCATTTCAGCAGCACCGCCGCATCCTCGCCGCGTTCTTTTGCGGCAATTTCGGCGCAAATTTCATCAATAATCACATTCTTAAAGCAAAGCGGCGCTACAATTAGGGTTTGCATCGGCTGTGTTAAGCGCTCCATCGCAAGATTGTTAAACACTGCCGCAATTTCTTCGCCAGTTTGCGCATCGGTGGTAATTAGGGAAAGATCGGTATATTGTTCTGCGGTTTTTTCGTTATAATTGCCCGTGCCAATTTGTGCAAGATACTGTATTTTGCCTTTTTTCATACTGGTAATCAGCATCAGCTTTGAGTGCACCTTAAAATCCGCAAAGCCGTAAATCACGGTGCAGCCGGCATTTTCAAGCTGTTTTGACCAATCGATATTGTTTTGCTCGTCAAAGCGCGCGCGCAGCTCCACAATGGTTACTACTTCTTTGCCGTTTTCGGCAGCGGCAATCAGCGCTTCAATCACCTTTGATTCCTGCGCTACGCGATACAATGTCATTTTAATAGAAATTACGTCGGGGTCCTGCGCTGCATCGTTGAGCATTTTGATAAACGGGCGCATGCTTTGATATGGATAAAACAAAAGCACGTCCTTTGCCTGTGCCGCTTTTGCCAAAGAATACTCTGTGCTGGGCAGCATGGGGCGATAAAGCGGATAGGTATATCCCGCGCTTTCCTCTTTGGCCAAGCGCGCCGCAATGCGAAAGCCTACGCTTAAATCGAGTGGGCTTGTTTGCCGAAACACCTGCGCCGCAGGCAAAAGCAGCTTGTCGCACAAAAAGGCAACAATGGCCTGTGGCGCATGCAAATTGGTTTGTAAGCGCACAGCGGCAAGCTTGCGCCGCTTTTTCAAAAGCTCGCCCATCACCACGCGGTAATCGATATCGTGGTCAAACATGCCCTCGTCCACTGTGATATCCGCATTGCGCGTTAAGCGAAACACGCATTTGCCGGATACGATGCTTTTGCCAAATATCTGTTCGGCAAAATGCATAATCAGTTCTTCCACTAAGGCAAATTGCGCCACGCCCGCGCTATCGCGCAGATAAACGATGCGCTCGAACTGATTGCTGATGGGAATCAGGCCAAAAGCATGCGATTCTTCGTTTTTATTTTTGATAAATGCGCCAACATAAGTTTCTTGATTGCGCAAAAACGGAAATGGATGCCGTTTATCAATAATCTGCGGGGAAAGCACTGGCGAAAGCTCGTTTAAAAAATACTTTTTCCAGCGATGCTCGCTCTCTTTATCCAGCTTTGCAAAATCCACTTTATATAAGTTCAGTTCTTCCAAGCTTTCCAAGAGGCGCGCAAAAATTTTATCGCAATGCTGCTGCATTTGCACAACCACCGGCATAATTTCGCCAAGCTGTTCGGCAGCGGTAAGGCCGGTTTTGTTTTCGGTTTCGTCTTTTTTTAAAAGGGTTCTGTCATACAGTGAGCCAACGCGAATCATGAAAAACTCGTCTAAATTGCTGGCGTAAATGGCAGAAAACTTAAATTGCTCGGCCAAAGGCACGTTTTTGTCTTTTGCAAGGTCTAACACGCGCCGATTAAATTCTAACCAGCTTAATTCGCGGTTGATAAAAAGGTCGCTCTCTATTTTTCCGCCCATTTGTGATGCCCTCGCTTTCTATACTATCGCATGGTCATAAATGCCTGTGCTATCCCACACAGATGAAATCCTGTATTTTCACAAACAGTTTTTCGTTGATGCCCTCTACTTGTAAAAGGTCTTCCTTTTTGTGAAATGCGCCGTTTTCTGTGCGATATGCAAGAATGGCATTCGCTTTTACAGGCCCTATCCCCTCTAAAAGGCAAAGTTCTTCGGCGCAAGCCGTGTTAAGATTCACAGCATCTTGCTTTGCGCTTACAATACGCGCGGGGCTTACAGGCTGATACTCTGCGTCGGTAAACGGCGGATACAGCGCCAAAAAGCCCGCCAGCATCAAAACGGCAAGGAAAATCCATATTGCCAAAAATTTTTGCTTGTTTGACCATGAACGAAACATATATCACCTTTTAACGGCTTAAAACATCCTTGCATTTTTGTGCGATATTGGCAGCGTTGAGACCGTATACCTCTAAAAGCTCGGTTGCGGGGCCGGATTGCCCAAACACGTCCATAACTGCCACCGGCAACACCTTGCAAAGCGCTTGCGAGCACACCACTTCACATACCGCGCTGTAAAGCCCGCCGATTACGCTGTGCTCCTCGGCTGTAACGATGCCGCCAGTTTCGCGCGCGGCAAGCAAAATCGCCTCGCGGTCAATCGGTTTAATTGTGTGCATATCGAGCACGCGGGCACTGATGCCCTGCCCGTTTAAAAGCTCGGCTGCCTGCAAGGCACGCTCCACCATCAAGCCCGTGGCAATAATGGTAACATCTTTGCCCTCGCGCAGACGCATGGCCTTTCCAATGGTAAATTGATAGGTTTTTTCGTCGTATAAAACAGGCACGCCAAGACGGCCAAAGCGCAAATATACAGGGCCGTTATGCGCAGCGGCTGCATGCACGGCGGCGCGCGCCTCCACATCGTCGGCCGGGTTTAAAATGACCATGTCGGGAATGGTGCGCATCAAGGCAATATCTTCGTTGCACTGGTGCGACGCACCGTCCTCGCCCACAGAAATGCCCGCGTGTGTAGCGCCAATTTTAACATTTAAATGCGGATATCCAATGGAATTGCGCACTTGCTCGAATGCGCGGCCCGCCGCAAACATTGCAAAGCTGGAGGCAAACGGAATCATACCAGCTGCTGCCATGCCGGCCGCAATGCTCATCATATTGGCTTCGGCAATGCCACAATCGAAATGGCGTGCGGGAAATGCCTTCATAAAAACAGCCGTTTTTGTAGATGCGGCTAAGTCCGCATCCAAAACCACCACTTTATCGTTTTCTTTGCCCAGCTCCACAAGCGCGGCGCCGTAGCTTTCGCGCGTAGCAATTTTTTTAATATCCATTTTATACCTCCACCGCAACGACGGCTTGCAGCTCTGCCATCGCCTGTTCAAACTGTGTATCATTCGGCGCGGCGCCGTGCCAATCGGCATTGTTTTCCATAAACGAAACGCCCTTGCCTTTAACGGATTTTTGAATAATAACGCAGGGCTTGCCTGTAACGGCTTTCGCTTTTACAAATGCATCGTCCAATTGCGCAAAATCGTGCGCGTTATCCACACAAATTACATGCCAATTGAACGCCTTAAATTTTTCATCAATGGGATACGGCGAGCAAACATCCGAGATTTTTCCGTCAATTTGCAAATTGTTATTATCGACAATCGCAATCAGATTATCTAAGTTTTTATGCGCCGCAAACATAGCAGCTTCCCAAACTTGGCCTTCTTCTAATTCGCCATCGCCAAGCACAGCAAACACACGGTAACTCTTGTTCATCGTTTTTGCCGCCAGCGCCATGCCGCAGGCCGCAGAAATCCCCTGCCCCAGCGAGCCTGTGCTCATGTCTACACCGGGCACATGCTTCATGTCGGGATGGCCCTGCAAAAGCCCGCCCACATGGCGAAAACGCAAAAGCTCCTCTTTTGCAAAAAAGCCTTTTTCTGCAAGTGTTGCATACAAAGCAGGGCTTGCGTGCCCCTTTGAAAGCACAAAGCGGTCGCGCGTATCGTCTTGCGGGTCAGCGGGATTTACGTGCATTTCATGGAAATACAAATACGCCATCAGGTCGGCAATGGAAAGCGAGCCGCCCGGATGCCCAGATTTTGCGCTGTGCACCGCTGTGAGCGCCCCTTTGCGAATATTGTTGGCCAGCTTTGCCAATTGCATTGTTTCTTCTTTTTGCATGATGTCCTCCAAATTAATTTAAGAATATTGCCGAATCAGCTTATATAGGAATTGTCCAACGCCGCCCTCAAGGCAAGTGCCGGTAATTTCATCTGCATGCATGCGCACCTCTTTGGGCGCATTTTGCATTGCCACGGCATAGCCCGCAGCACGCAAAAGTGCAATATCGTTATAATAATCGCCAATTGCAAAGGTGTTTTCGATCGGGATGTGCAAATGCTGCGCAAGGCTTTGCAATGCCGTGCCTTTTGTGACACCCTTTGGCATAATTTCATAATACACGTCGTTGGTTGGGATAAAATACACCTCGGGATAATTACGCTCTTCAATAAACGCACGAATGCGCTTTTGCATTGCGTTGCTAGTGGCAAAAAGCACCTTTGTCCAACCGCCGCGCACATCGTCCATTTCGCAATTGATATAGGAAAGCGATTCGTGCACGGTGTGCTGATAGGTGTATTCGTTGGCGTTGATGACATGGATTTTGCCTGTTTCGGACATGATTTCGATGCCGACATCCCGAAAATTGTTTTGAATATCCGTGATGGCCGCGCGCGCGGTTGGCTTTAATAAAAGCGCGACATCCAGCGGCTTCTCGGCATTGAAATCATATACAATGCCGCCCCCGTTGGTGATGGCCGGTGCCAAAGGCGGCAATTGCGCCATATAATGGCGCACGGATTCTACCGTACGTCCCGTTGCCACCGTGAAATTTCCGCCAAGCTTGCAAAATAAACGGATGGTTTCGATATTACAGGCGGGTATGCCGGTTTGTGGCTTGAGTAATGTGTTGTCCATATCGGCGACTACCAGAATGTCCTTTAAACAGCTAATCATTTGTTCAGTCCTTTTGCAGGGTATTTAAAAAGTTTTGAAAATACGGCGGAAGCTCGCTGGTGAACTCCATGTATTCAGCGGTTTTAGGATGCACAAAGCCCAGCGTTTTTGCATGTAGGCATTGCCCACCTAGCGCCGTGATGGCTTTTTGCGGGCCATAAACCACATCACCCGCTACGGGATGCCCGATGCTGGCCATATGCACGCGAATTTGATGGGTGCGCCCTGTTTTAAGCCGCAGTGCCAAATGGGTAAAGCCGCGATACCGCGCAAGCACTTCATAGGCGGTATAGGCCTCTTTTGCGTGCTGCTGTGTAACGGCCATTTTTTTGCGGTCGTTTGGGTTTCGGCCAATGGGTTTTTCTACAAAGCCGCTATCTGCCGAAAAGCCGCCATACACAACAGCATGATAAATGCGCGTGATGCTGTGGGCTGCCATTTGTGCCGACAATGCTAAATGCGTGTCATTATCTTTCGCCACCACTAAAAGCCCGCTTGTGTCCTTATCAATGCGATGCACAATACCCGGACGGATTTCGCCGTTAATGCCCGAAAGGCCGCCCGCACAATGGTGCAGCAGCGCGTTTACCATCGTGCCGTCCCAATTGCCTGCGGCAGGATGCACCACCATGCCTTTGGGCTTATTAATCACCAAAAGCGAGGCATCCTCATACACAATCGTTAGCGGAATATCTTGCGCCGTAAGCGCAATTTCACGCGGGGGGGGCAAGGTGATTGCCACTGTATCGCCTTTACAAAGCTTATAGCTTTTAGCGGCTTTTTTGCCGTGCACGATAATATTTCCGCTTGCGATAAGGGCCTCGGCGGCGCTGCGCGTTAAAGAGGAAACCGCGCTTGCGCAAAAGGCATCCAAGCGCTGGCCCACATCTGCATCGCAGGCGCAAAGATTAATCGTTTCCATCTTCCCCTGCCTTTGTTTCGGCGGATTGACGCGCTTTTTTTGCGCGCAGCTCTTGCCTGATAAATGCCAGCATCAATAATACGGCACCACAGGTAACAAAGCAATCTGCCACATTAAACACCGCAAAATTTACAAAAGTGAAATTGAAAAAATCCACCACGTAGCCATATAAGATACGGTCAATCAAATTGCCGATTCCGCCCGCTAAAATTAGAACAAACGAAATATATTCCAGCTTATCCGCAGGCTTTTTCCAAAAAAGATAAATGGCAAACGCCAAAAGCGCCACAGATGTGACGCCAATAAGCAAAAAGCGATTGCCCGCAAACAAGCTAAACGCCATGCCATCATTTAAAATATAATGCAGCTCAAGACCTGGCAAAAACGGCATTGTGCCAATCGGTGCCAAATACATCGTGGCTAGATATTTGCTAAATTGGTCAAGCGCGATTAAGCCAACAATTGATAAAAGTGTAAAAGCCAAGAAATCCCTACCCTACTGTATAAATTTGCCGCGCAATCATTTGCGCAACAGGATTTTGAAAACAGCGACGTTTTAAAAAACGCCGCTGTATCAATTTATTTTTCAAGAATGCTCGCGCAGCGGGCGCAAAGCGTCGCATGGGCGGGATGGGTGCCGATATCATCGGTGTACATCCAGCAGCGTGCGCATTTTTCGCCTGTCATGTGCTCGGCCTTTACACCCAGATTTTCAAATTCGCCTTTCTGCCCGCCTTCACCGCTAACAACCTCAACAGCAGAAACGATAAATTGCTGTGCCAAGTCTGTTTCCATGGGCTTTGCAAAGGCATAAAGCTCGGGTGATGCGCAGTAGAGCGTCACTTTTGCTTCTAAGGACGAGCCGATGGTTTTCGCGGCGCGCGCTTCCTCAAGCACTTTGCGCACATCATCGCGAATGGCAATGATTTGATTCCATTTTAAGCGGAACGCATCATCCTGCGCATAGGTGCCCGCGCAAGGCATTTCTTCGTAAAGAATATACTTTTTCTTTTTTGCGAAAGCAGGTGCAAAATCCCAAATTTCCTGCGAAGTAAACGGCAAAATCGGCGCAAAAAGCTTTGTAATGCCAACCAAAATGGTATACATCACGGTTTGTGCGCTGCGGCGCTCGTCGGACGCGGGGGGATTGATATAAAGCCTGTCTTTAATAACATCCAAATAGAAATTGCTCATGTCTACAACGCAAAAGCGGTGCAAATCATGGTACACCTTATGGAAGTCAAAGCTGTCGTAGCCCTCTTTTGCATTCTTTACAAAATCATCAAAGGCCGACAATGCCCATAAATCCAATTCGGTGAATTTGCTTTGGTCAACACAATCGGTGTCGGGATTAAAATCGCTTAAATTGCCCAGCATGAAGCGGGCTGTGTTGCGGATTTTGCGATATGCCTCGGAAAGCTGCTTTAAGATTTCCTTGCTGATGCGCACGTCCACTTGATAATCGGACGATGCCACCCAAAGGCGCACAATATCTGCGCCGTATTCCTTGATAATATCCTTTGGCTCAATGCCGTTGCCAAGCGATTTCGACATTTTGCGGCCTTCGCCGTCCACTACCCAGCCGCAGGAAACCACGTTTTTATATGGCGCAACACCCTCGCAGGCAACGCTTGTTAAAAGCGAAGATTGAAACCAACCGCGGAACTGGTCCGAGCCTTCGATATAAAGGTCGCACGGCCACGCAAGCTCTTTGCGCTCGCGCAGTACAGCCATATGCGTAGAGCCGGAATCAAACCATACATCCATGATGTCGTTGTCTTTGTCAAATTCCTCGCAGCCGCAATATGCGCATTTGGTGCCCGCGGGCAAAATTTCGGCCGCGGTATATTTGTGCCATGCATCCGAGCCCTCTTTGCGGAATAAATCGGACACGGCAGCAATGCTTTCATCGGTAATGTGGTATTTGCCGCATTTTTTGCAATAAAATGCAGGGATGGGCAAGCCCCATGTGCGCTGGCGGGAGATGCACCAATCGTTGCGGTCGCGCACCATGCCTGTTATGCGCTCGCGCCCCCATTCCGGCACCCATTGCACGCTGTTGATGGCTTTATATACTTCTTCTTTAGAGCCGTCGATGCTGCAAAACCATTGCTCGGTAGCGCGGAAAATGATGGGGTTATGGCAGCGCCAGCAGTGTGGGTATTGATGGATAATGTGCTCTACGCCCAATAAATAGCCGCTATCTTTGAGGTGTTTGATAATCACGGGGTTTGCATCCCAAACCAGCATGCCTTTAAACGGGCCTGCCTCTTCGGTTAAAATGCCGCCGTCATCTACAGGCACCACCACAGGGATTTCGGGATAATTGTTTACGCACACGTCAAAATCTTCTACGCCGTGTCCGGGTGCTGTGTGTACGCAGCCTGTGCCGGCCTCCAGCGTAACATGCTCGCCCAAAATCACCAAAGAATTGCGCTGTAAGAACGGATGTTTTACCGTAATGCGCTCTAAATCAGCACCGCTAACGCTTTCGCCCACGATTTCATAGTTTTCGATTTTGCAGGCTTTAACGGTAGCTTCTACAAGCTCCTCGGCCATTACATAATAATATTCCCCAATTTTCACAAAAACATATTGGAACGCAGCACCAAGACATACCGCTACATTGGCGGGCAATGTCCAGGGCGTGGTGGTCCAAATGGCAAAACGGGTTTTATCGGCAGGAATGCCTGCTTTGGCAAGCGTGCCATTGTCTTCGCATACGTCAAAGCCCACAAAAATAGAATCGCATGCGTCGTCGGCATATTCAATTTCAGCTTCTGCAAGCGCAGTGCGATCCACTGGGCACCAATACACCGCCTTGAGGCCTTTGTAAATATATCCTTTTTTGGCCATTTCTCCGAATATTTTTACCTGTGTGGCTTCAAATTCGGGCGCAAGCGTTAAATAAGGGTGCTTATAATCGCCAATGGCGCCAAGACGCTGAAATTGCTCGGACATCGTGTCCACAAAGCCCAGCGCGTAATCATGGCAGATTTTGCGCAGTTCCAGCTTTGAAATTGTGCTTTTTTTATCGCCCGCTTTTTCCAGCGCCTTGCGCTCAATGGGCAAGCCGTGGGTATCATAGCCCGGCACAAACGGCGAGCAAAAGCCATTCATGTTTTTATAGCGCACAATAATATCTTTCAAGATTTTGTTCAGCGCTGTGCCCATATGGATATTTCCGTTTGCATACGGAGGGCCGTCGTGCAGAATATACAAGGGCTTACCCTCGTTGTTCTTCACCATGTTTTCATATAATTCGTCTTCGGCCCAAGCCTTCAACATTTCCGGCTCTTTTAAAGGCAGCCCCGCCCGCATACTGAATTCGGTTTTCGGCAAATTCAGCGTAGTGCCATAATCATCGCACACTTAAATCAACACTCCTTGAAAGAAAATATTCTTGATTAATCATGAAAATTAATGCCTTTGTATTGGTCAAAAATTGAGCCTGGCACGCTGTCAAGGCTTGTAGGCGCTTGCGGCGTGGGTTCGGCTTCGTCATCTATTGCAAAGTTTTTCGGCTCCATGCCAAGCACAGCAAACGGGTTTTGCATCGCAGGCGCAGGCCTTTTGGGCTCTTGCGGTGCGTTAATGTCGAACATAACGGTTTCTTCTTCAACGTCGCGGGTTTCAAAAGGCTTTGTGCCAAAAACCGGCTGATAATGAGAAGATGGTTTTTCTATCGGTGCAAACTCCTGTGTGGTTTCTTGTGCGGGCTGTGTGTCGTAGGCAATGGGCTGCGGGGCATATGCGGCAAAGGCATCTTCCGGCAGCGCTTGCGAATGATCGGGGGTTTCTATCGGTGCAAAGGCATTGCTATTGCTTTGCGGCGCTTCCATAATCGGCGCAACAGGCTGTGCATCCGACATTTCCTCTGCTACTGTTTTTGCCGTATTTTCGCTATTTGGCATATAAACAGCTGTGTCGTCATCAAGCGCATCGTCGCTCTCGTTTTCATCGGCTTCGGCATCTTTATCAACCGGCAATTCACTTAATGATTGGATATGCAGCTTGTAAATGCCCAGCACTTCGTTTTTAAACTGCGCAATTTTGGCTTGCAGCAAGGTAAATTCTTGCTCTTGCTCTATTACCTTATCTTTCGCGCGCGTTTCGATCAAGTTGGCTTTCAAATCCGCCTCGCGCACAATGGAATCTGCCTTTTGCTTTGCTTCGCGTATTACGTTTTCGCCCATTCGCTGCGCGTTAAGCATCGCCGTTTTCAGCATATCCTCTTCTTTGCGATATTCCTCTACCTTTTGCGCTAAAATGTACAGCTTTTTTTCAACATCTTCACGCTCGGCGCGCATGGTTTCCATTTGCGCTGCAAGCTGCTCAAGATACGCATGCACATCGTCGGTACGATAGCCGCGCATCACTTTGTCGAATTCCACTTTTTGTATATCTTCGGTAGTAATCATTGAAAAAGCCCCCTGTCAAAATTGTTGAAACTGTACGAAAATACGGTCCTTTCGGCTTTTGCCGCCTATCTCGCACAGCTTATATTTTCCGTAGCCGCGCACCGTGAAAATATCGTCCGCGCAAATATCGTAATGCACTGAATTGACCGTGATATGGTTTATCTGTACTTGCCCAGCACGCACAAGGCGTTGCGCGTCGCTTCGGCTGCATTTCAGCATCTCTGCCCGCATCGCTTGAAGGCGTAAAGATGGGATATTAGCAGTGATGAGCGGCGCTTGCTCCACTTGCTCCACCATTGGGGGCGCGGCCATAAGCTGCGCTTTTACCGCAATTCGCCCAACGCTTGTGAGCTCATCACAAATGAGCCTAGCTACAGCAGGCACTGCAAAAAAAATTGCGCCGCTTTCCTTAACAATAATGTCCCCAATTGCCTCGCGTTTTACGCCAATCGCCAAAAACGCGCCGAGATAATCTCGGTGCGTAAGGCTTGAGCTACTTTGTTTTGTTAAAACTTCGGCACATACAAAACGCGCCGCTGCTTTTGCCTGTTCTTCACAAAGCACGAGGATGCGGCGCTGCGCTTGGTCGTATCCGCCCGTAAAGATAAACTGCTGAAAATTGTCGCGGGAAAAGATGGCCGCCGCAATATCCTGCTGCCTGTCTGATAAAAACATGGTGGCGCGTGCCTTGCCATCATATTGTGACGCTTTAACAAGCTGCGCTATTTGCTTTGCAAAAAGGCGCTCCTCGTCATTGGTGGGCGGAAGATAGGCACGCACTTAGAAGAACACCCCGTTGCTTTCAAGCTCGTCCAACAAATCGCCCATAATGTCCACATTATACGGCGTGATAATAAAGGTGCTGTTTGCAACGCGTTTAATCTGGCCGTTATTGGCATAGGCAACGCCGGTTAAAAAATCAACCAAACGGCGCGAAACCTCTTTGTTTGTGGATTCCAAATTCAGCACCACAGTGCGCTTTGCATTTAAGTGATCCGCCACAGCAGACGCATCGTCAAAGCGCTCGGGCTTCACCAAAACCACCTGCAATTGCGTTGTGGCGTTGATGTTTACTACCTTATTGCGTTTGGTTGCGCTGGGCTGTTCGGCCGACGAGTCAAAATCGTCCGTCGGAATATAGCTACTGCGCGTGTTGTTGATGAACTCCATATCGTCATCATCATAATCCTCGTCTTCACCGTCAACACCCATGATGTTTTTAAATTTTGAAAACACGCTCATAGTTCATTCTCCTATAATCATTGTTCTTATTAAATATGTTGCCTTAATATTCTTATTATCCTTGTTTTTACTGCTATTGTCAACCAACAGTTTGTGAATTGCTCGGAATTTTTGCAAATTGCAGGCATTGTATGCATTAAAGCGTCTTTCCGTCCGAAATATTTCGTCCGCCTGTAATAACCTCATCATACCGCCGCAATTCGTTAACACCCTGCTCATATACAAGCGGCACTAAAATGTAATTTTCGTCTTCAAACAAAACCGAAATTTTCCGATATTCGATAACGTTGCCATATTTTACATAAACGCCCGGCATGCCATCTACCAAACGCAGCGCCGCCTTATCTAAGCGAAGCCCCGTATAATCGCCAAATATCACTGATGCCACCGCGCTGTTTGCGGCAAGAATTGTGCCGTTCATATAATCGCAGCTGATGGTAATCTTTGCGGCATCATTTGCGGCATCGGTTTCCACTTTTACAATTTGCGCAGGAATACGGTCTTGCTCGCCCTGGCCCAGCGTCAACTGTACGTTTTTGCCCTCGATAAAACGCTCGGCCTGCTTTAGGTTGACAGACAAATAACAGTTCCAGCGATAATCGTAAATCATTCTGCCCAGTATCCCGCTTGTGCCCGCAGTATCCGCTGCTTGTGCTTGTTTCATTTCAAGCGGCGACATTGCAGCCAGCTGCTCAGAGGAATATTGCGGCAACGCGCCGGATTCTGCATTGGCAAAATAGCCGGATGCGGGCGCACTTACAAGGGTGGACGCGCCTGCGGCGGCATTGGCCGCAGCATAAGAAGCCTGCAATGTTTCTATGCGCGCGTTAAAATCGCTTGTTTCTTTTGTGGCAATTTGCAGTTTATTAACCGTCATTTGCAAGTCGGAGCGCACTTCGGAAATGGTTAAAAAATCTCCCGTTGCCAGCTGCTCGGTTAGATAATAGGTTTTAGTAAGCTTTTGCTCCAGCAATGTGTCAATGTTCACACCCTGCCCCGCGCGCTGCGCCTCTTGCAAGCGCGCGATTTCGCGTTCCAGCCTTTGCGCCTCTTCGCGGCTGGCAGCCTGTGCCTCCCCTTCAAACACTTCGGCAAGCGGCGTATTGATTGACACGCGCTCGCCATTATCTACAAGATATCTTGCAACACCGCCATTATATGCAACCGCCTCTTGCGGCATATCGATAAATGCTTTTGCGGTAATCTTGTCGGGTATGGTGTATTGAATTGCCGTTTGCGTTGTATATGGTTTATTTAGCAAAACCAAAAACAGCTGAAGCAAAATATATGCTGTTGGCAAAAAAAAGCAGAAAAACAGCAACCAACGTTGAAAAACACGCGGTTTCTTGTTTTTCGGTTTTGATTGTTCCATGCAAAATCACATTCTTTCTTGGAAATTGTGCCCTTTCGGCTTTGCCGAATATACGCTCTTGCGCGTGCAAGGCACAAAATCGGGTGCCAAATATTTATGGTTTACACATACGCTCCCACAAGGCTAATACCTGTGGCAATGCGTCCCCCTCGTCCACTTGAATCCAGTGCACATCCTGCATACGCCGAAACCAAGTAAGCTGGCGCTTTGCATAATTGCGCGATGCTTGTTTGAGTTTTTCAGTGCAATCGGCAAGTGTAGCTGTGCCCTCAAAATACGGAAAAAATTCTTTATATCCGATTGCTTGTGCTGCCGTGCGATAGCGCAAGCGGTTTTCAAATACGCGCTGCGCTTCCTCTAAAAGATGATTTTGCAGCATTTCATCCACACGCGCGTTTATGCGCTCGTACAAAAGCGCTCTGTTTGAATATTGCAGCGCAACCACAAGGCTTTTATAGGGCGGCTCGCTCGGGCGGGAATCGGCAAGCTGCTGCGACATTGTAACGCCCGTATCGGTGTAAAGCTCCAGTGCGCGTAAAACGCGCAGCTTGTTATTGGGATGCAGCTTTGCGGCATAGGGCGGATCAATCATCGAAAGCTCGTGATATAAAACATCCATGCCCTCGGCTTCGGCGCGCGCATTTAAATCTGCGCGGGTGGCGCTTTGCGGTTTTTCACCTGTAAAGCGAATGCCCTTTATGCACGTTTCGATGTATAGCCCCGTGCCGCCCACCATCAGTGGCAGCTTGCCGCGGGCGGTGATGTCTGCAATTTTTTCGCTTGCAAGTGCGGCGTAATCCGCAGCCGAAAATTGCTGCTCCGGCTGTAAAAACCCAATTAAGTGATGCTTTGCAGCGGCAAGCTCCCGCGCTGTGGGCTTGGCTGTGCCGATGTCCAGCGAATCGTAAATCTGCATGGAATCCGCAGAGATAACTTCTCCCGATAATTGTTCACAAAGGCGGATAGAAAGCGCTGTTTTTCCTGTAGCTGTGGGGCCGCAGATAACCAATAGCGGGGCTTTAGCCTTGTCTGCCAAACTGTTTCTCCAGCTCCTTTCGCGTAAGCCTTAGGATAACGGGACGGCCATGCGGACAATATGGTGGCACTTTGCCGCTGATAATATCTTGTGCCAATGCCAAAAGCTGCGCTTCGTGTGTTTTATCCCCCGCCTTAATAGCGGCCCGACAAGCAATGGAATGCAAAACCCACTGTGTTTTTTCGTCGGTGGTATCTTTGCGGTAAACGCTAAGGCGCGCGGCCAGCTCTACCACCAAATTTTCAATATCTTGCGGCACAACATCGCAAGGCACCGCGCGCACCAGCACGCTGGCACCGCCAAAATCTTCAATCTCAATGCCACTTTTTTGCAAAATTTCTTCGTTTTCCAAAAGCGCGTTTTTTTCGGCAGCGGAAAGCGTGGCTGTAACAGGCGATAAAAGCTGCTGCGATGCAACCGTGCCGTAATTTGCCACCAATTGTTCATACAAAAGGCGTTCGTGCGCGGCATGTTTATCAATCAAGCAAAGGGTATCATTTTGTTGCGTAATAATATAGGTGCGGAATGCCTCGCCGATGAATTGCAATGCGTTGCTAGCGCTGACAGGCTCTTGTGCGCTATCTGCAAGCTGCGTTTGCTGACAAGGCACTGGCGCTTGCTGAAAAGGCTCTGGCGCTTGCGGGAAAATATCCAGCGCCGCAGCTTCCTGTGCGCGCAAATGATTGGTGCTTTGGTCGGCCTTTTGCACAGCTTGTGCAAAAGGTTTTTCTTCCAGCACATAGGGCACATACGATGTAGATGCCAGCGTGCCTTGTGCGCCTTTCGTCATTTGCGGTGTAAGCGGCAACACAATTGTGCTTTTTTGCTCCATAGGGCTGCTATGGGCAAGAGGCACGCTTGCCTCTTGCGGCTGTGTAAAGGTGTTTTGCTGTTCAGCTTGAAAGCTTTGTTGCAAGCTTTGTGCTGTGTGCAGCGGGGTTTCCGTGCTGGCGGGGCACAGCAATTTCAGCTTTACGCCTTGATATACCATATCAAATACTTCGCTTTCGCGCGCAAAGCGCACCTCTGTTTTAGCGGGATGCACATTCACATCCACAAGCTCCGGCGGCATAGAAAGCGCCAAGATGCATCCCGGAAATTTGCCTTGCATGGCAAGCCCACGATAGGCATTTTCCAAAGCGGCAAGCATGGTACGGTTTTTTACATAACGGCCATTGATAAAGAAAAACTGCATCGCACGGCTGGCGCGCATCGCGTGCGGGGGCGTAACAAGGCCAGTAAGACGATAATTGCCTAAGGTGTAATCCACTTCAATTAATTCGCGGGCAAAATCGCGCGTTAAAACGGCATATGCGGCGCTCATTAATACGCCGTCGCCTGGCGTTTGAAATTGCACCTTGCCTTCGCGCACAAATTTGAAAGAAATTTCCGGATGCGAAAGCGCCAAATGGCTGATAACCTCGCTGACATAATTGCCCTCGCTGGCATCTTTTTTCAAGAATTTCATGCGCGCAGGCGTATTATAAAACAAATCGCGCACTGTAATGGTGGTGCCTGTTGGGCGGGCCGCCGCTTCAATGCCCAGCTCATCGCCGCCTTCTATGCGATATAAGCATGCATACTCATCGGCATCGGTTTTGGTAAGCAACGCAATTTTAGAAACGCTTGCAATCGAAGCCAGCGCTTCGCCGCGAAAGCCCAGCGTGCGGATGCTTTCTAAATCGGCCTCGGTTTTCACTTTGCTGGTTGCATGGCGCAAAAACGCAGTGGGCACACATTCTGCGTCAATGCCGCTGCCATTATCCTGCACCTCTAAAAGAGAAATGCCGCCGTGCTCAATGGTTAGTGTGATGGCGGTTGCCTTTGCATCCACGGCGTTTTCGCACAGCTCCTTTGCCACAGAGGCCGGGCGCTCTACCACCTCGCCTGCGGCAATCAGCTCTGCCGTGTGCTTGTCCAGTACATAAATTTGAGCCATGATGCGCATTCCTTTCTTGCGATACTTGTTCATTGATTTGCCAAAACAGGCGTTTGATTCTGCGTGAAAGCGCATGCGCGCTATGCGAAAAAGCAATGCATAAACGCATAGCGCGTTTTACTGCATTTGCAATGTTTTCAGCTCGTACAAAAAGTTTAAGGCTTCAATGGGGGTTAACGTTTCCACATCCACGGATTGTAATTTATCCACCAGTGCGCCCGGCACAGGCGTTTGTGTAAACTTTTCAAAATTATCAAAATCCAGCTGTGTAACACGGTCTGCATTGGGGGCATTGGCCTCTAGCACCTTCAGCACTTGCCGCGCGCGCTGCGTCACGCAATCGGGCAGGCCGGCAAGCTTTGCCACCTCAATGCCATAGCTGTCATCCGCAGGCCCGCGCACAATACGGCGCAAAAAGGTGATGTCCTCGCCGCGCTTTTTTACGGCGATATTGTAATTTTTGACGCCGTCTAATGCATTTTCCAGCTCTGTTAATTCGTGATAATGCGTGGCAAACAGCGTTTTACAGCCAAGCCCGCTGCTTGTATCTGCAATGTGCTCCACAACGGCGCGCGCGATGCTCATGCCGTCAAACGTAGAGGTGCCGCGCCCGATTTCATCCAGAATAACAAGGCTTTTCGATG
>RRZU010652345.1_pt1 | contig 40519 bp, 44 predicted proteins | sample 2165561 | NCBI WGS metagenome assembly RRZU01 (sample SAMN10456909, study PRJNA506462) | wastewater metagenome | isolation source: wastewater sludge | place: USA: Moscow, Idaho | reverse complement strand
TACCGTACTCAAAAGCCACGATTTTACCAAAGGCAGCTCCTGAATCTCCGACCAGAAATATCGCCGATGTGATGGAGCAACCTATACTCTCCGCACGGAAGCCTTCCAATGTTGCCACCTTATCGTACTGGACTTTGTTCCCGGGCTGGCGCACGCAGTAGACTTCACAGGAAGTCTCCTTGTTCACCACGGCCCACAGGTAGGCTTTTTTGAATCTTTGTGTTGGGATCACAGGGGAGTCTGTCAACACATCGCTTGCATCGGCATCAATTACCACTTCGAGATCGTCGCCGTGGTATTTTGCGAAATATATAAGCTTTGTCGTCGGGTTTTCTGTCCCTGTTAGTTCGATAAGCGCGTGGTTTTGGTCTGCCGCATACAGGTTTCCGCAGCTTGTGTCGATGGATCTAACCATTTTTCTTGTTTTTGTTTTTGCCGTATTTAACAGCTTTGATACAATCGTAATTCTTCGCACGTCCTGTCCGACAATGTGATTGTCAGTTCATACTTTTCTCCCCGTTGGTTATGTTAATTTTTAACCTCTGATTGTTTATGCCAATCCCGCATAAACTGCTCCCTTGGGGGCATATACGTAGACTTCTCCGTCCCGGTGCCATTGCATGAACCGCATCTTATAGCCCTGCCCCACTTGTTTAAACTGTCATAATACCCACTCCCGGAACAGGCAGAACAAACTGTGTCTTTGTTTCCGACCACATAACTTTCGTAGTAAGCCGTGCGTGCCGCTTTTCTTTGTCTGTAATCCATTAGGTTATCTTAAAAGGTAAATCAATCCGCACAATGCTGTCAAGACAATCAACACCCAAAGCCAGCCGTTTGGTTTTGGCTCCAACTTGTTTAGTGATGCCCTTATCTGGGCATTGTGCTCAAACTCTGTCAGTGTTTTCCTGAGCTCGTGGTTCTTTTCGCGTTCTGTCATGGTGATTGGTCAAAGTGTATTACTCATTTTTGATTGCCGTGTCAATTGCTGGTGTTTTAATTTCTTTGGTAGCCAAAAAGCAGTGGAGTAAGTGCATTGCGTTGGCCTCAACATGCTCTACCTGTCTCCAGTCGCGGTAAAAATCGCTGATAAAATCAGATGCGACCCTGTACTGTTCCACTCTTTCTTTCTGTTCGTTTATTTTGAATATGGGGTCAAATTCACTTAAAAATCTTGCAACTACTGTTCCCGGAACTATTTTCTTGTCACCGTCGAAAACAAACACCTCGGCTCCAAGTTCAAATTTAAAAGCCTTCCCTACCAAGTCTGTAATCGGCTCTTTATTTGACGCTTCTGAATATGCGTTTACGTCGATCATTGTTTAGTTTTTAATGGTTCCTCCCCGACATATCAGCGGGGAGGAACCGGTGTGCTGAATTTTACTCCTCAAACGTGATTGTGAGTTCAAAGAGCTCATTATGCTCTCGCGTTGCTGTGGTAAACATGGCCTCAAGCCTGCTGTCTGGTACGTCTCCCACTTTTTGCAACCGACGGGTTTCCAGACATTTGACCCACTTTCCCCATGCGTCGTAGGTGTTTTGGCCCAAACTGACATCCGACGCCACGGTAGGATCATGCGCTATACCGATAATCTCGTAAATCTCTTGGCAGGTCTTCCGCCTGCCAGTAACTGCATCCGACTCTTTTTCGCTGCCGTAACCGGCAGTTAACCAATACATGCCCAAAGCCAATTGCTCCGGCGTGCAACCTGTACACTCCAAAAAGTCGCGAAAAGTTGCCGCCGCTGCTTTACCGCGAGCTTCCGGTTTTAAATTTGCCTCGATCAAGGCAACGATTTCATCAGTTGTCATACTTCGCTTCAAATTCTTTTAGTGTTAAAACTTCGTCTCGACTAAGATCTGTCGGCCACTTGCTCACACCGCGTTTTGCGGTCAAGCGCCTCCACACCGAGGGCCGAATTGGGTTTGTTCCGACCCACAAGCCTACTTTCTTGGCCTTAGCCTCGGCCTGTCTGTATCGTAGCGCTTTGAGATCCTCAGAGTTCCCGGAACCGAGCCCGGCCCATGCCCAACCGTTGTCCACCAACAGACCTGCGACATCAAGCCCAAAATCTGAAAAATCAGGGTTTTCGATCAGAACATCGGAGATCCTTCTGTCCCACGTGTCCCTTTTGAAGGTTTTCTGGATAGCTACTTTTTTGCCTTTGATAAGGCTTCGGAGATAATTCCCGGCTTCACGGCCAAAAGGTTGGTCTGTGGAATAGCCCGGAGCAAATACCTCTGGTGCGTCGATGTTTCCAAGGCGCAAGCCGAACACCGTTTTTGTCGGGTTGCCTTTTTCGTCCTGAGAGTCAACGGCAACCCTGATGCTGTCGCCGTCATGCACGGATACGACAGTCGCGAACTGTAAATTGTCTGCTATAATCATTTTTAAGTTGTTTGCCGCACAAAGGTACGACGCTTTTTGATTGTGTGGTGTTAACAGATTGCAAACAAGATGTTAACTGTTTTGATTGGTGTGGTCATGCGGGTTTTGGTACACAGCCGTGTTCGTCGGTTGTGATGGCACCTGTGAGCGCGATTTGTGCGCCAATGCGCACTGCTTGCTCCACTATGGATTGCAACTCGTAATAGTATCCGGTGTTTACGGACACAATACATGCTACTTCGTTCCATTCATCCAACATGTTCAACGCTTTACGCTCGGCGTAATCAAGTTCTCCTTTGGTCATTTCTCCCTAACGAATTTTCGCTTACGTTTAGCCTTCCTATCTGTTTCTGGGATCACGGGGGCGTGATGAATTACCCCTTTGATGGTTATGGTATCTTTGGAGGGTCTCATCCACGCGCTTTTACCAAGATCAGTGCGCTGGAATGCCACTCCTGTACCATCTTGCCGTGGTTTTGGCAGATCGTAAGGCTCCCCGTGCGTACAACAGCCTTTATCCTTTATAAGGATATTTTGCGTTATCCGACTCACGAAGTCCTCACACACGTATCCAGAAAATACGATAGTCGCATCAGGAAAAGACACAAAATAATCGGATACCGCCTTTTGCGGATCGGCTGGACTCCCGTCAAACTCTACCCTGTTCGTGTACAGCAACCCGTGGTAGAACGTTTGTTGCGGAAAATACCTTATTCCGTCGGCTGTGTGGTACCCGCCGGCACTACGCAGCAAGCCGGAGGCGGTCGGAGAATACATCAACACGGAGAACTCGTGTTTTCCTGTTGTTGAGGAGTCGCAGTTGAAGTGCTCTACCTCTAAGTCGGTTTGGGCTGCGCAAGGGACCATTAAGCCCATAAACAGCAGCCAAATCAGTTGTTTAATCATCTTTTTGTACGAAAATTGTGCCTGCTCTGGCATCCTAAGTGTTTGTTTTTCAGTCGGGCGTGCGTCTTGGTGAGTATATTCCCTTCGAGCGGAAATAAACGGCGTACCGCGTTTCCAATAGTTCAGCTTCTTCTTTGGTGGTGCGGTAGTAGCCCGGATACAAATCATAGGCGATCTGCATGTCGTCCAAATGCTCGTCTATGTCTTCCAGTTCCCCTAAACGCTCATAAAGCAATATTTTGCCTGAAAATATCCCAAGCGACAATATAAACCATAACCGCCACAACCCACGCATGAATGCAGGTGTGTATACAAACGCCGCATAAGCGATATAGTCGTCACCTGATTTTTCGATGCCAACCTTTGTTACTCTCAGTTCCATCCTTTGTATAGTTGGGTTAGTTCATCTACCTGCCGGTCTATGCAGCCCCTGTTAAATGTGAGCACCGCACCGACAATTAAAATCAAATTACCTACCAACCACAACGGTAGCACCACGAACGCAGCGTAAGCCGCAATAAACAGGTTCACAACAAAAAGCAGTTTGCTCACTGCCCAGCACTGGGCGTATTGGTATCTATTTGGCTTTTCGGTGCCGGAATAAATCGGGACAATATTGATTCTACCGTGGTACTGGACAGAAAAAAGCTTGTAGACGATTTTTGAGTTGTCTTCAAGGGATCTACCCACAAGTACATGGGCATAATTGGCCACTTTCACACAACGTGTCTTTTTGTATCGGTCAAGATTGTGTTTGTTCCTGCTGCGCATGGGTAATTGAATATACGGCTGTTCGCCGTTTTGTGGTCGGGTCGTTGGTTTTGATCTCAGCAACCAAACCTTGTTTCACCAAGCTTGCCACGGCCAAACTACCGTTTTTCACGGCAGAGTTGATTTGTTGCTTTGTGGAACAAGGGTTGGCTTCTAAGTATGACAGTACGCTGTCAATGATGTGACTGGCTTTTCTACGAGCCCTCGCCTGTGTTTGTATTTGTGTAGGTTCTTTGTTCATCATAGACCGTCTTTCTTAGGTCTGTTTTTTCGGGCAGCGATAGGTTGTCCAGCCAGCTTTTGCCGTAGCTGTCTTCAACGAAGCGTACCCAGTCAAAGACTTTTTGTGTGCCAACATCGGTCAACGGAGTTCCGTAGTTCCTGTCATCAAGACAGAGGTCAAAGAAAATCTTTTTTGAATCGGGCGCCCATGCAAGCTGTCCGGGGTTGTGGTTGACACCGTAAAGCTCGATCTCATTGTTCCGGTACCAATCGATGGCATCCTGCAAAGGCTTACCTGCGCGGACTGTGTAAAGGATGAGCCGGTGCCCATTCTCGACGAGTTTCCGCAACACCGGGGCGGCGCCGACCGGGCTCCCCATGTTCGGGTAAGCGTTTGTCACCACTGTACCGTCGAAATCTACCGCAAATACCAATGTACGCTTGTCTGTTTTCATGCGATTTCAATTTCGATTTTTATGCGCCCAATGAACTGTGTTTGCCCGATAGTTGACGATTTGTACTCTTTTCCGGTGGCTGCCCCGTGTCCGACGGCACGCGTTGTTTGTGCCAGCTCAACACCTTCGTCCACAGGACGAAAGACAAAAATGTCTATATTCGATTTAGTTCCGGGGATAGCCATCAACTTTGTACCACCTTCGTCCATCCATGTGCGTAGCACGAGGCTTGCGTATGGTACAGTCGGCTTCACGATTGTACACTGGTGCATGTCTCGGAAACTGGCGTACCCTTCGATATTTTCGAGATAAAGTCTACCTGTTCGCTCCGCGTTTGTCACGGCGACGTTTTTACCGTCCAAATAAATGGCGTAAACGCATTTCTGGGTTACGATCCCAAAATCGATGCCGAAATGTCCGGCAGGTACCGTGGCCGAGTACCAATTAACATCTGGGGCTGTCTGCGTGATTTCTATTGGCAGGTCCCCGGTGTCGGTTATGGACACCAACCCAATATTTGCTTCCTTCAACAAACTCATGTCGAAATTGTTTTTATTGCCGCAAAAACGGCTATTAATAAAAATGGTGAACTGATTGCCAGACTCTCCACGCTTATCAGTTGATCGCGGTTGCAATCAAGACATATCGCAAACGTCAAAAAAGAAAACGCACAGATCAAGGCTGGAAAAGATTTATCCGGTTTTGGTCTTGGCTCATTAGCCTCAAATTCGTCAAGAATTTCCACTTGTCGTATATTCTCGGGTTGCATGTTCAACAAGTTCGTTTATGCTTCTAAATGCGTAGTACTCCTCTGATTTCCGTAGGTTCGCCTGTTTCCGAGGCGTAAAACAGCCTCTGTAAATACGCCTTGTTTAGGCTTCCTGAGTTTAAAGCCTTGCTTTCTCTGGAGGTGCAAGCAAAGTCTGTCGTTTATAATGTCGGCAAAAACCAGATTAAGGTTTTCTTTGGCGCATTTGGCTTTTAGCCACACAAGGAAAGCTTGAAACTTTCCGTTTCCTGTATCATGGTTTACGATTGAATGGACAACAAGCTCTGATCTTGCCTTATCCAAAGCTATATGTGCGTCGACAGTCTCGAACTTGAACTTCACAACATCCATACGCAAAGTCTTGTGCAGAAGCACGCAGTAGTCATCCAAAGATGTCTCACAGGCAAACCTATCTACGATCTTGTCAGCAATGGCGTCAATTATGCGGGTTGGGCACTTAGCGATGTGGCTGAGACAACTGACAGTTGCACCTTCTATGGCCCACAGAACGCCCCGAGCGCTGTGAACAGCAGCGGTTTCGGAAGTAATATCACGGAAAGCCTCAAATTGTGTAGCTGTGATACACGATTCCGTCAATTCAGCACTACGCTTTATAGAGAGGCGTTGCCTGCAATGCACGTCCAGTATGAAACTACATACCGCTGTCGGGCCTCGCTGTTTCGAGGCATCCAAGATGCGGTATAGCATTTCCGCGTTAGGATTTCTGGCCAAATCTTTTTTTATCTTAGAAATATGGCACATCTTTGTTCATTTTTGATTCGATGACCACGCCTTTTTCGAGGTTTGGAACACCAGAATGCCTGTTTGCAAAAAATCGCTGCCAGCGCGTTGGTTGTTGGTAGAGTTTTTCCTCCTCGGCGGACAAGCCACCCTGCTCATTTCTGAGCAGCGATTCCAATGCACCTGCGTCTGATGGTACTTCGTTCCACGCCAGTCTTTGAGGTTTATTGTCTCCTTTTATCATGTTTGTTGGTGTGTTATTTTTGCTTTGGTTACTATGGTGGCCGTCACCCCTTCTATGGTCAAGCCCCTTTTAATGGCTTTTTTTATCTTAACCGTGTCTGGGCGGAAAGACACTGTCTTGACCATATATTCCTCTGGGATTTGGTCTTCCTCGAAGGTCAGCGAGTCTGAATCTTTTACGTAAAAGACAGATCCGTCCCTGAACACTTTGGATACCGCCATTTTTTCGGCCAAGGATTTGAGTTCCTTTTCGACGTCCGAAAGGAAATCCGAAATAGATTTTTCCTTTTTTTCCAAACCGTCTATCAGTATGGACAACTGTTTTTTCTTGGCCTCTTCTTTCCTATGTACGTCCAGCAGCCCCGCGAAGCGCTCTTCCATACTTTCGATGTCGAACGCTTCGGGGGTGAAGCTTTCAAAGAAGTCCAAATCCTCTTGTATTTTGCTCATTGGCCTGCTTTTGATTTTTGATTTTTTTCGATCGAAACTACTTGGTAGCCGCTCGACCCGTCAAACCTTGACATGTGGTAAGGTTCTGTATACCTTATGACCACCGGGAATCCTACCAGCGAGTCCCAGTCCGCGCAGTTTTTGTCGCTGAACTTGAACACCTCGAACACCGGCATCTCGCCTTTGGCCGAGCCGTCGGACGATTTTAATACAACCTCGCCTTCTCCGGTTTTTACAAAAACTCCCTTACAAGAGTATTTTTGGAAGTACCCATATCTGACACCTTCGGAGTATTTTTCACCAAAAGTGGGGACTACGGAGTACAACAAGACCAATGCGACGAGAGCCGCGATAGGTATAAGCACGCTCAACTCAATATTCTGGCTTGCCCAATTTAAAAGCCTGTTCCAAACAGGCTTTTTTTGCTGTTTTTTAGTCATGTCTGTAATTTCCCTGCAAAGGTACGGATAACAAAGATGTTTTGCAAGTTTTTTTTGTTAACAATCTGTTAAATAACGAACTTTAACTTAAAGTCCGGCAAGTTTAAATCGACCGGAATCCCTGTGTACCAGCAACTGGTAGATTTCGAGCCACTCAGTGCTGCCTTCCAAGGCAATAAAAGTCTTGTCTCCTCCGTGGAAAACTCTGTAATAATTATCCCCGGGAAGTATCCAAATTTTGTCGCGGTCTTTTATATCAGGTTGCACCCAAAATTCGCCTTCTTCGATCCACCCGTTCGATTTCAGATAATGGGGCGTCAGTTTGTTTCCACCGTGGACGATTCTGTTTGCGATCAACTTGACCGCTAAGCGATAAGCCCAGTTTTTAAGGCTGAGCCATGTAATTGCTTTTTGCATTTACTTAATTTTGTTTAAGTTGTTGGTCAACCCATTTATTGAAAAAATGTTACCAAAGGTTTGTTTGTGATTTGTCTACGGGTCTTCACCCCGTTCACTATGGGCTTACCAAAAACGCACCATAGTCCTTTATGGTCGCGTTCGTATGAAATGTCCTCCATGTGCCCGAAGGCGTTGTAGTTGCCGCACATATCGACGATCATACATTTTTTATTTGGGTATGGCCTTGTGCCCCTCCCTTGCTTTTGCATCAGTAACCCCAGCGATCTAATGGGGGAGCACAGCATAACAGCATCGCATTTTGGGAAGTCCACCCCGGTATCCAATACGCCGACGTTGGCTATGAAATCGATTTGACCTTCTGCGTAGGCTTGGATAATTTCGGTTCGATAGGTTTTATCCGATTCACCGGTAAGGACTGCCCCGGTGGTGTTTGGGAAATCGGACTTGAACCTGTTTAAAAGGTCGTAGGATTGTCTTACAAACCTTGTAAAAACCAGCGGCTTTTTTCCAAGCTCGTGTAGTCTGCTGAGCGCTTGTACCATTCTTCTGTCAAACCCTGCCGATTCCATATATTCCTGCACCGATAAATCGGTGTAATCCGAGCCACTCGTGTTCAATTTTAACCTCTTCAAATCAAAGTTGAAGACGTCGTGGTACTCCAACGGCGCCAAGAACCCTTGGTCGAACATGTCCTTATTTTGGATGACATACAACATGTCATGGAAAATCCGTGGCTTTGTCCTGTTGAGCATCCTAAGCTCCGCTCCGCTGAGTCCGTTGGCCATTCGGAACGGGGTCGCGGACAATCCGATCACTTTCTTACCAAGCTCGTCAAACAATTTGGCATACATGCCACCTTTGGCGTTCACTTTGTGACACTCATCGACAAAGATAACGTCATAATCTGCGAACAGATCCGATTTTCTGGTGATGGACCCTATCATAGCAAATGTTACATCATGTCCCAGCTCCCTCCGGCCCACGGAGGCCGAATATATCCCGGCGTCGTAACCGAAGCCGCTCAGTTTGGCATGGTTTTGCATTGTGATCTCTTGGCTTGGGCACAGGCATAGCACACGCTTACCCTGCTCAACCAACCTATGCGCTGCGTGGCCTATGATAACGGACTTGCCAGACCCCGGAGGCGCAACGATGATACCATTGGAGTCTTTTCTCTTTTTGTCAAAAACGTAGTCAAAAATTATGTCCGAAGCTTCCTGCTGATACGGACGAGGCGTTATATTCATAAACATTTTTTAAATGAGGTGCAAAGGTACGAATATTAAAATTACTGTGCAAATTTATTTTGTTAATGGTTTGTTAATTTTTATTAATGATGCAGCAAGTGTAAGAGTTTTTTTGTGAGATTGCAAAATTAGCAAAGAGCACTAAAAGCGGTTATTTTTTCATAAAAGCTTGATAATCAATGTGTTGGTTTTTCGTATAATTTTAGAATACATACGTTTCGATAAAAAAATAAACAAAAGAGCGATTTCTGGTATTTTAGGGCGAAAACTGGTTTACCGAAAAGTGCAGCTTTGCTGCACGCCTGACCGGCAGGTCGCCCACCGGCGAGGTACCACGAATGCTCGCCCAAGCGAGCATGAGCAGTAAGAACGTCGCGGCTTTGCCGCAACCTTTTCATTGTCCACTGCCGTGGTGGCGTGCGGCAAGCCGCACATAGAGTTTTCCCGCTTGAGACTTTAAACAAAAGTTATATGCGATACTCCGCAAGATTTCCCCGATGGGTGAAAAGATAAGTTTTACCACAGCTTCTGTTTTACCTGACTTTAAGTTTAGATACTCAACCACACGCGTACATGAGCATACGCGTACATGAGCATACGCGTACATGAGCATACGCGTACATGCCTGTGCCTGTCCGAGCGCAAGCGAGCCCATGTACCCCAAATATCATCAACTTCACAGGGGAAATTTGACCAAATTTGTCGCCTAAACGACATTTTTCGCGTTTTTGAAAATTTTTTTGAAAAAAGTTGTCAAAAAATTTGGTGGTTTAACGGAAACGTTGTATCTTTGCAGCTCAAATTCTTATATGCAGAATAACAGCCTAAAAGTTAACCGCTCCGTAGCGTCGGCAATGGCCGGGTGCATGTGGTACAGAGCGCTCTGTTTTGTCCGGTCCAGATTTAAGGATGGTAAGCAAGTCCACTCCAAGATTGTGGAAGTTCTTTCCGAACATTACGGAACAACCCAGATTACCAACATCATCGATGCTTGGTATTCCAACGGTGTTGCGCGTGATTTCTCAGTTCGTGTTGCCGGAGCGTTTACCGGCGACCCGGTCATCTATTTTGCAGACCCGTCAAAGATTAGGATGGCGGGTATCACCGACAAAGAACTAAAGCAGCATCTAACAGGTTTTTGTCGGACAAAAGACACGGCAACATTACAATTTCCGTTGTGTTTGGCCCCCAAACCGTTTAAGGCTCTTATCGTTTTGAGCGTGATCCAGTCCAAGGTACGATCTTTCACAAGCAGGCAGTCCGTAGTTGTCGATTACGACTTTACGGACGGCTGTGTACGGTACATCAGAAAAAACAGATTATCTCCCGAAAGTTCATCGCGGGAGATTCTTGCCGCACAGAAGCAGGTGAAAAAGGCACTGTCCGGTGCAGGAAGCGCACTTGAAGTAGCAGAAGTGCATATTTCTCAGCGCTTCATAGCAGGTGTGACCGGGTTCTCACAAGGGCGAATAGGTAGTTATATCTCATTTTTGAAAGATGAGGGCTTGCTTGGGGTTGAAACAAGGGCTGTCGTAATATCCGAAAAAAAAGAGGGTAGCGGCAGTGCCGTGTCTTCTTTTTGTGACGTCATGGCGGATCTTAGACCCTGCGATAAAGCGAGGTTGTCCTTTTGCGTTACCTCTGCGAAAAAATCTTTTTTGGGTAGATATGATGTGGTCGATTACGCTGCGAAGGAGCTTGAGGATCTAAGCGACAACTGTTGTGTGAATTATGCTATTTTCACAACCACTTATCTTGTGCCAATCACTAAGGTAGAAAAATCAAAAGCAAAACCTGCTGATGTGTGTGTTTTACCATATCCATCAAAAAAACGCAGGAATTACCGTAAAATTCTTGCATAAGCCAAGAAAAAATATTATTTTACGCTTATTATGCAGGAAACAGACTGGACATTACTCTGTACAAGGGTCGCAGAAAGACTTGGTTTGACTCAAGATGATGTAGAAGCACATATTCTTGCGTATGCCGAGACACTAAAGCACAGGATGCAGTACCCAACAAAAGTTGAACTTGATTTTTTTAGGGTAGGGTATCTCAGGATAAGCCGTTTCAAATGTGATCGGGCCGTCAAGGCTTATCGAACAAGGCTTGAGTGGGAGCTCGACTACCTAAAAAAAATTCCAGAATCCGATTCCCTAAAGAAGACGACGTCTACGCTTAAATCCCAGATCGAAGAGGCGACTAAAGCAGCCACAATCGCCGATGATGCCTTTGGCATACCAAGGCGAGGAGTTGGGCCAGAAAAGCCGCTGCTCAAATCCATCATAAAAAACGGGCGTATTGCCCAAAAATTACAAAGAAATGGGAAGAAGAAAAAGACTGGTTAAAACTTTTGCAGGACGTTATTACAAACTTGAAAAAGTTACCACATCCCCCGGAGGCAAGAGGTTCAACAACGGACCTTCGGTAGGTGTAAGGGGATTTGTCCCGTTTGTGGACGATGTTTCGTTGGACGAAATCAAAGATTACTTGGGTATTCAGTCAACTTCGGTCACTTTGCCCACCCAAGTAGCCTCTGTATTTGGTAGTTTCGCCTCGAACAATTTCGGGGATGAGTATTTCTTTTTCAACATGAAAGACGTACTTGGGCCTGACGTCGATTCTTGGGACATGTTCGGTAATGTTGACCAGTTGCTGCTCAGGATGACAGCGTTGTATGACCGGATACAGGCCAAAAAACATGGTAAAAAACAAACGACAACTGTCCACCAGTTTGTCGAAAAAATACAAAAAGAAGAAATAGTATACGCTTAAATATGGAAAACGCGAATAGGAGCGCCGCAGTAATCACGATAGAATGCTCTCTCCTCAAGTTCCTTTGCTGGCAAATAGGCTTCATCGTTTGTGATGCCGAGCTCACCTACACGGAGCGCAAACTCCTATCCTACCTCTTTTTGCACCCCGTAGCAAAGGACGAAAAAACTGCCGCACAGTCGGCCCAGACGGCTGTGATGAACTTTTACCTTGACGGGCACTCCAAATCCGTCCAAAGCATAATGCAATATCTGGTAAATCTGGAAAAGATTGGGCTTGTAGTTAGTCAAAAAGCGAACAGAAGGCGCACCTACGCACTCCTACCAAGTCTTAATGACAGCCTAACGACTGATTTCGGCGCTTTATCTGTTCAGTTCAGACACAATGAAAACTAAGGTAATTGCCGCAATTATTAAGAAGTTACCGTCCTTGTTAGGGTTCTTGTTCAGGAAGTATATCTTGAAGCGCCCGTCCAAGGAAGTGACAATTGATTCTATCAACAATTTTGTAGCAGCCATAGAAAACAAGGTCGAGGCTGATCCTTGGTTGGAGGAACAAGTACAATTGCGTATCTCGCTTGTGTTCGATAAATCTCCAGCTTGCATAGAATCCGGTAGGTGCGTAAATTGTGGCTGCGACATACCGGATAAATTTTATGAGCCGAAAGGGTGTGATTACGGGTGTTACGGAGATTTACCGGAGCGCTCGCAAAAACCATCAGAAAAGTGATGTACATGCAAACAACTAAAGTAGAAAATATCGAGCTGACTGCTGAAGTAGCACAGCTTGTGGCGGTCGAACTGACCAACGATACCGATGCACCAAAAAAACTGACCTTTGAGTCACACTGCGGGTGTACGGTCCCTAAATCAGATGTGGAAATTGCGTCAAAAAAGTCCACCAATGCTGAGTTTATCATCACAAAACGCAAGGCTGGCGATTTCAGCCAAACTGTGACTGTTTATGAGGTGAGAGGCGCAGAAAAGTTTCAGGTGGGCTCAATCTCGTTCAGTGGTACCGTACAATGAAAATATTCGACATCAGCAAAGGCACGGTCGTCATAAACGAGAACGTGCTTACCATACCGTTTCTATCAAAGCTTGTTGAGCGGTTTCCAGACTCCAAACTAAAGGTACTGTCCTACATACACTTCTCGACTTTTATCGATTCCGATAATCCATACGGCAATATGGACGAGAGCACAAGACAGGCGAGGTTAAAGCGGGATTTTCCTACCGTACCCCACGATGACCCTGATATAAAGGTCGCCATAGGTAGGATAGAAGAGATGTACGAAACGCCTGCCGATAGGTTACGGGCTGCCACACAAAATTCGGTGGATATTTTGGCCAAGAATATGATTACGATGGCCAACAATGCTGTACTTGGCGATGTGAAGGACTTTAAGGGTGCCGTTGATGTCATACGCACCGCCGGCGACATGGCAGAAGCGCTGAAGCAAGTCACGGAAACAGCCAAGACACAAAAATCAAATATCAAAATAGCGTATGACCAACGAAAACGATCAAAAACGGATTGATGTCGACCGATTGGATGCGGTTTGTGTTAGGATGCTTGCTCTTGAGCAGCGAGCGCTTGCGCTTTCGCTCAAGTTGGCTGCCATACGCGCAAAAATGTTTCTGCTTGACAATCTTTACGAACAGAACACTTTAAATTCCGCATGGTACCCTTAGATATATGGGCGCGAAAGCTTTGGATCGTTGATTCCGCCAATGGTAAAGAGCGCAGCATCCTGTTCGAGTCCATTAGAGAGAAGCTTGAGTATGTTGAACACACAAAAGCGCTTCCGGGAGACTTTGGCTTTGACGAGCGTGTCAAATTCTTTAACAGACAAGCGGCCAACTTCGAGGAGTACGGTGTGTATTGCGAGTACGTGGACGGAACACAGGAGTGGGACGATTTTTGGGACCACGAAAAAGAGCTGAGTTACACCGGCCTTATGATAGATAATGATTTCTATACCACAGGGGATCACTACTTCTATCTTAACTATGCGTCCATAAACGATAAGGTTAAGGGTAAGTTTTCTTTACCAAGGTTTCAAGATCTTGATGTGTGGGCCTATAATTGCGTGGAGGAAACGATCGCCGCCGAGGAGTTTTTATCAATTTTAAAGGCCCGTCAGACCGGTTTCAGTTTGAAATTCATCGCAAGGCTCATCAAGAGGATGTACTTCGAGGAGGCTTTCATGGGTAGAATCGCGGCTTACGAAGAGAAGTACGTGGATATTGCGTTTTCGCAGATTATGACGCCTTACAGAAAGCACCTGAACGAGCACACAGCTTGGATAAGACATTTCCAGCCGTCCGATGCCAAGATCTTTTGGAAGCAGGGCTTTAAAAACGGGCGTGGGGACTACGATGGGGATTTGTCCGAGATAAGGGGAGTCACCACTAAGGTAAATCCTTCCGCTGTTGTCGCCGGTCCTGTTTCCGAAGCCGTTTACGATGAGGCCGGTTTATCCTTGAATCTGATAAAGAGCCACGGGTTTGTGGTTCCGGCAATGAAATTTGGCGATCAGAAAACCGGCAATTTTTTCATGCTGGGGGCAGCAGGCGAGGCCAAGGAATCCGGTGATCTTGTAGAGATCATAAAAAATCCGGCACTGTATCGTTGTAAGGTGTTTAACGTGCCTTCTTGGTCACGTGAAGGCATTGTTGGAACCGGCATGTTTGTTCCGTACTATTATTCTTACGGAAGTTGTATCGACGCTTTTGGAAACTCCTTGATAGAAAAAGCCAAGGAGCACTACAAAAGAGATGCGGAGCTTGAAAAGCAGAAAAGCCCACAAGACTACGCGATATTCAAGGCGCAGTTCCCGGAGTTCATAGAAGACGCCACCACTGCCGCCGGTGAAGGCAGATTTCCGAATGTTGACGAGATCATGCTACAAATTGACCGTGTCAAAAATATTTTGCGTGCGCCGGCCTTGGTGAAGTTGGATTATGACCGAAACGGAAAAGTATACCACAGTTTTCTGGGGGCAGGCAAGCCTGTCCGAAAGAAATCATTTGGGAAAAAGAACCTAAGCGAGCGAATCGGCGCGATCGAAGTGGTAGAGTTCCCCGCCGCGAACCCCGAACAAGGGCTGTACTATGTTGGGATTGACCCAATCCGGGCCGTGAAGTCTGTTGACCCAAAAGCGTCTTTGATGGCAGTTTATGTCTATAAAGCAAAGCACATGGTTGACGGTGAGTTTGGCGGTGACGAGCTTGTGGCTTGGTATTATGGTAGGCACGACGATTATTTGGAGACGTTCAAGGTGGCCAAGATGATGATCCAATGGTACAATGCGCGGGCCGCGATTGAGAACGATCAGATTTCTTTCATAGAATGGCTCCAAAAAGAGCAAATGCAGGGGCAGGTGCATATTATGCGGCGTTCCGAGATGCCTTTCTTGGCCGATTTGGTCATAAAGTCAACCATCGACAATTCAGAATATGGGTTCAGGACAGGCGCAGGTCCTGTTAAGGGGTACATAGAGGAGGTCATATCCGAGTACATATCGGAAGTGATCGCCACAAAAACGGTAGGCGAAGAAGAAGTCCCGGTTTATGGCGTTACCCGCATAAGGGACATAATGCTTCTTGAGGATATGGTATCGAACGGACCGTTGTCAGATCGTCTGATCGCATTCGGCGCAGCACTGATGGTGGCCCGAGCAAACACGAACAGGGGCGTTATGGCAAGAAAAAAGGCTCCGCCACCGTCGCAAGTGAAAACAGAAATCGGTCGGACAGCCGAATCAAATTACCAACAAAAAACCAAAACTCGCTCCCCTATGGCAAGGAGGACGGTCAGAAGCCCGTTTTTACGATGAACACAGTCAACACACTGATTGGGCCCATACATTACCCTAACCGCAGGGGCAAAAGGATGGACCCCGCCATCAAGGTCATACTCTCCGAAAAGGAGAAATTTGACGACGAGATGGCCCTCATAAAGGAGCGGTTTAATTTCCTTGAAACAACAGGATGGGTACAAGTCGAGGCCAAACAGCAGCGGTACCGAAAGCTGTACGACCACGCTTTCTCTCGGATAGATCCAGAGGATTATGTGAAGACCGAAGAGATCCTCAAAGATCTGACAGGTAAATCACTGCCGGATTTGCACTTGATGAACCTGAAATATTACCCGATCATACCCCTGATTTACAACGCCATTATGGCCGCGAGGGGGCAAATGTATGTAAAGTACAGCGCCTCCGCTGTCAATCCAGAGGCCACTTCAGATTTGCTAAAGCGGCTGGACGAACAACTTCGATCCGTTCTCATCCAAAACCTGATGGCCCTTTTCATGTCGGAAAACGAAGGCTTGGAGCCTGACGTGGCAAAGCAGAGGATGCAAATGATAGCAGAGGGGGAGGAAGCCAAGAAAATCAATGCGAAAACGTACAGGTCGACCGTAGAGGAATGGGCGGTACACAGGATGAATGTGGAGGACATGGCTTTTTCCATGAAACAATTGGAGCAGCAGGTCCTGAGCCAGTTGATCGTGACCGGCGACCCTGTGGTACATATAGACCATAAAGGGGATTATTACAGGCCAGAGGTCATCAACGAGGCAAACTCGTTTTGGCTCAAAAGCGACAAGTCCGACGACTACTCCGAAAGCGAGTATTTTGGATGGTTTGAAGACCTTACTTTTTCAGACATCCTAAACCGGTTTTCTTCCGATCTTGATGTCGAAGAAATCGAAGCTATGGCCGATGGTACAACGCTGGCCAACAGTTCCCTCGCGTACAACTATTCCGGCCAGTACTTTTCAAAAGGGCAGCGACTTGCCGAAGTCAGGCAAAATTTGAATTTTTTCAGAAGTCTCCAGTCCAAGTACGGGATGGATTCCGATTTTACCGGAAATTTCTGGAAGCTGACCACGATTTATTTTTACGTACCCCGAAAAATAGGGATTCTTACCGCTGTGGTAGATGGCAACAAAGTTGTTGATATTGTGGACGAACGTGCAAAAGTAATGGTACCTCCCATTTACCGCAAGGGAAAGCCAAAAACGGAAGAGAACCTGATTGCCGGTGAACATATAAAGTGGACCTATATAAACGAGCTCTGGCGGGGCCGGAAAGTAAGCCCAAACATAGGCAGCGGAAATTGGAGCGGAATTGTTTCAAAGCTGAACGAGCTTGGGGACAAGATAGAAGACTCTGAGATTTGGGTGGAGCTTGGTAAATGCGAAATCCAGCATAACGACCCTTATTTGAGGTATTCCGTTCGCATACCGGTCCACGGAGGTTCACCATCCTCTACTTTTGGGCATATAGACTCTCTACTTGAAAGGGCCGTGCCTTGGCAGATAGATTTCAACTGGTTGCAGAACAGAAGGACGCAAATCGCGCAATCTGATCTTGGCAAGTTTTTGATGTTGCCGGAGACCCTGATACCGCAGGATAATCTGTACGAAGCCGATGGCAAGGACAAGCTGGTCGATTTTGGCGAGACCGCACGCGATGTGGGTATCGTTGGAACCGCAAACCCGGCCACGGCAAACGGTGCCGGTATAGTGGCCCAGCAGGGCTATGGGCAGGTCGTCGATCTGAACAGGATGGACGAGATGACAAAAATAATGCAGCTTGCTGCTGCTATGGCCCGAGAATGCTTTGCGGCTGTCGGGTTGACGCCGGAATATGTCCTTGGAAACATTGCGCCGACGCAGAGCGCGGTTACTGCCGGCATGGGGCAGCAAAGGGTTTCGTCGCAGCTTGTGACGTTGTTTGACAGGCTCGATTCCATTATGCAGAAGGTCCGAACGACCATGATCCAGACGGCCAAACACATTGCGAGCACCAACCCGAGCGTACAGATCTCTTACATGACAGGCCCGGACCAGCGCCAAGTGTTCACATCATCGACCGATGATTTTTCTTTGGCGGATTTGGCAATATTCGCGTCTTCCAATGCCGCCGATGTGTCGGTGATGGAGAGGATCAGACAGTATGTTGCATCTAACAACACAATGGGGGCTGACTCCCTTGAGTTGTCGTATCTTATGACTTTTAAGACTCTACCCGAGTTATTCTCGAAGCTGAGAGACCTCCGGGCAGAAAAAGAGTCGAACGAAGCCAAGAAGTACCAACAGGAAATGGCGCTCGCGCAAGAACGTACACGAGGTATGATCGAGCAAGAACGCATGAAGCTCCAGCAAGAAGCCGAGCAAAAAGAACTTGACCGACGTGCGGACCTCATGGGCAAGCAGATAATAGCCCTCGGGTACTCCGACGGGTCCACAAACGAGGTCTTGTCCAGTCTGCTGAAGTTAAAAGAAGCCGACTCCGACCAAAGGCGCCTTTACGATCAGATGGAACGGGACGCAAGGGCAGATTCAAATAAAATGAGTGCGGAAAGCGCCAGACACAATTTGAATCTTGACAACTCGTTGTTCCGAAGACAGATCGAACTCAAGAAACTGAGCCAAAAAGATCGTGAGTTACAAATCGCTGCCGAAAGGGTAAAGGCGACTTCACAAAGAACAAAAGCGATAGATTAACAAAATAACCATATCCAAAAATAAAGTGGCCAAATCAGGCCAATAAATTTGGAAATAAAACAGAAAAATCGTATTTTAAATGCAGATTCAACTCAACAGACCTGCCCCGGTTGTAGGTACGGTCGGTATCGAGGCGCACCAGACAAAAGGCCCCGATGAAAAAATGCTAAAGGCTGTCGCGGAAAAGTACTTTGGGGAAGAAAGCGACGATGATACCGTTCCCGCAAGCAGGGTCACTGACCCGCCAGCAAAGGCAAAACCTGCTCAACCTGCCCGGAAGGCCGGTTCGTACTTCCTTGGCGATACCGATGAGGGTGAGTTTGGAGACTCGGCAGATCCAGACGAAGGCGTGCCTGAGAAAAAAACATTAAAGCAGGCAGCGCCCGCACAGTCTACGGTGAATGACGACGATTCTGAGACTGATGACGATGAGGCCGTAGATTTTGCCAACATCGCAAACTTGCTTGCCGAGAAGGACTTTATCGTTGAAAAACCAGAAGGCTTTGACGACGAAGACTTCAACGAGACGTCTTTTTTGACGTTACTTGAGCACAATATAAAAAGGTTCAAGGAAGAAGCATTCGCGGAAGGGGAAAGGGCTTTGCAGGATTACTTCCAGAGCTCACTTGATCCAAGGTTGATCGAGGCCATCAATTTCCAGACCGCAAACCCAAACTTGTCACCCGAAGAGGTCACAAGGTACCTTGACAGTCTTGTTTACCAAGCGGCGGTCGACGAGTTCGATCCGAGCCAAGAGCAAGACGCTGTTGCGATTATACGAGATTACAACCTGTTGCATCAAACTCCGACCGACGAGGTCGAAGACGAGATCAATCAGCTGAAGGAATCTGGTACCCTTACAAAGGAGGCGAAGCGTTTGCTCCCGAAGCTCAAGCGGGAACTTGCGGCAAAGAAGGAAGCCGAAGCCGCAGCCGTGACGGAACGTGTACAGCAGGAGAAAGCGGCAAGGCAACGGGTCGTAAGGAAAGCACAGGAACTTGTCCAATCTAACGACCTTTTTGGTGTTCCGTTGAGCAAGCAGGATGTTTCTTTCTTACTCGGCGGCTTGAGTTACGATCAGGCGGACATCGTCCTGCCCGGCGGCGTTAGCGCAAAAGGAGATTACGCAACGCACTTGGTACAAAAAAACATGACATCCGAAGCCGGCATCAAGAGACTGATGTTGGCCATGATGATATTGAACGGACAGGAAGAGAAAATCCTATTATCGTTCAAGGCGAAAGCCACCAATTCTGAAGTCAGGAAGATGGTGGAACACAAGAATGGGCTGCCAAAATTCGGGCAGCCGAAACAAAAAACTAATAAACCGCCGCAGCAGAACCCGCTATTGGCGGGACTGTTTAAACAATGAGTCAACTGCCAATCCTACAAAACGGAGTATTTCTGCGCGAAACGACGTATGACACCACAAGCCACGTCGCGCAAAGTTCGGCGTTTTCGCTCCTTAACGGGGAAAAATCGCCAGCCACGGACCTTGGTGTCATATCTCTGTTCGCCAACCGTGGGTTCTTGCCCACAAATGTCGATACCATTAGTTTCCGAACCGATCGCATGGTTCTCGACTCGAAAGAGTTCACATGGGGCGTTCCTACCGGTTCACGCACTTTCAACGTTGTGGATGTCATTACAGAAGGTGCCGACCTCGGAAGGGCAGGCGAGACTTTCCAAGTATTGATGTCGCACAAACAATACGACATTAACTGGGTATTGTCATCCAATCCCGCGCTCCCTTATGCGCTTGCGGTGGTGGAAAACCCGATCCCTTACGGCGAGCACTACATTTACACTTTCAAGTGTATCCATGCTAATAACATGGATTATGGGTACCCGCGAGAGTTGTTGACAAAAGGATCGCCATTGTTTGGGATCAGGACACTCGATTCCGAGTACAACCGCAACTATTCGAGCCTACCTACCATCCAAGGTGGCTCCCGCAAGTACATGACGTATGTCGGCAACACAAAGCAACAACTCCATTACACCGTAACCCGGGATGGTGCCATGTTGCATGTCGGCGACAAGACGAAGAAAATGATGGATGACCATTTAAAAGTCATCGAATCTTACGTGTTCAGGCCCGGTTCTCTTGGGTACGATTTTCAAAATCTATCGCCTGAAGAGCGCATGAACAACTTCGGCACCACCGATGTTATGAACGCATACATGTCGATGTCACGGACAAACGGCGTCGCAAAAACCCGTTTTGCCAACGACACCGTACTAAGCGCTTGGGTGCCACGGATTGAGGCGATCGCAATGGCCACGTTGAAAAACATGGTCAACACATCCGCATTTTACAATGCTGGAGGGCAACTCAACATCGACGGTGTGAGCAACACGGGCGCCAGTACGCTCGGCCTATACCACCAAATGATGCTTGGGAACACGCAGGATTTCAACATCCAGCATTTCACGATCGAAATGATGGAGGCAGCCATTACGACCCGTCTCGCAGGGCGTGTCCAAGCGGATCCGCTCGGCAATCCTCCTATTATTTCTATCAAAACCGGGCGCGGCGGCATTTCGATGGTTCAAGCAGCACTTGATAACCAAGTTTCCCGCAAAGGTCAAATTTGGAACGCAGAACCTTACGTGCAAAATCTGCAAGGTTCTGTCAATACGCTGTTCTACAACACCCCGGCGTTCACACACTACAAGATGCGCAACAACATGGCCATCTTGAGGTTTGAGTACGATCCCGCATTGGATCCGATGGATGCCAACCCGCTTGTAAACCCGACGGTCACTATGACGAACGGTGTTAGCGGCAACAGGTTGTCGTCCTACATGTTCTTCATCGAGAGCCTCGACGCCAACTTGGGAGGATCGAACGTTAAGGAAGTGGTGTACGGTCCAGAGTCGGAAATTTGGGGCATGTACGAAAATGGGCGCTTGGCATATCCCGGAAGCAATTCCAACGGCATGATGCACGGTGGCAATCCCAATAACCCGGGGTATTCGGTACACTTCTTCCTTGCGGACAACGCATATTGGTTGGAAGATCCAACCAAGAGCTTGGTGTTCCGCCCGATTAACCCAATCACGGGTAAACCTATTTTTGTACATCATTTTAACAGGAAGTAATGATAGCAGCGATCAAACAAGCGAGAGACACACGAACCCCTCGAATGGGGTTCGAGGAATTGGGTATGACTTGTGCGCCCGGAGCGGTGACAAGCGTGCCCATTCCTTACACCAACAAAGGTTGGCAGCACGGGCTGGACGACGAGCAGAAACGGCAGGTCGAACGGCATTTCAACAGAAGCTTCTCCAATCGGGCAGACGACGTTTTCTGGGCCGCGATGACATTTGATGTCCCCAATGATGGCGACAACATAGACATGTCGGACCCTGAACAGGTCTTGAAGGTGTCCGTTTTGAAACAACTTGGACACCTCACAACCGATCCAGCAAATCAGGTCGGTTATAAATTCATTTTGTTCAACCAAGCAGCCGATGATGCCGCAAGGGCCACGAACGCGAGGCAGAAAGCAAAGGCCATCGCACAACTTGATGATCTGGCGAAAGACGCGCCTTACATCGTTGCTTTGGCACGCATCATAAGCGGCCACACCAAAATCATTGACACGGTCGACGGTGCATTCGTGGTGCTATCCGATTTCATTGAGGAAAGCGCCAAGAATGTCAAAGCTTTTTCCGAAAAGCTCGACCCAGCTATGGGCGGTGGCTTGCCAAAGGAAAGAGCGATCGTTATCTGTGTGGTGAGGGACGCCGTCAAGCGTTCCGTAATCAGCTTCGACCGCAACAACAACTGCTACACCAACAGGGCCCTATCTGGGTCGAATTACGGAAGGACCGAAGAAGACGTGGTATCGTTTTTGTTGCAAGACACCAACGTTGCCCACCTCGGGTTTGGTAACGATTCCGATGAGCCGTATGCTATCCGGCGCCAGTTGGCGACGGTGCAATTGTACTAATTAAACGCCCCAAGGGCACAAAAATCAATGGATCCAAGATTCAGTTTAGACACCGTGTTTCATGTTAGGTCAGTAGCCCCCGCCGGCTTGAGGCGTTGGCAGCTAAAGCGGCACCAAGTGGCGCTTATCGACCTCAGCACGAACCTCACGGTGTCCTCGGCCAAGCCGGGAAAAGACAAGGTGTACGAATTTGTGTGGGGGTCCCCCAATACCGGGCCCCAAGATAAGTTTGGAGACCAAAAGGGGGTCAAACTCCCCCACACCAGCCAAAAAATCACAGACGTCGAAAGCCTTGTGCTCTTCGATCAATCCGTCCGGGAAAGGAAGCCATTTATTGGCTATCTCGGCTATGATGGTAAAAACGACTGTGAAGGTTTGGCCTTCAAGTGCGGAACCAATTACACCCTTGATGTAACAATCAAAGGGGAACCTGTACGAAAAGTTTTCGGACAGAATGTGTATTTCGAGCAGATTCCGTTCAGCACTGGCTGTTGTGACGACTGTTCCGCAACAGCGACTGTGACAAGCGCATTGACAAAGATACGCGAAGCTTTTTATCAAGGCAATTACGCGCATAAATTTGTCGATCTCGACACGGTCATCAGCTGTTGTCCTGTTCCAGACCCATTCCCGAAAGTCGACTTTTTTGACTACTCGGTAAGCCTTTGTGACGGCGGGACGGACCTTGCTTTGGCGGATGTCCAAGCGTACTACCCTACTTTGGAAATCAAACGGAGTAAGTACGCCGATGGCATTTCCACCTACACTACCGAGTGCGTGTTGAGTGCCCCGGCCAACTATGTTGTCCGACTGACAAGCGAAACGGATTGTGGAGATTGTCCCGCTGGCTACACAAAAACGACCGCCGGTAAAAAGTATATCGTACAGATCGCCAACGCCGGTACAGGGGCCAACGCCGCACAGTGGTTGACCGAAGTGCAGGCAGCCGGCGCCTTTAGCGTGGCCACCGCAGCGAACCGCATTGGGCGCACTGATACGACTTCTATCTATGAGGTCACGGTACCCGCCAACTTTGTTGAGCCTTCCACCGCGATCTCCAATACAACGTGGGCGTATGCTGGGCCAATTGAAGAGTATTGCCGGCAAACAACCGCAAGCACCTTCACATGGGCACAGACGGGCCAGTCCTATAAGATCACACGCAAGTTGTGCGCGACGATCAAAAACCCGGACTGTGAGGACAACACAACCGTATTGGCCGCTTTGACGAAGTTTTTTGCCACGGTTCCCAACATTGTAGCGAACTCGCTGGTAATGACAGGTACCAATGATTGCCTCAGCACGTATGAGGTAGAACAGTATAGCGATTGCGTAGTGGACGGGTGCGATACCGTAGGCGCAGACAAAGCCAAATTTGAAAGCCTTCCGTCTTGGGGAGGTGAAGTCTGGACGATGTGCGCTTGCGAAGGTTGGACCGTCGACGGTGACGGTTGCCCTGTACCGCCCGCGCCGGTAGACGACCCCAACTGCCGTGGTGGCCTTAAATTCACCGGAAAAGTTTTCGACGACGATTACATCGCATGTGTTACTTCCCCGCTGGACGCCAAACAAAACGAGGGGGTCACAGTCGAGGTATCGATTGGTGATCCAAGCTACTACGAAGGGTGTGTACGTCCGAAGGCCGTCTGGAAAGTTGTTCAGAACCCAACCCGCCTAAACGGCATCGGGTTCGAGTACGCGAAGATGGAAGCGGCTTCATTCAGGAACAAGAACATCTGCTACGTTGACCCCAACTCGCAAGATGGTAATTTGTTACTTGGTCGTTCCGGCGAAAAACCGTGGACTGTTGACTTGGAAAAGTTCTACCACCACATATCGCTGTACCACAAGTACCACAACGTACCGAACGCTGCATTCTTTGGTGACGCCGCAAGGCGCGAACAGGTGATGTTCGTGGTTGAAGCGGACAAAACGGAGTTGTTGAACCAAGTAAAATCGCTTGTAAATTCCTTGGCATCTGTACAGGGGATAACCGAGTTGGTATAATATTGATCGCTGGAGGGCCGGGGCACAAAACGGCGCAACGCTGTCGAAAGCTCCGGCCCATACCTTTCCAAAAAAATGAGCAAAATAAAACTCTATTTAAACCCGGCCATGCTAACCTCCAAAGAGGCTGGCGGGTATCCATTGCACACTTTTGTCAGGGCGGTCAATGTGGATTGTGGTCTCGAATGCACACCATCTTGCCCGGACGGTGACTGTCTACCAAGGGCGAACAGGTCTGGCAAGGCGAAACAAACCAATGCTTCCCAAGCGCAGCTTCTGGCCGTTTTGCAAGTGCTTACAGATAGGATCGAACAGTTGGAGGGGCGTCTTGCCGCTTTTGAGCTGGTTGTGACGAGCGGTGCGGAAGAATCAGAGGATCAGTTGACCTAACGGCTAACAATACCCAAAAAAGCGAAGCTAAATGAAAATAAAGGCTGTACATCGGGAGTTTCTATACGGCCTCAACAAACTGGGGACGAACGCTATGCAATCTGTTGGGATTCCCCAGTTTGTCTCTTTAATGAACAAAGCCCAAATCCAATGGGCGGAGTCTTTTTTCCCTTCAAAGGAAATTAACCAAGTGATCTCCGACAGGCTTAACCCGCTTCTGACGGAAGAGGCCCCAAATCTGTCTTTTAAGGACAACCGGTACACATTCCCGATACCGGAAAACTACTTTCACTGGAGCAAATTCCACGCTTATACCAAGGAGTGCGACTCCGTTGTTTATGGGCGCTTTGTGGAAGAGGGTAATATAAATAAACTGATCCAAGGGGCATTCACCAAACCAAGTGCCGCGTGGGAGGAGGTCCTGTGTACCATTTTCGGGAACCGCGTGCGCGTGTACGTCGACGGGTTTTCGATCTCAAGACCAAATTTTTCATATTATCGCCTGCCGGCAGAGGTTGACATGGCAGGTTACACAAAAGAAGACGGATCCGTATCGTTCGACATAGACCTCGAATTTGAAGGTCAGAACGCTTACGAGATCATCGACATGGCCGTACGGATATGCGCTGGTAACACCGGTGACATTCAGAGGCTGCAAACATCCCAGAAATAATGGCAAAGACTGTTTTGGGTTTCATACCCACCGTTTTGGACAATAGGTTCATCACGTTGATGGATACCTCCCAATACAATACGGATGTTCCAGTCACTTCCCCGATGTACAGGGTGTACATGTACAATTTTGATCGCTACGTCGACTTGTCCTATGTTCCGGGATCTGTGCTCCACGTCAACACGAACATACTGAAGCTCACAAACACACTCGATTTTGAGATGCTCGGGGATATTCCTTCCGGGCTGTACAAAATCGTACAAAGTGTTTGCCCGAACGACAAACTTTTCATCGAGAAGTACCTTTTCAACACGGCGCCTGCCCTTGACTGTTTGGCAGATCTGGTCGTGGAAAACAAATGTGATGACAGAAAGCTGTCAAAACTGTACAAAATAAAGGAAATTTTAGATTTGGTACAGTTTTTGACACAGAAAGGATGCGTCGAGGATGCTGTTGCTGCCTATAAAGTCGCCACCGACAAATTGGCAGCGGAAAAAGACGATTGTCCGTGCTAAAGCGGGCATAAAACATAATGCGGGGTAGCTCAGTTGGTAGAGTACCGGACTCATAATCCAGTGGTCGCAGGTTCAAGTCCTGCCCCCGCCACAACCTAAAAGCATCGACGCCAAAGCGTGCAGATGCTTTCTAAACCAAGAAACATGTGTGGATGTACAGCATCGGCTAACCAGCCAAGAAGCACAAACTCAAAAAACGGCACATCAAAGAACGTAAACCACGATGTTTGTGTTTTTGGCGAGGCGGTGCTTCGCAGTTTGTTGACATACGAACTGACACCTCTTGAGGTGGCGGTAGTAAAGTCGCAGATAAACCTTCAAAATTCAAGGTGCAACGCCTATGAAAAACAGATCGAAGCTATACATGTACGTCTTGGCCTTGAAATACGGGCTGAAGACCATGTTGAAGCACCCTGAAAGCGCATATATGGCTGAGTGGGCTGAATACCACTCTTGCAAAAAAACCACAATCAAATGTCTCTGAAAACAGATATGGTCAGTGCATCCCAAGTTATAGATGTGCGGCCCACAAGTTGGGGGTGCCTAAACGTACCATGCACCGATCTAAACAGCGCTATTAATGCTATTGTGGCGAAATTGTGCGAGGGAGAGCAGGACTATTCCAGTTTAGACTTCGGGTGTGTCGTACCGGGAGAGACATTGTCGGAGGTGCTTCAAAACATCCTAAACGAAATTCAGTGCGGCGACGGAGGTGGTGGAAATCCGCCCGTCGTCCAGAACGCAACGGTAACAGGTCTAACCCCATGCACCTCGGACAACTGGAACTGCGCCGAAGTAGATTCTTGTTTGACGTTCGACAACCCGTGCAATCCCGGAGAGGTTACTGTCAAGTTGGTCTTACAGGCTTTGATAAATCGGCTTGTAGCCTACGGTACCGTGATTAAATCACAGTGTGCTCAGCTGAGCAGCCTTCAGACCCAGATCAACACCTTATCCCTTGTAGTCACAAACATTCAATCGTCCTGCTGCCCATGAGTTGCAATACGTGTAATACGACACCGTGCGCACCAAAGCCGAAGCCTTGCGATCCCTGCGCCACAATGCTGTCAATGGCACCTATGGTAAGGTGTGATGATCCTGTCGGGTGCAATGATGGTTGCGAAGAGACGCTACCATGTAAGTGCGTGATCTACAAAGGCGACATACTACCGTCTTTGGACGTGATAGACGGTGACGATTTGTGTTCCGTGATTGTCAAGCTAAATTCTTTGGTCAGGGCGCTGCAAGAGGGTTCCGACACGTTGTTGCAGACTTTCAGGTTTCCGTGCATTGTGGACACGTCCCCTGTTTATGTCAGCTCTCTGAAAAAAGATGGGACATCGATCATATCCACTGCCACGACATTTGCCACGCCTGCTGCCCTTTTGACCTATTTACAGGCTCAGGTTGGCGGCGGCGGTTTCGCTTACAACAGCGCCGGTAAAAAATTTACAATAACGTCCATCGGACGTTGGGAGTTAAAACTCTCTTGCTCTCTTGCAAGTTAAGCCGAGCATCTAAATTGGTCAGGGGCTTGTATGCTCTTGACCAATTTTTAGTTTGTACCAAACAAAAACAAATATTTTTTTAAGATGGGAAGAAGGTCGGATTTTACGTTGAGGTGGACTGCCGGTGAGGATATGCCGATTTGCGACAAGGTGCTTCTCGCGTTCAGGGACGAACTTATTGCAGAGTGCTTGAAAAACGTACACGGGGTCAAGTTACCTATGGACCTTGGCATGTACAAGGTTGTTGGGCTCCATTTTCATCCGAAACGGGTCATGGGCGCCACACAGGGCGGAGTATTGAACTTAAACACAAACGGCCTTGTTTTTACCTTGAAATGGTTCTCGAAGGTACCGTCGGAAAAGGTCGACAGACCGTACCAAGAGTCGTTCAGGGAATCGGCTTGGTACTGCTACTACAACAACAGCAAGGCAAAGAAGGCTGTTTCCGCAATGGTTAAAAAGGGGGACTGGAAGCGGTTTCACGTCAAAGACGACAGAGGGCTATTCACCCGACCAGAGCACGATTACCTGAAAATAGGTAAAAAGCGCTGGGTAGCAAGCAGAATAAACAATTACAGGCGTAGAAAAAAGATAAATCCGCTATGACAATCAGAGACATCGTGGCGCGTATAAGGGGCGACCTTGTACAAGTCAGCGCAGATTCCGTGTTCACGGACAGGCACCTATTCAACGCGTTTTGGACGGCGTCGCGTCTCATACTGCAAAGGCACGCCGATGATGGTATCCCCATAAACGGAAAGTCGTTCAGGTCGATGGTACTGGACACAGAGGAGGTCAATAAGTTCGACGGAACCTGTGTGCCGCTAAGTTGCGCTATTTGCAGGGCCAAGATAGGCAAACCACTTATGGGCAAGAAAAGGGGGTTTATATATCACTTTGTCGGGTCTGTGGATTATTCGACGTCATTTTCTGTCGTGACCCCGTATGAGTTCCCGATCAAGACGGCTATCAAGGGTGCCGGCAATTTCGCATATATAGACGGGGAGTACATCTACTTCTCCAAGTGCTTGCCATGTGTAAGGGTCGTCGCTTTGTTCGAGGAGTACGGAGGCGATTCCGATGCCGGCGGGTGCAGCGTCATGGACAACGAAATAGCTTTGGAGGATTTCCTCATTGAGGGTGCCGTCAGGATGGCAAAGGAAAACCTGATGCGGGCACCATACGACCACTCCGCAAATAAAAGTAGTAACCAATGAAATACACATCTACAAAGAGGGTGGAGAACGATGTGAAAAACATGCTCTCCAACTATTTTGCGGCCAATAAACTGGACGATTCTATTTTCCCAAGGGTCATCAGGACTTGCGTTGCGGATATGGGCCTCATGGTGCTCCCCACTAAATATGCGGCAGTCGAGATCAAAAATTGCCAAGGCGTTTTACCGGCTGACTTTTACAGGGTATGCAGGGTGGAAGCCAGCCGCCGCAAGAGGATAGTGGCTATGGACGGTAACATACGGACCGAACAGAAACACAGTTTTGAGCTGAATCTGTGCGAGACGGTTCACGATTCATGTACCGACGAGTGCGGCAACGCGTTCAAGATGGTACAGCATGTCGGGTACGATGTGTACGAGTGGCACGAATTTACGGCGCTTTTCCCAAGCGAAAAATGCAAAAAACTATGCTCTTCCGACTTTGTTTACCCTGAGCGCCGCAAAGAAAATGAGTTTGAGATTATCGACGACGACTTCGGCAAGGTAATCAGGACTACGATGGCGGACGGCGTTGTGTACGTGGAGTATCTCGGGGTGCTTGAGAGCGAAACCGAGTTCTATGTACCAGATCACCCCACGATCGAAAACTGGCTATATAGAGTGCTCATAAAGGAGTGCTTTCAGAAATTGTATTATTCCGGTGATGATGTGGTGCAACGACTTTCGGAGGCAAAGAGCGAGGCGCACGTCGCAACGGAAACAGCCCGACAATTCTACTCCCGGAGTGGAAGAAAAGGCTACTACCGAATGGCGCAGGCACTGGCCTCCAGAATGCAAAATCACACCAACTGGCTTAACACCAAGCGATGACACAAGATACATTTGTTGGCAAGTCGATAAACCTCGACTCGCACCCATCGCTTAGTGATGACAAGGCGCTGGTTTACATGCTTAACGGGGATACAACAGGTTTCCAAGGCAGTCAGCACGCACATTTCGTGCAGAATGTGGCGTCCAACGAGCTTTGTTTTTCCCCTCCAGACGGGTATAAACTGCTCGGGTCGGTAAAAATGAACAAGGACCAATTCACCTTGTTTTTCAAGACCCCGGTTTCGTCCGAGATCGGTATATTCGATGCGAGCAAGTGTGCGTACTTTTCCAAGGTGAACAACCCATGCCTTAACCTCCAAAGGGGAGTAAAAGGCAGGTATAAAGTAAAATCAGGTTGCGATCTCAGACGTGTTTACTTTATAGAAGAGAAAGGACCGCTAAGATTTATAGATATTGACGAGTGTCTTCCAGTATCCAACCAAAACGACTGCACGGACTGCGAGAAAGACCTCCAGTTCGACTGTGAGAAGTTCAACCTTAACCGCTGCGTAAGGTTCCCGAACATCAAGTTGTCAAAAACCTCTGGTAACATCCCGAACGGGGTCTATCAAATTGCCATAGCATTATCGGAAGACGGCCAGCGGTTTACCGACTACCACATATACCCAGAGACCATTTCCTTTTTTTCGCACGATCAAGGCGTCAACAGGTTCGGGATCGAAGTAGAGTTCCTCGACTGCCCGGAAGGGTCCGATCAGTACGAATTGGTGCTTATCGCGCACCGGGACGACAGGGGCACCCTTCCAGAAAGGATAGGATTTTTTCCGACCGCGCAGGACAAGGTGTATGTCACGGAACTGGATGACCAAAGGTATGTTCCTATCTCGCTTGATGTCCTCTTCTCAAAGATGCCCAAATACCAAGGCGCCGACCATATAGCCGTCAGTGACAACATGTTGGTACTTGGCGGCGCAAGGCAGCGCCAAGAGTTGAATTACCAGCCTCGGGCACGCCAGATAGCATCTAAATGGGTGGTAAAGCGTGTGCCTGCCAATGAGGCGAAGGACCATTACTCTTTTATGCGGTTCGAGACCTATGGGTTCACGATCAACGGTGTCTACTGCGACGGGTCAAGGACCAGAGAGTTCCACATACCTTCGGACGCGGAAAAAAAGATCAAGCAGATACCCGGAAAATGGGACCTTATAAACTCCACGGTGTCCAACTCAGACGTATACGAGTCCGGCGAACCATGCGGAGACGAGGAAACCGTAAAGTACTGGGAGATATACGACACGTCCGGGGTGACTTGCCACACACCGTTCGTCCCTACACCAAGGGGTACTTCCATGTGCGAGAGATGGTTGATAACCCTGCAAGAGCCGGTGGGTGGTCCGTACACATACTCTTTTACGGGGTGTGACGGATCAACACAGAACCTGAACGGGTCAAATCCGACGTTCGAGATTTGTACGCGTGACTTGGTATCGTTGACGGTATCTCCGAATGTGACCGTAAGGTTCACCTCGTTGATAAACTTTTGCGGCGACTACGAGGACACGGACCCACCGACCAGCGAGTGCCCCGGAGGCGATTGCGGAGAAGTGTTTATGAAGGGCGACTTTGCATTTTGGCAGAGCGCTTTGAAATATCCCGACAACCCGTGCGTGTGGGGACAAAGGACCGATCCAGAAGCGGATTACTACGATCCTTTCGGGTTGTCGTGCGAGTTCATAAGGTACCACAAGTTCCCGGACAACTGCACCACCCACGTCCACGACAACCTTGGGTGCGAGGATGCGGAACATGTCAACGTCCTCGGCGTGGAGTTCTCCAATATCCAACCTTTTTTAGATCTCAAAGGTGATGAGGTGAAGGATATTGTAGGTTACGAGATCAACGTGTACGACCGCAGGAACAACAAGTCTATCCTGCACAAGGGCATGATATACAACATGTGGGAAGAGTCCCTACCGGATTGTACCACTTCGTATTTCGCCAACTTTCCGTTCAATGATCTGAACGAGAACATATACCTTTCGAGAACAAGGGCAAGGTACCAAGGGCCGTTTAATTTTGGGGAGAGGGACTACACGCCGTTCAGCGCCTACGCGAGGGACAGATTCCAATATATTTCCCCTGACGTGTCTTACGAGAGGAACGACACGGGAGAGTTCCTGCGTCTATTCTCAGAGGAAAATGGGTTTATCGAGGGTAAATTCTCCCCGACCGAGGATTTTACGCCGGCTGTTATCTTGAGCGATCTGGCCTACGCCGCCATCTTGGCCGGGGCTGCATTGTCCATGCTGGATTTCACCCTCGGTCTTCCGCCGTCCATAACCATCAGCATGGACAAGTTTTTGGCGTTCATACGGACAGGCTTGGCCGCGCTCAACGAGACGCTGCCGGATGTCAATTACGCTATGAACTACATGGCCAAGACCGGTTATGAAGGATACAACTGCGAGAATCTGGTCCCCGGCAACACCCGGAGGAAAATCGAGTTTGCCCAGTACTTACTCCCGACCCGCATGTTCGCGGGTGGCGACAAGGTCAACAACTTCCAAAGAGAGTCTGGTCTCTTCCTGCGACTTGGCGACGAGCTGTTGGACCCGTTTACCCCGGAAAAATCGAGGTTTTTCTTACAGGACTTTGATTGTGCCGCCAGTTTCGGAAAGTGCCAAGACGTAGAGGGGCAGGTCCCAAGGACTTCCAGTTACTACTCGGGTGTGATGGTCAAAAAGAAGTCCCAATACGGGTACCCGGAAAGCAATATCTCACGGGCGATCAGCAAGGTTATCCCAATAGTATCAACATCAACGGGGCCCTTGTTCGGGGGTGACGTCAAGATCACCAAGCACCGTTATATTAGAAAGTTCCCGTTTTTTACAAACTTGGCGTTCGGGCTTCCGGCTGACACACCGTTCGAGACAAGCCCCTACACCAATGTAAACTTCCCAAGGTTTTGGTTGGACAACACGCAGACGGAAGACATGTTCAGCGTATTCTCCGGCCAAATTTCAAACGACGAGCGCAATCTTTTGCGTTCGGGCAAGTTGAGGAGGGTCGGGTGCGATGTTGAGAGCGGAAACTGCAATACCAATTTATTTTTTCGGATAGACGGTAAGTTTTTCACCCACGTGATCGGTGAGGCATCGTACTGGTGCGAATCGGAATATGTGGCCGATTTCCGTGAAAGAAACGAGATCCCCGAATCCGATATAGACAGGACCGATGAGCAAAAATCCCTTTACAGGACGGTGCAGCTCCCAGAGTTGTTTCTGTATGCTTCCCAGTTCCGGCATAGAGGTGTGTCCGTTCCGAAACTGCATTTCAGGCGGGATTTCGATTGTTGTAAACCTCCGGCGGTTTGTCAGGACAATACGGTGGTGTACTCAACTAAGCACGACCCTCTATCAAAAGGGGACGCTTGGCTGAAATTTCCGCCCGCAAACCTGCAACAGTACGACCTGAAGAACGGTAAAATGACCGGCATCGTGGAGATGAACGAACAGCAACTGTTGTTTTTCTTCGAGGACGCGGTCCTCACTTCGGTTCCCGACGCAACCATCCAAACCGATGGCGGAAGACTGTTCCTTGGAACGCCGGATCTTTTTGATCGCCAAGTCAGAAAATTGACCGACGATGCAAGCGGCTTCGGTGGTTGCCAAGACATCGATTCGGTCGTTGTAACTCGTTGGGGCGCTTATTGGTGGGACAGGGCACGCAGCAAGTTCGTACACTACGGTGACGGTCTCCGGGACAAAACAGGAACGATAAGGTCTTGGGCATTGAGCCACTTGCCCAAAACTTCCAAGATCATCGGAGGGTTCGACCCGTTCACGAACAAACTGTATTTTTCCGGTACGGGCAAAGGAGACTGGACGATCTCTTTCGATCCAGAAGCAGACGGGTTCCCGTCTTTCCATAGCTTCGTCCCACGGCTGTTCATGGCTTCGAGCAGTAACATGCTCACCGTCAAGGACAATTCCATTTGGGCGCACAACAGCAATAAAGACTTCCAGACATATTATGGAAAACTTTATCCGTTTCATGTGGCATTTATATTGAAAGAGGGTATCAAGCCTGTAATTTTGCAAGATCTCGAAATAAACGCGGAATTTTTCAAAGCCGTCGGTTATGATTGCAAGGATTACGCCAAGGATTTCTTCGACAAAATCGTGGTGGCCACAAGGGACAAATCCACCGGGTTGCGTCCGGTACTGCTAAAGGATGTGAACAATCTCAACCACTACAATGTGCAGACGCGAACGGACATTGTAGAGGCCACCGAAGTCGAGGATTCGAGCTTTAGGTTGAACGGGTTTTCGGTCCTACAAACAAGCGAGTGCTTCTCGAACCTTGATTTTATGGCGATGAAATTCAGCGACGAGCGCAAATCCCCCACGTCCGTTACCACGGTGGACCAATCCCCGATGAGAGGAAAATTTTTCGTCGTGCATCTGATCGCCGACAGCACCGGAAGGAACAAGATCATCCTACAAAACGTGTTCGCCAACACGTTTACAAACATAAGATAATGGCATCCACACCACAACTGCTTGGGCCGTTCGACGCGATATGGGCAAGACTGCCCGACGACGACAGGACCACTTTCGCGGACATGTTCGTGTCGCAGTACGAAGCACAAAAAGCGAGAATGGATTGTTTTGCCCCGTTTGATTGCCAGTGGCAGACGGATTATTATGATTTTTTAACCCACGTCGTTGATACGGCGACCCCGTACTTGACGGCACCACCTGCACCATGACAAAGTGTAAAAAATTGGAGCTTGGCGGTTACTACCAAAAAGCTGTCGAAAGGGAGATTACCAAAACGGTAAAGGCCCAAAACGGGATGTTCGTTGGATATGAGGATCCGTATTTTGGGCTGGACGCAGGCATTAGGGCCATAAAATCGTTTGGCATAGGGTACGGCGGCAGCAGACTGTACCATGACCAAATCATGGCAAAGAAATACGATGACCCAGAAACGGCCCGCAGGGCTTCTATCGGATCGTCCCTATATTCCGCAGGGTTACAAGCGGCTGGGAGCCTGTTTACAAGCTTCGGCGAGGCTGCCGACCGGCGGAACGAGAATATGCGTATTGCACGTCGAAAGGCGGGCGAGTATAATCGCGTACCGTATTATGGCTATGAGTATGACTCATACGCCGACAACTCTTTCGGGAACGTGGCGTACAAAAACGGGGGCATGGTCGCAGGTAAGCCCAAGAAGCAGGGCAAAAAACCTACGGCCCGGGACCGGTACTTTGCTAATTTGTATGGCCGGCCACTGAAATGGCAAGGATTGTCCTAACGGTACTGTATCTGCTGCTATCAACTACTTTTACAAAAATGGAAGAACAAGAGGAGCCTGTCGAAGAGCAGGTTATATACGATTCAACACAGCCTGATGTTGAAGAGCCTGACGAGATCCCCATCAACGACGACGGTGACGGACCGGATCTATCTCGGTTCGCACCTACGTTCGGGAATGTGTCCCGTGCAAAGGAACCGGTACGCGAAGTCCAGATCGCGCTTGGGTTGCTCGGGAGCATGGGCATAAAACCGTCGTCCACGGTGGGCGGAGAGCACAACACGGGCTCCAAGCATTACCACGGGCACGCTTTCGACTTGGGGCTAAACACGTCCTTCGGGGGCGATGTTGAAAAAATGCGCAAGTTTATGTTGGAGTTTCCAAACCTCCAGCGCAAGTACCCGGTACTTGAACGACTCAAATTACGCGACGAAACCGCCAGACCGAAAGGCCAAAAAGTATGGTCTGGAGCCCATTTACACCTCGAACTTGACCATTAGATCATTAATGAATCTACAAAGCCAACTGGGCTACAAAACAGGCCCATTTCAGGATTCCCCAATCAATAACATCAAAGGGGGATCCATAACCATGCAGGGCGTCCCGTTCCCGGTCGTCGGTACCGACGGAAAAACCGTCAAAACGATGACGCCCGGGAACAATTACAAGTTCGGGGGCAACGTGACGGAAATGAAGGAATCGGACCTCGACCGCATGGAACCTGTTTTACTTGAAGCGCACCTAAAATCGCTTGTCCCGAAACAGCAAAAAAAGTTTATGGACATCTACGATTCCATAGACGACAAGTTGGTCAAGGACGAAGTCTTGAAGCAAATTTTTAAAAAACACCACAAGAGTGTTTCTGAAATTTTCGCGCAGGACGGTGTCTTGGTCGATGATCCGTTGCAGCCTTCTTACCAGACGGTGAACCAGCGGCCATATTTGTCAATAGACCAATACGAGGCCGCAGGTATGACCTACATGGGCACCCAGATCAACTCGCCGAATAAGCTCAATACCGTGGACATGAAGCGGTTTCCGCAAGGCCCGCAAAGCGACCCAAATTGGGTACCTGCTTCTCAGGCCACGGCTTCCGCCAAACCTTCTGCTGCAACACCAAGCAAAAAACAGCCAAGCGGCAAACCACAGGCTTCTGGCACGACCGCACAACAGCCGGCTCCTGCTCCACAACCACGGAAAGTTGTGTTGACACAGGCCCGTATGACCGATGTACCTGATCCACGAGACCCGAACAAGGGGCTGGACCCAAACAAAACCTATATGAGCGTACCCGCTCCGCAGAGCAAAACAAGCGGCGTGATCGATGCGTTTTCAGGCAGGGGCACGCCGACGGTAACTTTCGTGGCGCAAGACCGTACACACTACGGTATGACCGCACGTGCCCAGCAGCCCACTCTCGGAAAAGGGAACCCGAACGTGTCTTTCGACACGGAGAGCGGGGAAATCATGTACGCGACGCCTTACGGCAACGCTCGTCTCGGCAAGGTACCGGGTATGAAACTTGTGTCCGGCACAAAGCCAAATTTTTACTACAATGAGCAGTCCGACGACTTTTCGATGATTATTCCGGGGCGAGATGGAAGGCGTGCTGACGAAATGGCCACAGTGACAGAACTATCAGGCAGAAGCGCCACCAGAAGCACCATCGAGGAATATGTGTCCGGGGCATACGATAGGTTAAAGCGGCGCCGGCCCCTTTCGGAATCTGCCGGTACGCCATTTCAAACTTCGACCAACATCGATGTAAAGTCCAAGGTGTACAGCAGCATCCAGATGGACAACGAGACCGGAAAGTTTTACGGGTTCCACTACAATAAAAGGAAATGGGTGCAGGTGGACTCAAGTTATATAAAAGAAATTGCCCCCGGGCAATACAAAAATGTGACCGGAAAATAATGAAAAAATATCAGATCGTTGATTTGCCCGGGCTGCGGCCCATAGAGGCCGAAAAAGGCGAGGTTCTGGTCACACCAAACGCCAAAACCTACATCATAGGCGGCAAGAGCCACAAGCGTGGCGGAACTGGCGTAATTGCGCCAGAAGGATCCGTCATCCTGTCCAGACATTTGAAACTGTCAAAAGAAGTGACAGATGCCTTGATCGGCGATGAAAAAGAACTCTCGCCTGCCGATATAGCAAAAAGGTTCCCGACCGACAAGTACCTGAAAGTGATCGAGGACACCGGCACGAAATACGACGCACTGGCGAAAAGGACGGCACAGCTCATGCTGAATAAAACTATGGACAAGCAACGGCAGATCTTTGACGCGCAGGAGCTTACCAAACAGGCACGCGGCATAGCTCCGAAGAAAAAAATGCAGGACGGCGGTTTTGCCGGCGTCGATCCAAACCCTGACTATGGCGTTGGTATCGGGCAGGGTATGAACGGGGAAGATTACCCGTTTGTAAAGGGCAACCCAAACCACATGCAAATGGCCGAAGCTCGCAGGGACAACTTTGCGCCGTCAGACGACTACACGCCGGACCAACTGCCGGACAATCCAATCGACTTTATGACGAACGGCCCGTCCGGCCTTAATGCCGGCAGGCTGTTTTACCAAGGCTGGACACCGGCGTCCCACAATACCGATTCTGTACAGATCAGATTGCCTTATGGGTCCGCGTCCAACTACGCCCAATCAAGAAATGGGCAATTGCCCCCACAACAGGCGAGCGGTGAATTTAGGGACGTAAATTTGTACGGGTTCCCGGAGGAAGCGTCCGGCGAGCTGACCGACCCGCTTGCCCCAAGCGGAAACCTGTTTTCGACCAACCCTTTCACACCAAAGCAGGGCGGAAAACGGGACATGTCTTTTTTGAGGGAGCAGGACCCCATGAAGCTCTATTCCTTCGCGGAGCGTGACAAGATGGGGTACACAATGGAGGACGGGCTCATAACAGTAAAAGAGCGCCCATTATCCGGTTCCGACTACTTCAAACAGCAGGCCGCGATCCTCAATTCAAGACCGCTGTCTAAATCACAGAAAGCGGTATTGGCCAAACACCAAGACGAAATTTCCCATCTCGAAAGGTATGGAAACCCCGACGGCATAGAACTCGGGCGTGCCGTGGCCATGTACCACAGGGAAGCTGACAAAATAGAAAAGGACAGGTTTTTGACCAAGTTCATCGAGTTGCCGGACGGTACAAATGTAGAGCTTGTGAACGCTACGGACGACCAAATCTCCAAGGCGGTCAAGATTAAATACCACAACAACAGGACGGGACAAGACGACCTCGTCGATCTTCGTGACAGGCAAAACCAAGGCCCAAACCCCACGATGGTGTACCAAGCCAAGCCAAATGTGGCCCCCCTCGAACGGTTGCCATCACGGAAGCTCGGGCTTGACAGACCTCCATCGGTACCCCCGGTCACGCCCCCGACCACGCCGCCCATAAACGACAAAGGTAAGGTAAAGCAGACCACAAACATGATGAACATCGTCAACGGTGTGCAGCTGGGCCTGCTTGCGGCTGATTTTGCCGGCGTGAGAGAGGAGGTCCCATATTACGCTTACCGCCCTTCTGAACTGGCGTACACAAGGTATAAGCCTATAAATACGAAGCAGTCCGAAAGGGCGTTTAACATCCTAAAAGAGTCGCTCGACGGTTCAAACATGCCCGAAAGCCTTAAACAGGCAAGGCTATCGGCGGCACAGGCCACTATGACCGAAGGAGCAAACCAAGTTGATTTGGCCAACTACCAGAACGCGCAAGCGAACGACAACGCCAATATCAACAGGTTTTTCGACGTCAGGAACCAAGACATCCAAAGGGAGCAGCAGGTAAACAGTCTCTATTTGGACGAAGTGGAGCGCCGTAGATTAAGGGCAAACCAGCAAAGACAGGTGTATCTGAACAGCGCCATGTCCATTTGGAGGGATATAGCCCAAAGCCGCAGCGACATAAACCTCGTGAACCAGCTTAGCCGCAATTACGACTATAACAATGCGACCGGGACGGTCGAGTACCAGCGCGGCTCTACGCCGTTGGTCGTACCTCCGTCCCTCGCCCAATATCAACGACAAACGTGGACGAACTGATAGTACCAACATACCAAGCCGTGACCCCGAATACGGAGTTGGTGGCCCGTGTGCTGATGCACAAACAGCAAGAGTACGACACGGTCTTCTCCAACCTGTCAAATTTACGCGACCAATCGCTTGGTATCCGCTTTTTGAACTCCAAAGAGCAGAAAAAAATCGATGCCTTCAATACCCAGCTCCAAAGCAAGCTGTCCGGTGGTGATCTTGGTGATCTGTCGGACGGTAAAGTGGCGGCGGGGTATTATTCGATGTTCGATACCCTTACCAAGGACAACAAGTTGATTTCGCGGTTCAGGGCGGACGCCAAGTACCAAGAAGAGATGCTCAGGGTCGAGCAAAAACGTGCGTCCAAAGACCCGACCAAGGCTGGTTTCCATCCGGTAAACTACCAAAATTACATGGCCCGGCTTGACGACTACATCAACTCCGACCTCGACACCGAGGAAGGTGCGGCAGTGACCGTGTCCCCCTATGTCGATTATGTAAACTATGGGAAAGAGATTGGGGCGCTGATGAAGCAGGTGCCGATCAAAAAGTTTTCCTCGTCACGGGCCGAAAACGGCTACATAATAAAAGACAATTACGAGGGTCGTGACCCGCAGGAAGTAAAGGCGGTCGTATCCGATTTTATGTCCGGTCCGGGCGCGGCACAAGCGCGTGAGGAGGCTGAGTTCGCTTTCCGAAAAGCGAAGGGGAACCCGTTTTTCCAGCAGACGGTGTACGATGACTACACCAACAGCAAAATGGCGGCGCAAAAGTCATTGTCAAGCAGGTTGGCATCGCTTGATGAGGAATTAAAGCACGCGCCTGCTTCTAAGGCAGCCGAGATAGCCGGAGAAAAGGCAAGGGTAGAAAGCGAACTTTCCGAAGTAAAGGCAAGCATCAGCGCACCGGACCAGTTTTTCGCAAGGGGGCAAGACGACATAATCAACGACATCACAGGGGTATTCCTAAAGGACAAGATAACCACCTTCTCAGATGCGAACGGTGGCTATGCAAAGACCACTACCGTCGCGCCGGACAGGACTTTTCTGGAGATGCAGAAAATGGGTATGCGCGTACAGGAGTTCAACGCGAAAATGGACCTTGAACGGGACAAGTTGGATTTCGACATGGCCAAAGAAGCCAACAAAAGCGGTAAAACCACTCGCGCCGATGCACTGGCCTCAGGTTATTCATACGTTTCTCCCAATGACCCAGACCATGTTGATCTCGGTTCTGTCTACTCATCGGTACAAGAAAGTCTTAAAAAGCTTTATTCGCAGGAGCTGGACATCTTTTCCTACGGTACGTCCCACGGAAACCAGAAATGGTCTGGCGAGAATACCGGGCTTGAATTGCTCATCAACCCCAAAGCGCTTGACGGGAACCCTTATTACGGCGGATCTCCATATCTTCGGGCGTGGAAAGTGGCCTTGGACGAACAGGCAGTCGAAAGGCCAGACCTCTATGAGATGGTCGGAAACGGCAGGCCACAGACAAACGAGGACTGGAACAGGCTAAAAGAGCTCAATAGCAAGGTTTCTTCCCGCGTGCGGCAGATAATGACCAATCCGAGGACAAAGGAAGAAGCACAGTACGCCAACCACCTTCAGGATGTCACGGCCAACAAGCAAGCCGTGGACGACTTTTTGCGTCAGGCCAATGAATCGGGCGACCCGGAGGCTTATGTCAAGGACCACCCCATGATCGCACGGTACGGGAACACGGTGTTCCAGTTCGAGGT
>RRZU010225276.1_pt1 | contig 40523 bp, 39 predicted proteins | sample 2165561 | NCBI WGS metagenome assembly RRZU01 (sample SAMN10456909, study PRJNA506462) | wastewater metagenome | isolation source: wastewater sludge | place: USA: Moscow, Idaho | reverse complement strand
TACGAGGAGAGATAGAGGTTGGTTTGCGAAAAGAAAGATCAAATGAAGAATACAAAACAATACTCAAATCAACAATGCAAGAACTTATATATCTTCAAGAGGTGATTGAAAAAATTTTATTTTTATCTTCAAATCTCAATAGCGATATTATAAAAACTTTTGAAGAGGTGTATATTGATGAGGTTGTAAGTGATGTGATAGAGGAGAAAAAAGCTTTTGCAAAAACAAAAAACATCACACTGGTCCTTCAAATATTAGAACCAACTACGAAAATGGGAAATCTTGGTTTACTTAAAATCGTTTGTCACAATCTCCTTGACAATGGTATAAAATATTCGTATGAAAATAGTCATATTGATATTTTTTTACAACACGATAAGCTTATTATCGAAGATTTTGGTTGTGGTATCCCAAAAAATGAACTCTCAAAAATATTTGATAGATTTTATAGAGTTGATAAGGTAAGAAATCATAAATCAGGAACAGGACTAGGTCTTAGTATTGTAAAAACTATTTTAGAACTTCATAATTTTTCTATTCATATAGAGAGTGTTGAGGAACACTCTACAAAAGTCACCATCTCTTTTTAAATATATTGAGACTATAATTTACCACACTAATAATATAAAATACTTGGAGTAGGCATGGCTTTTTATAAATCATACGGTGCAGCAGGTGAAGTGACAGGTTCTTGTCATCTTTTAAAAATTGGAAATGTAAACATACTCATTGATTGTGGTATGTTTCAAGGTGATGAGGAGGAGTTCAATCAAGAACCATTTGATTTCAATCCAAAAGAGATAGATTTTCTTATCGTAACTCATGCTCATCTTGACCATATAGGGAGGATTCCACTCCTTGTAAAACAAGGTTTTGAGGGGAAAATTATCTCTACAAGAGCTACTTTTAGTATCGCTCAACTGATGCTTAAAAATTCAGCTGGGATCTTAGAAACTAAAAAAGAACCACTTTATACTACAAAAGATGTTGATCCAGCATTACATCTTTTTGGAACTTTTTTAGAGCCAAATAATTCACTTGCCCTTACAAAAGATATCAAAATTGCTTTTAAAAATGCAGGACATATTTTAGGTGCAGTGAGTGTTAAAATCAAATTTTTTGATGAGGGGATTAAAAAGAGTGTTGTATTTTCAGGAGATATTGGTCAAAGTAAAAGAATTATAACTGCTCCAATACAATATTGGAAAAAAGCAAATTATGTTTTTATTGAATCAACTTATGGACACTCAATCCATCAAAATCTCAATATCTCTATTAAAGAGTTTAAAAAACAAATCTTAGAAACAATACAAAATGGTGGAACCGTAGTTATTCCATCCTTTGCACTTGAAAGAACACAAGAGATACTCCTTTTATTAAAGCAATTAAGTGATAAAGGGAAACTACAAGATATTCCTGTCTATCTTGATTCGCCACTAGCTATCAATGTCACAAAAACTTTTAAAAATTATCCAAAACTTTTTAATGCAAAAGTAACCAAAATGATACAAAATAAAGAAGATCCATTTGAATTTGATGAACTAATTCAAACATATACAAAAGAGAGTTCAGAGCACATTGAAAATCACAAGGGTCCAAAAATCATCATTGCCGGGAGTGGTATGTGTCAAGGTGGACGAATTGGATATCATCTTATCAAGTATCTCCAAGATAAGAAAAATTTAGTCCTTTTTGTAGGCTTCCAAGTACATAGTACAACTGGAAGTAAAATTTTAAATGCAAAAGGGGAAGCACATATTCTTGGTGTTACTGTTCCTGTTCATGCAAAAATTAGTTCCATTTCTGGTTTTTCTGCTCATGCTGATCAGCACGAACTTTTAGAATGGCTCAATCATATCAAAGATGTTAATTGTGTTTATTTAGTACATGGAGATATCCCACAACTCAAAGTTCTCAAAGAAAAAGTTAAAACACAACTACAAGATAAAGTGCATATTGTCAAAATGCATGAACAAATACATTTATAGGATAAAAAGATGTATCCATTAGAAAAAGAGTTTTTAGATAATAAAAATAAAGAGAAAGATACTTGGAGACTGTTTCGGATTTTAGCGGAATTTACTGAAGTATTTGACCATCTTAGCTCCCTTCCTCCAGCTATTTCTATCTTTGGAAGCGCTAGAACAAAAACAGACGATAAATACTATGAAATAGCTTACGAGATAGCAAAAAAACTCTCCGATGATGGTTATGCAATTATCACAGGTGGCGGTGGCGGAATAATGGAAGCAGCGAATAAAGGTGGAGGGAAATTTTCTGTTGGACTCAATATCCAATTACCACATGAACAAAAAATAAACCCTTTTGTAAAAATCTCACTCCATTTTAAATACTTTTTTATACGAAAAGTGAGTTTTATGAAATACTCTGTTGGATTTATAGTGATGCCTGGTGGATTTGGTACTTTAGATGAATTATCAGAAGCTTTATGTTTAGTCCAAACAAAAACAATTGGGAATTTTCCAATCGTCCTTTTTGGAACTGAGTTTTTTAAACCTTTAGAGGATTTTTTTAAAGTGATGCTACGACATAACTACATTGATGAATATGATTTGAACAATTACCTTATCACTGACTCGATTCCTGAAGCTGTAGAATATATCAATCAATGCAAACTCAATGGAGCTAAGCTTGAATGTGATTTGAAAGAAGTTTAGTAGTTATCTACTAAAATCTTTCGTTGCTATCTTGAGTGCTTCATGACTATGCCCACCTTGTTTTACACCATAAGTTTTAAAAACATATCCACTGTAGAGTTGCAATCCAAGATACAATGTCACTAAAGAAGAAGCAAAAAGAAACCCAAAGAATTTTTGGATTTTAGATGCCTCAAATTGTTGCAATCTTTTTGCTAGTATCAAATACCCCCAAACAACCGCAATAAATGGGATAACTTTTAAATATTGAAGCCACTCATCTTTTCTACTTGCAAGATTTTCCACCTCCCCTTCTATACCAAATCCATACATAAGACCATTGATAATATCTGCATATTCATGTGTTGCAAAAGAACTTATAAGATGGGCAAGTCCACCTATAACAAAAAGTGGAGCAAAAGCATATCCCAAAGTATAAAAAGTTTTTTCAAAAGGTGCTTTTAAAATTTTTGAAGCAATAAACATCCCAATATAAACTATCCCAATAGAAAACAAACAAGCATATAAAAAAGCAAAAATTCCAACAGCATCAAGTGAACCAAAATCGATATATTGTTGGGCAAATAGAGCTGTTTGCGACCAAATAAAGTCATCTGCAATTGCACTTCGATTCAGTCCATGATGAAATCCCATCGTAATACTTATCGCAGCTGTGATAAGGATAAATGACCAAACTTCAGCTTTTTGGTACTTGAACTTTTCAAAAAGAGTTTTAGATGGTTTTACAAAAGAGAAAGCAACCGCATCACAAGCACTACTACAATCCATACATAAAGTACAATCCTCTATTGAATTCTTTTTAGTAAATGTAAAGGGCTTAAGATTATATGCACATGCTTTTGAACAATCAAAAGTTTTGCAACTACCACAATCCTCTTTATAGGTACTTAAAAAAGTTGGAGATATTTTTCCATAAGCTTTAAGTAGTGTTCCAATGGGACAAATATATTTGCAATAACTCATATCTTTATAAAGATAATACATCACAAAAGCGAGGATAGTTAAGGCAGTAAATAAAGAAGCAGTTGCAAGTGGCATTTTCCAAAAACTAGGAGCTGCGTAATAAACAGCCCACCATCCAAAGAAAAGGATAAAAATTCCAATAAATCTATTTTTTAAAAACTCAGGCATCTCTTTTTGAAGCCCAATTTTTGTGATATATTTTCCCAAAAATCCATGAGGACAAATCCCACAAAAGATTCTTCCAAAAGTAGTTAAAGTAACTACAATAAAAAATGACCAAAAAAGTCCCCAAAAAAGATTTGAAGTAAAACTATTTTCCTCCGTAGGCTCCATAAATCCCATATAGATACCATATAAAAAAAGAGCCAATGCAATTATTTTCATCAGCTTTATAAATATTTGATTTTTAAAAATAAGTCCTAGAATAGGCATCCCATAAATATCATTTTTATCTCTATTTTCTTTGTTTTCTATCATTTTTTAGCCTTTAAAATTTAACAGACAAACCAGCTGTATATGTTCGCCCTTGGTTTACTGTAATCGATAAATCTTCAGCATCAAACTTTCCATCAGAGTTACTATCACCACTTGCTCTTGCTGTGTTGTAATAAAATTTATCTAAAGCATTATCTACTTTTGCAAAGAAATCAAACTTATAACCATTAATTTTCGTAGCATAACTAGCTATCAAATTTAAAAGTGCTTGTCCACCAATTTCAATTCTATTCATCTCATCTGCATAATATTTTGATTTAGCATTGACTTCAGCACTCAAAAGTAAAGCATCACTATAATTATAATTTGTTCTTAGATTGAGAGTATGTTTTGGTACCCTTGGAACATAATTACCAGTTAAATTATAGTGTTCAATCGTGTATTGTGTTGTAGGTGTTGTAAAGGTTGTAGGTGTTTTATATGTTCCATATGAATTTCCTAAAGTGAGATTGAAATTATCATATTGTGTAAATCTTGCATCGGTGTATGAGTAAGCCAAATCAATATACACAGTTTTCTTTTTATCTGTATTTAAAGCCAATTCAAACCCTTTATTTCTCATCCCTCCAATATTTTCATATTTTGTTTTACTATAAATTGTATTTGGCTCTGTAGTTGAATATTGTCCCACATTTGCCATAATATAATCATCTCTATCTATTAAAAACAGAGATGCATCATATTCAAATATACTATTTTCTCCACGAACTCCTATCTCATAATTGTATGAAATTTCAGGTTTCAACTCATGATTACTTTCAACTTTTGTACTTGTTGGGTCTATATCTCCAGCAAACATTTGACTTACAGATGGAGTTCTAAATCCTGTTGAAATATTTGAGTACAATGAACTTTTCTCATCTAAAGTATAAGTTCCACCCAATCTATAAGAACCAACATCAAAACTTTTATCGATTTTTACATTTTTTAAAATATCATTGTAATCATAAGATATATGGTCATATCTAGCATTTGTAGTAACTGCAAAATCATTTGAAACAGCATATTTTAGTTCTCCATATAAAGCCACTACATTCTCATCAGTTTCATCATTACCTGTAACAGTACCAGAATACACTTTGTAAGCATCACTATAACAAGCTATACCAGCAAAATTTAATCTACTGCAATAACTCTCTTTAATATTTGTCTTATTTTCATAATAATTTGCTCGGATATCTGCACCTAAGAGTGTTGCAACAGTTTCACTAGCAGTTCTATATTCACTTTTAATACCTCTTTGGATTTGAAACTGGTCATTAAAAGTACCGTAAGCATCTTCAGATGTTACTTTCGCCCCTGTTAAAGAATATTTTATTGGACTACTCTCATAGTTTGTATCATCGTTGTATTGGTAAATATTGAAAAGCAAATTAGAACTATCACTAAAATCTTTTGCATAAGTAACAAAATATTTTGATAGTCCAACATCGTATTTTCTACTATAATCTCTATCACCTGTACCATTGTAAATACTTTGTGGATTATTCGCTGCTTCCGTTACACCCTTAACTGTTCCATGACTATCTTTATTTCTATCAGATAGTTCAATTCCAGCAGTAATATCACTTGATTCATCGATATAATATTGTATTTTTGAGTTTAGATATTTTGTATCGTAGTCACTATTTTCATGATAACCATCACTTTTTCGCTCACTTGCTTGTACATAAGCATTTATTTTTTCATTTGCATAACCAACACGAGCTAAATATTTTTTGTAGCCAAAACTTCCAGCTTCAACACCTACAGAGTTATAGCTATTTTTTGCCCCTTTTTTTGTTGTGATGATAACAGCTCCACTGAGTGCATCTTCACCAAAAAGATAACTTGCTCCACCTTTTACAACTTTAATACTTTCGATATTATCAAGATCAATATTCACTTTTCCAGTTCGCTCAAACACAGGAACACCATCGATAACAACTGCAACACCAGGTTTTTCACCCATATATCTTTGATTTTCAACACCACGAATATGAAGTTTTAAACTATCTCCAGTTTGAATCTCAGTTGTAAGTCCTGGAATACTATTTAAAACTTGTTGGATATTTTCAATGTGAGCTTTATCGACAGTTTCGCCACTAATTATTGAAGTTGTCGAAACTTCAGTTTTTTTGCTTTCAAATCTATCATCAATAGTTGTTGATTCTACATTTATTTTTCCTATATCTACACCATTTGCATTTACACCTAAAGCAAATACACAAGCCGTTGAGATACATATTTTTTTCATATTTTGTTTTCTCCTTAAAAATAAGAAGACACCAATTATTTAATATCACTAAAGGAACAATTAACTATAATAAAAAACGGTGTCTATGCACCTGATCCCTTGCTAACGGTCGCCAAACTTCAGGCAAGGGTTCGTAAAATCTTTCACGAATAAAATCAGATTTTTAATAGTAGTATGTAAGTGTTAATTAAGTGTTAATTTTGTTCTATTTCGATTTCAATAAAGAATTTTGCTCCAAATTCTCCATTTTTCACATATATTTGTCCACCAAGACTTTCTACAACTATTTTGTGACAAATATAAAGTCCAAGCCCAGTCCCTTTACTTTTATGTTTTGTAGTGAAATATGGCTCAAAAATATTGTCTATGATACTATTTTCAATACCACCTCCATTATCTTCAACTGTGATAATTAGTTTATTATCAATTTTTTTCAGGGCTACTTCTATCGTAGGATTTTCTACTTTTCTCTCCAATAAAGCATCTTTTGCGTTATTGATTAAGTTTGTTATAACTTGAGCAAATTCCCCTTTTGCCATTGTTTTGTAATAATCTTCTGTACCTTTATTATATGTGATAGTGATATAGTTATTTTTTAAACTTGCTTCCATAATGGAAAGTGTTGTTTCTATCAACTCTCCAACAGAAGCCTTTTTTGTCTCTTTATCTCCACTTTCTTTAATAAAATCCCTAAAAGTATCAATCGTTTCAGAGAGGTATTTTGTATTAGATACAATCATCTCCATATTTGGTTCAATATCTTCATCTTTAAGGATTCCATACTCATGCTTCATCGAGATACCACTCGCACAAGTTGAGATAACAGAAAGCGGTTGTCTCCATTGATGAGCAATATTACCTATCATATTCCCTAATGATGCCATTTTTTCAGAGTAAAGAAGTTGATTTTCTATATTTTTTAGACGAGTGATATCTATAAAAGTGACAATATAGTTTCCATTTTCAAGACTCTCATCAAAATTAACTTCAATGTAAAATATATGTTCTTCATTGTTTTTATTAAAAATCTTCACTTGTCTATCTTGATTTTGATTATTTTTTATATAATCAAACCATGAAACTCCACCCATATCTTTTAAAATAAAATTTTTTCCTTTTTCATAAACAAAGAAATCACAAATACAGCTATGTTCTTTTTTAAATTCCTCGATATCTGAGAAATCAAAAAAGTCAAGAAAAGTTTTATTTACCCTTTTTATATTGTATCCATCTGTAATAATGATAAAAGATTTTTGAGAATCTAGTATCTTTTGATTATTCTCAAGTTCTGTTTGAGCTCTTTTTTTAGATAAAAACTCCCGATAAATAAAAAACATCATAAATAATAAAACTATCATCACAACAATCATCACTTGATGAAGTTCATTTAATCTATGTCGTATAGGACTATCATCTTTTGCAATTGTGATACAAGCAACAACTTCACCTGAAATCTTATTTACAATAGGTATAAAAATATTTACTTCATCAATTTGTTCGAAATGGATTGTAAATGGTACACCAATTTTGATTTTTTGAGCTATCTCAGCTAATTGCTCTTTTGTTGCTACTGTTTTTTTATTTTTTGAGTTACTTAGAATGGATGCATCTAGAAAAATCTTATCAAATAAAAATCCTTCAACTGGACTTTTTATATAATTTGACTGTTGTTCTAGATAAACTTTTTCTTTAATCACTTTTTCACTGATAAAAAACTGTACTCTTTTTGCATCAAAATATTGAGTATAATTTTGAATAAAGCCTTTCATATCAAATGATACTTCGACACTTCCTAAATGCTCACCACTTTTATTAAAAACTGGATAAACATATCGAAAACCATTATAAACGCGTCCTTCTTCAAATCCAGAAAAAGGTTTAAGTGTTCTATTTACATAATCAACACTTTCCCTTATTCCAACTAAACTATCCCCATATAACTCTTTTTTATGCATTCGTAAAAAACTTGAAGAATCTGGCAAATGAAAATGCAATTGTCTTACATTGTATTTTAATACTAATTGTTTATAGCTATCGAGTAATGTATTGTACAACGCTTCCCTGTCTCGTTTTTCAAATAATTCTACTATTTTTGGTGTATTTAATATTTCATCATAAACAAAATCAGCAAAATTTTTATTTTTTTCTCCATTAAAATTATATTCAAGGAGTGTATGTGAGATAAGTTCTTGGTGATAATTTTTAATATCATCATTGTATTTTATTTTCAGAAGAGTATAAATCCCAAAAGATAAAGAACAATAAATAATAACAACATAAATTAAAAAATCAGTAGAATATGTTTTGCCAACAATACTCTCAATTTCAACAGTTGTAGAAAGATAAATCACTAAAATTAATGCAATAATCGCAAATAAAAAATAAATATTGTACATATAATTTATATAACTTATACTATGTGCATCTATCATTGATATATTTTGGACTAAAAGAATATGCCCTAGATTTTTATTTTTATTACCTGTATCATTGAGAGAGTAATAACTTACAACGCTTTGTAATTGTTTATCCACAAAATACTCATTATTTTTAAAGTATTCAAGATATTTATCCATATCTACTGTTTTAAAATAGGTCAATAAATCTTTTCGTATATTGCTATTTGCAACATAATAATCTCCTATAAAAGTTCTTGTCATAGGATGAATAAGCTGTTTTTTATAGATTTTATCTGCCAATATCACTGCTGATACTTTTTGTTCTTCTAACTTCTGAGCGACAGAATTAAAATGTGTAATAATCTCCACAACACCTAAAAAAGTTTTGTTTGCAGGATCAAAAATAGGAACAAGTGTTTTAAAATTTAGATCAAATTTACCAACATTAATAGAATTCAAAACAACCTTATCTTGAATTACTTTTTGGACATCTTTTCTAATAGCAAGAATATTATCACTTTTAACATCAGTCCAACTTCTTTCTAAAGAATCACCCTCTTTTGTGATAAGCTGAAACCAAACATTTTTAAAATCTGTATTTTCCGCAAGTTTTCTTGAATAATCTTTGAGAAGATTTCCTGTTGATTTCTTAGCTTTTAAAGCCTCGATAATTTGAATATTTGTAGCCATTCCCAATGCTATAGTCGTTGTGGTGTTTTGTTTTTCTTTTATAAGTGTTATTAAATGAATTTGAGCTGATGTAATATTTTCTTTATAACTTTCCTGTTTATAGGTTTCAATAGCATTTTGTTTTAATTTTTCAATCGTAAGATAAATAGCAAAACTTAAAATTAAAAAAATTAACAATAACGAATATTTATTTTTGGGAATATACTTTTTCATACTGTTATCCATTCATTATCATTTTTATTTATTTCAAGTTTTAATTGTAACTAAATAATCTTTCTTTTATCAAAAGCAATCTAATTGAGAGTTGCATTTGCGTCTTTTTCTTTGTTGTCTTGTTGCTCTCCTGAAGTTCCTCCATTTGTATTCTCTATTGAAGTTTCATTTGGACTATTACTTTCTATTGTTTCATCTGAATTATTGCCATCTATAGAAGTTGCATTGTTTTCATTTACTTCTGGTTTCATAATCTCAACGAATTCAGGTATCACGATTCCTCTTCTTTGCATAATTTTATAAAGACGATTTGCTTTTTTAAGGACTATTTTTTGGTTTCCTATTGGATTATAAATAATAGGATTTGGCAACACTGAAGCTAATTTAGCAGCTTCCATCGCTGTTAAGTTTTTTGCACTTTTGTGAAAATAATGTCTAGCAGCTGCTTCGATACCAAATATCCCATCACCCCACTCTGCAACATTGAGATAAATCTCAATAATTCTTTTTTTTGACAATGTTTTTTCTATTCTGTAAGTTAAGATAGCCTCTTTTATTTTTCTTATTGGATTTTTGCTAGGATTGAGATACAAGTTTTTTGAAAGTTGCTGAGAGATTGTACTTCCACCAGCACTAAATTTCCCCTCTTTTAAATTTCTCTCAAATGCATCCTCAAGCCCTTTTGTATCAAATCCATCATGATTCCAAAACTTATCATCTTCACTTATCAAAACAGCTTTGATGACATAAGGGGAAATTTGTTTGAGTTTAACCCACTTTTGAGTAATTTGTTTATCTTTCCCCTCCTCTTTCCATTGTGCCATACGGTATTCCATAAATGATGATGGGATAGGATTTGTTTTTTTTAGTTCACTAACATCTGGAATAAAAACATATCTTCCAATATCTACTAGTAAAAAAATAGAAACTATAATAAAACCAATTTTAAGAGCTTTTTTCAATTTTGGACCTTTTATTTTTTAAATTTTAAGATAGGATATTATCAAAATATCACTTATAAAGCGAACATTAGTAACTTTATAGTAAAATGATACCTCATTAAAAAATTAGGACTAACAATGGATTTTTTCAATATAAACATCGTCTTTTACATCATCGCCTATTTGGTAGGTTCTATCCCTTTTGGGCTTATCTTAGCTAAAAGATTTGCTGGAATAAATGTACAAGAATCAGGTAGTAAAAGTATCGGTGCTACAAATGTTTTACGAGTTGTCAAAGAAAAAGACCCTGTTTTAGCGAAAAAGTTAGGAATTGCTACTGTTTTACTTGATGCTATCAAAGGAACCGCTGTTCTTTTAATTGCTATGGGGATGGGTCTATCAACTGAAACACTCTGGGGAATTGCTGTTTTAGCTGTTTTAGGACATTGTTATAGCATTTATCTTAACTTTGAAGGTGGGAAAGGTGTAGCAACTGGACTTGGTGTATTTATTGTTCTTATCCCAATTCCAACACTTATCGGAGCTGTTGTTTGGGGATTTTGTGCAAAAGTTCTTAAAATTTCATCACTTTCATCACTTCTTGGACTTGCAAGTGTCGTAATCGTAGCAATTATATTAAACGATGGAGTTGGTGTTGATTCCAATGCCCCTGTTTACTTAATAGCTTTTATTATTCTTTATAAACATATCCCAAATATTGTAAGACTTGTCAAAGGGGAAGAGAAAAAAGTTGCTTAAGGTTACTATTACAGATCTTACCTTTGATTGTATTATTGGTATTTTAGAAAATGAAAGAGTTACACCACAAACTGTAATTGTAAATCTTTCATTTGAATACTTTTTTGATGACGAAAAGAAAGAATTTATTGACTATTCAAAAGTTGCTTCTTTTGTAGAAAAAAGTATGATTGAAGAGAAATTTCTTCTTATTGAAGATGCGATTTTATTTTTAAGAAAAAAGCTAAAGAATGATTATCCAATGAAAAATCTATGGATAAAAATAGCAAAACCGACTATTTTACCAAACTGTATCGTGAGTGTAGAGGAATAAAGTAATCTCCTCTTCTCTTTTATAAAATTCCAAATAGCCTTTTTGCATTTGTTGTAGTGAGATTTTCCACATCTTCTACACTCATATCCAAAATCTCAGCCACTTTTGAAGCAACATACTTTGTATAAAGTGGCTCATTTCGCTTACCTCTAAAAGGTTCAGGAGTAAGATAAGGTGCATCTGTTTCAAGCACCAACTTATCTAGTGGAATTTTTGGCAAAACATTCACAAGCTTTTTTGCATTTTTAAATGTCACAACTCCACCAATCCCAAAATAAAAATTCTCTTTTGCAAGACTTAAAAGTTGCTCATCAGCATTAAAACAGTGAAGCACTCCACCAACTTCTTTTGCATTGTGTTCTAAAAGTATCGCTTTGCTATCATTTGAAGCATCTCGGATATGGATAATAAGTGGCTTTTTGTATTTTTTTGCTAGGTTTATCTGAGCTATAAAAATCTCTTTTTGTAACTCAATATTTGCCTTTTTTTCATCATTATCTTCAGGAAGTCTATAATAATCGAGTCCACATTCTCCAACTGCAACACATTTGGGATGATTTATAAAATCTTCTAAAGTTTTTTTACAAAATTCATCAATATGATAAGGATGAACACCAACACTAAAATAAAGTTCTGGATATTTTTCACATAAAGCAACTGCTTTTGGAAGGTCATTGATATCTGCTGCTGGAATAATGATATTTGCTATTCCATCACTAAGTGAGGAAAAAATAAGTGAGTCTAAGTCATCCTCGAACGCCGAAGCATCGAGATGACAATGTGTATCAATAATAATGGGAAATTCCTATAAAGACATTCTTTTTTTAACTTCACCTAAAAGATTTGGTAAATCAGATAAATTTTCTCTTTTAATCCAAGCTTTAATACCAAAGTTTTTAAATGCGTCAAAATCACTTGGATCATCAATAATAGCGATTGATGTATAATTTTCTTTACAAAGTGAAAGCTTTTTTTCTTCATAATCAAATATAGAATTAATATCTAGAATAACTACATCAGCATCTCCACTACATCCACTATGGACAAAACATACATCGTATCCGGCTGTGTATTTTTCATCTAAATCTTCAAAAGTTACTATTTTCATATTATTTCTCCATTTTTATTATTTTTTAAACTAACACGGATTATACATAAATTTTAATAAATTTAATCTATTTGACTTAATTTTTGAGTGAAAAATTTCTTAACAACTTGATAATCAATTGTCTCTTTAAAATCATCAAAATAAGCACCACTGGCATTTGGATGACCACCACCATTGGCTAGTTTTTGAGCTAATAGAGACACATCAACTTTTCCATTTGCTCTAAACCCAGCATTTCCTCTTTTATTAATATTGATAAAAAAATCAAAATCTGGATTTTCTTTTAAAAATGTATTAGCTGAAATTGAGATACTAAAAAGATTGTAAGCTAATAATCCCTTATGTTCTTTATAATAAACCGTAAGCTCCTCTTTCTTATTTTTTAAAAGATAGACTAAATATTTTGCAGAGAGATTATCAATCGTATCATTTTTACCATCAAGGATAAGATATTCTTTTTTAAGATGATGGGCATTATCATCAAGTGCGATATGTCCATTTTCCTTTGTGATGTATTCACAAGCTTTTAAAAGAAGATGATGTCTAAAATCTCTATTTTCATCTGGAAAAAGTGTAGAGTTTATCTCATTTGCATTAGAAACCAACCTCATTGCAACCTTACCAAATTCAAAATAAGGATCAAACTCACACCAAATATCAACATCATCAATGGCTTCGATTAAAAGTTTAAACTCAAGTGAGCAAAGTGTTCTAAACTCTTCATAATTATCCATAAAATAATCAAATACAATTTTTGTAGCACTTCTTTTTGTGTCTAAAAAATACCAATCATACTTTAAAGCACTTGGTTCACCTGTAATATGATGGTCTAAAAGTTGCAACTTAATATTTTTCCCATTTTTACTGAGGTTTTCGATTGATTTTGTAAGATTTTTCGATTCATCAGTTGTAAGGTTAAGATCGCTAATAAGAAAAAAAATATCTTTTTCTTCTTCTAGTTCTATTGCTTCTAAAATTGTTTTGATTGTTGATTTAACCTCTACACCATAGTTTGCATTATAAAATTTACCCTCTGGATATATTTTTTTAGATATTAGTTGACATCCATAACCATCTAAATCTGTGTGTGACATATGAAAAAACTTCATGACATAATATCCTTAAGGGAGATTTTTTCTAAAAAATCATCTATTTTAATTTGTAATTTATTTAACGTTGGCCAAAGTGTACAGTTGTGTCCTTTACTACTTGGGCAATCTTCAACCGTTGAGGAACATTCAAAAACAGTAATAGCTTTGTCTTCAGATATAGTTGTAATCCTTAAAAGTGAGATATCTTCAGGAGGCATCGCTAAAACAAATCCACCATTAATACCTTTGTATGAAGTTAAAATATCACTTTTTGAAAAGCTCTGCAATATTTTAGCAAGATATGGTTTTGGAATATTTAACTCTTTTGATAATAAATCAACATTCTTTGGAGTGGTACTTTTAGCAATAGCTACAAGTGAAAGTATGGCATATTCAGTTTTTTTCGTTAATAACATAGCGGAAGTTTATCTTAAAAGATTTAATCACGACTAAAATAGAAAGAGTAATGAAAAAAATATTATTTTTTCATTATATATTAAGATATATAACGGTACAGTTTTTGCAATCACTATATAAACTTATTTATAAGGAAAAATTTATGCAATTTATATCACCACTAAGTTTATTTGATGGAGAAAATTCATTTCTTTTAGAAAAACGAATAAAACTTTTAAAAGCTATAAGTGAAGTTGGTAGTCTAAGTAAAGCTGCTACACTTATTCCTCTAAGCTACAAAGGTGCTTGGGATATGATAGATAGTATGAATAATCTCTGCCCTACTCCTGTAGTAGAAAAAGAGACTGGAGGAAAAGGTGGAGGTGGCACAAAGTTAACATCTTACGGGGAAAACCTAGTAAAAACTTATGAAGTGATACAAAAAGAGCATCAAAAATTTTTAGACACACTATCACATCTGACAGATTTCGATAGTGGTAATGTGAAATTATTTAGGAGGTTTAATATGCAAATCAGTGCAAGAAATCAACTAGTTGGTAGTATAGAATTAATAGAGAATGGGAAAATCAATGCTTCAATTTATATCAAACTTAAAAGTGGTTACACAATTGTAAGTGTTATCACAAATGGAGCAGTTGAAAATCTTAATTTGAAAATTGGTGATGAAGTGATAGTCATCTTCAAATCTAGTTCAGTTCTACTAACAACAGATACAGATTTAAATATTAGTGCGAGAAATAAACTCTGTGGTGTCGTTGAAACTATCAATTTTGGGGAAGTGAATAGCGAAGTGGTTGTAAATATTGGCGGTGATTTGATAGCTTCTGTTATCACAAAAAATGCTGTTGAGAATTTAGATATCAAAATTGGTGATAAAGTAACTGCAATTATCAAATCAAGTGATGTGATGATTGGGAAATAAGGAGAAATATTATGAAAGAATTATTAACTATCGTGCTTTTATTATGTGGATTAAGTGCAGACTTGTGGGCTGAAAACATCAAAGTTTTTGTTGCTTCAAGTGCAAAACTAGCGATGAGTGAAATAACAAATGAATTTAAGAAATCAAATCCAAATGATGAGATAGTTTTAACTTTTAGTGCTACAGGAAAAGCTTATGCTCAGCTATCAAATGGATTTGAGTATGATATTTTTATGGCAGCGGATAGTAAACATCCAGCTAAAATTGTAGCAGATGGACTAGCTATTAGTAATCCAGAAGTGTATGCACTTGGTGTTGTTGCACTTTATAGTAACGACAAAGAACTTGTGAAACTTGGGATGAACGCTCTTAAAAGTGATAAAGTAAAACATATCTCAATAGCAAATCCAAAAGTTGCCCCTTATGGAGTTGCTGCGATGGAAATTTTAACAAATTATGGAGTAAAAGATGCCGTTGGTAGTAAAATTGTAATGGGTGACAATATTGCTCAAAGTGTTCAGTTTGTGGATTCAGGTGCTGCTGATGTTGGTCTTGTGGCATATTCACTTCTTAAAGTTGGGCAACCAAAAGGGGAATACTTAGTGATAGATAAATCAAAATATGCTCCAATGGAACAATCATTTGTCATTACAAAATATGCAAAAGGGAAACCATTAGCAAATAAATTTACCTCTTTTATCACTTCAAAAGGTGCAAAAGCAATTTTCAAAAAATATGGATTTGAAACAAAATGAATCAACTTAGTGGAACTATCAAACATACGAAAAGTAGTGAAGGAATCACCCATATCTATATAGAAGTGGGTGATACAATCTTAAGTTCACTCATACTAGGTGATGAGGAAGAGTACAAAAAAGGGGAAATTGTAAATCTTCTTTTCAAAGAAACAGAGGTGATGATAGCCTCAAAAGAATCGATAGTCAGTGCTAGAAATGCTTTTATTTCCCCTATCACTTATATCAATATGGGGGAAATTTTGGCTGAAGTACATTTTGATTTCAATGGGATAAAAATAGTTTCAGTTGTGACAAGAGGAGCATTGTATGACCTTAAATGCAATGTTGGGGATAAATTTTTATGGTTTGTCAAATCAAATGAAGTATCAATTGCAAAGGTGTAAATATGGATGAATCTTTTTTTCAAACAATGAAACTCACATTTGAGTTAGCTGGAATTACTACTTTTATATTACTCCTCATTGGGATACCTCTTGGATATTACCTTTCCCAAACTACGTCAAGGTTTAAACCAATTATTGAAACGATAGTTTCAATGCCTTTAGTGTTGCCACCGTCAGTTCTTGGGTTTTATTTACTCCTTGCTTTTAGTCCAAAAAATAGTTTTGGGGAATGGCTTGATGAAAACTTTGATATTAGGCTTGTTTTTAGTTTTGAAGGGCTTGTTATCGCTTCAATTATCTTTAGTTTACCATTTATGGTACATCCAATTCAAAGTGGTTTTAGTGCTTTAAGTAAATCACTCCGTGAGGCTTCTTATATCTTAGGAAAAAGTAAATTACAAACTCTTTGGTATGTAATGTTACCTAATATCCGCCCTTCACTTCTAACTGGAATGGTAATCACATTTGCTCATACCGTTGGGGAATTTGGGGTGGTTTTGATGATAGGTGGAAATATCGCTGGGGAAACAAAAGTTGCAAGTATTGCTATTTATGATGAAGTGGAAGCTTTGAATTATGGTTTAGCAAATCAATATGCTTTTACTTTATTTGTTATCTCCTTTTGTATTTTGCTTTTTGTCTATGCGGTGAATAAATCTATGGTAAGGAGTGAACTCCGATGATAGAGATAAAGATAATAAAACCCCTCCATACAGCAGATGGAACAATAGATTTGGTAGTCAATAAAGAGATACAAAACGGCGACTTTCTCACACTATTTGGAAAAAGTGGAAGTGGAAAAACGACACTTCTTAGGATAATAGCTGGACTTGAAACTCCAAAAAGTGGCACAATTATCGTTGATGGTGAAGTGTGGTTTGATAGTGAAAGAAAAATCAATCTCCCCCCACAAAAGCGAAATGTAGGATTTGTTTTTCAAGACTATGCCCTATTTCCAAATATGACAGTGAGACAAAATCTTGAATTTGCCCTACCAAATAAAAAAGAGATACAAAGAGTTGATGAGATTTTGGAGATAATGGAGATAGAAAATCTTTCCAATATGAAGCCAATTCACTTAAGTGGAGGACAAAAACAAAGAGTTGCCGTCGCAAGAACACTGATGACAAATCCAAAAATCCTCCTCCTTGATGAGCCACTTTCAGCACTCGATATGGAAATGAGACAGAAACTCCAAGATGAACTACACTCCGTCCATCAAAAATTTGGTATCACTTCTATTTTAGTGAGCCACGATATTAGTGAAGTTTTTAGACTTTCAAATCGTGTTTTCAAAATCTCTTTAGGACAAATCACAGACGATGGAAACCCAAGTGATGTATTTGCCAATCAAAATATTAGCGGTAAATTTAAAATCGTTGGAGAAGTGCTCACTATCAAAAAAAGTGATATTTTGTATATAGTCGAAGTTTTAGCTCACAATGAAATTATCAAAGTGACCGCTATGAAACATGAGATTGAAAACTTAAACATTGGAGATAAACTACTCCTTTCAAGTAAAGCTTTTAATCCCATAATCAGGAAGTTATAGCCTATTGTTTAGTTAGATATATTTATTTTTAGTTAATCAATTTTCCCTATAATGTACAAATTATCAACTATGATAAATCAAATAAAGGAGATATTATGAATAAAGTGTTATTAGCGATTGGATCATTTGCGGCTGGTGCTGTTGTAGGTGTATTAGCATACAAAAATAAAGATAAAATCGAAGAAAAAGGGAAAGAGATAGCCGAAAATATCAAAGAACTTGAAGGAAAATTTGTTGATGAGCTTAAGTCTCTTAAAACAACAATCAATGAGAAATTGGCTAAAAAATCTACAACTGAGGAGATAGCATAGATTTTTCTATGCTATAGTTTTATGGATCTGACCACAACTAATCTTATTTTAACTGCGATTCTTGTACTTTTAACAATATTAACTTTTGTTGTAATTTTTATAGGATTCCATTTTTTTAAACTTATCGAGGAAGCTAGAAAATCACTTCATACTATTGATGAAGATTATTCAAATATAAAAAATAATACTCTTGGGATTATCAAAAATACCCTCTCAATTATTAACTTATTTAAAAAATAGAAATCACCCCAAATAAATTCTTAGGGTGATATTTGTATTAGATAGCTTTGTCTAACTCTTGTTGAGCTTTGTCACTCTCTTTTTTTATTCTCTCTTGTTCTTCTGGAGAAATAGTTTTTATTGGTTCATCTTTTTTGATTTCAGGTGCAACTTCATCTTTTATAGGAGCTTCTTTTTTATTGTACCCATCACCCCATTTTGAGACAAGTGATAAGTTGAGTGCCGCATATCTAGGAATTGTTTATCCATCATACTCTCCTGTTTTTGAAGAAACTTGAGCAGAAAGGTCAATCTGAGCCCATTTCAATCCAAAGCCAATTCCAGCAGTCATAATCATACCATCATCAAATTTTTGACTTGCGATATCTTTCATAGCACCTGCACGAACAGCAAACCAAGAAGCTGGATGAAACTCAAGCCCACCACCAATAAGCTGTGATTCTTCACCCTCTACTAATGTTTTATTTTTTGTCAAATCAGCATCAAACGCAAACTCTATATTATCATTCCAAGCTGGTAAACTTATTCCAGCTCTTACAAGCGGGTCAATTGTAAAATCTTTTGTTACACCCGTTTGTGAACTTTCAACTTTAAACTTTGGACTATTAAGATTTTTTCCCATAAGCCCTAATGTAACTTTTGAATTTGTCGGTCTATAAGCAATACCCAAATCTAGTCCAAAAGTTGATTTGTATTTTGTTTCATTTGAACCATTATCACTTTCATTCTCAGCACTATCACTTGATTCCCCTAGTTTCAATTTTTGGCTATAAGTTGTAAGCCCCATTGGTTTGATATTTCCACCGATACTCCATGTACCAATGCTAGTATCATATGCTTTTGCATAAGAGAGTGGAAGCTCTACTAATGCCATCGCATCGACTTTTATATAGTGTTTTTCATTATCTATACCATATTGTAGTGATTGTGCTTTATATTCACCTTCCGTTGAATTAGAATATCCATTATTTGCACTTGTATTATTTGGATCAAATTTAGCATAATAAGTATTCGTATTATCAACTTTTTTCACAATGATTTGTAAATATTCTTTATTTAGATGTAAATTCATCCCAACATCAGCATTTACATACATTCCAAGAGCAAAAGCATCAGAGATTTGAGCTGTTACAGCAGGAACTACTGAAACTTGTAAGGCATTGTTTGTCCCTATATTTGCCAAAGTGCTTTGAGCTGTTTTTAAGTTATTAATATCTGTTTGGCTCACTGTATTATTAATATCATTTCCAATTCGGGAGAGTGTCCCTTGTATATCCACTTTATGTAAAATATCCATATGATCAATTAGATTTGCTTCTCTAAGCCTAGCCCCTACATTGATACTAAGCTCCGTTGTATGGTCGCTAAATCGTAAAAGTGCAGGATTGTAGTATCCAGATAAACTCCCTCTTGTACTAGCAACTCCAGCACCTCCAAGACCAACTGCCTTAAAACCAACTGGCTTAAACTCTGCCCCATTTAAAGTTGTTAGCATTGCTACCGTTACAAAACTTAATACAATTTTTTTCTTCATAGCTAAATCCTTACATCATAAATTTATTTAATTATATATCAAAATTACTTAGAATGTAAAAAGTATTTTTATTTTGCTATTGAATATTTTTTCAGGATTTTTAACATCTGTTTTGGATATAATTTATGAAATTAGAAAAATTAAGGAAATCATTTTGCTACGATTTGCACCAAGTCCAACAGGGGATATGCACATCGGAAACCTTAGAGTTGCTATACTCAATCATATAATCTCAAAACAAAAAAAAGAAGATTTAATAATACGAATAGAAGATACCGACAAAGAACGAAATATTGAAGGAAAAGATAAAGAGATACTTGAAATCCTCAATCTTTTTAGTATTGATTACAAACAAGTTACACTTCAAAGTAGTTATCTTAAATACCACCAACAAATAGCTATGCAACTTTTGATTGATAAAAAAGCATTTAATTGTTTTTGTAGTGATGAAGCACTTGAAAGGGATAGAGAACAACTTAAAAGCGAGGGAAAACCATATAGATATAGTAGTTTTTGTGAAAATTTAAGCGATGAAACTGTGATGAACTGTGATGCTCCTTCAACTGTACGAATCAAAAAACCGACACATGATATCTCTTTTAAAGATGTTGTAAAGGGTGAGTTTACTTATAAACCTTTTGATGTTGATAGCTTTGTAATTTTACGAACAGACAAGACTCCAACTTATAATTTTGCTTGTGCAGTCGACGATATGCTTATGGATATCTCTACAGTCATACGAGGGGAAGATCACCTTTCAAATACACCAAAACAGATCCATATTAGAGAACAAATTGGATACACAAAAGAGATAGAATATATCCATTTGCCAGTTATCACAAACAAAGAAACAGGCAAAAAGATGTCTAAAAGAGATGATGCTTCAAGTGTCAAGTGGCTTATAAATGAAGGATATTTGCCTTCAGCAATAGCAAATTATTTGGTACTTTTAGGATACAACCCACCGTCTGAAATCTTTACTATTGAGGAAGCTATTGAATGGTTTGACATCAGTAAAATCTCAAAAAGTTCCGCAAAATTTGATATCGAGAAACTCAAATTTATCAATCGTGAGCATATCAAAATGCTTGACAACATGAGACTTTCTAAAATTTTAGGCTATGCTGATGAGGATATTGGGGCTTTAGCAAAAGTCTATATGGAAGAATCAAATACTATTAATGACTTAAAATCAAAGATTGCCCTTATTTTTGGTGAAAAAAGTTCATTAGAGGGATTTGAAAATGAGTTAAAGTTGATAAATACTTGTTTATCAACAGCCCCTTTTATAGATGACTTTGAGGAACTGAAAAAATATGTTGGGGAAAAAACATCACTCAAGGGAAAATCACTTTTTATGCCACTGAGATTTGCCCTCACAGGTGCACCACATGGACCAAATTTGAGTGAGATATATCCTTACATCAAAAATTATTTAGGGGAGATAATCAAATGATAGATTCATTATTACTTGCTTTTAGTTCTATATTACTTACAATTATCACAATGTATAAATGGGTGATAATCATCTCTGCACTCCTTTCATGGGTGCAACCAGATCCTTACAATCCAATAGTACAAATGCTCTATCGTCTTACAGAACCAGCATATGCTTTTGTAAGAAGGTTAATACCTACGGTTGTAGGGGGGATAGATTTATCACCACTTATCCTCATTTTTGCATTACAATTTTTAGAGATATTTTTGGGTTCACTTTTTAGGATTTACTAATGAAGAAATATCTTTTATCTCTTTTATTAAGCACTTTATTTTTATTTGGAAATGATAATAATAATTCAAAAGATATAGAATCTTCAAGTTTTGTTAATGATTTAATAACTGAGATGAGTTCAACACTTGATGCAAATATCACAGATAAGGTTAAATTAGAAAATCTTAAAAACTATATTACTTCACTTGAATTTGATGATAAAATTGACAATGATAAATATAAATTTAATATTATGGGATATAACGAAACCTATATATTTTTAGGTGGTTATAGTCCAACAAAACTTTATGAAAAAGAATGGAGTGATGCTTACACTAGCACAAATAAGTACCAAAGAGATAAAAATGAAGCTCAATTTCAAATAAGTTTCAAATTACCTCTCTATAAAAATTTTTTAAATAGTAAAGGTGACCTTTTTACAGCATATACACAAAACTCTTATTGGCAAGTGTATAACACAGAATATTCTTCACCATTTAGAGAAACAAACTACCAACCAGAACTTTTTGTTGAATGGCACAATGATAAAAAATTTGGCGATTCAAAACTTATCCAAAGTAAATTTGCCCTTATTCACCAATCAAATGGTCAAGATGTAGGTCAGTCAAGAAGTTGGAATAGAACAGAAGTTTCATTTTTATTTCAAAATGGAAATATCTACTATGGAACAAATATTTGGGATAGATGGAATGAAGAAGCTAAAAAGGATGCTAATGCTACAAAAGGTGACGACAATCCTGATTTAGAAAAGTTTGTAGGGAAACAGAAATATTTTATAAAATACAAAGGTGATAAAATAAAATTAACTCTAGCTCATCAAAATGATATTATGAACTATGATATTAATCGAGGAAATACAAAAATTGATTTTTCTTTCCCATCACCAAACAAAAATTTTGATTTTTTTGTGAGATATTTTAATGGATATGGGGAAAGTTTAGTTGATTATAATGTTAAAATTGAGAGGATAAGTTTTGGTATCCTTATTGCTGATTGGATATAAAAGATTTATGAAAAGGGGTTTTCATGGAAGATAGTACTTATAGTATCAAAAAAATAAAATTACTCCGACTTGTAATTATACTTAGCCTTGCCTATTCATTTGGACTTGCTGTAGTTGATTATTTTCATATCACTCCAAAAATTGAATATAGAGTGGAATTGATGTCTTTTTATGCTGTTTGTAATACTATTTTACTTATTTGGATAACAAAATTAGCCACTTCATTTAATAAATACATTCTCTATGCAGTCCTTGTCTTAGCACTTCTAGTCTTTAGTATTACTATGGTGATTTATCCTTTTAGTGAAATACGAGTTATGTGGTATTTTTTTACTATTATGATTGCTTATTATGTAGGGGGGAGAAAAGTTGGTCATACAACTGCTATTGCATCATTAATAATTATTTATTATCTTAATTTTGTATACAACTTAGATTTTAGTGCCACCGCAAATGCGAGTATTATTATCGGTATCCTTTTTGTATCACAGCTTTCAAACTATTTTGTAACTATTTTGGACGAGAATGAAAGAGAACTGTACAATTATCAACACCATCTTCAAGATATGGTAGATAATGCTGTCCAAGTGATTGAAGAGCTCAATATTGAGATTACAGATACTCAAAAAGAGGTTGTTTTTACAATGGGAGCAATTGGAGAGAGTAGAAGTAAAGAGACAGGAAACCATGTAAAAAGGGTAGCTGAGTACTCAAAAATATTGGCTCTTGCTTATGGTATCAAAGAGGAGGAGGCAGAACTCCTCAAAATGGCAAGTCCAATGCATGATATAGGGAAAGTAGGGATACCAGATAGTATCTTGAAAAAACCAGCAAGGCTTACACCTGAAGAATTTGAGATTATGAAAGACCATGCTGAATTAGGATATGAGATGCTAAAATACTCAAAAAGAGAGATTTTACAAACAGCTTCTATTGTCGCAAGACAACATCATGAAAGATGGGACGGAAAAGGATATCCAAAAGGACTTAGTGGTAAAGATATCCATATTTATGGTCGAATTACTGCGGTTGCTGATGTTTTTGATGCACTTGGAAGCCAAAGAGTTTATAAACCCGCATGGAGTGATGATGAAATATTTAAGTTATTCAAAGAAGAGAGAGGGAAACAATTTGACCCAAAACTCATTGATTTATTTTTTGAAAACTTCTCAAAATTTGATGAAATAAGGAAAAAATTTGCAGATGTATAAAATTATTGTTATTTTATGTTTTTTCGTACTTAACTTAATTGCCGAAGATAACATCACTAGAGAATGGCTTAGTGAAAAACCAAATAATTATATTAAAGATTTTTATTTATGGAGATATATAGAACAAAATAAAGGTAATGATAATGACATAATATGGGCCTTAAGCGAGGCAAAAAATGCAAATCATAAAATATTTTTCAAATATACCAAACCATCCAAAAAAGACCCTTCAAATTTTATCGTGAATTGTTTAAATTTAACTACTAGTGAACTTATTAAAACAGATGGCGAATGTCTTAATATTGGGCTTAGTATATTAGAAGCTACCAATATTAGAGGAGAACAACTCTCCTCAGTTATCGAAAAAATCAAATCTGATTATTTGAAAAAAAATGAAAAACTCAGCATTATAAATGCAAAAGACCCTTTCGAATCTCTTATTAATAGCTCATCAAACGATGTTTTTTTTGGAACTTTTAATGAGGTTGGGGAAAGTTTTAGAATCCAATACTTCAATGCTTACTTGCCTCAGTCACTTATTTCAAAATTGCAAGAAGATAAATCAAAATTTAAAAAAATGATAAAAACTATCATAACAACTCCTCAAATAACAACTATTCAACAATCACTTTTTAATGTTGATACAAAGAATTTAGATTTTCAGGATGTTTTCTTTTTAGCTATCAATGCAATTAAACATGAAAGGGTAGAGGTTGCTCTAAAATATCTTGAGGTTGCAAAAACAAAAGCATTTTTAAGATTTGATAAAGACAATGTTCTATTTTGGCAATATAAACTAACAAGAGATAAAATGTATTTAGAAGAATTAGCAAATAGTTGGGATATCAATATCTACTCTGTTTTAGCTAAAGATGAATTAGGGCTTTCTTTAGATAATGCTCTATTTGATTTGAATACAACAAATACAAAATTAGCAGATACTAACAGTACAGATATAAATAATTCACAATTTGATACAAGTGACCCATTTTTATGGAGATCAATATTAGACGATATTAGAGTAGACTTTAACGATACGAAGGTAGAAAAATATAGAACTCTTTTTAACACTAAAGAAACATTAGGGCATAGGACGGTTATTGAAGAGAAATATAATAAATTTCGTATTGGATATTTTCCAAATCCTTTTGAAGACTATATAAAAGATTATTCTATCCATAGACAAGCCCTTATCAATGCGCTTGCACGACAAGAAAGTCGATTTGTCCAATCAGCACTCTCTTCATCTTATGCGATGGGTGTTATGCAAATTATGCCATTTTTAAGTGAAGCGATAGCAAAAGAGTTAAATGAACCATTTGATATTTCAAAACAATTTGAAGCAAAAACTAATATACGATACGCAAACCATCATCTTAACTATCTTGAAGCAAAACTTGCAAATGTGCTTTTTGTTGCTTATGCTTATAACGGTGGTATTGGATTTACAACTAGAATGTTGCAGAGTGGACTGTTTACACAAGGTCCATACGAGCCATATTTGAGTATGGAACTAGTAGCTTACGACGAATCAAAGCACTATGGAAAACGAGTACTTTTAAATTACTTGATGTATTACAATAATCTAAGTAAAGATAAAATAAAGCTTTCTACTCTGCTTGAAACGATAAAGTCACCTTACCTAAAGTAGCATTTTCATATTTTAGAATAAGAGAGTTGACATTTTCTTGTTTATTAAATGAAACAATATAATATTTTGCATACGGATTTTTAAGAGGAATATGCTCCCATAAACGATTTGTTGTTTGGAGTTCCTCTGTTTTATTAATATCTTGATTATTCAAAGTTAGAACATATTTTTTGTTATTAAGGAATTGTTCTTTTACATCTTCGTTATCTTCTGTGATATAAATACCAACCAAAAAATTATGAAAATTATCATCATAATGACTACTGTCTGTTGAATTTAAATATGTTGCATTCAGAATTGCTTTTGTCTCAAAAGAATTGATAATATCCCCTACTCTACTATATTCTAATCCTCTTTCATATAAAACATCCCCATGAAACACACTCAAAGCTGATTTACTAGAACAACCCGTACTCAATAATAATAAAGCCACTAAAAATGATTTTTTGAACATCTAATTCCTCTGTTTCACAACCTAAATCAATATTTCATTTATGTTGTAATTAATTTACTCTGATTATATAATAAGTTAGATAAAATAGTGAAAATTTAAACTACTGAGGAACTCTATGGAACATATTTTAGAAGCAATAAAAAAAGCAAGTATCGAGATAAAAAATCTGATTGAGATGGGAGATACGGGGAAGAGTACAAATCAAAATAGCACTGGTGATACTCAACTTAAACTTGATATTGCAAGTGATGTTATTATAGAAAACCATTTCAAACAATTATCAAATGTAAAAGCAATCGTAAGTGAAGAGCAAGAAAATATTGTACCTATCAATGAAAACGGTGAATTTTTGATAGCATATGACCCACTTGATGGAAGTAGTTTGGTAGATGTTAATCTTTCTGTTGGTTCAATTTATGGAATCTATAAAAATGAATTTAACGGGAAAAATATTGTAGCTTCTGTATATGTAGTATTTGGTCCTAGAGTTGAACTTGTTTATTGTGATGGGAAAGTTGTAAAAATGTATAGACTTCAAAATGAAACCTTTAACTATATTCAAGATATTACAATGAATCCAAAAGGAAAATTCCAAGCTCCAGGTTCTACACAACAATGTTGGTATCCTCACCACAAAGAGATGATTGAAGATTTTTTTGCAAATGATTATAGACTAAGATATAGTGGAGGGATGGTTCCTGATCTTCATCAAATACTTTTAAAAGGTGGTGGATTGTTCTCATATCCAGCTACAAGTGATTTACCAAAAGGGAAATTAAGACAACTTTTTGAAGTTTTCCCATTTGCCCTTGCTTATAAATGTGCTAATGGTGGCGCAATAGATGGATTAAAAGATATTTTTGAAGTGGAAACAACTCATATTCATGACACTAGTCCATGCTTTTTTGGAAGTCAGTATGAAATCAATAAAGTATTAGAAGTATATAAAACTCATGGCTGATATACAAAATGGCGCCCTTGATAAATGGGAAGAGGCACTAGAAGTTCAAATTAGCATATTACAAAACTGTCAAGATGAAAAATCGTTGAGCAGCTGTATGCAATGTCAAGAGTTCCTTGAATGTCTCACAAGAAAAGAGTATATAAGAAGTGTTTATGAAAGTATGAATAAAGGTTCTGGTGGAGGATTTGAATTTTAAATTCCATCCTCTCATCTCATTGGCTATGAGTTTCTGAGTTCTGAATACTCACTCGGTATAAGGTAATCTTTTATTTTGATAATTTCATCATAAAATCCATTTTCAAATCCTAAACTATACAATTTATCTAGTGCTTCATATTGCAAATCTGAAAGTTCAATCGAATCATCATTTGCATATAGTCCAAGATAAGTCTGTAAAGTATCATGATCAACCCTTACCAAATCTCTTTCAATCAACATTTTAGATAAAAGCAATTTGTTGTCATTGGCAACTTTTACCGCTTTTATGAGTGTGTTCTCATAATCAATCGCTTTATTTAAAGGAATACTTCTTCGTAAACACATTCCTCCTAGTGGAAGAGGTAAGTCTTTCCCTGCTAACTCTTGCCAAATATCCCAAATCTCTTTTTCCACTTCAAGTTCATTGTTATAAGTTAAAATAGATTCGTGTATCAAAACTCCAGCATCAACTACCCCATCAAGAACAGCTTTTTCAATATCTAGAAAATTCATATAAGTGATTCTTGCTTGTGGATATTTGATTTTAAAAAGAAGTGCATTTGTAGTGTACTTTCCACTCAAAGCCACTTTAAAATTTGGTTTGAGTTTTTTCTCTTTTAGTTTTACCAATTTTGGTCCATAACCATTTCCAAAACTAACAGCTGTTTTTAAAAGTGCAAAATCTTTTTTCACAAAAGGATACAACGCAAAACTAATAGCACAAATATCATAAGTTCCTTTGAGTGTTGCAAGATTAAGTGTTTCGATATCAAGTGCGATATTATCAAAGGTTGTATTTTCTAAATTAACCCAACCAAATTTAATAGCATAATACATAAAGATATCATCAGCATCTGGTGAATGAGCCACAAGTATTTTATTCAATTTTAAATCCTTCTTTTAGTATCTTTTGATTCTATCAAATAAATGTTTAACCACCACTTTGATACAATACCCAATCATTTTTTAAAGGAAATATTATTTTACATAGTCATTTTTTACAACAACAAATAGCACTAGAAAGAGATAAAAATTCTATTTATAACTCTTTACCAGTCGATATTAGAACTACACTTGATGATATGGCTTATGGAATAGCAATAAAAGAAAACCTTGAACCTTTTATCATCAAGCAAAGAATGGTTAGCAAACTCAATATGCTTCATGAAGAAAGAGCACATTATTTAATAGAAAATATGGCAATTTTAATCCACAAGTCAACACAAGAAAGTGAAGAGATTAGTGATAAAAATGTATCTAAAGAGTTTGTATCATTTCTTATAAACTTATTTTATTAAAGATAGGAAATTATGGTTGTAGATATTGTATCTTTAAAAACAGAGGCTTTGTTGCTTTTTTGTAGAGATTTAATCAATACCTACAATGATGAAAGTAATGCAACTCAAAATACCGTTTTTATTGCTGACAATTATTTAAAAGAGTTTATAAAAAACCATATTGATAACCTTCAAAAAGGTATTAATGCTATTTTACAACCAAATGATTATTATATCAGGAATATAAAAGTAACTAGGATACGATTGATTGTCAAAATTTACAATCAAATCAATAAAATGATATCAAATCACCTTAAAAATGATAATAGATTTAATCCTTCTATGCTTTTATTTGCAATGTTAGCTACATGGTTTAAAGAACTAGGATATGAGAACAATTCAAAAGAATTTATCTTTTTTAGTATCTACCCTTACTCTGAAATTTATGATATTTTACTTCTAAATGTGAAAGATTTAGAATACAAAAAGCTAAATATTACTATGATTCAAATCGCAGAAGATGTGATAATAAGACTGAATAAGGAACAAATTTGAACGAATACAGACTTTTAATAGATACAACTGATGAAAAAGGGTTAGTCTATAATATTTCAAAAATACTTTTTAATTATAATCTTAACATAGAAACAAATTCAGAATATGTTGATAAAGATGTAAATAAATTTTTTATGAGAACAGTTATAAGTGGTGAATTTGATAAATCTGAGTTATTAGCTGATATACAAGCTGTTCTTCCCCAAGATGCAACAATCAAACTCTTTAAAAATACAAAAAAAGATATCGTTATTTTAGCAACAAAAGAAGCCCATTGTTTGGGTGATATACTGATTAGATATGTTAGTGGTGAGCTTAATGCTAACATCAAAGCTGTTATCGCAAATCATGATACTCTCCAAAATCTAGTAGAGAAATTCAATATCCCTTTTGTATGTATTTCACACGAGGGATTAGAGAGAGAAGATCACGAAAAGATGATTATTCAAGCAATTGATGAATTTAATCCTGAAATTATTGTTCTAGCAAAATATATGAGAATCTTAAATCCTCCCTTTGTAAATCATTTCAAAGATAAAATTTTAAATATTCATCATAGCTTTTTACCTGCATTCATAGGTGCAAATCCTTATAAACAAGCTTGGGAGAGAGGTGTAAAAATCATCGGAGCAACTGCTCACTATGTGACAACGGACTTGGATGAAGGTCCTATAGTTTCTCAAGATATTGTAAGAGTTGACCATACTTATTCATGGCAAGATATGAGAGATGCTGGACGAAATGTAGAAAAAGTTGTTCTTTCAAATGCTCTTAACTTACTCTTAAATGATAGAGTTTTTGTTTATGGAAATAAAACTGTTATTTTATAGGAAAAAATATGTTTAATATTGTTTTATTGGAACCAAGGATGCCAGGAAATGTTGGGACGATTGGAAGACTAGCTTATGCAACTGGTTCAACACTTCATCTTATCAAACCTTATGGATTTGGTGACATTACAGAAAAAGAACTCCGTCGTGCTGGTCTTGATTATTGGCAACACCTTGAAGTATATGAATACGATAATATAGAACATTTTTGGGAAAAACATCCATTTTCAGATAGACATTTTTTAGCCACAACAAAAACTGAACAAGCATACTTTGATGTTAAATATCTCCCAGATGATTATTTTTATTTTGGGAGAGAAGATGCTGGTTTACCTGAAGATTTATTACACCAAAGTATAGAAACTTGTATTACTATACCTATGGTTAATGATGCTAGAAGCTTAAACATTGCAAATAGTGTCTCTGTTATCCTTTATGATGCAATAAGACAAAATTTTAAAGTTTTTAAGGCAAACAACTAAAAACTTTAAAATTTTTATAAATTCTTTCTTAATTCTTTATTTTAGCTACCTAAAAATATTTATTTTTATGTTACAATTTCGTAACCAAAATTATATGGAGTACAAAATGAGTAGTTTAATGGAATGTATTAGATTAGCTAAAAACACAACTGACTTTTTAGTCCAAGCAGATTTTGCAAAATCAAGTGAGACACTTATAAGAAGAGCACTAGCAGCTAATCCATTTGTTTCTAGTGAAATTGTAAATAAATTAGCTTATGATAAAACTGTAAATGTGTGTTATGAAGCTGTAAAAAATAAAAATTGTACAGTCAAAAGATCATTTTTAGACGTAGATATTAACCATAGATGTGTTATTTGCACTGATGTTTTCAATGACGTTACAAAATGCCAAAGATGTTAGTTGAAATTTTATGGATTTTTTAGGTTGAAGTTTCAAAAGTGGAGCGGGAGACGAGACTCGAACTCGCGACAATCTGCTTGGAAGGCAGAAGCTCTAGCCAACTGAGCTACTCCCGCTTTTGTGAGTGGCATTGTATCACAAAAAGCTTAAATATTATTTAAATTCTTTCAAAAATTAATTTTCTAAAATGAAATGTCTGTCTCATACTTCTTATTCTTCACTCTGATACAAATTTTATTACCAACTTTCGAAATAATATAAACTAAAAATCATATTCTAAATAGAAGTTTTGTTAAAAACTAGTTACAATAAGAATATAAAAAACACCTAGTCAAGGAAGAAATAAATGATAAATGACAAAATATTTATAAATATTGCAAAAGAGATAGCAAGTGCTAGTAAATGTGTATCGAAGCAAGTTGGTGCTGTTATAGTGAAAGAAGGGAGAATTTTAAGCACAGGGTATAATGGTACACCTGCAGGCTTTCAAAATTGTTGTGAATATTGGAATGGTGAGTACACAAAAGAGCATCACGAATGGAGTAAAACTTACGAAATTCATGCTGAAATGAATGCTATCATTTGGGCAGCAAGAAAAGGGATAAGCATAGAAGGTGGTACAATTTATGTAACACTTGAGCCTTGTAGTGAATGTAGCAAAAACCTCATCGCAAGTGGAATTAAAAGAATCGTATATGAAAAAGCTTACGAACATACAAACTCAGAAGTAGTATCAAAATTTATACACGATAATGGTGTCATAATAGAACAAATAAAGGATGTACAATAACAGCTTCTATAAATAAAAAGTTTTATGAAAAAAGTATCCAAAAATATGGTATTTCAGCACAAGGAGTACATTGGAATAGCCAATATACTCAATATAAAAGATTTGAGATCATCACAGATTTTTTGCAACAAGATTCTGAAGCTTGTACTATTGTAGATGCGGGATGTGGTTTTGGTGAATACTATAACTATTTACAAATCAATAATATTTATCGTTTTGACTACATTGGAATTGATTGCGAAGAGGAGATGGTCAAAATCTCAAAAAATAGATTTCAACAAATAAGCTTTTATCAAAAAGACATTTTAAAAGATACCCTTTTTCCAGCTGATTATTATATTTGTAGTGGTGCGATGAATATTTTAAAGAAAAATGATTTTTATCATTTTATCGAAAAATGTTTTTTAGCCTCAAAAAAAGGATTTATCTTTAATTTTTTAAAAAATAAATCTTTTAACAATATTAAAATAGAAGAAGTAGTCTCATTTTGTTCTAGTTTATCATCAAAAATACAAACAAAAAACAACTATTTAGATAATGATTTCACAATATTTATGATAAAACCATTATCTTGAGACTATCAAATAGTTATCATCTAAAAACTATAATTAAAACCTAAATACAAAGAATTTAAAGAAGTTAATTCATGTGTGTAAGTAGAAGTTTGTGTTGCAATATTGGTCTTTGAATTTCTAAATCCTACTTCTATAGTACCTCTTTCATCTAAAAGACAAGGGGAAAGGATACCAAACTGCATCCCATACATCTCACCCATATCTCTATTATTACCCGTTAAATCTGTCTCAAAACTTACTGTTCCATAATGAAGCCCCATATAGAGTTTCATATCTCGTTTTGTTCCAAAAGGATTTCCCATAGGAAATGTAAGTTCTCCTCCAAGAAGATTAGTTCTTGCAGTTGCATTATCCCATTCTACCTTTCCAAAATCCATATAAGCTCTATAAATAGTGTCTTCTATCCCCATTTTTATTTCATACCCTTTTGTTCTCTCAATATTTGATTCTTGGTAAGTTGCTATCGCTTCACCACCAGTAAAAGTGAGGTTTGCACCTAAAAAAGGCTTTGGTTCAGCATACAGACTTGTTCCTAGTATAGCACTTAGTAATAATAGTTTTTTCATTAGTAATTTCCTTTTATAATAGTGATACTTCCGCTAAGAACCTCTACAGTTTTTACCCCTGTTTCAATTGTATGGGTAATTTGTATTGTTGTATTTTCATCATTTTCCCTGATAGTATCTCCACTTGATAAAGTATAAATATCTCCAGCTGTCACTATTTGAGTATTATCACTATTTCCAGTCACATCACTACTTCCACAACCACTAAAGAAGAGCAAGCTCCCTAAAAATCCTATTTGTAGTATTCTTTTTATCATACTTTTCCCCTTATTCTATTGTTAAGTCTCTAGTGACTTTTGTTTTGATTTTGAACTGTAATTTTCCATTAGTATCTTTATTTACTTTGACTTCTGCTCCACTTTCTAGTGGTGTTCTTTGACTTACTGTTCGCTCTAGCTGTTTACCAGTACTATCCTCAAACCAAGTTTGTGACTCACCTTGTGTATCAGTTTTAACTATAGATTTTACTGTGATAGCATTTCCACCAATTGTTTGATTTTCATCTACACTTGTAGTTATACCAGTCGTATCTATAACCGTTTGAGCTCCTGCTATCTCTACAGTTGCTTTTGACTCTACCAACCCTACTTTGATAATATGTGTCGCTGTTCCATCTGGAAGTGCTGTCGCTTTTGCTTCATTACCACTTACTGTTGCTTTTGTCTCTACTTCTCCATCTACTTTAATCTGTGTCACTGTTCCAGTCATTTTTGATTTTGCTTTTGTAACTTTCCCACCAACATTTAAAGTATGTACAGCTTTATCTTCTCCACTTACTTTCCCATCTACCACAATAGAAACAGGTGTGTTATTTGTACCTAACATCTCTACTTTAGTCTCTACATCACCTGTAGGTTTTACAGTGATTTGAGTACCTTCCACGAAAGATGTTGCTTTTGAAAGCTCTGCACCATTTGCTTTTGCAATATGTTCTGTTTTTGCATCACCTGCTGTGAATTTTGTTGCTTCAACAGTATTTGTTCCAGATGTAACTGTTTTAGTATCCCCATTATCAGTGACTATAGCACCTTGTGGAATATTATCGACAACTATTTCTAGAGGCACAACTTTTTTCGCACTACAAGGAATTGGTGTTGCTCCCTGATCGCCATTATTACAATTCCAAGTAAAGATATTGTTAGTTTCACTTACTGCACTTGCTATTCCAGATTGACAAAATCCTGCTGTTGGGGCTACTAACAGATTTTTTCTTGCCGAAGTTCCACAACTTTCAGCAACTCCAACTGGTGCAATTACATTATCTCCATCAGCATTTAAAACTGTCACCATAATAGCTCGTATCTCTTTCCCACTCGTGCTTCCACTCGCTGTTACTTCTACAAAATAATTATTTGAAGTTGTTGTACTATAAACTGGAGCGTTTTTAAAACTTAGTTCCCCACTACTACTTTCTATTTCAAATAATGCACTATTTGCTCCACCAGTAATTGTATAGCTTAATGTTCCAACAAATAAATTAGGATCTTCCACAAAACTAGCATCCCCTACAAGAGTAGTACCCTCTATTACATATGGGTTGAGTGCATTTGTAGCCACTCCTCCAGGATCTACTATAGTACCATTTGCACTTCCATCTCTATCAAATACCCCACCATCTGTAAGGTCAAAATCAATTTTTACCTTATCATTCGCTAAAAATGTGATTTTTTTAGTTAAATTGACCCATTTTCCTGCATTATTTTGTTTATAGTATGTAAATGAACCTACATTTTTATCGACAATGATACTCATAGGAGCTGTAAAGCCAGTAGCACCACCGCTTATATTAAAAGCAAAACTTCCAAATGGAAGCTTTATTTTACCAGCTGTTGTTTGAGTTGCATCATTTGTGGCATTTGATACAGTTAAACCTTGTGCCGTAGAAAGAGTTACTTCCCTTACACCATAAGATAGAGTGTTAACGCTCATTGTTACACTATTTGCCGTATTTGCTACCCACTTTGGATAAAGAGTAGTAGCCGTCATAACATTTCTTGGATCAAATTTTTGACTCAAATTTGTATCTGTATACCATCCTGCGAAAGTATATCCCTCTTTTGTAGGAATTGTATCAAATGTAGCACCTATAGGGACTAATTGAGTAGTTATACTTTCTCCATTAATAACAGTAATATTTACCCCTTCAGCGACATCGTTTACATTTATTGTTGCTGTATATTCTGCTGTACTGTTAGATTCTCCATCATTAACTCTAAATTTGAAACTTGTATATGATGTTCCAAAGTCATCAGGAACTGGCGTAAATGTAAATTGAGAAATATTTCCCACAAGAATAGTTTGTCCTATAGTAACATTTACATCATTTAGTTTTAAAGTTCCTTTATCTGGCAAAGAAGTGATAACAACGGAATGTAAACTAGAATTTGCATCAATATCACTAAAACTAAAATCACTTGATACAAAAGTTTTTGTAGTGTCTTCATACATTGTAATATTTAAGTCACTTGATGTTGGTGCAAAATTTGGTGGGGTATTTCCTGTATTACTTCCAGCGAAATCTCGTCCTATAAATACTCCAAAATAGGTAGGAGTACTCCCTATAACCGCTGTCGTATCTACATCACCTATAAAAATCATTTTTTTGACACTATTATCTATCACATTTGCATTTTTATATCCCACGATTCCACCAACAACAGTAGAACCTGTACCTGCAGAGATATTTCCATCGAATATATTTGAAGAGATTGTCGTACCAGTATTTCCTGCATATCCAACTATCCCACCAATATTTGAAGCACTTGCTGGAGTAGTTATAGTTCCGCTAAAAGTTGTATTTGAAATATTATTTATAGATGTACTTGTTTCACCAATAATTCCACCCACTTTTGATAAACCATAAATAGTAGCATTTGTTTCTACATTTTTAATAGTATTTAATCCAGTAAAACCTCCACTAAGATTACCAATTATCCCCCCTATAGATGTACTTGTTGCTCCACCAGTGACACTTCCACTAAAAGAAAGATCTGAGAAATTCATAGTAACACCATTACCTGAATATAAATTTCCAATAAGTCCACCAGCTGTATTTCCAATTGATAAAATAGTACCTGAAGATGAGATATTTTTGATAGTATTGATAGCTCCAGAACTACTGCAACCTACAAGACCAAATAATCCACCCAATCTATCTTTAGCTGTTATATTGGCACTACTATGTACATTTTCTATATAAAAAGGACCATTATAAGCATTGATCATACTAGCAATACCACCAGCTTGTGTATCAGAATTACTTACGTCGGTTTCTGTTACTGTACCTGCGGTATAGAGGTTATATAATTTAATTGTTTTCCCCGCTACACTATCGATATTTGGGGTAAGTATCCCCAAACCATAATCACCAGAGATGTTAACATCTACAAACATAAGGTTACTTATCTCTCCACCTTGAATACCTCTTAAGAAACCTACATATTTACCTACACCATTTGAACCAGCTGTAGAGTGATATCCACTTATAGTGTGTCCTAAACCATTTAATGCTTGTCCTACAGTCCTCATAGCAGCAGGTGCATTACCACTCATTGTGATATTTGAACCAAGTGCATGATAACCATCACTTGTGAATGTAGCTCGCCAATTTGTTAAATCTGTTAAAGTTCTAATAATTGTATAAGCATTACCATTGATATTTAAAGTTGAATTATCTGTTAAATTTACCGCACCTTTAAAGCCATGATTTTCATCCATATCTACATAAAGTAGTCCTTTTGTTCCTAAATAATTTGTACCATCAAATCCTGTTTTAAACTCAACTCCACCTGTACCACTGATATTCATATCGGCTGATATATGGATATCTTTGTTTGAAGTAAGAATAAGTTTATTAGCATTCCATGAGATTGGTTGTGTGATATTGATATCACCACTTACAGAGATAGTGACATCACCTGTTTGAAGTTTTGACTGAATATCTGCAATAGTAGTCGATGAGCAAGTGGTGTTACCTATCCAAATATTTCCATTCCAACAACTACTATCTGCAATAGTTGAAGATGTGGTGAAATGCACATAAGCAGGTGTAGCGAAAGAAAGAGTTTGTAATTCTCCTAAATTTCCAGCACTATCTTTTGGTACAAAATAGATTTTGTACTCCATATCACCATCAATACCTGAAATAGTAAATGTCGTGTTGGTATCGGCAACCATAGCACTATTACCTTTTATAGTTGTACTTGTACCTGTACTATCTTGTCCAGCTACTATTTGAGTAGCACTTGGAGCTGTTGCTGAAGATGGAAGTACCACCCAGTATCCTGTCGATGCTTCACTTACTGTAGCGGTAAATGATACTTGTGATACAGTCGTAGTACCAGCGATTTGTGGAAGTGCACTCAGTGTTGGAGCTGTCACATCAGGAGCTACATCAAATTTCACTTGGATTGGTGTTGTGGATTCTCCATTGTGATTATCTTTTGCTACAACTGTAAAAGCATTGATACCACTACCAGCAGTTGTAGCTGTCCAATAAGCTTTGTTTGTAGCATTAATCTCTTTGTTTGTAGTTGCATCAAAAGCGATAGCTGAGGCATAATCTGCACCGATTTTGAGTGTTCCTGTCGTGACAGATTTGACTATGAATGATGTCACATTATCATCTATATCAATATCTGCTTCATCCCCTGCAGCTTGAAGGTTAGCAAATGTAATCTCTTTTGGAATAGATTGATTTGCATCTGTCAGTGTACTCATCGTTGTAAGTGTAGGTACATCGTTTGTATTGGCTACTGTGATAATATAGTCTCGTGTGCTTCCATCGTCAACACTGAGAGTTACTCTATTTTCTCCTAAATCATTATTTGTTGGAGTACCTGTGAGTTTAGGTCCATTTGTAGCTTTAAATATTTTAGAATTACCGCCATTATTTATAGAAGTATAAATATTACCATTAGTGTCCACCGCTATATCACCAGAATAGCCCCCAGTATATGTTGAACCTAATGGTGTGCCATCTCTGTTTATCATTTCAATCATACTTTGATGTAGTACATAAAGGTTATCTTTAGAATCGATAGCCAGACCACTTTGTCGAGGATAAGTTTCATTCATTGGAAAATCAGTAGTAGTTACTTGTGAAACCACTCCAGATGTCCCAGCACTGTCTAAGTCTATTTTATAAACTGTTCCTACTTTTTGTTTAGCCGTGAGTGCATAGATATCACCTAAACTATCTGTAACCATATCTACTACATACATCGGATCAAAAGTAGCACCAGTCAAAGTTAAACTTGTAGGTGTCCCATTTGTTCCTATGCTTGGAATCCATTGTATGTCACTCCTATTATATATATGAAAATAAATATTATTACCCGATTTTGTGATGGTACGAGGTATATAAGAAAGAGTATCTGATACCGTAGTTATTTCATTTGTACTTAAATTAAGTTTTGTTATTTTTTGATTATTCCCATCTGTTAAATAAAGGTAGCCATTATCATATACGATTTCTCCATATCCACCAGTTAATCCAGTAGTAGTTAATGAACTTACCACTCCACTACTAGTAACTTTAAATATCTGACCATAGCTTAACGCAATATAGATATTTCCATCAGGATCTACAGCCATTCCAACAGGACCACTTGTACTATAACCTCCTCCATTTGTCCCCAAATCTGCGAATAAAGATGAATTACTTAATCCAGAACTATATGTTATCCAACTTGGCTTTGTAATAGTTCCATTATAATCAGCTGGGGCAAGAGATGGCAAATTATAAGTAAATGCTGAGTCTTCAGTTGCTGTCGTTGTCGTAACAAGGCTTACATTTGGAGAGATAGAAAAAGTTCCTTCTCCTGTTGTACTAGTAGCATCAGTTGGATTTACTGCACTAAAGGCTGTAAAAACCATTGTGTATGATTTATTAGCATCTAAATTTGCAGTAAATTCAGACCATAAGTCCTTGGAATCATCAGAATGATCAGAATCATCATTACATCCAAGTAATCCTTTAGTGATATTATTTGGATCAAAAACTCCATCATAAACTGCCATAAAATTATCTTGAGGACCATATTCACTAACAAAACCAGTTAACCCAGTAGTATTAATATCTGTCGGAGCTGTTTGACCTGCTATAAATGACTGAGCATAGTATCGATGTTCTCCTGCCATAATCTCACAAGTACTTTTTCCACCCAATAACTCTCCATTATTAATACCATTATTACTATCATTAGTATCATCTGGTACAACAAATGTTTTTGAACTTGTCGTTACTACTGCATTAAAACTAGTTGCTACAGCTTGTAGTGCACCACCGAGCAACATAGCTGACACCACCAAAGAAACTTTTCCACCTTTTAAAATCCTAAACCTTGAACTAAAATCATGATTAAATCGCAACATATTTTTATTCCTTTCAAAAATATTTGCTATATGATACACAATCGAAGTCTCAAAGCAGTCTCAGTGGAAACCCTTCTAGTCGCAGTTTAGTCTCAATTTCAAAAAACCACAATACTATTTTTTTAATCTTTATTTAGTTCAGAATTCTGATTTTGAAAAATACAAAAGCAATTTTTTCCTTTTCTTTTTGCTTCATACATCGCACTATCAGCTTGATTTATAAGTTGTCCTATAGAAACTTTATTATCATCACAATAAAAGCTTATCCCTATACTAGCTGATACTTGAAGCATGGTATCTTTTCCATAAGGAACTCCCAAATGTGCAACTTCCAAAACTCTTCCTATCATCTTTTCGTAGGATTCTGTATCCTTTGAGATATGAAAAATAAGTGCAAATTCATCTCCACCTATCCGAGCTACAGTATCTTCTTGTCTTATCGTTGCTTGAAATCTTTTTGATAACTCTTTTAGCACTATATCCCCTGCATAGTGTCCATACGTATCATTTATACTTTTAAATCCATCAAGGTCGATAAAAGCAAGTCCAAGAATACTATTTGTTCGTTTCGCGTATGAATATGTTTTTTCAAGAAAATTTTCAAAAAAATGACGATTTGGAAGATTTGTAAGAAAATCATTGTTCGCTTGAATTTTAAGCAATTCTTCCTCTTCTATCCTTTGGGTAATATCAATAGCCAAAGAAACCACTTCAAAATCATCATCATCACTTGATTTTTGCAACAATGTATTATGCCATTCACACACTATAGGTGTTCCATTTTTTAAGATATTTTGATTGATAAAGATATGAAGGTTTGTATCATTTGCTATCGTTGATAAGTTATCTCTAACTATTTCTCTCTCATTCTTTGGAACTAAAAAATCAAGAAAGTTTTTCCCTTTTACCTCGTTTGCACTCCATCCAAAAAGTCTTGCAGCTTGTTCATTCCAATCTGTTATGATATATCCTTTTTTCCACACTATTCCAGCAGAAGCAGAGTTTTGAAAAAGAATTTTGTGTCTATGTTCACTTTTAAGGAGTTTTTTGTTTATTTGATAGATATAGTATGCTATCCCTCCCACAATCAAAATAATCAAACTTGAAATAAAAATATAAAAATAAACCCAAGTCATATTGATACTTTTTTCTTCTTGATAAAAAAAACCATCAAGAGTTCTAGTTTGTTTGACCAGTCCAAATTGTTTATAAATTTCTACAATATTTTCCCATCGACCAGGATTACTGTGTCCTATTTGAATAAATTCTGGATTGATAAGTTGTTTTAAAATCATCGCTTCATACGTAAGATGTTCTTTTGATTTATGTTGTGTATTGTAATTTTTTTCTATCAGTTGTACTGTTTCATCAATATTTTCTAAAGCATATTCCCAGCCTTTAAAAGTTGCCTGACGAAAATCTGAAACTAACTGATGCTCTTTTTCATACAAAAT
>RRZU010330034.1_pt1 | contig 40585 bp, 37 predicted proteins | sample 2165561 | NCBI WGS metagenome assembly RRZU01 (sample SAMN10456909, study PRJNA506462) | wastewater metagenome | isolation source: wastewater sludge | place: USA: Moscow, Idaho | reverse complement strand
CGGCGTTCTTCAGCGGTGGCGCAATGGCGATCGCTGCAGCCACGACGGCTGTTATTGCCATAAGCGAGAACCTGTCGGCTTGGTGGGGCCTCGTCATGACGGCCCTGTACATGATCATCGGCATTTCGTCACAGATCCGGGCCGCGAATACCGAAGTGACGTGGGTGTCGATCCCGGAGGGATAAATGAGCGGACCAGATATCAACCCGTTGGCGGCCAAACTCATGGGGGGAAGCAGGCAAGGGATCGGCTGCGTGACCAACTTCTGCGTCAAGCCGAAGAAACCGGCGATGAGGCGTACGCCCAGCGATTGCGTGAGGCCGCTGATGGCAAACGCCCATTGCGGACGCTGATGAGCGACCCTGCCTTCCTCGCAGCCCATGGCGGGCTTGGCAAACAAGGACAAGCGGCAGAAGAAGCACTCACGCAAGCGATGGCCCAACTCAAGGGGTCGCCCGACGAGGTGCGCGAGGATGCGCGGGCGAAACTGAAAGCTAAGGGGTTTCCCTTTCCCACCCCCGAAGAGGGTGTGGCTTTGTTCGACGAGGTGGTGGCTTTGCAACAGCGCGCGGCGTCCGTGCTGGCGCAGGACCGGCTGCGTGGCTGGGACGGGTCTGAGAAGCGCGTGGCCGACGAACTCGCCAAGGAGTCAGACACGGACGACTGATCGATCGAGACCGCCACGGACAAGCGATGCGAGGCCTCGGTGGTCGTCCTATTCCAGCGTAAACAGCGCTTCGCCCACCGCGACCTCGGACCCGATGCGGCCCGATTCCACAGACCCCTTCTCACGATCCATGGCGATCACGAGCACCGTCGTCGCCAAGGACTGCTCTTTCGCCGCTGCGGTGTCCCAGGACACGACGAGGTCGCCGACATTGACGTGCTGCCCTTTGCGCACCATGACGGTGAAACCGCGTCCCCGCAGGGTGACGGTGTCGATGCCGAGGTGTACCAGGACGCCACCTTGATCGGTCGCCACGGCGAACGCGTGGGGGTGAATGGCAGCGACGCGTCCGGACACGGGCGAGACGACGTCCATCACTGCTTCGGACGGCTCAATCCCGACTCCAGGCCCCATCATCTCCTCGGAGAAGACCTGATCTGAGATGTCACTCATCTCGATCACGCGCCCGCCGACTGGGGCATGGACCGTGGTCACAGCAGGTCCTCGATGTCCTCGGCGAGCACGTCGGCCTCAGGCCCGACGACGACCTGAACGACGGTGCCCGACGTCAGAACGCCGTGTGCACCCGCAGCCTTCAACGCTGCCGTATCGACCCTGGTCGGGTCGACGACAACAGTCCGCAGGCGAGTAATGCAGGCCTCGATCTCGTCAATGTTCCCCGCACCCCCCAAGCCAGCCAGGATCTTGTCGGCCTTGGTGCTCATCGTGCGTCCTTTCTCGGGAGGGGTGGCGTCGTGTCGCTGACTTGACACGCCGGTAAGTACGGTACAGCATTTGACATAACTGGTCCATACCAGTCCGTTCCACCGTGGGACAGGCAGGAGGTCACCGTGAACGCCTCGGCTCCGCTCGTCGTGGGTGTGCAACCCAAGCACGCACAGCTGCGAGAACGCATCGTCGAACTCGCCGTACCCGGCCACGCAATCCCGTCCGAAAGAGATCTGATGAGTCGCTACGGCGTCTCTCGCGCGACCGTGCGCCGAGCCATCGACGGTCTCGTCGCCGACGGCCTGCTGCAACGCATTCACGGCTTGGGAACGTTCGCTGTTCGTCCGCGGGTCGAGTCGCAACTGCACCTCGCCTCCTTCACTCAAGACATGCGGCGTCGAGGACTCACGCCGACCACCCGCGTGCTGTCTGTGGGACGCGAGAAGCCACCGCGCGCGGCTGCCGAAGCGCTGGCCGTGGCACCCGGTGAGACGGCCTGGCGAATCCGTCGCCTGCGGTACGCCGACGGCGTCTCCATGGCACTCGAGGATGGTTGGTACTCGGGGGTCCTGCTGCCCGACCTCGACCAACAAGACGTGTCGGGATCGCTGTACGAACTGTTCTCCCGCGTGTACGGACTGCGCATCGATTCGGCCAGTCAAGTGCTGTGGGGAGAAAGCGCAGACGAGAAGCTCGCGACGGCTCTGGCCGCGCCCTTGTGCACGGCGCTGCTGGTCTTCCAGCGCACGTCCAAGTCTCACGGACAGCCCGTCGAACACGTCCTGTCCCATTACCGAGGCGATCGCTACCAGATCCACATGGACCTGACCAACGAGGCATAGGCCTCCGAATCCGCCCACCCGTCACTCTCATCTCTCGACCCACCCCACGTCGAGCATTGTCTGGCCTGCGCTGAAGCGTGCCGGGACGCCTGCCCGACTTTGTGCGAAAGGACATACCCCCCGTGACCGCCGCATCCGTGGAGAAAAGGGGACGCTTCAACCTCGCCCCCCTTCAGAAGTTTGGACGCAGCCTCATGCTGCCCATCGCATCGCTCCCGGCCGCCGGGATCTTGCTGCGGCTCGGACAACCCGATCTGCTCGGTGCCAAAGGGCTGGGCTGGACCGAGGTCGCCGCTGTCGTCGGTGCTGCCGGAAACGCACTGTTCACCTGGCTACCACTGTTGTTCGCCGTCGGGGTGGCCATCGGCATGGCGAAGAAGGCAGACGGCTCTACGGCGTTGGCCGCCGTCGTCGGGTACATGGTGTTCAAGGGAGTTACTGACGCGATGTCGCCGTTCGTCCTCGGCACGCCCGCGCCGGGGGAAGAGCAGGCGCTGGTCAACTACAACGCGCTCGGGGGCATTCTCATCGGACTGGTGACCGCCTTCTTGTGGCAGCGCTATCACCGCATCCAACTACCGCCGTACCTGGCCTTCTTCGGGGGTCGGCGATTCGTACCCATGGCAACCGCCGTGGCCGCCATCGTCTGCGGGGTCGTGCTTTCGTTCGCGTACCCGGCCTTCAACGTCGGCCTGACCAGCGTCGGGACGTGGGTCGGACAGAACGCCGTCATCGGCGGGTTCATCTACGGCACGCTCAACCGGTTGCTGATCCCGCTAGGGCTGCACCACATTTTGAACAATCCGCCGTGGTTCATCATCGGGTCGTACACCAACTCGTCGGGTGAGGTCGTGCACGGGGACATCGCCCGCTTCTTTGCCGGTGACCCCAGTGCCGGCACATTCATGACCGGGTTCTTCCCCATCATGATGTTCGCCCTGCCCGCAGCCGCCCTGGCGATTTGGCAGGAGGCCAGACCCGAGAACCGCAAGGTGGTTGGTGGAGTGATGCTGTCGGTTGCACTCACCTCCTTCCTGACGGGGGTCACCGAGCCCTTGGAATTCGCCTTCATGTTCGTCGCCTGGCCGCTGTACGTCGTGCATGCCGTGCTCACGGGACTGTCCATCGCGCTGGTCAACCTTCTGGATATTCACCTGGGCTTCAGCTTCTCCGCGGGCCTTTTCGACTTCTTGTTGAACTGGAACATCGGCACGCAGCCGTGGCTGCTGATTCCGATCGGCTTGGCATGGGCGGCGCTGTACTACGTGATCTTCCGCTTCGTCATCCGCAAGTGGAACCTCAAGACACCCGGACGCGAGGACGAGTCAAGCGTCGACTCCGACGAGCACCTCGTCGACCCCGGCTAGGGCCCACCCGACCGGACCGATCCAGCCACCCCGAACGGCTGCACACGGATGTGAACCCCGCCACCCGTGTGCAGCCCCCCACATTTCATCGCTCACCTACCCCGTTTCGATTGGAAGCGTCATGGAAGTCATCATTTGCCCCACCCCCCACGACGTTGGGGCCGTTGCTGCGGCACGGTTTGCTCGCACAGCCTCCCGGGTCGGGCCGCATGTGGTGTTCGGTGTCGCAACGGGATCAACCCCCGTGGACACGTTCACGCAGTTGTCGGCCCGGGTGCGCTCCGGCGACGTCGATCTGCGGCAGGCGTCGGCCTTTGCGCTCGACGAGTACGTCGGGCTGCCTCCTGGACACCCCGAGTCCTACCACGAGGTCATCCGCCGCACCGTTACCGAACCCCTGGGTCTCGATCCGGAGCGCGTCCACATTCCCGACGGGTACGCCGTGGACCTCGAGGCGGCTTGCGTCGAGTTCGAGGACGAGATTGCCGCCGCTGGGGGAGTCGACATCCAGATCCTTGGTCTGGGGACCAACGGGCACATCGGATTCAACGAGCCGACATCGTCATTGTCCTCGCGGACCCGGATCAAGACCTTGTCGGTCAGGACGCGAGCGGACAACGCTCGCTTCTTCACCGATCCGGATGAGGTTCCGCGGCACTGCATCACTCAGGGCTTGGGGACGATCATGGAGGCGCGCGAAATCCTCCTCGTCGCTACCGGTCGCGCCAAGGCGGGCGCGGTCGCTAGGGTCGTGGAAGGGGCGATTAGTGCCATGTGGCCAGGCTCGGTTCTGCAAATCCACCCGAACGCGACGGTGGTCGTGGACGAGGGCGCCGCGTCCCAACTGGCGTTGAGCGAGTACTACCGCGAAACGTACGCGAACCTGCCACCATGGCAGCGCGTCCATGCTTGATGTTGGGTACCAAGTCACGCGGAGGTGAATCACGTGCTGTTGAGCGGTGATCGAGTCGTTCTTCCCGATTCTCCCGAACCTGTGCGTGGGTGGATCGACATCGCGGCCCAGCGCATCCGCTCAACCGGCACCGGGGCGCCCCCGAGGCCGTCCGACCATCACCTCACCGGCATCGTCGTTCCGGGCTATGTGGATGTGCATGCCCACGGCGGGGGCGGTGCATCCTTCGTCACGGAGGACCCAGACGACGTTCGGCGGGTCCTGGCAGCGCATCGCTCTCGCGGGACGACGACCATGGTGGGCTCGCTGGTCACGGGGACCATCGAGAACCTGACGAGACAGGTCGCGATGCTGGCCGGTCTTGTCGAATCCGGTGAGTTGGCGGGCATCCACCTCGAGGGGCCCTGGCTGTCCGAGGAATACCGCGGAGCTCACCCCGAGGAGTTGCTGCGTGACCCGACGATCTCCGACATCGACACCTTGCTGGACGCGGGGCGGGGCGGCGTGCGGATGGTGACGATCGCTCCCGAGCGACCGGGCGCCATGGAGGCCATCTCTCACCTGCACGCCAAGGGTGTCGTGGTCGCGATCGGGCACACGGCAGCCGACTACGAGACGACCCAGGAGGCCGTGGCTGCGGGTGCGCGGGGCGCAACGCACCTGTTCAATGCCATGCCACCCCTGCGGCATCGTGCGCCGGGACCGGTGCTCGCCCTCCGCGAAGACCCTCGCGTCTTTGTGGAGATCATTTTCGACGGTGTGCATGTCCGCCCCGAGTTCGCAGCGTTCGTGTGGCTCGCGCATCCCGAGCGCATGGTGATGGTGACCGATGCGATGGCCGCTGCGGCCGGTCCCGACGGGGACTACGTGTTGGGAGAACTCGAGGTGACCGTGCGCAACCGACTAGCGACCGTGGAAGGGACCACCACGATCGCCGGGTCGACGTTGACGCTGGACTGGGCGGTCCGCAATGCCGTAGCTGCGGGCGTGCCGATGATGAGGGCGTTCACGTCGGCCACGGCGATTCCGGCGGACTATCTGGGACTGCGCGATGTCGGACGACTCGCCCCCGGGGGGCAGGCCAATCTGTTGGAACTCGATGACGAACTGTTCGTGTCCCGGGTCATGCACAAGGGGCAATGGGTGGGAACGGAGACGTCGAGCGGTGACGACGGTGAGTGGGCGACGGTGGTGTCGATGTCGTCACCGAGTCCGTCCGAACCCGAAGACGACGCGGCCGTGTGAGCGTGGGCTGTCCGTCAGGCTGGCGGAGGCGGGTCGAGGGAATCGTCGAGGCGAATCACGTCCACGCCGACATCAAGCAGAGACTCCATCGCCTCCGAGTAGATGACGCCCTTCAGTGGGGACACGTCGTGGAAGTCGCGTCCCCAGGCCACGGTCAGGTATCGGCTGTCCACGAGGTGGTTGTTGGTGGGGTCGAGATCGACCCACCCCCCAGCTGGCGTCATGACGGCCGCCCACGCATGGGACGCGTCGGAGCCCTCCAGCTTCTCGGCGCCCGGTGGCGGGGACGTCTCAACATGACCACTGACGTACCGCGCGGGTAGGCCCACCGCACGAAAACAGCCAACGGCCAGGTGAGCGAAGTCCTGGCAGACGCCGGCGCGAAGCTCCAGGAGTTCGGGCAGGGAGGTCCGCACGCTGGTCACGCCCGTCTTGTACCGAAAGTCGCGGTAGATGGAGTGGGTCAGGGCTTCGATGGCCTTCCCGAATGGACGCTCGGGCTCCAGGATGGACGCGGCGTAGCTCGCCACCGCGGGTCCCAGTTCGACGAGATCGCTAGGCAGCAGGAACGTGGCCCGCTCGATGGGATCAATGTCTGGATCGTTGGCGATGGCGGCTGCGGCCTCGGCGACGGTCCACTGGTCGAGGGCCGCGACATCGATGGGTGACCGGTCGACCCGGATGTTGGCGAAGGTCGTCACCTCGAGGACCGAGTGATCGGTCTGCACCTCGATGTAGTACGAGTGGTTACCGAAGAAGTCGATGTGCTCGCTGAGGGCGTCGGGATCGGGGTTGACGACGATCCTGTTGTCGAGCACAGCCTGGTAGCCGGTGTCGCGATGGCGCAGAAAGCCGCGTTCGTAAGCGGCGTCGACAAAGCCGTCGTAGGAGTACACGGTCTTGTGCCGCACGTGGTACGTGCGCGGCGTGTAGTGCTCGAGGGACATCACACCACCTGCCAAGCGGTATTCCAGCCTGGCTTGAGGGCCAGGATCGGCGATTGCCGAGTGAAGTGACGCTGGCTGATCTTGTCGGACCAGCCGCGCAGTTCGGTGGACAGGTCGGCGAGGAACGCCAGCTGTTCGGTCCCCGACACGGCCTGCGGCTGGGCGGCGATGTCCGCGGACATCCGTTCGACGTCGGCCGCAACCGTTGTGTCCCCGGCCAACCGCAGATCGGCAGCGAGGCGCTGGAGTTGTGCCGCGATGGACCGTGGGTTCGAGGTGTCCCACAACAGCAGACGCAAGGTCGCCTCGACGGGCTTGCCGCGGTATTCACCGTCGGCGACGCGGCGGCGATACGTGATGATGCTCTCGCATGCTGCGAGGACCGACTCGGCGACCTTCGTCGCGACGGCCTGCGGGAGCTGGTCGGCGAAGGCGTGCCGGACGAGATCGACGGTGAACATGGCCCGTTCTATGCGCGCTCCGGCGTCCAAGAAGGCGAAGGTCTCGTCACGGACCATGGACTCGGCCATGATGCCGCCCCACGCGAGGAACGACTCCAGCAGTTTTTGGGTGTGTGGCTGGAACTCGCCGTCTGTGCGCGCCTCGTCGAGGGTCCGCTCCAGGCGACTGAGCATCGACCAGGTGTCGGCCGAGAGAACGTTGCGCACCTCGTGAGAGGCCTCCACGAGCCGCCGAACGCTGTCAGCGACGCACCCGGGCTCTGATCCGACGAGGGTGGAGTGCAAAACGCGGCGAGGGTTGTCGGCCGTACCCGCTTGTTGCCCCGACAAAAGGGTGAACGCCCACAGCATGCGGTGCAGGACCTGAGCCGACGACTGCCCCTGGGCGAATGCGTAGTCGCGGTCCAAGTCCTCGTTGATCACGATGAGGCGGGCGGTGTTCTCAGCACGGTTCGCGTAGCGTCCCAACCAGTAGAGGTTGTCGGCGATACGCGGAGACAGGACCGTCGGGCGCGCCACCGGGCGGACGGCCGCGGGGGCCCGATCGGCGCCGCTGTCACTCGGCCCACCGCCGGTGAGGACCCACACGTCCTTGGCGAGCGCGCCCGTGGAGTTGCTGACGAGGTACGGATGGTGCGCACCAGCGACGCGCCCCAACCCGCCGTGCATGAACGTGTAGCCGTTGGTCGACCCGACGCCGAAGGCGCGCAGAACCGTGCGGCGGGGGACCAACCCCTTTGCGGTGACGACGGGTGCGGTCGAGGTCGACAACGCCTCTTCTCCCACCCACTGCCACGGACGGGCTTGAATGCGCGCCGCGAGTTCGTCGCGCTCGGCGTGGGACAGCTCCCACCCGAACCGGTCCTCATTGCGCCGCGGGCTGTACGTCGGCTTGATGATGAGCGAGTCCAGGTGTGTCAAGACGTGGTGCCGTTGGGTGGGGTCTCCACACCACCAGGTCTGGGCGTCGCGCAGCCTGAGGTCTTCGTCGAGTACCTCGCGGGCGAGCTTCGGCAAGTACACGGCCAGGCCCGGGTTCTCCAAGATGCCCGAGCCGATGGGGTTGATGATCGACACGCTGCCCTGGCGCGATGCCTCGATGAGCCCCGGCAACCCGAGGCGGGAATCGCTGCGCAGTTCTAGGGGGTCGGCGAAGGACGAGTCGACGCGTCGCAAGATCACGTCGACGGATTCGTGGCTGTCGCCGTCGGTGACCCACACGCGGCCTTCGCGCATGATCAGGTCCTCGGCCTGCACGAGCGGAAAGCCGAGGAGGGTCGCGGTGAAAGCCTGGTCGTAGGCCGTCTCGGACGCGGTGCCGGGGCTGAGGACGACGACCCGCGGCAGCTCAGTGGATGTCGGGGCGGCATCTTGCAGTGCCGAGGCCATCGTGCGGAAGAAGTCTCGGAGAAAGGCGGTGTTCGTTCGCCGATGCAACCCGGCCAGGGTGCGGGTCACGATTCGTCGGGTCCCCATGACGTAGCCAGCGCCGGAGGGAGCCTGTGTGCGATCCGACAGTGCGCGCCACCCGGACTCGTCGCGCACGAGGTCGGTAGCCGCCAACACGAGTTGTCGGGCTCCGGGCTGGACGATGCCGTCGGCCTGGAGGACGAACTCGGGGTGGCTGACGATCAGCTCGGGTGGAATCAGGCCGCGACGCAGCAACCGACGTGCGCCGTACAGGTCGGTGAGGATCGCGTCCATCAACTCCGCGCGCTGCACGAGCCCGGCCTCCACCTCGCGCCACTCGTTCGCGTCGATGATGAGCGGAAGGGGGTCGATCAGCCACCGTGACGAATGGTCGCTGCTGGCCGAGCTGTAGACCATGTCGTCGTCGGCGACGAAGCGCGCGACCTCCGCACGGGCGGCCAACAGTCCGGCGCGACCCATCGACTCGACCTGCTCAGACAGTTCGGCGTACGCCGGACGAACACCGTCGCCGGACAGGAACTCGTCGGCACCGGGTGCGGGATAGTCGTCCGAGAAGTCAGCGACTCGCTCCCGGTAGGTATCCCGCAGCCACGGTTCCTCGTAGTCAGGCGCGGCGCTCATGCCCATACTCTAGGACCACGCCTCGGCTGGGTTCGACTTCAGCGATGACGGTCACAGGGTCCCCGGCGTGAATCGACGCAGGTCCAAGGTGCAAGGGAACTCGCCATCGGTGGGTCCCCACGCCGGGTGGGCGCGGAGCGCATCGACGTCGATGGGGCCGGGCGTGTGCCCGGTCGTCGAGAACCGTGCCGCACGCCGCGACTCCGCCGCGACCGCGTTGACCGGACGGTCGTCGTACGAGCGCCCCCCCGGATGTGACACCGAGTAGCGGAAACCGCCCAGGGAACGACCGTTCCACAGGTCGACCACGTCGAAGGTGAGTGGCGCATGGACACCCATGGTGGGATGCAGCGACGACCAGGGCGCCCAGGCGCGGAAGCGGACCCCCGCGACGAACGCATCGGCCGAACTCGTGCCCAACGCCCCCCAACCCGTCGACGCCATGCGACGCAAAGGCACCGGCACGCCATTGCACGTGAGGGCGTGGCGCCCCTCGACCAGTCCGGTGGCGGCGATCTGCACGCGTTCGACGGACGAGTCGACGTAGCGAGCCGTGCCGAATCCGCTCATCTCCTCGCCCAGCACGTTCCACGGTTCGATCGCGGTGCGCAGTTCGAGGTGTACCCCTGCGACGTCCAACTCGCCGAGTCGGGGGAAGCGGAACTCCAAGAAGGGGTCCAGCCAGGCCGTGTCGAAGCGCTGATCGGTGAAGGTCGCAAGGTGCTCGTTGATGAACGACACCACGTCGGCCAGGTCACCGGCCGCGAATGCGGGCAGCAGGAAGCGGTCATGCAGCCGCGTCCCCCACCGAACGAGATGACCGCGGTACGGCTGCTCCCAGAATCGAGCCAGCAAGGTGCGCACGAGCAGCGCCTGAGCCAACGCCATGCGGGGATGGGGTGGCATCTCGAATCCCCGCATCTCCAGCAACCCGAGTCGTCCACGGTTCGAGTCGGGGCTGTAGAGCTTGTCGATGCAGAACTCGGCGCGATGGGTGTTCCCTGTGAGGTCGGTCAGCAGGTGGCGCAAGAGGCGGTCGGTGATCCACGGCGGTGTCGGGAAGGGGTCGACCGGGCCGTCGACAATGTGGAGGGCCTCGCGCAGGGCCGCCAGCGACTCGTGATCGGGTGTGGAGACTCGGTCCAGTTCGGCGAAGGCCATCTCGAGCTCGTACAGCCGCTCGGGCAGGCCCTCGTCGACGCGGGGAGCCTGGGAGGTCGGTCCGATGAAGCGACCCGAGAACACGTACGACAAGGCCGGATGATGCTGCCAGAAGGTGATGAGCGATTGCAGGACGTCGGGTCGACGCAAGAGCGGGGACGAGGCGGGCGTCCGGCCGCCGATGGTGAAGTGGTTGCCCCCGCCGGTACCCGTATGGCTGCCGTCGACGTCGAACTTCTCCGTCGTCAGGCGGGCCTTGCGAGCATCGGCGTACAACGAAGTCGTCAGTTCGCGCTGCTCGGCCCATGACGCCGTGGGCTGCACGTTGACCTCGATCACGCCCGGGTCCGGTGTGACGGACAAGGACACGATCCGCGGATCGGACGGGAGCCCGTACCCCTCCAGCACGACGGGGTGGCCGAGTTCGGCGGCGGCGTCTTCGATGGCTGCGACGAGTTCGAGCGCGAGTTCGAGTTCGCGGATGGGTGGCAGGAAGCAGAAGATGTGCCCCTCGCGAACCTCAACGGTCAGAGCGTGCCGCGGCGCATCGGGCGCCTCCACGACCTCTGCCGTGGGGGAGGTCAGGGTGTCGGCGGGCGGCAAGGACTCTCCGGTTGCCGCGAAGGCGTCGGGTTCGGGTTCGTCCTCGGGGGGTTCCCACGACAACGAGTCGAGGGGAAGTCGGTTGCCGATCGAGGACGTGCCGGGAATGAGGAAGATCTGCGACCGTCGCGTGCGCCAGTGTGTTGTGGCCCAGCCCACGCCGCTGGATGACACGAACATCGGAATCACGTACCCCGCCGGGACACCGGGGTCGGCCGAGAAGTCGTTGGCCATCCGCGTGCGGCTGGCTTCCAGCGTCAGGTCCGGATCGGACGGGTCGACGTCTGCCTCGGGACGTGGGCCCTTGGGGAGCCGGGTCTCCGCCCACAGTTGGTGCAGCGGGTCCTCGAAGACAGGCCGCGCAAAGTCCGTGGGGATCCCGAGGCGCCGTGCGATGGACCAGGCAAGGTCGCGAACCGTTTCAGAGGTGTCGCCGGGATCGCCGTCCAAATCGCCATCTGCCCACGGGTTGTCCAGCAGGTCGGGGTTCCTCCACACCGGTTCGCCGTCGGTGCGCCAGTTGAGTTCGATCTTCCAGCGGGGCAGCGGTTCCCCGGGATACTGCTTGCCTTCGCCGTAGAACCGGACCGTGCCGTTACCCCACCGGCTTTGCAGCCTCCTGGCCAGGTCGGACGCCAAACGGCGCTTGCCGACGCCGTCGGCGTCGGACTCCCATTCGGACGACGCCGAATCATCGACGGACACGAACGTCGGCTCCCCGCCCATCGTGAGGCGGACGTCACCGGCCACCAGTCGTTCATCGATGAGCTCGCCGAGGGCGTCGATGCTCTCCCACTGGGCGTCGCTGTAGGGCAGCGTGACCCGTGGATCCTCGAACAGTCGGCTCACCGAATTCGAGAAGTGCGCGGTCACGCCGACGGGCTCGGTCGTGCCCTCGATGGGTGCTGCGGTGGAGGGGTGCGGCGTCGCCGACAAGGGGATGTGTCCCTCTCCGGCGAACAGGCCGCTGGTGGCGTCCATGCCGATCCACCCCGCACCGGGAATGAACACCTCTGCCCAGGCATGCAGATCGGTGAAGTCGGTATCGGGCCCCGAGGGGCCGTCGAGGGCCTCCTCGTCGGCGGCCAGTTGTACGAGGTACCCCGACACGAATCGGGCCGCGAGACCCAGCTGACGCAGTACCGAAACCAGCAGCCAGGCGGAGTCACGGCAGGAGCCGAGGGCCGCCGTCAGCGTGAAGTCGGGTGTTTGAACGCCTTCCTCCATGCGCACGGCGTACGCGATGTCGCGGTTGACGGCCTGGTTGAGGACGACGAGAAAGTCGACGATCCGCATCTGCGTCGCGTCGGCCGGCAGGTTGTTCTTGACCCACTCACGGACCAGCGGCCCGGGACCGGTACCGGGCGACTCGTCAACGGGCGCCAGGTAGGGGGTCAGGTCTGACAGGAGGTCTGGTGGGTACTGGAAGCCGAACCGCTCGGCGTAGTCCTCGACGAAGAAGTCGAACGGGTTGATGACCGTCATGTCCGCGACGATGTCGACCACGAACTTCAACTCGGACACCGGTTCGGGGAACACGATGCGGGCCGAGTAGTTGCCGAACGGGTCTTGCTGCCAGTTGATGAAGTGGTTCGCGGGCTCGATCGTCAGCGAATATGACTCGATAGGCGTTCGGCTGTGCGGCGCCGGGCGCAGGCGGACCGTGTGCGGGTTCACCGACACGGCATGGTCGAAGGTGTAGACCGTCGAATGCTCTAGAGCCACCTTGATCGTCACTCCTCGAACGTTAGCCGGTTCGTCCACTTCCGCTAAGCGGTGGTCGGCGCGGACACATGTCCGTAACACGGCCCGCGGCACAACGACTCGAGGTGTCTCTCAGGAGTGACGTCCGCCGGACAGCGCGCGGCATGACGCTTCGCCGGGCGTCCCGGCTGGCTCAGAGCCCAAGTGAGGCTAGCTCCAGGCCCACGTCGCGCCCGGACGACCCCTGCCGCGCACCACTTCGCGCCCGCTCACCCTCAAGTTCGAGATGGTCTGGAGGCGCCGGTTCAGGTTTCCGCGATCGGGAACGTGTCCGGTGAGCGACGCCGTGATGGCGATGGCCGTCGAGATGGGGAATGTGGGACCCGTCAGGGCGCGGGTGAACTCCAGGTTGCGCCACAGCATCTCGGCGAGCATCGGACGACAGACGTCGATGATCGGATTGTGGTCGAACGCCAAGGGCGGGACGTCATACGGCGATACCCAGGTGGCCCCGGGGCCGCTGGCAACCGCCCACATGGCAACCGACAAGGTGGCGCCACGCGGGTCGCGCGCCGGCTCGTCGAAGACGGCCAGTTGGCCGAGCGCCCGTGGGGGGCCCCAGCCCAGCTTGTCGCGCAGTGCACGCTGCGCGGCATGCGCGAGCCGTTCACCCTCCCTCAGGACGACGCCCGGCAGCGCGAGCTGTCCGGTAAACGGCTCCTGCTTGCGCGTGGCGAGGGCGAGCTCGACCACCATGGTGGACGGGTTGTAATGCAATGTGATGGCGTCAACCGAAACCTTGGAAGAGTGAGGTTCCGGGTGCGGCACCACCCTGGAAGTATTACTCATCGAAACTAATAATATGCGAGGCGACGCATGTGGTTCTGGGCGTCCACGCATCGATCTGTCCGGGTAGGAACAGGGTCCTCGTCGCCCGACTCTCAAGCCAGACGGGCTTCCAGGGCGAAGGCGCGGGAGGTCATGTCCGGGTCTGCGTGCAGGCTCTGGGGGTGTGCGGCCAGGCGGTCGAATCTTGTTACCGGTCCCGAACGTGCACCAGGGGGCTACGGCAAGACGCCAGCAACCCCCTGGGCAAACAATGCTGAAGGACCCCCCTCAGTGACTCCATTCTGCAACACCCACTAGGGAAGGAGCCCGCACTGTAAAGCCTTCGTTGCCAAAGCGTTGTAAAACCCAAAGGTTTGCTGAATCTTACCTGAGAGTTACTTGCTGCCCGATCTGGGGTCGATTCACAGCTGATTAGGGAGGACGGCGCGAAAGGGCCCCATCGATCGGCAACACACGAGAAATCGGGACAACACCACGGTCACGCTGGCGACACCGCGCGCGATCGTGCATGACGCGGGACAACGTCGAGTCAGCAGGCTGAGGCCATGCGATCACACACAGATGCGATGGGATCGACACTGCAGCGGTCCTGGTCCGAGGTAGCGAGCGATCCGGTGCCAGGCGCCTGGCGTGAACACCCGCGATTGGCCGCCTGTGAACTCGTCAGTGACGTGGCGTCCGACGCTCGCCGTGGAGACGATGCGGTCTTGACGGCTCTGCTCCTCCTTGTCCGCGCAGGCGACCCACTGGCCGGAATCGTCATCCTCTGGGCCTTGTGGCCACGCGTTCGTCGGTCGGCTGACATCGCGGGCATTCGCGAGGTCGACTCCGTCGCCGCACCCCTGTGGCTCGGCCTGACTCAGTACCCCCTGGCCCGTCGTCCACGGCGCATCGCGGCCAATCTCGTTCTCGACGCCCTCAAGGCGGTCAGGGGCGAACGACGCGAGCAACCGGTGGCTCCCGACGTCCTGGCAGGGGGTTGGGGGCAGTCGCTGCATCCCGTCGACGAGACGCCCACGGGTGACGTGGCCATCGCACGAGCCGTCGCGCTGGGATTGATCACCGACCAATCGGCCCGGGTCCTGCGCAGCGTGTACCTCGACGCGATGCCGGGCAAGGTCGCCGCGGTGCGGCACGCAACGAGTGAGACGGCCATTCGGTGGCGCTGCAGCGCAAGCGTGCGGCGAATGTCGACCCATGCGGCCCAGCTCGTGGCTTAGGAGGACGCGTGATCAACCCCGCCCTATACGCTTCGCCCGTGGCTGAGCGTTGCTTTGGAACCGGTGATCCGCTGTACGAGAACTATCACGACAGCGAGTGGGGGCGCCCCGTCGCCACGGACACGGAGCTGTTCGAACGCTTGAGCCTGGAGGCCTTTCAATCCGGCTTGTCGTGGATCACGATCTTGCGAAAGCGGGACGGGTTCCGGGCCGCATTCGAGGGTTTCGATCCGTCGGCCGTGGCCAAGTTCACCGACGTCGATGTCGAACGCCTATTGACCGACGCAGGCATCGTGCGCAACAGACGCAAGATCGAGGCGACCATCGCGAACGCGTCGACACTGGTCGCCCTGCAGGCCGATGGTGGGTCCCTTACCGACCTGCTGTGGAGTCAGCGGCCCACCACCCACCAGCGGCCGGAGTCGTTGGCGCAGGTGCCGCCGCAGACGACGGAATCGGCGGCCCTGTCGAAGGCACTCAAGCGAGCCGGTTTTCGCTTCGTCGGTCCGACGACGGCCTATGCCGCCATGCAGGCGTGCGGGATCGTCAACGACCATCTTCTCGGGTGCCCGGTCGGAGATGCCGTCGAGGCGCTCGCGCGACCCGGCGTGTGAGCTCAGGTTCGGACGAGACCTGACTCGAAGGCGAACAACACCAACCCCACCCGGTCGCGACACTGCAGTTTGGCCAGCAGGCGTCCGATGTGGGTCTTGACCGTTCCCTCGGCCATGAACAGGGACGAAGCGATCTCGGAGTTTGTCGCGCCGCGGGCGATCTCCACCAACACCTCGCGCTCACGGTCCGTGAGTTGGCCCAGCCGCGGGTCGGGGCCGGCCGGACCCGACGGCAGCGACGGGATGACGTGGTCCAGCAAGCGACGCGTGGTCGAGGGCGCCATCACCGCATCCCCGGCGTTGACATTCCTGATGGCGTTCAACAAGTCCGTGGGGCGAGCATCCTTCAGGAGGAACCCGGAGGCCCCCGCGCGCAGCGCAGCAAACGCGTACTCGTCCAGGTCGAACGTCGTCAGCACGAGGACCTTCGTTCCCACGCCGGCAGCGAGAATGCGGCGGGTGGCCTCCACGCCGTCCATGTTCGGCATACGGATGTCCATGAGAACGACGTCGACGGCGGTCGACGTCACCTGCCGAACGGCCTGCTCACCGTCGGCCGCTTCTCCGACGACGGCCATGTCGTCCTCGGCCTCGATGAGCATGCGAAAACCGCTGCGCACCAGGGCCTGGTCATCGGCGAGAAAGACCCTGATCGTGTCGTTCACCGGCTACCTCCCACCTTCGCGTCCTGGGACAGTCTGCCGCATCCCAGCATGACGCTGCTGGTAGGGAAGCGAGGCCTTCACCTCGAATCCACCTGCTGCGTGGGGGCCCGCCTCCAGCCAACCACCCATGGCCTGAACCCGTTCGGCCATGCCACGCAGGCCGAACCCACGTCCATCGCTTCCGGCCACCGCACCCAGGCCGTTGTCGGAGACGGTGACCTCCACCCGTGCGTGGGAATAGGTCACCTCCACCTGCGCCGTCGCGTCCGGCCCAGCGTGCTTGAGGAAGTTCGTCAAGGCCTCCTGCACGACCCGGTAGACAGTCAGGCCGACGGTGGGAGAAACCTCGGGAACCGACCCGTGGACGACGAGCGTCGCGCGCGGTGTCGTGCGGCGGACGAGGTCGGGGACATCGGTCAGGCTCGGCGCGGGAGCGTAGGTTGCTCGCTCGGCATCGGGACCCGATCGGAGCACACCGACGATGCGGCGCATCTCTTGTAGGGCCTCACGGCCCGTCTCGGCAATGACGTCCAGGGACTCGGCGGCGGCCTCCGGCTGCTTGCGTGCGAGAGCCCGACCCCCCTCGGCCTGCACGATCATCACCGACAAGGAGTGCGCGACGATGTCGTGGAGTTCGCGGGCGATCTGGTTGCGGGAATCAACCTCGGCTGACCGGATCCGGTGTTCGCGTGCCGCGATCTCCATCTGTTGCCGCTGCCACACGGCCATCCGAGCCTGTTCGTTGGCGATCTGGGAGTCGTGGAGGCGGCGGCCGATCGCATACGGCGTCACGACGGCGCCAGCACACAAGAACACCTCAACCAGGAAAGAGACCCCCATGACGTAGAACTGCTCCGTCACCGCTCCCATGGGCACGATGAAGAAGGTCCACTGAATCGGTCCGAGAATGGCGCCGACTGCTCCGACGTACAAGACCCAACGAGATCGCCGTCCCGGGACGTGCCGGGCGACGGCGTAGGCCGTGATCGGGACGACGATCAGCGCCGGGACTGGTCCGGTGGCCCCCAGGAAACAGATGAGCGCCCCAAGCGTGACTCCGGCCATCATGATCAGAGGCGAGTGACGACGGGCGATGACAGACAAGGACATGCAGGTGGAGCCGACGGCGGCTGCCACCCATGTCAGGGTGATCTCATTCGTGGCGTAGAACCCGCCCGCCATAACGGGCATCACGCTGGCGGCAAAGATGCCGAGCGCGATTCCAGCATCAATCGCCCAGTCGTGTCGTGACGCACCGGGTGGGAACAAGGAGCGCGATAGGTCTTCCATCACGACCCAGATTAGGAGCCGAAGGACACAAATGACGTACGCCTGTGGTCTGGAGTACCCCAGACCACAGGCGTGTGTTTGCGGAACTGCGCGCCGAGACGCGCGTGACTATTCGGCCTGAGACGCCGCCCGCAGTGCGCGCATGGCCGGCCATTGGGGCCGGATGGCCTCGCGCGCCGACACGAACACGTCGAAGGTCTGGCGGTAGATGTCAAAGTTGGCGGGATTCGGGGAGAACGACGTGAGTCCCGATGCCAGCATCGCCGCAGCGCTGGGCAAATCCGGCGCCTCACCCGCCGTCACCAACGCGTACACCGCTGCTCCGCGGGCGCCCGCCTCGGGGGCGTCCTGGCGGACGACCTTCTGACTGGTCGCGTCGGCGAGGATCTGGCACACGAGGTCAGAGCGGAATCCGCCTCCGGACACGATCAGATCACCGGTGAGCTGGAGTGTGCGGACACACTCGATCAAGCTGAAGGCCACGCCCTCATACACCGATCGGAGAATCTCTGCGGGGCTGGTCGTGATCGACATGCCCAGCCAGGAAGCCGAGGCATTGGTGTCCAGGAACGGTGCGCGCTCGCCACCCGGGGACGCGTACGGAAGGTAGATGACCCCTCCGGCTCCAGCGGGAACGCTGAGAGCCTGTTCCTCGATCTCGCTCCACGGCTTGTCGGACAGGCCAAGAGTGTCGCGGATCCAGTCGAGGTTCGGGGTTCCGGTCATCGGAGGTAGGAACTCCAGGACCTGGGTCCCTTGTCCGGTGGCGAGAACCATGGACACGTCGGTCTTGCGTTCGGCGACCGAGCCGAGCAGGGCCCCGACGAAGCCGGTGGTTCCCAGGATCAGCCAGCCCTGACCGTCCTTGACGGCCCCGAGTCCAGCACCGGTAACCGCGACATCGATCTGCCCGATACCGACCGGCGTTCCCACCGGCAGACCCGTGGCGGCTGCCGCGTCGGCGGTGACCGTTCCGCCGTCGCCGTGTGGAGGACGGATCTCGGGGACGAGGCGGAACACGTCAGACAGACCCAAGGTGTCCGCCAACTCCTTGGAGTATCCGGAGACCGTGCGGACGTCCAAGAAGTTGCGCGAGGCCTCGGTGTAATCGGTGGCAATCACGCCGGTGAGGTTGAAGCGCAACCAGTCCTTGCAGTAGGCGAGCCAGCCCGCGTTCGCGACGGACTCGGGCTCGGTCTCGGAGAACTCTGACAGCAAGATCGGTGCCAGCCCCGGGAACGTCGTCGTCCCCGTGGTCTCCAGGATCGCTTCGGCCTTGCCGTCGGCCAGCCAGGCGGCGACGCGTTCGGGTGCCCGACCGTCCATCCAGATGGCGGCCTTGCGTACAGGGTGGCCGTCCTTGCCGACCATCCAGCAACCGTCACCTTGACCGGTGAGGCCGACGGAGACGATCTGAGTGCCGTCGGGCAGGGCAGCAACGACCTGCTTGAGGCATTCGGCGACACCGGACCAGATCAGATCCATGTCTTGTTCGGCTTCCCCCGCCTTCCCGTACTCCACGGGGACGCTTTCATTGTGCGATGCGACGATGCCGCCGCTCAGATCGAAGGCAACTGCCTTCACGGACGTTGTTCCTCCGTCAACACCGATGACGACCTTGGCCACGAGATCTCCTTTGATAATCGGTCCAATGCTGCGGGTCGATGCCCGCAGGTGACGTGCCGCGCACGAGCCTCGACACGCTCGGTTACTCGGCAGGGTAAGACCCCGGCCACCGAGCGGCGGCGCCCTCAGGCAGACCGGCTCTCTTGTCGGATCGGACCAGTGACTCGGCAGCGACCGGCTGGGCCCCGTCCGTGAATCAAGGAGACAGCCTTCAACGGGCGTGTCGAGGGTTTGTCCACTTGAGGCAGGTCTCCGGCGCGGGCTATTTTTGTTACGGAATGGCCAACCCCATTGAATCCTCGGAGCCCACTGGGCGACTCGCGTTCATCGCGGCTCGCCGGGCGGGTGCCGACATGAAGCTCCTCACCCTGCTGGACGAGATCTGGCAAGACCCAGCGGGGTTCGACGCGTTGGCTGACGCCGACCTCGTGCGCCGCACGGTGCTGGGGTTCAAGTACTGGGTCGACGAACCAGGCACCGACTCCATCCGGTACTGGGGCGAGAGTGCCGCGCTGGGGTACAACGCGTGCGCGTATCTGGCCGGTCGCCTGCTGCCCGACCAGATGTTCGAGAGCCCCGGTCTGCGTGGGGCCGAACTGTCCGACCGTGGCGAGCAACGCATTCACCGCTGGCTGTCGCTGTGTTTTCGCCGCGGAATGACCGAGTGGTTGGCGAACAGGACCCTCATCGAGGTGCTGGCCGCCCTCGTGATCCTCATCGACCGCGCACCCGACCCCGAGATAGTCCAGCGAGCGTCCATCGTGATGGATCTGCTTTTGCTGGATGTCGCCATGCACGGTTTTGAGGGTGACTTTGCTCCTGCCCAGGCGCGGGACACGCCCGACGGCGGTATCAATGCCGTTCTCGCATGGTTGCGGGAGGCACATGGCGAGGCCCCGCAAGATGCGCTGGCCGCGCGCATCATGCAGAAGGGTGCCTACGCGCCGCCGTCCGTGCTGCAGGCCATCGCCTACGACCAACGCACAGCACTGATTCGCAGCACCATGGGGATCAACCCCGCCGACGTGCTGCGTGAGTCGGATGGCCGGGCCGAAGAAGCCAGCCTGCTGGCCTGGCGCATCGGCGCCTACGACTGTCCGGAGACGTGGAAGGTGTCTCACGGCGGGTACCGCCGCTGGGGCCTGGCGCGTCACCCCGCACTGGCGCCTGTTCGCAGGCGGTCCACGGGCCTGACCCGCTTCCTTCCGTCAACCGGTCGCGTCGAGTTCCCTCGGGCACGGCTGACGAACTTTCGTACCCGGCATTATCAGCTGTCCAGCGCACAGGCGTACAAAGTCGGCGAGATCGGAGCCGCGCGTCCGTGGCTGGCCGTGCTGCCTGGGGGGATTCACGTCACGTCGGTCCACCCGCGTCGTCGAGATGTGAGTGGCCCTGCCGGTGTCCTGCCCGCTGTCGGTCAGGATGAACACGTCGCACTCGTGCTGTACGACACCCGCCGTCACGATGTCGAGCCCGCGTCGCGCGTGACGCTGCCGCTCAGCCAATGCGACGACACACGCATCGGGCGGACATGGGTGGCGGCCCAAGCGCGGGGTACCTTCTTCGGCCTGCTGTCGGCGTCACCGCTGGAGTTGTCGGCCCGTGACTTGGTGTTTCAACGCGGCCACGTGACGGGGTGGGCTGTCGTCATGGGCGACCGGAGCCAGTCGGAATCCCTCGGCGAGTTCGTTGCGATGTTGAAGAACTCAAGTCTGTCGTTGGACCACGACAGCCTCCAGTTCCGGCTCGACCGCACGGGGCACTATTCGCTGGACCCCCACGGGTCGATCGCCGGTCCCCGGGGTCTCGTTTGTCATCCGGCGACTCGCTATTCCAATCCGTGGGTGCTGCCGTCCATCGGTCGCGGCGTGGTCGACGTCGAGTGCGCCAACCACACCCTGCACATCGACTGGACGAACGCGGTGCGCACCTGGACATGAGCACAACCTGGTGCGGTGGCTTCCTCGTCGGCGGGTGGGGGATAGGCTCGCCTCATGAAGAAGCTCCTGATTCTGGCGGGGATCGCTGCTGTTGCGGTCGTGGTGGTTGTCAAGCTTCGTAGCGACCGGGCGCGCGCCGAGGCGGAACTGTGGGCTGAGGCCACGGGGACCGTCCCAGCCGAGTAACGCTCGACACCGTCACGGTGTCGCAACGTGTCGCCTCCGCGTCCACGGACGTGCGCGAGCGCGCGGCACGTGTATCCACTTCGCTCATGTGCGCGGGTTGGCGCTGTGGCGCGCTTTGACCGTGCCCGAGCACCAAGATTGGATCGAGCACTAGCGCGTGCGGATAGGGTTCTAGCAGGTGCCGACAGGGTCGTCGGCACGCAACTTGAGGAGGCAAAGTGGCCAAGGTCAAGAAGATCATCAACGACACGGAAAACATCGTCAGCGAGGTTCTCGACGGTTACGTCGCGGCATCCTTGGGCAAGTTGAAGCGGACGGACGATCGAGTCCTGTCGCGGACCGACATCGAACCCGGCAAGGTCGGCTTGGTCATCGGTGGCGGTTCGGGTCACGAACCGGTGTACACGTCGTACGTCGGCAAGGGTCTTGCGGATGCGTCGGTCGCAGGCAACATCTTCGCGGCCCCCGCGCCGCAGTTCGTCACGGCGGCTGTCGAGTTGGCAGATCAGGGCAAGGGCGTCTTGATGGTCTACGGCAACTACGCCGGCGACGTCTTGAACTTCGACATCGGAGCCGAGGAAGCCACCGACGACACGGGCGTGGAGGTCCGTACTGTTCTGGTGGCCGACGACTGCGCGACACCCGATCTCGAAACCCGTCGTGGAATCGGCGGCGGCTTCTACCAGGTGAAGATCGCCGGTGCGGCCTGCGCCGAGGCAGCCACGCTGGCCGATGCGGAGGCCGCCGTGCAGAAGTGCCAGGCCAACCTGCGCACCCTGGGCGTCGCGGTTTCGGCGGGATCTCTGCCCGAGACGGGTGAGCCCACCTTCATTCTTGGTGATGACGAGATCGAGATCGGACTCGGCGCGCACGGCGAGGTGGGCGTCGAACGCTCCACGTTGATGCCGGCCGACGAGTTGACGGTCAAGATGATCGACCATCTCGTGGCCGATCTGCCGTACGCCAGTGGCGACAAGGTTGCGTTGTTGGTCAACAACCTCGGCGCCACCACGCAGATGGAGCTCATGATCGTGACGCGCAATGCCATGGAGTTGCTGGCCGACAAGGGCATCGACGTGGCGCGGGTCGACATCGGGGCGTTCTTCTGCAGCCAAGAGATGGCGGGCTTCTCGCTGTCGTTGCTCAAGCTTGATGACGAACTCGAGCGCCTGCTCAACGCACCGTGCGAGAGCATCACGTACAGCCAGGGATGACGATGGAACTGACGATCGAACAGACCCGCCAGATGTTGGTCGCGATGTGCGATGCGATCACCGACAACGTGGACCTGCTCACAAAGGCTGACCAAGCCATCGGGGACGGCGACCACGGTGTGGGCATGGCACGCGGTTTCGCGGCGGCGAAGAAGGCGGTCGAGTCTGCCGAACCCGCATCGGTCGGTGACCTGTTCAAGGCTGGAGGGGCGGCCATCATGGCCACCAGCGGCGGTGCCTCGGGTGTGATCTTCGGGATGTTCCTCAAGGCTCCAGCCAAATCCCTCACCGAGCAGACACTCGATGCTGCGGGGTATGCGACCTGGCTGAGCGCTGCCGCTGCTCAGATCCAGGCTCGTGGCAAGGCGAAGCCCGGTGACAAGACCATGGTCGATGCCATCGTCCCTGCCGCAGAGGCGGCCGAGGCGGCGGTGCCCGAGGGGCTGGTCGCTGTCGCGGAGGCAGCCGCGGCGGGTGCTCATGAGGGCAAGGACTCGACGGTCGACATGGTGGCGACGTTCGGCAAGGCAAAGGCGTTGGGCGACCGCGCCAAGGGTCACCCGGACCCGGGTGCCTTGTCCACGACCATCCTTCTGGACACGGCCGTGGGATACATCAAGGCATTGACCTAAAGTTTGCATCGCGGCCGCCCAGTGAGTTCTCGCGGGGCGGCCGCGGTTCTTTTGGGCTCGTTCCGGACGCAGCGCCGTTTGGCGAGCGAGACGAAGTAGGCGAGGATCTTTGCATGGTCGACTTCTTGCGCCGTGAGAAGAGGCGGTGTTCCCCCCAGTGGTTGCCGAGTTCGTGGCCCGAACCGACGCTCGCTCGCGCGGTGCGCCAGCGGTCCTCGTGACCGGGTCAACGGGGCTTCCCTCGATCTGTGAGGTGAGTCACCCGCCCTTCAAACCCGTCATCGTCTCGATGACGCTGGCGCTCAACTTGTCCCTGCTCGGGTTGTGCGCGTTCGTCGTCGTGAGCGCGTTCGTGAGGAACTCGCCGAATGCCGTGTGGTTGGCGATCGGTACCGGCGTGTTCATCGTCGGGTACGTGATCGGTGTGGGCGTGTTCAAGGTCGACTCCGGCACCAAGACGACCGTGAAGACCGTGTGGTTGTTGGCCCTCACCGTGGTGTGGGGGGTGCTCGTGGCCCTGTCGGTGGACGCCGCGTACCTGATCGTCCCCATGTTCTTGCTGTATCTGTGGATGCTCCCGGGGCCCGTCGGCGCCATCGCCGTCGTGGCCAGCGCCGCCATGGTGATCGCGCTTAGTGAGTCACAGGCGGGATGGACCATCGGAGGCGTCCTCGGACCTCTCGCGGGCGCCATCATTGCCGTCATTCTCGGCCTGGGCTCGGCCGCACTGCTCAGCGAGATCCAAGAGCGTGAACAGCTCATGAACGACCTCGTCGAAGCCCGCGATCTCCTTGCCGCCCAGGAACGGGAATCCGGCATGATGGAAGAGCGGTCCCGGCTCGCCCGAGAGATCCACGACACCTTGTCGCAAGGGCTGTCCAGCATCGTGATGCTGCTGCACGCCGCCGAGCGCGCCGACCCGGAGTGTCGCGGGACACCGCACATGCGCGCCGCCCGGGACACGGCCATCGCGAACCTGGCGGAGGCTCGGCGACTGATCGCAGCGTTGAGTCCGGCTCCTCTCACCGAGCAAAGGCTGGTGCCCGCGCTGCGGCGGCTCGCCGCCACGCAATGGGCGCGACCCGGGCTGAGCATTGAGGTCGACGGCGAGGATCGTTTGGACCCGCCGATGGAGGTGCAGACGGCGCTGTTACGCATTGCACAAGGTGCGATGGCAAACGTTCTGCAACATTCGGGTGCGTCACATGCAACGATCAGTCTCGTGGAGAGCAACGGCCGCATCAGGCTGACCATCGCGGACGACGGACAGGGGTTCGCTCCGGCCGAAGCCGCAGTGTCGACACCGAGCGGTCGCGGGGATTCGTTTGGACTGACCGCCACGCAGGAGCGTGTTGCCCAACTGGGCGGAGCGCTGGATGTTCAATCCGCACCCGGTCGCGGCACCGCCGTGGTGGTCGAGTTGGAAGCGGCACTGTCATGATCCGGCTCGTGATCGCCGACGACCACCCGGTCGTGCGCTTAGGGCTCCGGGCACTTTTCGAGCTCGAGACGGACATTGAGGTGGTTGCCGAGGCGGACTCCCCTGCCCATGTGGTCCAGGTCGTCCGTGAACTGCGACCCGACGTTGTGCTCATGGATCTGCAGTTCGGGGAGGAACACACCGGAGCCGACGCGACCCGCGTCATCATGGCCGAGCCCGGGGCGCCTCGGGTTCTCGTGCTGACCAACTACGACACCGACGGTGACATCCTGCGGGCCGTCGAGGCGGGTGCCAGCGGGTACCTGCTGAAGGACGCCCCACCCGACGACCTGTTGGCGGCCGTCCGGGCTGCGGCGTCCGGCGAGGTGGCACTCGCGCCGCGAATCGCAGAGCGCCTGCGCGAGCGGCAGGACGTGACCGTCCATCGCCTCACCAGACGGGAGATCGAGGTCCTCGAACGCGTCGCCGTCGGGGACTCCAACCAGCACATCGCTCGTGATCTGGGAATCTCGGAACCCACGGTGAAGAGCCATCTCGCTCACGTTTTCGGCAAGTTGGAGGTGTCCTCGCGGACGGCGGCGGTTGCCGAAGGTCGGCGACGAGGGGTACTGCGCTGATCGACTCCGGTCGTACAGTGACATCGCGCGCAGGACACCGACCGAGGAGTGCCGTGACCGGGACCCACGACAACGAAGAACTCGCCCTCATCCAGGACGAGACGATCAGGATCACGACCGAGCTGATCCGCATCGACTCCACCAACTATGGCGATGGCAGCGGGCCGTGCGAGCGCGAGGCGGCCGAGTACGTCATGCGGGAACTGCGTGAGGTCGGCCTCGAGCCGGACTACTTCGAGTCGGCGCCCCGCAGGGCCAGCGTGCTCGTACGCATTCCCGGCGCCAACCGGGACCGCGGTGGGCTCGTTCTTCACGGGCACCTCGATGTGGTCCCCGCCGACCCGGCCGATTGGACTGTTCCCCCCTTTTCCGGGGACATCATCGACGGCATGATCTACGGCCGGGGCGCGGTCGACATGAAGGACATGGTCGGGATGCTCGTTGCGAACGTCCGTTCGCTAGCGCGCACCGGCACCGTGCCGCCGCGCGACATCGTGTTCGCCTTCTTCGCCGACGAGGAGGCCGGCGGTGCCTTTGGGGCCGAGTGGCTGGCGGTGAACCACCCCGAGGTGTTCGCCGGTTGCACTGAGGCGATCAGCGAAGTGGGCGGCTACTCGATCACCCTGCAACCCGGCGACGGGGGACCGCCGCGGCGGACCTACCTGTTGCAGACCGCCGAAAAGGGGTACGCCTGGATTCGCCTCCGCGCGACCGGGCGCGCGGGGCACGGATCGATCCCCAATAGCGAGAACGCGATCGTTCGACTGTCTGAGGCCGTGGCCCGAATCGCAGCCCACGATTGGGGGACCGAGCTGATCGCTCCCGTCGTGTCCCTGTTCGACCACGTGTCGGACGTGACCGGCGTCGCCTGGGACCGCGACGACCCCGCCGCGTTCGTCCCGCAGATGGGGGGCGCCAAGCAGTTCGTCGGTGCCGTCTTGGCCAACACGGCCAATGTCACGACCTTGTCGGCGGGGTACAAGATGAACGTCGTTCCTGGGACGGCCGAGGCGACGCTCGACTGCCGGTTCCTCCCCGGTTCGCACGACACGGTCCTCGACACCCTTCGAGAGTTGTGCGGCGAACATGTCGAGCTCATTGTGGAACGCCTCAATCTGCCGCTGGACGTCCCTGCGTCAGGTCCCTTGGTCAACACGATCGCGGCGGCGATTTCAGCCGAGGACCCGGGGGCCGCCGTGGCTCCGTACTGCCTGTCGGCCGGCACCGACAACAAGGAGTTGCGCCGTGTCGGGATCGCCGGGTACGGGTTCGCTCCCTTGCAGTTACCCGCCGACTTGGACTTCGCCCCCTTGTTCCACGGGGTCGACGAGCGCGTTCCGGTGGACGCCGTCCGGTTTGGTGCTCGGGTGCTGCACCGGATCATCGCCACCTGCTAGGAGACAAATGTGACCAACGGACAGCCGATCGTCGCCCTCGCGAGCGTGGGCGGAACGATCACTATGACGCCCGGAGCGGACGGCGGCGTGCTGCCCACCTTGAGTGCGGCGGACCTGGCCCGGTCAGTGCCGGGACTCGATGAGGTGGCCGATGTGCGCGTGGACACCCTCGCCTCGATGCCCAGCCCGTCGTTCCCCGTCACCCGGTTTTGGGAGGTGGCGCAGTGGGGTCGCTCGCAGGTGGATGCCGGGGCCGTCGGGGTCATCGTCGCTCAGGGGACCGACACCATTGAGGAATCGTCCTTCCTGCTGGACCTGTACTGGGACAGGCCCGAGCCGTTCATCGTGACCGGCGCGATGCGTGCTCCGCAGCAAGTGTCGGCAGACGGACCCGCGAACCTCCTAGCCTCCGCGCTGGTCGCCACCTCGACCGAGTTCCGCGAGTGCGGTGCGCTGGTGGTGTTGGACCAGACCGTCCACGCCGCGCGGCTTGTCCGCAAGACGCATTCGTGGGCGATGAGCACGTTTCAATCACCGGACTTCGGACCCGTCGGCTACGTCATCGAGGGCCGCGTTCGTGCCCGCCCCGCACGCCGCGCACCTGTGGGGATCGGCGCACCCGCGTCCAACCCGTACGTTCCTCTGCTGGAGACACACCTTGGCGACGACGGCACCACCTTGCGCGCGGTGCTGGAGGCGGGAGCGGAAGGCGTTGTGGTTGGCGCCTTTGGTGTCGGTCACGTGTCTTTCTGCGTGGCCGACACGGTGGCCAAGTACGCCGGTGACGTCCCGATCGTCATCGCGTCGCGCACGGGGTCGGGAGGGACCCTACGACAGACGTACGGCTATCAAGGGTCGGAGATGGACCTCGTGCGCCGGGGGGCGATCTTGGCCGGACCGCTGGACCCGCGCAAGGCACGCACGCTGCTCTGGGCGGGGCTCGCCGAGGGCCGCGAGCAGAAGGCCGTCGCGGCGCTGTTCGAGGAGTGACTCCGGACGCGGGCCGACGCCGGTCTCGGGGCGGCTAGTCTGTCGCGCATGTCCGTCGTGAAAGGTCGTTATGTTCTCTAAGTTCCGCCTACCGCTATTGGCGCTGATCGGGATCGCGATCGCCGCGGGAATTTTGCTGGGTCTCGTGTTGCCAGAGCCGGTCGTGAGGGTCTTCGCCACCTTCAATGGTCTGTTTGGCAGCTTTTTGGGGTTCATTATCCCGTTGCTGATCATCGGCCTAATCACTCCAGCGATCGCGACGCTCGGGCGGGGTGCCGGCACGTTGCTGGCCATCACCGCGGGCATCGCGTACCTGTCCACGATTCTGGCCGGAGCGTTGAGTTGGGGCACCAGCATGGCGCTGTTCCCGACGCTTCTCAGCGGCGCCCAGGTCGACAAGCTGGCCGACCCGGAGTCGGGTTTGGCTGCTGCCTATTTCACCGTCGAGGTGGAGCCAATGTTCGGCGTGATGTCGGCCCTCGTTTTTTCCTTCGTCGTGGGCGTCACGCTCACAATGATCGACGCGCCTGTCCTGCAGCAGAGCTTCGTCGATTTCCGCAAGGTGATCGAGAAGGTGATCGCTGGCGTCATCATTCCGTTCCTGCCGCTGTATATTTTCGGCATTTTCCTGAATCTGACGTTCGCCGGTCAGGTGATCGCGGTCGTGACGTCGTTCTTCGCCGTTGTGATTGTCGTCATCGTGTTGACGTTCATCTACCTGCTGATCCAATACGGCGTCGCTGGCGCCGTGTCGAGGCGGAACCCCCTGCGCATGCTGCGGACGATGGCTCCCGCCTACGCCACAGCACTGGGGACGTCGTCGTCGGCGGCGACGATTCCGGTGACCTTGCGGCAGGCAGAGCGCATGGGAATCCGCCCCGAGATCGCTTCGTTCACCGTGCCGCTGTGCGCCACCATCCACCTGGCCGGATCCACCATCAAGATCACGGGGTTCGCCTTGGCGATCATGATCATGTTCGGGATGCCGACCCCTCCGCTGCTCATCGTCGGGTTCATCCTCATGCTGGGCATCACCATGGTCGCGGCCCCCGGGGTACCCGGCGGCGCCATCATGACGGCGGCGGGCCTGCTTTCGTCCATGCTGGGTTTCAGCGATGCTCAGGTGGGGCTCATGATCGCCTCGTACATCGCGATCGACTCGGTCGGGACCGCAACCAACGTGACCGGCGACGGTGCGATCAGCGCAATCGTCGACAAGATCGCTCAGCGTCGGTTGATGCCCACGCCTGAGGATGCGGCGATGATCGCCGAGTTGGCTGAGTGACCGCCCGTCGAGCGATGGCCCCGTGATGGATCTAGCTGGCCCAGTACCCGTTGAAGTACAGCCAGGACCATCCGACTAGGGCCGCGCTCGACGCGACTGCCGCAACTCCCACCGCGATTCGTTTCGCGCGACGCGCTCCAGCGGTCGCGGGTTCGGACGTCGCCCATTCGCCGATGAGAATCCAGGTGGGGAACCACAGCAACACGGCCCGGCACACGGACTGGAACCAGTAGGACACCGAGAACGCCACGATCTGTACGCCGACGTAGGCGGATTCTGCCCAGCGGTGTTTGCGCAGAGTAAAGACGACCGTCGCGATCCCGACCCCCACGGAGACGAGTTCGAAGCGGAAGATCCACTTCCACTCGGGGTGCTCGGGGAACGCGTCCGGTGCGGCAGCGTTGATCGTGTTGATCAGGGCGTCGATTGGGCTGGTCATGGTGCGGGCCCAGCCGCTGGCCTGCGCGTGGTACCACGCGGACCAGTCACCGGTGATCGTGTAGAGGTACACCACATACGCGGCGATGACGCCGAACGGGATGAGCAGCCACGCGAGTCGGAGGATGCGCTTGCTGATGGCGTCACCGGCCTGGGTCAGGATCAAGATGCCCAAGGCCCCCGCCAAGAACAGTCCAGACACTCGAGTGGCTGATGCGGCACCCGCCAGCAGCGCCATGGCCAGGTACTGGCGTTTGCGCGCGCAGTCCCACGCCCAGAACGCTGCCGCGCAGAACAGACTCTCGGTGTACCCGACGAAGGTGAACACGGCGGTCGGTGCCAAAAGCCATGCGATGGCAGCGCCCGGTCCGCTGAGCCGGTACAGGGCCCAGGCGGCGAGAGCCGACCCGATGAGGGACAACAAGACGCCCGTGACGACGGGGTCGATGCCGATGAAGGACCCCGCGCGCAGCAGCAGTGGCAGCCCGGGGAAGAACGCCACCGACGTCGGGGTCACGTACCCGTCCTGCGAGATGGCGATGAAGTGTGCGGCGTCCCATGTGCGCAGCATCGAGTTCAGCGTGAGGTCTCGGCGGACCGACAAGACGGCGGCCCCTGTGATCACGATGAGGAGACGGCTCACGGCCCAGGCTTGCCACACGAGTTGAACGTCGGGGCGTTTCAGGGCCAAACGGATGTCGGTCAGTCTCACCGCTCTGCCTCGGTCGGCGGAACCCCGGCTGCCTCGCCATCACGGTCTGCCCCGACCGGTGCTGGGGGCGGCGGTGGAGGCGGCACTGCCGGTGGACGCCCCCAGCCGTTCGGATGTCGTCGCATGGGTGGGCGATGTGACTCGGGTAGGTCGGCCGGCTCAACCCACCCCGAAAAGCCAAAACGGGACAACACGGAGCGAATACGGGGGTCGTCGAGCGCGTGGTCGAAAGGCCCGCCGTCAGGGTCGTCGATGAACGGCGAACGGATGGGATCGTTCTCCGGGTACAAGATGTCGCGGATCACGACTCCCATCAGCCACACCTGGACGCCGATACGCAGCAGCACCGCCAGCCAGTACAGCTTGTCGGAGCCACCGTCGCCGGGACCGATCGTCTGAGCTAGATGCCCCCACACCGCCGCCCAATACCCGAGTTCGGCGATCGTGAAGATGACCCACTCGCGCGCCTTGGGGCGGGACAGAACCAGCAGGGGGAGCAACCACAGCATGTATTGCGGCGAATACACCTTGTTGAGGATCAAGAACGCCGTAGTGATGAGGAACAGCGTCGGGGCGAGCCGTGGCCGTCTCGGGGCGAGCAGGATGAGACCGGCCAGCAGGACCCCGCAGATCGCGAGCAGGACGCTGACGATCCGGCTCATCGATGTCACGTTGAAGTCGGCGAGTTCGAAGACGTACCAGATGGACCCCAGGTCGGGGCCGCGGTCAACGTTGAACGTCCAGAAGTTCAACCAGTTCTCGGGCGAGAGAAAGTACATGGGGAGGTTGACGGCCAGCCAGGACGCCAGCGCACCCCACGCGAGTTTCACGAAGCGACGCAGTTCACCCGAGCGCAAACACAAGGCGAAAAAGGGAAGGAGCCAGAAAACGGGGTACAGCTTCGCGGCTATCGCGAGGCCGAGCAGCACGCCGGAAAGGACGGATTTCTCGCGGCTCCACGCCAGGATCGTCGCCGACGCGAGAAAGATGACCAGCATGTCCCAGTTGATGAGCCCACCCGCAACGACCAGCGGCGACGCGGCGATCAACAGGGCGTCCCAGGGTCGGTGCATGCGCAGGTGGACGAGAACCAGCGCCAGGAACGAGATGAACATGGCGATCGCTGTCACGGCGTAGAAGATCTCTGCGCCGTGCACTTGCTGTTCGGCCGTCGCGTTGGCGCCGGAGTACCCCCCGAACAGGTTGACCGCGCGCCGGGCGAGTTCCATCACCCACCCCGTCAGGACGGGGTATTCCATCGGGATGTCGACCAGCGGGATGGACCCCGTCGCCAAGCCACGGTTCAGGTACAACACGGGAATGTCCGTGTAACACATGAGCTTGAACGTCTCGGGGTACACGCTTGGCGACGTCTGAATGCACGGCGCATTGCGCCACATCGTCAAGATCCAAGTTACCGTCGCCAACAGCAGAGCCCATGGCACCGGATTTCTCCACGGACCTCCCGGCAGGGCGTGGCGTCCCATGGGGCTTCCGATCCAGCGCCACAAAGGGCTCCGCGCGTCAGCCTCCACGGAACGCAATGTTAGCTATGCCTCAGGTCTGGCGCGCGGACGCCGTTGGTTGGACTTGTGTCGGCTGTACTGGAGCGGTGCTGCTTTGCGCCTGCGTCGGCTGTACCGGGGCGGTGCTGCTCTGTGCCGGGGTGGGGACCCGCGACGTCTGCGGGGCCGATGACTGCTGAGACTGCGTGGGCCGCGCCGTGTTGGTGCTGGAGGCCCTTGCCGTCGACTTCTTGGTCGCCGTCGTGGCTGTCGGTGTGCCGAAGTCCTTATCAGGCAGGCCCTTCATGGCGACGGCCATGTAGTCCGACCACGCATCGGCGGGGTACCCGGAGCTGTAGAACCAGGAATCGCCAGGTGCCGCGTAACTGTCCAAGTCCCCGTTACCGTCGTCCCCGGCGACGAACATCACCGCGGTCGAGATCTGCTTGGTGTACGCCACCAACCAGCTCGAGACCGTCTTGCCCGAGACCGCGCCCGTTCCGGTCTTACCAGCCGCCGTGTGCCCGTGGGTGTTCACGGTCGCTCCGGAGCCTTCCTCGACCACATCCTCCATCGCCTGCGTCACTGTGCGTGCGTCGTTGACGGAGATGTTGTTGGACGTCTTTACGTCGGGTTCGTACACGACCTTGCCGGTGGCGTCCATCACCTTACGAACGACGTGGCTTGAGTTGTACTTTCCGTCGTTGGCGAAGGTTGCGAAGCCGTTGGCCATGGCCAAGGGTGTGGCCTCGGCGGTACCGAGGGCGATGCGGTTGTTCTCGTCCCAGCCCTCGCCGGTGGGTACACCGGCGTCGTTGGCTGCCTTGATGACCTCGGCGGGCCCGTTGTCGAGTTGCTGCGTCATGTCGACGAACGCCGTGTTGATCGAGTCGGTCACGGCCTGCCGCAACGTGACCGTGCCGTAGTTGGTGTTGCCCGCGTTCTGGACAGGTACCGGGTCACCGTTGGGGGTGAACTTGGAACCGCGGAAGAGCGAGTTCAGGCTGAACCCGCCGCGCAGGCCGGCGACAGTCGCGAACGCCTTGAACGTCGACGCGGTTGGACGGGCAGTCGTGGCCCAGTTGCGCGAGTTCTGCACGTAGTCTGCGCCGCCGTACAAGGCGATCACTTCACCGTTGGCCGTGTTCACCGACGCGATGGCGGGGTGCAGCCCTGAGGCGCTCTTGCCGACTGCGGCTGCTGCCTCCTTGCGCGTCGCCTGGGCCGTCTTCACGGCGGCCGCCTGGGCGTTCTTGTCGAAGGTGGTGACGATCTTCAATCCGCCACCTTGCACCTCGGCGTCGGACAGGCCTGCCGCGCTGAGCTCGGCCTCCACCATCTTGATGAGGTACCCCTTGGTGCCGCCGTACGTGGACGAGGCGGGGATCTGTGGGAAGGTCGGGAGCGCGTCATATTCCTGGCGCTGCTCTGCCGTGATGGAGTCCATCTCGACCATGCCGTCCAAGACGTAGTGGTAGCGCTCCGTCAGACGTTCGACGTTGGCGGCCCCGCCGTCGGGATCGAAATACGCCGGGGCATTCAGCACCGAGGCCAACACGGCAGACTGCTGCACGGTCAGCTGGGACGCCGGGACGTTGAAGTACGCCCTCGCTGCTGCCTCGATGCCGTAGGCGCTGCGACCGAAGTACACGGTGTTCAGGTACCCGGCGAGGATCTGTTCCTTCGACTGCTCGTTGTTGAGCTTGATCGCCAGCACGATCTCCTTCGCCTTACGTGTGAAGGTCTGATCGCTGGTCAGGTAGAGGATCTTGATGTACTGCTGCGTGATGGTCGACCCGCCGCCGGAGATCTCCTGGTTGGTCACCAGACCCCACGCGGCGCGCATGATGCCGCTCACCGAGATTCCCGGGTCCGTCCAGAAAGTGCGGTTCTCTGCCGACACCACGGCGTCCTTGATGCTTTGCGGCATCTCGTCGTACGGAATCGACTCGCGGTTCTGCACGGACAATGTGCCCAACTCGGTTTTGCCGTCGTTGTAGTACAGCGTCGTGTTGTTGGTCGCGAAGTCGGCGTTCGGGTCGGGGATGTCCGTGGTGAAGTACAAGATGCCGAACCCGGCGACACCGATGAGAACCAGCGACAGCAGGCCGATGGTCGCCCACTTCAGGACGCCGAGGATTCGGCGCTTGACCGAGCGCTTGGACTTCTTGGTCGTGGTTGCCTTGTCGCCTTTGTTGCTGGCGGAGTCAGCCATAGATGTCCTCTACCGTCTTCTGGCGCCGGGGCGGGCGGCGAGTGACGCCGTCCCCGAGCACGTAGCTGCTAATCATGTAGTTCCATCGGCACTTCGGGCATACCTCCACCACGCGCACCGTGTACTCACCGAACTCGGACTGCATCTCGTCGAGTTCAGCCGTGGACTTGATCCGACCTGAATACTGCCCGAGTTGGGCCCCGAATACGTAGTTGAGAGTGACCATCTCATCTCGGCTACACATTGGGCACGGTCGAGTTGTGGGCTCTCCGTGGTGGATCGCCGAGCGGACCAAGAGGGGGTCGGCGTCGCACAGATCGTCCCTCGAAACGGTTCGCACGGTACGCCGCAGTGCGGCGAGACGTTCCCGCCGCTGCAAGCTGTAGTCGATCACCTGCCGCTTGGACCACATGGCTACCAGGGTAGGTCCGGGGACCCAAACATGCGATGGCTTGGGTTGGGGGACAGTCAGGCGCGAATTCCGCCAACCCTGAGACGACCCTGAGTCGAACCCCGGGACGACCCCGACATCACTGAGGAAGCTGCCCAGTGGCCCTCGTTTATTAAAGGCTGATCGGCGTTTATGGCGTGCCGCACCCCCCCATTATGCGCGGCCAAATCGAGAGGGAAACTGTTGGCAGGATCGATCGAGGTGCGCAACCTCACGAAGAAGTACGGTCCGTTCGTAGCGGTGAATGACCTGACACTTTCTGTAGCCCAGGGGTCGACGTTCGCGTTCCTGGGATCGAATGGCGCGGGCAAGTCCACGTCAATCGGATGTATCACGACGACTCTGGCCCCGACCTCCGGGGAGATCTTCGTCAATGGGCACAACGTCGTGAGCGACGCTTTCGCCGTGCGCGAGTCCATCGGCGTCGTGTTTCAGTCGTCGTTGTTGGACCCCCTGTTGTCCGTGCGTGAGAACCTCATGGTGCGCGCGCGGTTCTACGGACTCAGTCGGTCCGCCGCCGCCCAGCGGATCGCCGTCTTGTCGGACCTCGTCGGTCTCGGCTCATTCATGACCCGCAAATACGGTCGGCTGTCCGGCGGGCAGAAGCGTCGCGCGGACGTTGCGCGAGCGTTGATTCACAGCCCGTTGGTGCTGTTCCTGGACGAACCGACCACCGGCCTCGACCCCGCATCGCGCGAGCAGATCTGGAGCGCGTTGCACGACCTGCGCACAGTGCACGGGATGACGGTGTTCTTGACGACGCACTACCTGGAAGAGACCGAGCAGGCCGATCAGGTGTGCATCATCGAAAAGGGTCAGATCGTTGCCGAAGGCACACCGGCGGAATTGCGGGCGCAGCACAGCTCCAGCATCCTCACGGTCCGCACCTCGGCACCCCAGGCTGTCTTGAATGTTTGTGCAGGAAAGGGCCTGAATCCTCGCGTCGAGGCGGAGGACATCGTGATTCCGGTCACGTCCTCTGGGCAGGCACGCGCACTGCTGTCCGAACTCGACATCGACGACTTCGAGTTCCGTCACGGAACCATGGATGACGTCTTCCTTGCTGTTACGGGAGGTGAGGTCGCATGACTTCCACCATTGTCTTCACCGGCCGGAATCTGCGGCTGTTCATTCGCGATCGCACGGCTGTGTTTTTCGCCCTCTTGTCGTCTCTGGTGCTGATCGCACTGTTCTCGCTGTTCCTCGGCGATCTGGAGATCAAGCACCTGGAGCGGGAACTGCCCATGGCAGACGCGGAGGACATCCACTGGTTCGTGGACGCCTGGGTCTTGGCCGCGATCGTGATGATCACGACCGTGACGAGTTCCCTCGCGGTCCTCGCCGTTTTCGTCGATGACAAGGCCTCGGGTCGGTTCAGCGACTTCATCGTGTCGCCGCTGCGCCGCGTCAACGTGATCTTGGGGTACCTGCTGTCGAGCTTCATCATCTCGATGCTCATGAGCCTGCTGCTGCTCGCCGTCAGCCAGCTGTACCTGCTGATGCAGGGCGAAGAGCTCATGTCCACCGAGCAGACGTTCGAGACGATCGGGTACGTCGCCCTGTCGTGCGCCACATTCGCGGCCATCGGCAGCTTCATCGTCACGTTCATGAACTCCACCGGTGGGTTCGCCGCCATCTCCACGATCGTCGGCACGCTCGTCGGCTTCTTGGCCGGCGCGTACATCCCGATCGGCCAGTTGCCCGACGCCGTCGGAACCGGCATGAACGTCCTGCCGTTCGCGCAGACCGCCATGCTGATCCGTGGACCCATGACGTCGAAATCGTTCGAGGCGATGGTCGACGGCATCCCCGCGTCCGCCCAGGACACCTTGTCCGAGTACTACGGCATCACCGCCTACGTCGGGGACACGCAAATCACGACCACCATCGCGATCGCCGTCTTGGTGGTCCTGTTCGTGGTGTTCACCGCGCTCGGTGTGTGGAGGCTTTCTCGCTCCATCCGCTGACCGGCGCTCAACCGAGTGGTTGGGCCACAGACCGTCCGCTACCATGTCTGTGGTCCACCGCTCGATGAGCGGCCCGGGGCATTAGCTCAGTTGGTAGAGCGGCGGCTTTGCAAGCCGTAGGTCAGGGGTTCGAATCCCCTATGCTCCACGCGAACCGGCGCGCTTGCGTGTAGCGAGGCAGATCGCCCAGGTGAAGGTCGACAGCCTCACCACAGGGTCCGCCGACCACAAGACTCTCGAGATCGCCGACCTCGACCGGGTACGCGCACAGCGGAGGAGCCCACGATGACCCGAGAGACCCAGCGGCAGACCGATGACGTCACCGCGCTGCCGACGCTTGCGGTCACCGGCTCGACTGGCTACCTGGGCGGACAGGTTGCCCGGCACCTCGCGGACGCGGGTCTGCCTGTGCGACTTCTTGCCCGCAACCCTGCCCGAGCGCCTCACCTCCCGGGTGCTCACGCGGTCGTGTCCAGGTACGCGAACGATGATGAGACTCGCCGTTCCCTCGACGGAGTCCGGACCCTGTTCATGGTCTCAGCGTCCGAGAGCGCCGATCGGCTGGAGCAGCACCGGGCGTTCGTTGATGCGGCTGCGGCAGCTGGCGTAGAACACGTCGTATATACGTCCTTCTACGGCGCCGCACGGGACGCGGTCTTCACCCTTGCCCGAGACCACTGGGCCACCGAACAGCACATCGCTTCGTCCGGTATGGCCTACACGTTCCTTCGAGACAACTTTTACATGGACGTCCTGCCATTCTTCGCAGGCGAGGATGGCATCATCCGCGGTCCCGCAGGTACCGGAAAAGTCGCGGCCGTCGCCCGCGCCGACATCGTGCGGGTCGCAGCCACGATCCTGTCGGATCCCCCTCCTCACGCGAACCGGACCTACAATCTCACCGGCCCGCAATCGCTCACGATGACCGAGATCGCAGCGACGCTCAGTCAGCACGCAGCAAACCCGGTCACGTTTCACAACGAAACGATCGACGAGGCATACGAATCACGCCAGCGCTGGCCTGCGCCCCAGTGGCAATACGACGCCTGGGTCTCCACCTACACCGCCATGGCCGAAGGGGAACTCGAAGGCGTCACGCACGACATTGAGACGATCACCGGGCAACCCGCCATCACCTTCGATCAGTACCTCCGCAGCGTTCACCCGCCGAACTAAGCGCTCGGCCGTTTCGACGCTGAGCACCGCGTCGAGTCATGGTTTCTCGATCCCTGCGCCTCGAATCGGGAGGGGACTGCGCGATCGCGGATATCTGGCCCGGACCTGGAGGGGGAGGGTGTTGGGGATGCGGCGCGCCTAGGCGAAGCAGCGTCAGTCGAGAGGCCTGGTGGACCGCTCCCGCAAAACGAGGCGGGTAACCCCGTGGACGGCGAACACCAGTGGCAGGACGGAGATGGCTACGGCCGTCGATTTCGCGTCGTGCAAGTGGACACCGTTCTTGCGGAGGACTCGGCGGGCCCACAGCCAGTAGGGGATCACGACTGTCGGTGACGTGGCGACGCCTGTGGTGTAGCCACGCGTGGCGACGGCGCTGGCCATGTGGGTGAAGCCGTGCACGCCGAATGCCGTGAGTGCGCCGCAGAACAGGGCGGACCGGCCATGGGTGCGGACGCCGGCGACCGTCGAAGCAGCCACCAGGGTCGCCATGATCCCGATGCTGACATTGGCATGGGTTTGCGATACGCCCCGCTGCCTGAACTCGTCGGAGACTGGGGCCCAGGCGGGGAGCTGCTGCAGTGCGCGGCTCGACGTGGCGGGCATGGTGAGGAGTTCTTCGGCGTCGTGCACGGCAAAGGCTGCGAATAGACCGAGGCAGACTCGGGTTGTGTCGTCCATGAGGTGCGTGTCCCTTCGTGCATAGATACGAAACTATTGGTAGCGTAACTCATGGCGAAGGGATTTTCAGTGGGGAATGCAGCGGGACGTCCTCGCGACAACGCGGTCGATGACGCGGTGCTGGCAGCAACGTTCGATCTGCTCAGCGAGCGCGGATACGACGGGCTGCGCATCAACGACATCGCTGCGGCGTCCAAGACGGCGAAGACCACCATCTACCGACGATGGCCGACGATGGCCCATCTCGTCGTGGCGGCGATGGAACACGCGCTCGGCCAGCGCTCATTCCCCTCGGGCGCATCCCTGGAGGACGACCTCGACGGGTTCGTGGGTGCGGCGCTCAGCTTCCTGACCGATGGGCGGTCGAACCTGCTGCCGGTCGCGCTCGACATCCATCGTCAGCCAGACGCCGACCTGCGTGCGACCTATCGGCAGCGCATCATCGACCCGCTGCGCAATCAGGCCATCGCGCTGGTTGCTGCAGCCGTCGAGCGCGGCGAACTCGCTCCCAGCACGCAACCCGACGTTGTCGTCGATGCGGTCGTGGGCGGGTTGATCTATCGCGGCGCCGTACTGGCCGAACCAGTCACGGCGGACGACGCGCGCGACTTCTGCCGAGCCGTGTTGGTGCCGTGCGGCTACCGCGCGGCGAAAACCCTCTGAGCGAGGTAGGTCGCGGACTTCAGCCCGAGGCGCGGTTCCGCGTCGCGAAGCGCCTTGATCGCCTCGACCTCGGTCATGGCGTCGGCATCAACCTGCGAGCGGGCCCATTCGAGTGCCTCGGGCTGTACGTCCCCACCTGACGGGACGCTTGTACCGAGGATGTCGGCCAATTCTTGTCGAGGGTCCCGCTTGTCGCCGAAGATCCGACGTTGCCAGTGACCTTGCACTGTTCGCTTCCCTTCCCTCAGTCATCGGTGTTCTATCGGGACTGTCGAATCCGATAGCGGAGGTGGGTGACGCGACTGCCTTGAATCGCCTCGACTGGGTCCTCCAAGAGACGCTGGTCCCGGGTCGACCCGAAGAAGCGCTTACCGGATCCGAACACGACGGGTACGACGTCCATGCGTACCTCGTCGATCAGGCCGCGAGCAAAGACCTGGCCACCGACGTCACCGGCGGAGACTTCGACAACGCGGTCCCCGGCGAGTTCTTGCGCGGTGGTGACGGCCGCTTCGATGCCGTCGACGAAGTGGAACGGCGCATCGGGGTGCCAACCTTCCGGCCTGCCCTTGTGGGTCACGACAACGACGTGGTCAACCCCGCCGGGAGGTTGCCCGTCCCAACCGTCTGTCATGTCGAAGACGTGACGCCCGACGATCGTCGCCCCGATCTGGTCCCAGTAGGCGCGGGTGTAGTCGTAGGAGGCCTGCGACACCTTCAGGACACCGCTGTCGTCCAGGGGCACGTCGCCGTTCATCAACCAGTCGAACAGCGGACCCGGCTGGTCGTTCTCGTCGGCGATGAAGCCATCGACCGACACTGACGCGTACAGGACCACTTTGCCCACGGGACGCCCCCTCGGTAGACACGTTCCCCAACCAGCCCGAGCGTACCCAGATCGCGCCGCATCCGTTGGGCGAGGCTAGCTATCCCAGGTGTTTCACAAGGGCAGGCATTTCGCGCGGATTCCGGACGCACGCGGCGGCCCCGTCATCGGCCCCGCCGTCGGGGAGATGGCATCGGTCGGCTGCGTGATCCCGTACCGTCAGGCGTAACGGCGGTAGTAGGCGGTGAAGGTTGGTGGCCACTGTGGCAAATCCCACGCGACGGTCGATCGGGCTTCCGGGCTCGTTGACGACGGAGGCGATCGCCCGTCTGACAGGCCGTGTGGTGGCGGGAGGGGCAGGCGAATCGGTCACGACCACGGCCCCGTACACCGGGGAACCGCTCGCCGACCTCCCGACCTCCACTCCGCACGACGTCGAAGCAGCGTGCTTGCGCGCACGCACGGCCCAAGCAGCGTGGGCGCGCCAGCCGATTCGCGAACGGGCGCGCATCCTCCTGCGCTTCCATGACCTCTTGCTCGACCGGCAGGACATCGTCCTCGATCTCATGCAGGCCGAGAACGGCAAGACTCGCCGCGACGCGTTCCTCGAGGTCATGGACATTGCGAACACGGCCCGCTACTACGCCCGCACAGCCGAGCGGTACCTGAGGCCGAAGCGGCGCCGCGGGGCCATCCCGGTGCTGACGCTCACGACGGAGCTCCGTCATCCCAAGGGCGTCGTCGGCGTTATTTCCCCGTGGAACTACCCGTTGAGTATGGCCGCTGGAGACACGATCCCAGCTCTGGTGGCGGGCAATGCCGTCGTGCAGAAGCCCGACACCCAAACGGCGCTGACGGCGCTGTGGGCGGCCGACCTGATGAGCGAGGCCGGACTGCCCGACGACGTGTGGCAGATCGTCGTGGGACGCGGCAGCTCGATCGGCGACCCGTTGATGGCGGGCGCGGACTACGTGATGTTCACCGGCTCGACGGCGTCGGGGCGAGGGATCGCCCGCGACGCCGGTGATCGCCTCATCGGGGCATCGCTCGAACTCGGCGGCAAGAACGCGATGATCGTGTTGCCCGATGCCGACATGGCAAAGACCGTCGCGGGCGCGGTCGCCGCGAGCTTCCCGTCGACCGGACAGCTGTGCGTCTCGATCGAGCGGCTGTACGTACCCGGCCAGTTGTACGACGACTTCGTTAAGCGGTTCGCCGAAGAGACCAAGCGCCTGTCGCTGGGTGCCGCGTACGACTACTCCATGGACGTCGGCTCGTTGACGACCCCGGCCCAACT
>RRZU012277120.1_pt1 | contig 40640 bp, 33 predicted proteins | sample 2165561 | NCBI WGS metagenome assembly RRZU01 (sample SAMN10456909, study PRJNA506462) | wastewater metagenome | isolation source: wastewater sludge | place: USA: Moscow, Idaho | reverse complement strand
TTCATCACATGATCCTTCATCCGAAGAACCTCTCTTTCATGTCCAAATATCCTACGGGGGTCCGGGGGTGTAAAACCCCCGGCGTCGCGGCGCCGCTTACAGCGTGCAGGACACGCAGCCCTGCACCTCGGTGCCTTCCAGCGCGGTCTGGCGCAGACGGATGTAATAGATCGTCTTGATGCCCTTCTTCCAGGCATGGATCTGGGCGCGGTTGATGTCGCGCGTCGTCGCCTCGGCCGGGAAGAACAGCGTCAGCGACAGGCCCTGGTCGACATGCTCGGTCGCCGCCGCATAGGTGTCGATGATCGCCTCGGGGCCGATCTCGTAGGCGTCGCGGTAATAATCCAGGTTGTCGTTCGACATGAACGCCGCCGGGTAATAGACGCGGCCGATCTTGCCTTCCTTGCGGACCTCGATCTTCGCCACGATCGGATGGATCGAGCTGGTCGAATTGTTGATATAGCTGATCGAGCCGGTCGGCGGCACCGCCTGCAAGTTACGGTTGTAAAGCCCATGCGCCATGACCAGCGCCTTCAGCGCCTCCCAGTCGGCGCGGCTGGGCAGGGTCACGCCCTCGAAGACGCGCTGGACGTCGGCGGAAACCGGCAGCCAGTCGCGGCTGGTGTATTTGTCGAAGAACGAGCCATCGGCATATTTCGACTTGTCGAAATCCTTGAAGCTGTGGCCATGCTCCTGCGCCAAGAGGTTCGAGGCCCGGATCGCGTGATAGGCGACGGCGGCGAAATAGACCGAGGTGAACTCGATCCCCTCAGCCGAGCCGTAATGGATCCGCTCGCGCGCAAGAAAGCCGTGCAGGTTCATCTGGCCAAGGCCCACGGCATGGGCCTCGTCATTGCCGCGCCGGATCGAGGGCACCGCCTCGATCGAGGACATCTCGGACACGGCGGTCAGCGCGCGGATCGCCGCCTCGACGGTGGCGCCGAAATCGGGGCCGTCCATGGTCGCCGCGATGTTCAACGAGCCGAGGTTGCAGGAAATATCGGTGCCCAGATGCGAATAGCTCAGGTCCTCGTTGAACTCGCTGGCCTCGTTCACCTGCAGGATTTCGCTGCACAGGTTCGACATGCTGATGCGGCCATGCACGGGGTTGGCACGGTTCACCGTGTCCTCGAACATGATATAGGGATAGCCGCTTTCGAACTGGATTTCCGCCAGCGTCTGGAAGAATTCGCGGGCGTTGATCTTTTTCTTCTTGATGCGCTTGTCGTCGACCATCTCGGCATATTTCTCGGTGACCGAGATTTCCGAGAAGGGGACGCCATAGACCTTTTCCACGTCATGGGGCGAGAACAGGTACATGTCCTCGTTCTTCTTGGCCAGCTCGAAGGTCACGTCGGGAATGACCACGCCCAGGCTCAGCGTCTTGATGCGGATCTTTTCGTCGGCGTTTTCACGCTTGGTGTCCAGAAAGCGCAGGATGTCGGGGTGATGGGCGTTCAGATAGACCGCACCCGCGCCCTGCCGCGCGCCAAGCTGGTTGGCATAGCTGAAGCTGTCCTCCAGCAGTTTCATCACCGGGATGACGCCCGAGGACTGGTTCTCGATCCCCTTGATCGGGGCGCCGGCCTCGCGCAGGTTGGTCAGCATCAAGGCCACGCCGCCGCCGCGCTTGGACAGTTGCAGCGCCGAGTTGATCGAGCGGCCGATGGATTCCATGTTGTCCTCCAGCCGCAGCAAGAAGCAGGAAATCAGTTCGCCCCGCGATTTTTTCCCGGCGTTCAGGAAGGTCGGCGTCGCGGGCTGGAAACGGCCCGACAGGATCTCCTCCATGAAGCGCATGGCCAGCGCCTCGTCGCCGCGCGCCAGCGTCAGCGCGACCATGACCACGCGATCCTCGTAACGCTCAAGGTAGCGCTGGCCGTCGCGGGTCTTCAGCGTGTAGCTGGTGTAATACTTGAAGGCGCCAAGAAAGGTCGGAAAGCGGAACTTGCGGGCATAGGCCGCGTCCCAGATCGCGCGCTGGAAGTTCATCGAATACTGGTCCAGCACCTCGGGCTCGTAATAGCCCTGATCGACCAGATAGCGCAGCTTTTCGTCCAGATTGTGGAAGAAGACGGTATTCTGGTTCACATGCTGCAGGAAATACTGGCGCGCGGCCTTGCGGTCGGCGTCAAAGCGGATGCGCCCCTCGCCATCGTAAAGGTTCAGCATCGCGTTCAGCGCGTGATAGTCCAGCTCGGCCTTTACGCCATCGTCAAGCATTCCGTCCCCCAGAATTGTTCAAGCCCCGCACGCACGCGGGCAACATCAAGATCGGTCCCCGCCAGCTCGAATCGATACAGGACGGGGACGTTGCATTTATCAGAAATCACCTTGCCGGACAGGGCGAAGGTCGCCCCGAAATTCCGGTTGCCGGTGCCGATGACGCCGCGCAGAAGCGCGCGGCGGCCGGGGTCGTTCAGAAAGCGGATCACCTGCTTGGGCACCGCGCCCCGCCCCTCGCCATCGGCGAAGGTCGGGCAGATCAGCACATAGGGCGTCTCGGGCGCCGGCATCGCGTCCGCGGCCGAGATCGGGATACGCGCCGCGGGCAGGCCCAGCCGGGCCATGAACCGCGCGGTGTTCCCCGAAGCCGAGGAGAAATAGACCAGCCCGCCCATGGCCCCATGCCCGCCCGGCAAACTCAGGCGAGGGTGCCGATCATGTCCGGGCGGAAGCCTGCCCAATGCGCATCGCCCGCCACCACGACAGGGGCCTGCCGATAGCCAAGCGAGGTCACCAGTTCCATCGCCGAGTCGTCTTCGGTCAGGTCGATCAGCCGATAGGCCAGCCCGCGGGCCTCAAGCGCGCGGGTGGTGGCGGTGCACTGAACGCAAGCGGGTTTTGAATAGACAGTGATGGTCATGCACCGGGATCCCTAATTCATTCTGCTTTTCTGAAGCCCTGACGAAGCTGCCCGCAGGCGGTCGGGGGCCCGGCCAAGCCGGTAACCTTTCCGCGATGTGTCGGCATCAGGACGCGGCCCAGTTAGCCACGATGACCCCTGCGGGTCAACCATATATAGACGAATATTAACGGGTGCCGTCAAAATATGGTGGGGACAGTCTTGTGGATAAGCTCTGGCCCATTGATTGTGCTGCAAAATCTCGCACAATCACCGGTTGATCTTATCGCGAGATATTAAATTCGGGGTTGCAGCCTGCAAGTCCTGCGTCAGCCCTGCGCGGGAATCAGGACCCGTCGCCGCCGCGCCGGGTCACGAACAGCGCGACGAACAGATAGACCCCCGAGGCGCCGAACAGGATCGCCCAGAAGGTCGCGCCGGTCGAGGCCTCGAACGCCGCCCAAAGCAGCGGCAGCACGACCGACAGCACGCGCACCCAAAGCGGGCGGAAAAAGGGATGGTTCGGATCGACCAGCATGGCGCCAAGGTTAGCCCGGTCGCGCGGCGGGCGCCACCCGTCATGCGTCGCGCAGGCCCTAGGTGTCGCAGACTAGCCACGCATTCCCCGCCACAGCGTCATCGCCGCGTCCGAAAGATCGCCCAGCCGCGCCAGCACATGCTCGCGCGCCAGCGGCGGCCCTGCCTCGGCCCGGTCCAGCCGCGCCAGCAGCCGCATCACCCGCCGCCTGTGGATGCCGGTCCAAAGCTGCAGCGGGTCGGCGACCAGCCCGGCAAATGTCGTCACGACCGAGGCCAGCATCGCCAGCGCCGCCCCGGTCAGCACCAGTTCCGTCGTGCCCAGCTCGGCCGGGAAGGCGCCATACCAGACGCCGCCGATCCAGCTTCCCAGCGCGAAATCCTCGACCGCGCGGGTCTGGGCGCGCAGATGCGCCACCGGCCCCGCCAGCGACATCACCCCCGGCGTGGCGCTGTGAAACAGCGCGAACCCCGCCGCCAGCACGATCAGCGAACAGGTGATCTCGGCCACGGCATTGCGGGTCTCGGCATAGTCGGCGATGGCGCGGGCGGTGATTTCCGGGGGCGCTTTCGGCGCAAGCCCCCTGGCGGCCAGATCGTCGACGAAGGCGGCAAGATCGGCCTCGATCCGCGCGGCGAGGTCGGATTTCAGAAAGATCCGCCGCGCCGCCAGCCAGTCCGCCGCGCGGGTCAGCCCGACCCGGCGCAGCACCGGCGCACCCAGCCGGGCCAGCAGGAACAGGGGCGACAGCGCGACATTGACCGGCGCGCGCAAGAGGTCCAGTCCCAGCGCATGACGGTGCAGCGCCAGCGTGCCGTAAAGGCCGTAGCGGGCGCGGACAAAGCGCGCGACCTCGGTTTCGCGCCGGGTCATGGGGCGGGTGTCGGCGGGTTGCATCGGTCCCTCGTCTGGCGGTCACCGTCACATCTAGGTGCGCGGGGGCGCCTGCTCAATCCGTGAGCGGGCTGTGAGCCGGTTTTCCTTTGACTTTGGGCCGCGGGCAGGATAGGCGACCGCCTTTGGCTCCGAACCGTCGGGGCGGCGGGCATCTGGGGCCCGGCCGCAAAGGGGGATGGGCGCCGTTCACCCGGATGCGCCCCCGCATCCCCTTTCTGGCGAAGAAAATGAACGAATACGATATTGCCGCGCCTTTGGCCGCGGCGCTGGCGGCCAAGGGCTATGCCAGCCTGACCTCTGTGCAACAGGCCGTGCTGGCCCCCGAGGCGCGGGGCCGCGACCTGCTGGTGTCGGCGCAGACCGGCTCGGGCAAGACGGTGGCCTTTGGCATCGCCATGGCCGAAAACCTGCTGGACGACGGCACGCTGCTGCCGCAATCGGGCCTGCCGCTGGCGCTGGCCATCGCGCCGACGCGCGAACTGGCCTTGCAGGTCGCGCGCGAACTGGGCTGGCTTTACGCCGAGACCGGCGCGCAGATCGCCACCTGCGTCGGCGGTATGGATTACCGGACCGAACGCCGCGCGCTGGAACGCGGCGCCCAGATCGTCGTCGGCACCCCGGGCCGCCTGCGCGACCATATCGAGCGCGGCTCGCTTGACCTTTCCGCCCTGCGCGCCTGCGTGCTGGACGAGGCCGACGAGATGCTGGACCTTGGCTTCCGCGAGGATCTGGAGTTCATCCTTGGCGCCGCGCCCGCGGATCGCCGCACGCTGATGTTCTCGGCCACCGTGCCCCCGGCGATCGAGGCGCTGGCCAAGGACTTTCAGCGCGACGCCCTGCGCATCAGCGCCCTGGGCGAGGCCCGCCAGCATGGCGACATCGAATACCGCGCCATGTCGGTGACGACGCGCGACCGCGAGAACGCCATCTTCAACACCCTGCGTTACTATGAGGCGAGCCGCGCCATCATCTTTTGCAAGACCCGCGCCAATGTGAACCACCTGCTGTCGCGGATGGGCAATCGCGGCTTCAAGGTCGTGGCGCTGTCGGGCGAACTCAGCCAGCAGGAACGCAGCCACGCGCTGCAAGCCCTGCGCGATGGCCGCGCCCGCGTCTGCATCGCCACCGACGTGGCCGCACGCGGCATCGACCTGCCGGGACTGGAGTTGGTGATCCATGCCGATTTGCCGACGAACCCGGAAACGCTGCTGCACCGCTCGGGGCGGACGGGGCGGGCGGGGTCCAAGGGCACCTCGGTGCTGATCGTGACCTCGGCCGATTACAAGAAGGCGCAGCGGCTGTTGCAGCGCGCGAAACTGGTCGCGGACTGGGGCAAGGCGCCCTCGGCCGACGATGTGCAGGCGCGCGACGACCAGCGGATGCTGGACACGCCCGCCCTGCACGAGGCGCCGGGCGACGAGGCCGCGCAGGCCGCCGCGCTGCTTGAACGGTTCGGCCCCGAGCGGGTCGCCTCGGCCTTCATCCGGCTGTGGCGCGAAGGCCGCCCCGCGCCCGAGGAACTGGCCGAAGGCATGGCGCCCGTCGCCCCCGCCGCCCCGCGCGAGCGTGGCGAATTTGGGCCTTCGGTCTGGTTCCTGCTGTCGGTCGGCCATTCCGGCCGCGCCGAGGCGCGCTGGCTGTTGCCCAAGATCTGCGAGGCCGGAAACATCACCCGCGACGCCATCGGCGCGATCCGCGTCAAGACCGACCAGACTTTCGTGCAGATTGCCGCCAATGTCGCGGCGAATTTCGGCGAGGGGCTGGAACTTGAGCCCGGCCTGACCATGCGCAAGCTGGACAGCGAGCCGGTCTTTGACGCCCCCGGCACGCGCGGTCCCCGCCCCGAACGCGCCGAGCGTCCCGAACGCAAGCCGCATCGCGGTCAGGACCGCGAGCGCCCGGTCCGCGCCCCGCGCGAGGAGTTCGGCGAAAGGCCGCCGCGTCCCGAACCGCTGGCCGACCGGCCCCGCCCGGCGAAACCGGTGCGCCGCCCGGCGCTGCTGGAACTGGACGCGCCCGCGCCCCAGGCCGAATCCGCCCCCGAGGACGCGGCTGAGGGCGCACGCAAGCCCAAGGCCCGCTGGAGCACCGAGAAGAAGCAGGCCCAAAAGGCGGGCAAGGACAAGCCCGCCAAGGACTGGGACGGTTTTGCCGCCGGCAAGCCGGCCGCGAAGGCTGGCCCGCGCTCGGCTGGCTTCCGCTCGCATGGCGGTTCGGCCAAGGGCGACGGCGAGGGGCGTCCGGCCCGCGCCGCCGGCTTCAAGTCGCACAAGGCCGAAGGCCGGGGCGAAGGCTGGGCTGCGGGCAAGGCCGCTGGCAAACCTGCCGCAAAATCCGCGGGCAAGCCGGCGGGCAAGTCGCCGTGGCAGGCCCGCTCGGGCGATGACAAGCCGTTCCGGGCGACCGGCCCCAAGGGTGGCGCAAAGGGCGGAGCCAAGCGCGGCCCGGCGCCCAAGCGCTAAGCCCCCGGCGCTAAGTCATCCTCGCCGGGTTAACGGGCGGCGGCCAGCGCCAGCCCGTCCACCACAGCCGTAAATGCCTCGCTGCGCAAAAGCTGCGCGGCGGGGCAAAGCCGCAGCGCCTCCTCGGCGACAAGACCCATCAGGCTTGAGCCGCCGACAAGGATCACGCTGCCGACCTGACCGGGCGCGACGCCGGCCATCGCCAGCGTCTGTGCGGCGGCCTGATAAAGCTCGGCCCGGCAATCCTCCAGCGCCGCGTCCAGTGCCTGCCGGTCCAGGGGCTGCGCCAGCCCCGGCTGGATGAAGCCCATGGCGATGCGGCCGTCGCCGCCGTCATTGGCGGCGATCTTGCCGCGCTCGACGGCGAAGGCCAGTTCGTGGCCCAGTTCCTCATCCAGCACGGTCACCAGCCGGTCCATGGCCGCGCGGTCCTCGGCCATGCGCGCCATGTCGGCGGCCATGCGCCGGGTTTCCGGCGTATAAAGAAAGGGAATCTTCGCCCAGGTCGCCAGATCGACATAGATGGCGTTCGGCACCGGCAGCAGGCCCGGCCCCATCTCGCGCCGCAGGCGTCCGCCGTGACCCAGCGCCGGCATGGCGCGGGACAGGGACACCAGCCGGTCGAAGTCGGTGCCGCCCAGCCGGATGCCGTGGCTGGCAAGGATATCGACCGCCGTCCCCGTGCTGCGAAAGACCGAGAAATCCGAGGTGCCGCCACCGATATCGACGATCAGCCCGATCTCGCCCGGGCGGCCCATTCCGTGGCTGGCCAGCGCCGCCGCCTCGGGTTCGGGCAGAAAGGCGACCTCGGCGAAGCCTGCCGCCAGATAGCAGCCGCGCAGATCCGCCTCGGCCTGCGCATCGCGTTCGGGGTCGTTGCTGTGGAAATGCACCGGGCGCCCCGACAGCGCGCGGCGGAAGGTCAGGCCCGAGGCGGCCTCGGCCCGCTTGCGCAATTCGGCAAGGAACGCGGCGACGATTTCGGCCAGCGTCCGCCGCCGGCCGGCGATCAGCCGCGATTCATGGAAAAGTCCGGTCCCCAGCACGCTTTTCAGCGCCCGCATATAGCGGCCCTCGGCGCCATCGATCAGCGCGTCGGATGCGGCCTGACCGATGCGCATGGCACCGCCGCGGGCCGGGAAAAAGACGGCGGTCGGCAGCGTCTCGGCGCCCGGCTCGATGGCAAGGCGGCGGATGCGGCCGTCCTGCACGATGGCGGCGGCAGAGTTCGACGTTCCAAAATCGATGGCAAGCGTGTGGTCGCGCATCCGAGGCCCCGGCAAAAGTGGCGCAGCTAACGGGTTTCCGGCCCCGCCGCAAGCGCCCGCGCCGCACGCGGCCCACCGCGCATCCCCGAAAGCGCCACCAGCCTGTCGCGCAGCCGCATCGCCAATGGCGACAGCGCCCGCCGTTTCAGGTCCAGAAGGTAATAGGGCGAGACGCGGATATCCGTCGCCACCGGCAGGATCACGAAGCCGGCGCAAACCGGCGGCCGCACCAGCAGCCCGGCCATCTCTTCGGACACGGCGGTGACGGCATCGCTTTGCGCCAGATAGGCGATGGTCAGCAGCAGCGACGGGCTGGAGACGACATTGCCCGGCTCGGCCAGCCCGGCATCGGCAAAGGCGGTCAGCACCGCCTCGCGGATGGGGGCGCCACGCTGCTGCAATATCCATTCATGCGCGGCAAGATCGGCGATCGTGACCTGCGCGGCGGTGCTTAACGGGTGACCCGCGCGCACCAGAAAGCAGACCTTTTCATCGCGCATCGGCAGGATGTTGAAGTCGCGGCTGTCGAATTCCGGCAGGATGCGGGCCAGCACGAAATCCGTCTCGCCGGCGGCAAGGCAGGTCAGCAGCTCGCGCGAGGGCATGACGTCCACGGTGATGTCGGCCTCGGGCGCGGCCTGCTTGACCTCGCGGATGGCGCCGACAAGGTAGCTGATGGCGGGGCCGGTGACGGCGCCGACGCGCACGGCGCCGCCCGCACCGCTGCGCAGCGCGCTGATATCCGCGCTCATGCTGAACATCTCGCGCAGGATGGTGTTGGCGCGGCGCAGCACGGCGCGGCCGATCTCGGTCGGCTCCATCCCCTTGGGCAGGCGCAGGAACAGGGACGCGCCGACCTGCGCCTCGGCCTCGGCCAGCATGCGCGAGGCGGCGGGCTGGGTCATGCCGACCGTCTCGGCCGCAAGCTGCAACTGGCCGTGTTCGGCGATCTGCTGGATCAGCCGCAATTGCGCGGGCTTCAGCATCAGGCGGGGTGGCGACTTGGACATATCGCTTTCGTTATGCAGGGGACGCAAGATAGCATTTTACCAGCATGTCGCGCTGTGGCTAGATCGAAACCATGCTGCCGGCGGCTGCCGGCAGGCCCAACCGCCAACCGCCCGAAGGTCCCGCCATGAGCAAAAGCTTCACCCCCGCACCCTGGCCGCGCAAGCTGCGGTCCCAGCACTGGTATGGCGGCAATTCCCGCGACACCATCTATCATCGCGGCTGGCTGAAGAATCAGGGCTATCCGCATGACCTGTTCGATGGCCGCCCGGTCATCGGCATCATGAACACCTGGGCGGACCTGACGCCCTGCAACGGCCACCTGCGCGAGCTGGCCGAAAAGGTGAAGGCCGGCGTGTGGGAGGCGGGCGGCTTTCCGGTCGAGGTGCCGGTGTTTTCCGCCAGCGAAAACACCTTTCGCCCGACCGCGATGATGTATCGCAACCTTGCCGCCATGGCGGTCGAGGAAGCCATGCGCGGCCAGCCCATCGACGGCGCCGTGCTGATGGTGGGCTGCGACAAGACGACGCCCAGCCTGCTGATGGGCGCGGCCTCGACCGATATCCCCTCTATCGTGGTGACCGGCGGCCCGATGCTGAACGGCTGGTTCAGGGGTGAGCGCATCGGCTCGGGCACGCATCTGTGGAAGTTTTCCGAGGCCGTGAAGGCCGGCGAGATGACGCAGGACGAATTCCTTGAGGCCGAGCAGTCGATGAGCCGCTCGTCCGGGACCTGCAACACCATGGGCACGGCCTCGACCATGGCCAGCATGGCCGAGGCGCTGGGGATGGCGCTGTCGGGCAATGCCGCGATTCCGGCGGTGGACAGTCGCCGCCGCGTCATGGCGCAGATGACCGGGCGGCGCATCGTGCAGATGGTCAAGGACGACCTGAAGCCCAGCGACGTGATGACCCGCGCGGCGTTCGAGAACGCCATCCGCACCAATGGCGCCATCGGCGGCTCGACCAACGCCGTCATCCACCTGCTGGCGATCGCGGGCCGCGTCGGCATCGACCTGACGCTGGACGACTGGGACCGGCTGGGGCGCGATGTTTCGACCATCGTGAACCTGATGCCCTCGGGCAAATACCTGATGGAGGAATTCTTCTATGCCGGCGGGTTGCCGGTCGTCCTGAAGCGGCTGGGCGAGGCGGGGCTGCTGAACAGGGACGCGCTGACCGTATCCGGCAAGACCATGTGGGACGAGGTGAAGGACGCGCGGAACTGGAACGAGGACGTGATCCTGCCCGCCGACAAGCCGCTGACCGAGCATGGCGGCATCGCGGTCCTGCGCGGCAACCTTGCGCCGGACGGGGCGGTGCTGAAGCCCTCCGCCGCCAGCCCGCATCTGATGACGCATCGCGGCCCGGCAGTCGTGTTCGAGGATATCGACGACTACAAGGCCCGCATCGAGGACGAGGCGCTGGAGATCGACGAAAACAGCGTCATGGTGCTGAAGATGTGCGGCCCCCGCGGCTATCCGGGCATGGCCGAGGTCGGCAATATGGGCCTGCCGCCCAAGGTGCTGCGCAAGGGCATCACCGACATGGTGCGGATTTCGGATGCGCGCATGTCGGGGACGGCTTACGGCACCGTGGTCCTGCATACCTCGCCCGAGGCGGCGCGGGGCGGCCCCCTGGCCATCGTGCGGACCGGCGACATGATCGAGCTGGACGTGCCGAACCGCCGCCTGCATCTGGATGTCCCGGACGCGGAAATCGCCCGCCGTCTGGCCGAATGGCAGAACCCGGCGCCGAAACCCGATGGCGGCTATGCGCAGCTTTTCCATGAACATGTCGAGGGCGCCGATACCGGGGCGGATTTCGATTTCCTGAAAGGCTGCCGGGGCCGCGAGGTCGGAAAGGACAGCCACTGATGAAAGTCGCGCTTGTCGGTATCGGAAAGATCGCGCTGGATCAGCATGTGCCGGCCCTTGCCGCCAGCCCCGACTGGGAACTGGCGGCGGCCGTCTCGCGCCATGGCACGGTGGCGGGGGTCGAGGCATTCACCGGCATCGGGGACATGCTGGCCGCGCGGCCCGATATCCCGGTCGTCTCGCTTTGCCTGCCGCCCGTGCCGCGGTTCGAGGCAGCGGCGGCGGCCCTGCGGGCGGGACGGCATGTCATGCTGGAAAAGCCGCCGGGGGCCTCGCTCTCCGAGGTGCATGAATTGCAGGCCATCGCCCGCGACCGGGGGGTGACGCTTTTCGCCACCTGGCACTCGCGCGAGGCACATGCCGTCGCCGCCGCCCGGCGCTGGCTGGCGGGGCGGCGCATCGATCAGGGCCACATCACCTGGCGCGAGGACGTGCGCAAATGGCATCCCGGGCAGGACTGGATCTTTCAGGCGGGCGGCATGGGCGTCTTTGATCCCGGCATCAATGCGCTGTCGATCCTGACCCATATCCTGCCGCGCCCGGTGCATCTGACGGCGGCCGAGCTTGATTTCCCCGCCAACCGTGACGCACCCATCGCCGCGCGGCTGTCGATGACGCAAGGGATCAGCGCCGATTTCGACTTTCGCCAGACCGGCCCGCAGACATGGGACATGGAGTTTCTGACCGATGCCGGCCATCTGGCCCTGCGCATGGGCGGCAACCTGTTGGAGATCGACGGCCAGCCCGCCGGCGGTGCGGACACGATCATGGGCGAATACCCCGCGCTTTACGCCCGCATGGCCGAATTGCTGCGCGATGGCGCCTCGGACGTGGACCTGTCGCCGATGGTGCTGGTCGCGGACGCATTCACGCTGGGGCGCCGCCTGACGGTCGAACCCTTCGCGTTCTGAGACCGCCTTGGCCGGCGGCGCCTCGGGTTCAGGTCGTGGCGGCGTCGCCGAAGGCTGCCGCCATCGCGGCCCCGGTGCAGCCATTGGCCAGCAGCGCAGCCAACAGGATGCGCGCCTGTCCGGGGCGCAGCAGCCGCGAATGGATGGCGCCGGCGCGGCGCAGGTCGTGGCCGCCACCGCCGCCGCCATAGGTCGGGGCCAGCGCCCCTTCCGGCACGCGGCTGCTGATGACGACCGGCACCCCGGCGGCGCGGGCGCGCGCGACCCCGGCGACCAGCTCGGGCGTGCCGTTCCCCGACCCCAGCGCCGCGATCACGATGCCCCGCGCCCCGGCGGCGATGCTGGCGTCCAGATGCAGCGCGTCGCCCCCCGGATGGACGGCGACGATATCGACCCGCAGCCCCGCGACCGGGGCGGGCAGGGGGGCCAGCACCGCCTGCGGGCCGCCCGCAAGCCGGAACGCATCGACTGAATCCGAGGCGAATTTGTAAAGCCCCCATGCCGGCAGGCTCCGCCCGCCAAAGACCAGCGCCACGCCCGGTACGCCGGTCAGCGCATGACGCACGGCATCGGCCAGATTGCCCGGCCCGTCCGAAAGCGCATGATCGGATGCGAACTGCGCCCCGGTGAACACCACCGGCTTGCCGGGCCGGTGCTGCAATTCGACCAGCAGCGCGGTTTCCTCCATCGCGTCGGTGCCGTGCAGGACGACGACGCCGGCAAGGCCCGGATCGGCCAGCGCCTGCCCCACGGCGTCGCTGACCATCTGCATGTCGGCAAGCGTCAGGCACGACGAATCCCTGGCCAGCAATTCGCGGGGCGCAAGTTCGACCGCCATCGGCGGCAGCACGGCCAGCAGGTCCTGCCCGGTCAGGGCGGGGCTGGCGGCGCCGTCGGCGCCCTTCTTGCTGGCGATGGTGCCGCCGGTGGCCAGCACGGCCAGCCGCGGGGTCTTGTCGGTTGCGGTCATGTCGCGGCCTGCTTTCGTGGTTTCCTGCCCCGGCCTTTTACCACCGGCGCGGGCAGGGGCGCCAGCGGGGCGTCATTTCTCGGCCATCAGCGGCGCGGGGACGGTCTCGGGCGCGGGCGGCGCCGATGGCGCGATCCGCATCTGCGGCGAGCGGCGCCAGCCGCCTTGCAGATATAGCGCGCTGGCCATGAGGACCGTGGTCAGCATCGCCACCGGAAAGCTGATCCACAGCGCATCCGGACCAAGCCAGCCGCGCAGCCCCACTGCCACCCCCAGCCGCACCGGGTAAAGCGAGATGAACAGGATGATCAGCGGCCAGATCACCTGACCGTTCGCGCGCACCGCGCCGAACAGCACCATGGTGATGCCGAACAGGATGAAGCCCCAGGTCGCGATCCGCCCGATATGGACGCCGATCTGCAAGGCCGGGCTGTCGGTGCCAAGAAACAGGCCAAGCGCCTGCCGCTCGACCAGCGTCAGGATCAGCACCAGCCCTCCGGTCATCATGAGGTTGAACAGGATGCCCGTGCGGGTGATGCGGCTGACGCGGTCCCAGCGCCCGGCCCCGATATTCTGCGCCACCATGGCACTGACCGCCGCGCCAAGCGCCATCGCCGGCATCTGTACATAGGTCCATAGCTGCTGGGTGGCGCCAAAGGCGGCGGTGGTGGCCACGCCCTCGGCATTGACCAGCGTCATCATCGCCAGCATCGAGCTGGAGACGACCACCATCTGGATGCCGATGGGCAGGCCCTTGCGCAGCATCAAGCCCAGCACCTGCCGCGCCGGGACCAGCAGGCGCAGTTCGGCCCCCCGCAGCGCCAGCGGATGGTGGCGCCGGTAAAGATAGACCAGCATCGCCGCAAGGCTGGTATAGTTCGCCAGCGCCATCGCAAAGGCCGAACCCGCGATCCCCATCTCTGGCGCCGGGCCAAGGCCAAGGATGAAGACCGGGTTCAGCAGCACATCCAGCACCGCCGCCAGCGCCATGAAGATCAGCGGCGTGACGGAATCGCCCGCCCCGCGCAGCGCCATCATCAGCATGGTCTGCATCAGGATGCCCGGCATGGCAAAGAAGGTCACGCGCAGAAAATCCTGCGCCAGCATGGTGATTTCCTGCGGCGTGCCCAGAAGCGCCAGCAGCTGCGGCGCCAGAAACCATCCTCCGGCGGCGATCAGCAGGGCCAGCGGCACGAATGAGCCGATGGCGGTGCCCACGACCTCTTTCGCGCCGGCAAGGTCGCTGCGCCCGATGGACTGCCCGATCAGGATGGTCGAGGCCATGCCGAAGCCAAAGACAAAGGCCGTCAGCAGGAACATGATCAGGTTGCCGTTGGTGGTGGCGGCCAGCGCGTTCTCACCCAGAAGCCGCCCGACCCAGACCGCGTCGATCGAGCCGTTCGCCGATTGCAGCACCGACGAGCCCAGCGTCGGCAGCGCGAACATCAGCAGCGCCGGGGCGATGGGTGCGGTAACGAGGTCGCGGCCTTGCTTCATGGATCATGTCCCGCCGGGTCCGGGGCCTGCCGGCATTTCCGGCGGAATGCGGGCAGGCGGCACGGCGCAGACCGCCGCGATAGCCGAGTTAATGACTGTCGCCCACCGGCGGCAAGCCCCATTCACGCAGCGGCCGCACCATGCCTGACGCCACGTCATCGTCACGCGCGGTGCCGCGGGTTTCGTCCTCGACAGTCGGCCCTTGCCGTCATGCGGACACCTCGAAACCGGTTCATGTCTTGCCACTGTCGCCTTGGTGTCACTGGATTTTCACGATCCATCGCCAAACCGTTCACGGCGACGCGGGCACGGATGGGGAAACATCGGCCCGCAGCGCCATCGCCTAAACGAATTGACACATTGGTAACGAACAGGTGAGAAATTCACAGGGGATGAGGCGGACAGTGCACGACCGGGGGCGAAAGCCGCGGCGGCGGGGTCCGGTAACGATGACGCCGCAAGGCACGAGCTGGAGGAAGACCATGCAAAAGACGCTGTTCCTGATCGCGGGGCTGACGGCCCTGCCGTTCGCCGCCGAGGCCAAGACCGAAATTTCATGGTGGCACGCCATGACCGGCGCCAATGGCGAGGTGGTGACCAAGATCGCCAGCGACTTCAACGCCAGCCAGTCCGATTATGAACTGAAGCCCGTCTTCAAGGGCACCTATCCCGAAACGCTGAACGCCGGCATCGCCGCCTTTCGCGCCGGGCAGGCCCCCGACATCATTCAGGTCTTTGACGTCGGCACCGGCGTGATGATGGGCGCGCAGGGCGCGATCAAGCCGGTGGCCGAGGTTCTGAAGGAAGGCGGCTATACCTTTGACAAGGCGCAATATCTGCCGGGTATCGTCGGCTATTACTCGACACCCGCAGGGGATATGCTGTCGTTCCCCTATAACTCGTCCTCGCCCGTGCTTTACTACAACAAGGACATTTTCCAGAAGGCCGGGCTGGACGTGAACGCACCGCCCAAGACCTGGGCCGAGGTCTGGATTGCGGCGCGCAAGATCAAGGAATCGGGGGCGGCAAGCTGCGGCTATACCTCGACCTGGCTGACCTGGATCCATACCGAGAACTTCGCCGCCTGGAACGACACGCCATGGGGCACCAATGAAAACGGCCTTGCCGGCACGCCCGAACTGGAAATCGCAAGCCCGCTTTACGTCAAGCATTTCCAGGAACTGGCTGATCTGGCGAAGGAAGGCGTCTTCGTCTATGGCGGCCGCACCAGCGAGGCCAAGCAGAACTTCCTGTCCGGCGAATGCGGCATCCTGACCGAAAGCTCGGGCGGCCTGGGCGATATCGTGAAGTCGGGGATGAACTATGGCATCGGCCAGCTTCCCTATGACGACACCGCGCCGGGCGCACCGCAGAACACCATTCCGGGCGGTGCCTCGCTTTGGGTGATGGCCGGCAAGTCGGACGAGACCTACAAGGGCGTCGCCGCCTTCTTCAACTATCTGTCGCAGACCGATGTGCAGCAGTTCCTGCACGAACAGTCGGGCTATCTGCCGGTGACGATGGCCGCCTATGAGGCGACCAAGGCCTCGGGCTTTTACGAAAAGAACCCGGCGCGCGAAACGCCGATCCTGCAAATGATGGGCAAGGCGCCCACCGCCAACTCCAAGGGCGTGCGCGCGCCGAACCTGCCGCAACTGCGCGACATCCAGAACGAGGAATATGAAAAGATGCTGGCCGGCCAGCAGACCGCCGAAGAGGCGCTGAAGGCCGCCGTCGAACGCGGCAATGCCGCGATCAAGGAAGCCACCGGCGGCTGAGGCCGTGTTCAGGCGGGCGCGCACCTTGCGCCCGCCGTTTGACGAGGGACGGGATGCGACGCACGGTCTTTCCGCACAAGCTGCTGCCATGGCTTCTGGTCGCGCCGCAGCTTGCCATCACGCTGATCTTTTTCTACTGGCCGGCCGGGCAGGCCTTTCGGCAATCCATGCTGAAGGAAGACCCCTTCGGCCTGACCTCGACCTTTGTCGGGTTGGCGAATTTCAGGAAGGTGCTCAGCGATCCGAACTATCTGAACTCGTTGCGGGTGACGGTGGTGTTTTCGGCGCTGGTGGCGTTTCTGGCCATGGCGATCGCGCTGTTTCTGGCGGTGCAGGCCGAAAAGATCGTGCGCGGCAAAGGCATTTACCGGACAATGATGATCTGGCCCTATGCGGTGGCGCCGGCCATCGCGGGGATGCTGTGGCTGTTCATGTTCAACCCCAGCTTCGGCACGCTGGCGCGGCCCCTGCGCGCCATGGGGATCAACTGGAACCCGCTGCTGAACGCCGATCACGCGATGACGCTGATCGTCGCCGCCGCGACGTGGAAACAGATCAGCTATAATTTCCTGTTCTTCGTCGCGGGCTTGCAGGCCATTCCCAGATCCCTGCTTGAGGCCGCGGCCATCGACGGCGCCACGCGGCGGCGCAGTTTCTGGACCATCACCTTCCCGCTTCTGGCGCCGACGACCTTTTTCCTGCTGGTGGTGAACACCGTCTACGCGCTGTTCGACACCTTCGGCATCATCCACGCGGTGACCGGGGGCGGCCCGGGCAAGGCCACGGAAACGCTGGTCTACAAGGTCTATAACGACGGGTTCGTGAACCTGATCATGGGCGACAGCGCCGCGCAATCGGTGATCCTGATGCTGATCGTGATCGGGCTGACCGCCTTCCAGTTCCGCTTCATCGAACGCAGGGTGCATTATGGCTGAGACCCCGGACAGCCCGCTGAATGCGCCGCCCGCGGCAAGGGTGCTGGCGCATTTCTGGATGATCCTTGGCGTGATCGTGGTCGCCTTTCCCATCTATTACGTCTTCATCGCCTCGACCCATGCGACGCAGACGATCCTGCGCCCGCCCCTGCCGCTGACCCCCGGACCCGAGGCGGGGGCGAATTACCGCGAGGCGTTTTCCGGCGGGGTCAGCCGCATCGGCGGCGTCGGCCTGTGGCGATTGCTGGCCAACACCACCATCGTCGCGCTGGGGATCGCGCTCGGAAAGATCGCGATCTCGATGGCCTCGGCCTATGCGATCGTGTTCTTTCGCTTTCCGTTGCGCATGGCCTGCTTCTGGCTGATCTTCATCACCCTGATGCTGCCGGTCGAGGTGCGCATCCAGCCCACCTACAAGGTCATGGTCGATCTGGGGCTGATCGACACCTATCCGGGGCTGATCCTGCCGCTGATCGCCTCGGCCACGGCGACGCTTTTGTTCCGGCAGTTCTTCCTGACCATCCCTGACGAGCTGCTTGAGGCCGCGCGCGTCGATGGCGCCGGGCCGTGGCGGTTCTTCAGGGACATCCTGTGGCCCTTGTCCCTGACCAATGTGGCGGCGATCTTCGTCATCCAGTTCATCTATGGCTGGACGCAATACCTGTGGCCGCTTCTGGTCACCAATTCCAACGAAATGAACACCATCGTCATCGCGCTGAAAAAGATGATCTCTTTCGCCGATGCCGATACGCCCTGGGCCCTCGTGATGGTCACGTCGGTGTTGGCCATCCTGCCACCGATCCTTGTGGTCGTGCTGATGCAGCGCTGGTTCGTCAGGGGTCTGGTCGAGACGGAGAAATAAATGGCCCGCATCCTTCTGAACGACGTCCGCAAAAGCTATTCGGGCAATCAGGTCATCCACGGCATCACCATGGACATTCCCGATGGCGAATTCGTGGTGATCGTGGGGCCGTCCGGCTGCGGCAAGTCCACGCTTCTGCGCATGGTCGCCGGCCTTGAGGCGATCACCGCCGGCACCATCGAGATCGGCGGCAAGGTCGTGAACCGGCTTGAGCCGCGCGACCGCGACATTGCCATGGTATTCCAGAACTACGCGCTTTACCCGCATATGTCGGTGCGCGAGAACATGGCTTACGGCCTGAAGATCGCCGGCATGGCCCGCCCCGAGATCGAGGAACGCGTCCAGCGCGCCGCGAAGATGCTGGAGCTGGAGCCCTATCTGGACCGCAAGCCCCGCGCGCTGTCGGGTGGCCAGCGTCAGCGTGTCGCCATGGGCCGCGCGCTGGTGCGCGAACCCGCCGCCTTCCTGCTGGACGAGCCGCTGTCGAACCTTGATGCGAAGCTGCGCGTGCAGATGCGCCTGCAAATCAAGGACATGCATCTGGATACCGGCCAGACCACGCTTTACGTCACCCATGACCAGGTCGAGGCGATGACGCTGGCCGACCGGCTGATCGTGATGAACAAGGGCGTAGCCGAACAGATCGCCACACCCCTTGAGGTCTATCAGACCCCCGCGACCGAATTCGTGGCGGGGTTCATCGGTTCGCCCGCCATGAACATCTTCAGCATTGAATCGCGCGGCTATGCGGCGATCCTGCCGGGCGGCCATCTGCTGCCCTTGCCCGGCATCCCGCGCGAAGGCACGCTGCGCCTTGGCCTGCGCCCCGAACATCTTGGCCCCGCCACCCCCGGCGAGAACGCGATCCCGGTCGAGCTGCGCTCGGTCGAGCGGCTGGGGGCGGATGCCTTTGGCTATGGCGTCATCCGCGGCTCGGACACGGCGATGACGCTGCGGCTGCCGGGCACCTCGCAGGCGCGGCGCGGCGACGTGATCGAGGTCGCACCCGACCCCGCGCATCTGCATTTCTTCGACGCGGAAACCGGCAGGCGCATCGCCCGGGGCTAGCCGTAGATTTCCAGTTCCTCATTGATGTCGTCGATGAAACTGGCGCGCTGAATGGCGGTTTCCCCGGCCAGCCCGACATAGGAAATCGCCAGCAGACGCAGCAGGCTGACCACGGTGCTATGCGTCGGGATCAGCCCGTAACTGGCGATATGGCAGCGCAGCACCTGATCGGAGAACCGCCGCGCCTGCGCCAGATTGTGGTGATCGGTCAGGGCCAGCACGCTGACGCGGGTGGTGCGCACAAAGGACAGGATCGCCTTCATCTCTTTCGGCTGCGGCCCCAGCATCATCACCACCAGCGCATCGCGCGGCCCCATCATCGCCAGATCCTCGGCCAGCGCGCCACCGCCCGGCCCGATGGCCTGCACATTGTGGCGCAGCCGCGAAAACATCACCCGGCCATAGCGCGCGAACCACGCATCCGGGCCAAGGCCCAGAAACCACAGCCGCGGCGCCTGCACGATCAGCGCCGCCGCCTGCCGCAGCGCATCGGGGGCCATCTCCTCGAAGGTGCGGGTCAGGTTGGCCTGCTCAAGCTCAAGATGCTCGGCGATGCTGCGCCCCAGCGCCATGCCTCCGGCGGGCGAGGGCGAATAGCTATAGGGCTGGGTGCGGTTGCGTTCCTCGCGCGCTTGCAGCTTGACCTCGTCGAAATCGGCATAGCCGAGCGCGCGAAAGAACCGCGCCGCCGTGGCCTTGGACACATCTGCGATGGCCGCCAGCTCGGTCGCGGTATGTGTTTCAATCAGCGTGGGCGATTCAAGGATCACCTGCGCCAGCTTCTGCTCGCTCTTGGTCAGGCGGCTGATTCGTTCCTGGATCCTCAGCGACAGTCGTGTTGACATTTATGATGCCTTATCAATGGGCTGACTTTTTCCTTGACGGAATGAAACATCGGTTTCAGATTAGTGAAACATCGGAACACTTCCTGAAATCGTGAAACACTTCTCCGAAACAGTAGGGGCGCAGCGTGTCAAAATCAAATATCATCCGTCAACAGATCTGGGCCCGGCTCAAGGATGTCGCCAAGCCCGACACAAGGTTCGACAAGAACTTCGCCGAGGTGATCCCCGATTTTGAAGGATCCGAGATCGCCACCGATCGCATCGTCGCGATGCCGGCCTTCAACGATGCCGAGTTCCTGTTCATCACCCCCGACAACTGCCTTGTCGACCTGCGCCGCCGCCTGATCGAGATGGGCAAGCCCTTCTTCATGTCCACCTATGGCATCTATCGCGGTTTCCTGCTGATCGAGCCGGGCATGGTCCCCAAAGGGGCCGAGCTTTACGCCGCATGGCTGGACGGGATGGAGCATTTCGGCCGCCCCATCTCGCTTGAGGAAGTGGCGCGGCGCGGGCGCATCGATTTTCTGGTGACGGGCGCCTCGGCCGTGTCGGTCGACGGCGTGCGCTTCGGCAAGGGGCACGGATTCTTCGACCTCGAATGGGGCATGTTCACCGATCTGGGGCTGGTCGATGAAAAGACGCCGGTGGTGGCGGTCGTCCACGATTATCAGGTCGTGCAGGAAAAGCTGCATCCCAGCCCGACCGACATCCTTGTCGATTACATCGCCACGCCCGGCATGCTGCACAAGGTCGAGCGGCGCGCGACGCGGCCGCGCGGCGTGATCTGGGACCTGCTCGATCCCAGGCAGATCGAACAGACCCCGCCCTTGCAGGAATTGCGCGCAATTCAGGGCCTTGCGCCCGCAACCTGAGACGCGCGGCCCGACAACGCATGAACAAACAATCGTGCACGCCACGAACAGGAGAGGAAAATGGGACTTGCACTGACTCGTCGGACCTTCTTGCAGGGCGCCGCCGTCGCCGGCCTTTCGACCGCGATGCCGGGCATCGGCCGGGCGGCGACCGCGCCCCTGACCATGCAGGCGGCATGGATCAACGATGCCGAGTTTTCGGGCTATTTCCTTGCCATGGACAAGGGGTTTTACACCGAACAGGGGCTGGACCTGACCTATCTGTCGGGCGGCCCCGACGTCATTCCCGAAAGTTCGATCATCGCGGCACGGGCGGATCTGGCGCTGACCACCCCCGACACCACCATCCGCGCCATCGTCGAGCAGGGCGCGAAGTTCAAGATCATCGGCGCCCAGTATCAGAAAAGCCCGCATGGCATCATCTCGCTGGCGAAGACCCCGATCAACTCGCCCGCCGACCTTGTGGGCAAGACCGTCGCCGTGCCCCCGGTCAACGTCGCCACGATGGAGGCGCTGCTGAAGATCAACAATGTCGACCGCAACGCCGTCAACATCGTGCCCTATGCCTATGACCCGACGCCGCTGGTCAAGGGCGAGATCGACGCCTCGCTGGATTTCGTCACCAACGTGCCCTATTCGATCCAGCAGATGGGCGAGGAACCGCACAGCTTCCTGCTTTACGATTACGGCGTCACCATCTTCAACGATACCGTCGTCGTGACCGAGGAAACGCTGGCCGCCAAGCGCGCCGAACTGGTCGCCTGGCTGCGCGCCAGCCGCAAGGGCTGGGACGAAAACCTGGTCGATCCGGCGAAATACCCGCCGCAATGGGAACAAAGCTGGTTCAAGGGCACCGGCCGTACCATCGCGAACGAGGTCTATTTCAACACCGCGCAAAAGGACCTGATCCTGTCGCCGGCAGGCGCCTTTTCGATGACCGAGGACGCCATCCAGAAATGCCTGACCGCGCTTTCGGCCGTCGGCATCACCGGCACGCGCGACATGTTCGACACGACCCTGCTTGAGGAACTCTGATGGCGCCGGCACCGGGCATCTCGCTGCGCTCGGTCTGCAAGGTCTATCGCGGGCGGGGGGCAGAGGTCGAGGCACTCAGGGACATGACGCTCGACTGTCCGCCGGGCTCGTTCACCGCGCTGATCGGGCCGTCGGGCTGCGGCAAGTCCACCGCCATGCGCATCGCGCTTGGCCTTGAGGACTACGATTCCGGCGAGGTGCAGATCGCCGGGCAGGCACCGGCGACCGCGACCGCCGCCGGGGTCACGGGGGTGGCGTTTCAGGACGCCGCCCTGCTGCCCTGGCGCAGCGTGGCGCGCAATGTGGCGCTGCCGCTTGAGGTGCTGGGCCGCGACCCGGCGAAATACGGCCATGAGATCCAGAAGCTGATCGAGCTGGTGGGCCTGAAAGGCTATGAAAAGGCGCTGCCCGGCGAATTGTCGGGCGGCATGCGGCAGCGGGTCTCGATCGCGCGCGCGCTCATCACCTCGCCCGAGGTGCTGTTCATGGACGAGCCCTTCGGCGCATTGGACCAGATCCGCCGCCGGCAGATGAATGTCGAATTGCAGCGCATCTGGTCCGAGACGAAATCCACCGCGCTTCTGGTCACGCATGGCATCGACGAGGCAGTGTTTCTGGCCGATTACGTCGTCGTCATGCATGCCAATCCGGGCCGTGTCGTCGATATCGTCGAGGTGCCCTTTGCCCGCCCGCGCGACAACGACCTGTATTCCGACCCGCAGTTTCACGCGCTTTGCGACAGGATCGCCAAGGTGCTGCATGGCGAATAGGCATCGGTTCCTGCGCAGCGCCGCGCTTCGCAACCTGCTGATCCTTCTGGTCGTGTGGGAGATCGTGGGCCGGCTGAAGCTGGTGGCGGGCGGCGCGCTGCCCAGCGTCAGCGCCATCCTGACCCAGCTTTGGGCCGACCGGGCCGATTATCCGGGCCATATCTGGGCGACGGTCCATGCCTCGTCGCTGGGCTTTCTGATCGGGAACCTGCTGGCCATCGGCGCGGGCATCCTGTTCGTGCTGTTCCCGACGCTGCTGCGGCTGACGCGGGGCGTCAATATCGCCATCTTCGCGCTGCCGCCCATCGCCATCGCGCCCATTCTGGTGCTGACCATGTCGGGCATGGCACCGCGGGTGACGCTGGCTGCGCTTGGCGTCTATTTCGTCACCATGACCGCGACCGTGGTCGGGCTGTCGCAATACGACACGCGCTCGGCCGATGTGGTGCGCGCCTATGGCGGCCGGAACTGGCAGGTGATGCGGCTGGTCCGTCTGCGCGGCGCGGTGCCCGACATCCTCAGCGGGCTGCGCATTGCGGCGCCGAATGCGGTCCTTGGCGCCATTCTGGCCGAATTCGGCGGCGGCGGGCGCTGGGGGCTTGGCACCTATCTGCTGGGCTCGCTGGGACGGGGCGATCCGGCGCGGCTATGGGGCATCGGACTGATGGCGACGCTGATCGCCGGGCTCAGCTATGCGGTATTCGCGGTGATCTCGGCCCGCGCGCTTGGCAGCACGCGCTCGGTCACGCTGAACACCGCGCTGCCGGACGAGGGCAGCACTGCCGGCCAGCCGCTGCTGCTGCGCGCGGCCATCACGCTGGGCGCGGCGCTGTTGCCGTTCATCCTGTGGTGGGCGCTGGTCAAGCTGGCGGGGGTGCCGGCGATGATCGCGCGGACGCCGCTGGGCGTGATCGACTACCTGTTTTTTGCCGACGCCGCGCCCATCGCCCGCGCCAAGCTGGGCATGGCGCTGGCCCAGACCCTGCCGATCACCGCGCTGGGGATGCTGGCCGGCCTGTCCTTTGCCTTTCTGCTGGCGATTTCGTCGCGGATGTTTCCGGGCTTCATCAGGGCCTTCATGCCGATTGCGCTGGTCACGCAGACCATGCCGCTGGTGGCGCTGACGCCGCTTCTGGTGCTGATGCTGGGGCGCGGCTATGCGGTGACGCTGTGGATCACGATTTCCGTCACCTTCTTTCCGGCCTTCGTCCTTTTGGTGCAGGGCATCCAGCGGGTGCCGCAATCGGTGCTGGATTTGCCGCGCGCCTATGGCGCCTCGGCCTGGACCGAGCTGCGCATGGTCTCGATCCCCGCAGCGCTGCCCTATCTGTTCGCCGCGACCCGGCTGACGGTGCCGCGCGCGCTGCTGGGGGTGATGATCGCCGAATGGCTGGCCACCGGCACCGGGCTTGGCAACCTGCTGAACCAGTCGCGCGGCTATCTGGATTACGGCATGATCTGGACAGTCGCTGCCGTTTCCGTTTGCCTTTCGGTCGCGTGCTATTATGCCGTCCTTTTCGTTGAACGCCGGACGCTGACCCGTCTGGGCATGCAGACCGTGGAGTGACCATGCCGACCCTTGCCCCCCTTGCCGCGCTGATCGATCAGGCCGCCGGCCGCGAACCTGCCGATCTGGTGCTGCGCGGGGGCAGGGTGCTGGACCTTGTGACCGGCGATCTGCTTGAGGGGGACGTCGCCATCTGCGGCGAAACCATCGTCGGCACCTGCGCCAGCTATGACGCGCGCCGCATCATCGACGTTTCCGGCAAGATCCTCGTCCCCGGCTTCATCGACACGCATCTGCATATCGAAAGTTCATGCGTGACCCCGTTCGAGTTCGACCGCTGCGTGGCGCCCAAGGGCGTCACCACCGCCATCTGCGACCCGCATGAAATCGCCAATGTCGCCGGGCTGGCCGGCATCCGCTATTTCCTTGACGCCAGCGCCCATACGCTGATGGACATTCGCGTGCAGCTTTCCTCATGCGTGCCCTCGACCACGATGGAGACGGCGGGCGCGCGGCTGGACATCGCCGACCTTGCGCCGCTGATGGACCATCCGGCGGTAATCGGGCTGGCCGAGTTCATGAACTACCCCGGCGTCATCCACAAGGATCCCGGCGCCTTGGCCAAGCTTGAGGCGTTTCGCGGCCGCCATATCGACGGCCATGCGCCGCTGGTGCTGGGCCGCGACCTGAACGCCTATCTTTCCGCCGGCATCCGCACCGAGCATGAGGCGACCACTGCCACCGAGGCGCGCGAAAAGCTGCAAAAGGGCATGCGGGTGCTGATCCGCGAAGGCTCGGTTTCCAAGGATCTGCTGGCGCTGATCCCGCTGATGACGGAACGCAACTCGCCCTATATCTGCCTTTGCACCGATGACCGCAATCCGCTGGACATCGCCGAACACGGGCATCTGGACTATATGATCCGCACCGCCATCGCGCAGGGCGTGGCGCCGCTGGTCGCCTATCGCGCCGCCAGCCTGTCGGCGGCCGAGGCCTTCGGGCTGAAGGATCGCGGCCTGATCGCGCCGGGCAAGCGCGCCGATATCGTCGTGCTGGACGATTTGGCCGATTGCCGCGCGGACATGGTGATCTGCGGCGGCACGGTCGTGGACGATGCGGCCTTTGCCGCGCGTGCGACCATCCCGCCGGTCGCGCGCCATTCGGTCAAGCCGCCCGCGCGCACGCCCGCATCCTTCCGCTGTGCGGGGAACCGGGTCGAAACGCCGGTCATCGGCATCCTGCCCGGCAAGATCATCACCGAGCACCTGACCGAGGAAATCGCCCCCGAAGGCGGCGTCAAGCGCCCCGACCCCGCCCGCGATCTGGCCCGCGTCGCGGTGATCGAACGTCACGGCAAGAACGGCAATATCGCCACCGGCTTCGTCCGGGGCTTTGGCATCACCCGGGGCGCCATCGCGGCGACCGTCTGCCACGACCACCACAATATCGTCGCGGTGGGCGTCGATTACGACGACATGGCCATCGCCGCCAACCGCCTGCGCGAGATCGAGGGCGGCTTCGTCGTCGCATCGGGCGGCAAGGTGCTGGCGGAACTGGCCCTGCCCATCGCCGGGCTGATGAGCCTTGAGCCCTTCGAGACGGTCGAACTGAGGCTGCGCGACCTGCGCGCCGCCGCGCGCGAACTGGGCGTCACGCTTGAGGAACCCTTCCTGCAAATGGCCTTCGTCGCGCTGCCGGTGATCCCGCATCTGAAGATCACCGATCACGGCATGGTCGATGTGGACCGCTTCGAGGTGATGCCCTGAGGGCTCAGACGAAGGTCGCCGTGCCCGCGCACTCGACGATCACGCCGCCGCAACTGGTCTTGGACCCCAGATAGGCGACCGGGCGGCCGTCCAGCACCGCGCCGGACTTGCCCTCAAGGATGACGCCACCGCAGGCGCATTTGTCGCCGACGCGGGCGATGGCGCGGCCGTCCACGGTGCCGCTGCCGCCCTCGATGATGACGTTCGGGCCATGCCGGGGGCAGGCGTGCTTGTCTCCGACGCGGGCGACGATCATGGGGCGTCCTTTACGAAACTGGTTACCGGCACGGGTGGACCTGCCGGGGTCCACCCGCATCATAGACCAGCCTGCCGCGCCCGCACCACCGAATATGCGTCTTGCCGGGCGCCGGGCCGCCCGCTAAGCGGCTGGCATGGAAACCATGGATACCGTCATTCTGGGCGCAGGCGCGGCAGGGCTTTTCTGCGCCGGCGCGATCCTGCAGGCTAAGGGCATGGCCGGGCATCGCGTCCTTGTTCTGGACCACGCCGATGCGCCGGGCGAAAAGATCCGCATCTCGGGCGGGGGACGCTGCAACTTTACCAATCTTGCCAGCGCGCCCGACCGGTTCCTGTCGCAGAACCCGCGCTTTGCCGCCTCGGCGCTGGCCGGCTTCCGCCCGGCCGAGTTCGTGGCGCTGATCGACCGCGCCGGCATCGCCTGGCACGAAAAGACGCTGGGGCAGCTTTTCTGCGACGGCAGCGCGCGGCAGGTCATCGACATGCTGCTGAACCGGATGCGCGGTGCCGAATTGCGGCTGAACACCGGCGTCGAGGGCGTCGCCGCACAGGATGGCGGCTTTGTGGTCACAACCTCCGGCGGCCCGGTCCGCGCGGGTCGCGTCGTCGTCGCCACCGGCGGCAAGTCGATCCCCAAGATGGGCGCGACCGGCATCGGCTATGACATCGCCCGCGCCCACGGGCTTGCGATCATCGAGCCACGCGCCGGGCTGGTGCCGCTGACCTTTGCCCAGCAGGACCTTGACCTGTGCCGCCCGCTGGCCGGGCTGTCCGTCACCGCCGAGGTCAGCCACGGCACCGGCCGCAGCCGCGCGCGCTTTCATGACGGGCTTTTGTTCACCCATCGCGGGCTGTCCGGCCCGGCGATCCTGCAAATCTCGAACTTCTGGCATCCGGGGGACGAAATCACCGTCGATCTGGCCCCCGGCACCGACATCGCCGCTGGCCTGCGCGAGGCGCGGGGGCAGGGCGGCCGCATCGCGATCTCGACCGCGCTGGCGCGCTGGCTGCCCGCGCGACTGGCCGATGCGGTTGCCACCGATTGCGGCCTGCAAGGCGCGCGGCTGGCCGATCAGGGCAATGCCATCCTTGACCGCGTCGGCGCGCGCGTGAACCGCTGGAGCCTGCGCCCGGTCGGCTCGGAAGGCTGGCGCACGGCCGAGGTGACGCTGGGCGGCGTCGATACGCGCGGGCTTGATTCGCGCAGCCTGATGGCGAAATCCGTGCCGGGGCTGCATTTCATCGGCGAGGTCGTCGATGTGACCGGCTGGCTGGGCGGCTATAATTTCCAATGGGCATGGGCCTCGGCGCAGGCGGCGGCGCGCGCCATCGCGGCGGGGAACTGATCGGCGGGGAAAGGGGCTGCAAGCCGGCCGCGCCTGGGCGATAACCGTCCGAACCGTCACCGCCTGAAAGGGAACCCCATGCCCGCGCTGCCCTATATCACCGAGGCGGACGTCGCCGGCCGCCTGTCCTGGCCCGCCATGGTCGAGGCGCTGGCCGCCGGCCACCGCCTGCCGCGCGCGCAGATCGGCGACCTGTTCCTGACCCGCGGCGACGACACGCTGATGGGCCGCGCCGCGTGGGTCGAGGGTGCGGGCTTCGGCATCAAGACCTTTTCGGTCATGGCGGGGAACGGCGCGCGCGGGCTGCCCTCGGTGCAGGGGGTCATGGTGATCTATGACGAGGATACCGGCACCCCCGCCGCCATCATCGACAGCAAGCTGGTGACGCGCTGGAAGACCGGCGCCGATTCCGGGCTTGGCGCGCGCCATCTGGCCCGCCCCGACAGCCGCGCGCTGACCATCATCGGCGCGGGCGAGGTCGCAGGCTCGCTGGCCGAGGTCTATTCGGCGCTGTTCCCGGCGCTTGACCGCATCCGCATCTGGAACCGCACGGCGGAAAACGCGCAGCGGCTGGTGCAGGGGCTGGCCGCGCAGGGCATTGCCGCCGAGGTCGCCCCCGATCTGGCCGAGGCCGTCGCCCAGGCCGATATCGTCGCCAGCGCCACCATGTCGCGCCAGCCGATTCTGCACGGCGAATGGCTGCGCCCCGGCACCCATGTCGATCTGGTCGGCGCCTTCCGCGCCGACATGCGCGAGGCCGACGACACCCTGCTGCGCCGCGCCCGCATCTTCGTGGACAGCCGCGAAACCACGCTGGACCATATCGGAGAGCTGAAAATCCCGCTGGCGCAGGGCGTCATCACCCGCGACAGCGTGCTTGGCGATCATTACGACCTTGAGGCCGGGCGGGCGGGACGCCGCAGCGCCGATGAGATTACGCTTTGCAAGAATGGCGGCGGCGCGCATCTTGACCTGATGACGGCGCAGGCGATCATGGCGGCCTGTGTGCCACAGCCGAATCCGGGATGATCCATGCGAGAAATCTTTGCCGGCATCTGTCCACCCGACGCCATCGTGACACCCGGCGCCCTGCGCCGCCGCGACCCCGGCTATTCTGACACCAGCCGCGATGCCGGGCTGCTGCTGCGCCCCGACAGCACCGGAATGGTCGCCGCGATCTGCGCCGCCGCCAGCGCCGCGGGCATCGGCATCGTGCCGCAGGGCGGGTTGACGGGGCTGGTGGACGGGACCGCGACCACACCCGGGCAGGTCGCCTTGTCGCTGGAGCGCATGACCCGCATCCTGCGCGTCGATTCCCGGCAGGGCATCATCGTGGCCGAGGCCGGCGCCACCCTGCAACAGGTGAACGACGCCGCTGCCGAACACGGCATGATGACCGGCATCGACATCCCCTCGCGCGGAAGCTGCACCATTGGCGGCGTCATTTCGACCAATGCGGGCGGCATCCGGGTGATCCGCTATGGCATGACCCGCGACAATGTGCTGGGCCTGACCGTGGTCCTGTCCGACGGCACGGTGCTTTCCGACATGAACACGCTGGTGAAGAACAACACCGGCTATGACCTCAAGCAGCTTTTCATCGGCAGCGAGGGGACGCTGGGCGTCGTCACCGCCGCCGTCCTGAAACTGTTCCAGCGCCCGGCGGCGACGGCGGTGGCGCTGCTCGACTGTCCCGACCTTGCCTCGGCGCAGGAGCTGCTGGCGCTGGCACGGGTCCGCGCCGATGCCGAGCTGATGGCCTTCGAGGCGATGTGGCCCGACTATTATCGCCTGACCTCGTCGCATCTGTGCCCGGGGCGCGAACCGCTGCCCCCCGATGACGGGCTGAAGATCATTATCGAGGCCGCCGGCCCCGATCCCGACGCCGCCGAGGCGGTGCTTCTGGACATCTTCGAGGAGGCCTCGGACGCCAGCCTTGTCGGCGAAGGCGTCATCGCCAAATCGCAAAGCGAACAGGCGGCGATCTGGTCCCTGCGCGAGGACAGCGACCTTGTCGCCCGCCCGCATGGCGCCATCCTGTCCTATGACGTCAGCATCGAGGCCGGAGAGATCGCGGGCTTCCTTGCCCGCTGGGACGCGGCGCGGGCGCTGGCCTGCCCCGAGGCCGGGTCCTATGTCTTTGGCCATCTGGGCGATTGCAACCTGCATGTCTGCCTGGCCGTGACGCCCGAACAGGCCCGCGACCACGCCGGGATCGACCGGGCGTTCTATGGCACGGTCGCAGCGACGCCCGCGGCATCCTTTTCGGCCGAGCATGGCATCGGCCTGAGCAAGCGCGCCGAGCTTGCCGCCCGCAGCCCGGCGGCAAAGCTGGCGATGATGCGGCGGATCAAGGCGGCGCTGGATCCGGCGGGCATCATGAACCCCGGCAAGGTGCTGGATCAGGCACCCTGATCGGGGATCAGGTGGCGCAGGAAGGCATCGGCGGCGCGGCTGACATGGCGCTGCACGGCGCCGACGACCAGAAATTCGCGCGCGGGCAGGTCGAAGGGCAGCGCCACCAGTTGCCCGTCGGCCAGCGACGCCTCGACCACGCTGCGCGACAGGGCGCTGATGCCGGCGCCGGCGGCAACCGCGGCGCGCACCGCCTCGTTCGAGGGCAGTTCCAGCGTCACCGTCACCTCGCCGATGCCGGCGGCGTTCAGCGCCTGCTCAAGGATTGCCCGCGTGCCCGAGCCCTTTTCGCGCATGACCCAGCGCGCTGTCGCGGGCGCGACCGCCGCGCCTTGCAGGCCGGGCGCGGCGATCAGCACCATCTGGTCGCGTGCGGCCGGGAAAAGGCGCAGGCCGGGCGCATCGACCCGATCCTCGATCACGCCCAGATCGGCGGCGCCCTCGGCCACCGCCTGGCAGGTGTCGCGGGTGTTCAGGATCCGAAGCGTCAGCTCGATCCCCGGGAAGCGGTCGCGAAAGCGGCACATCAGCGGCGGCAGCCAGTAATTCGCCGCCGTCTGGCTGGCCGCCAGCCGTAGCCGCCCGCGCATCAACCCGGCCGAGGCGCCCAGCAAACCCGCCGCCTCGTCGGCGCGGGCGATGACGGCGCGCGCCTCGGGCAGGAAGGCGCGGCCCAGCTCGGTCAGTTCGATCCGGCGGCCGATGCGGTCGAACAGGCGGATGCCGTGGCGTTCCTCCAGCGCGGCGATGGCGGCGCTGGTCGCGGATTGGGTCAGGTTCAGCGCCAGCGCCGCCTCGGTCATGTGCTGGCGCTCGGCCACGGCGATGAAGATGCGCAACTGTTCAAGGGTCATGTCGGGGCCTGCTGCCAATCAATCGATAATACCGATTGATCCGACAAAAACAATCCGTTGGATCGATTGACCAAGGGGCGCTATCCCGCCCGCAACCGAAAGGGCAGATCATGGGATTGGACAAGATGCGCGCCGTTTCAATGGGGCTTCAGCCGCTGACCCGGCTGGACAGCCCGCGCGAGGTCGTGCGCCAGTTCACGCCGAACTGGTTCGCGGCGACGATGGGCACCGGCATTCTTGCCATCGTTCTGGCGCAACTGCCCGGTCCCTGGCCCGCGGTGGGCGAGGCGCTGTGGCTTCTCAATATCGGGTTGTTTGCGCTGTTCACCGCGCTTTATGCCGCCCGCTGGGTGTTCTTTTTCGACGGGGCGCGGCGCATCTTTGGCCATTCGGTGGTGTCGATGTTCTTTGGCTGCATCCCGATGGGGCTGGCGACCATCGTGAACGGCTTCCTGATCTTTGGCCCGGCGCGGCTTGGTCCCGCCGCGGTCGAGATCGCCACCACGCTGTGGTGGATCGATGTGGTGCTGGCCGTCGCCTGCGGCCTTGCCATCCCCTACATGATGTTCACGCGGCAGGAACATTCCATCGACCAGATGACCGCCGTCTGGCTGCTGCCGATGGTCGCGGCCGAGGTGGCGGCGGTCTCGGGCGGGTTGCTGGCGCCGCATCTGGCCGATGCGCAGGCGCAGCTTGCGGTGCTGTGGCTGTCCTATGTGCTGTGGGCGCTGTCGGTGCCGGTCGCGATGGGCGTGCTGGTCATCCTGCTGCTGCGGCTGGCGATCCACAAGCTGCCGCATGTGTCGATGGCGGCGTCGAGCTGGCTGGCGCTGGGGCCCATCGGCACGGGCGCGCTGGGGCTGCTGACGCTGGGCAAATCGGCGCCGGCAATCCTGACCGCAAACGGGCTTGGCGATTACGCCGCGGCCGCGTCGGGGATCGGGGTGATCGGCGGCACGCTGATCTGGGGCTATGGGCTGTGGTGGTTCGCCATGGCGGTGCTGATCACCGCCCGCTATGCGCGCGAGGGGATGCCCTTCAACCTGGGCTGGTGGGGCTATACCTTTCCGCTGGGGGTGTTCGCGCTGGCGACGCTGAAGCTTGCCACGGTGATCCCGCTGGGCGCGATCCACAGTTTCGGAAATCTGCTGGTGGGCTTGCTGGCGCTCTGCTGGATCACCGTGGCCGCGTTGACGATCCGCGGCGCGTGGCGGGGCGACCTTTTCGCCGCCCCCTGCCTGAAGGGCTGAGCCGCGGGTCAGTCGATGATGTGATAGCCGCCATCGACATAAAGCGTGTCGCCTGTGATCAGCCGGGCGGCATCATGGGCCAGAAAGGCCACGGCCATGCCGACATCCTCGATCGAGACCAGACTGCGCGTCGGCGCCTTTGCCCGCGCCTTGTCCAGCAGCGCGTCGAATTCAGGGATGCCCGAGGCCGCCCGCGTCGCCAGCGGACCCGGCGAAATGGCATGGACGCGGATGCCCTTGGGGCCAAGTTCGGCGGCGATATAGCGCACGGCGGATTCCAGCGCGGCCTTGGCGACGCCCATGATGTTGTAATTCTCGACCACCGCCTGCGCGCCGTAAAAGCTCATGGTGAACAGGGTGCCGCCGTTCTTCATCAGGGGCTCGGCCAGATGCGCGGTGCGGATGAAGGACCAGCAGGACACATCCATCGTCGTCAGGAAGCCCGGCTTTTCCACATCGGTGACGCGACCGCCAAGGGCCTCGCGCGGGGAAAAGGCGATGGAGTGCAGGACGAAATCCAGTTCGCCCCAGCTTTCGGCGATGCGCGCAAAAACGGCCTCAAGCTGGCCGTCCTTCAGCACGTCCAGCGGCAAAAGCAGCGGCGCGTTGATCTGGCGGGCCAGCGGCTCGACATAAGGCAGCGCCTTGTCGTTGAGATAGGTCACCGCCACCTCGGCCCCCAGCGCGTGAAAGGCCTTGGCGCAGCCCCAGGCGATGGACTGGTCGTTGGCGATGCCGATGACCAGCCCGCGCTTGCCGCGCAGAAGGTTGGGGATGTTCAGATCGGCGTCGATCATCGGCGCGCTCCTTTTCCTTGGGGCCATGCCCTGCGGCCTGTCCTGGCTGCGGTCACTTCGCGGCGATCAGCACGTCTGCCGTCGCCCCGTCGCGGGCCGGCAGGTCGCGGGTCAGCGCGACGGTCGCGCGGGCGATGTTCAGTTCCTCATCCGTCGGGATGCGCATGATGCGCAGGCCCGAGCCGGGGGCGGTCAGGTCGATCTCTCCGGCCGCGTTCCGGTCGTCGTCCAGCCGGGCGCCCAGCCAGGCGCAGCCGGCGACGACCTCGGCGCGGGTCGCGGCGTCGTTCTCGCCGATGCCGGCGGTGAAGACGATGCCATCGATGCCGCCCATGACGGCGGCCAGCGCGCCGATCTCGCGCAGGATGCGGTGGACGAACAGCGCGATGGCCGCGCGCGCCTCCGGCGCGTCCGAGGCGCGCAGCGCCCGCATGTCCGACGACATCCCCGAGACGCCCAGAAGACCGGACTTCTTGTAGATCAGGTCCTCGATCCCGCGGGCGTCAAGGCCATATTCATCCATCAGATAGATCAGCACGCCCGGGTCCAGCGCACCGCTGCGCGTGCCCATGACAAGGCCATCGACGGCGGTAAAGCCCATGGTGCTGGCGACGCTGCGGCCATCGTCGATGGCGCACAGGCTGGCGCCATTGCCCAGATGCGCGACGACCACCTTGCCCCGCGCAAGGTCCGGCGCCAGCACCCGCAGGCGCGCGGCGATGTAGTCATAGGAAATGCCATGGAAACCGTAACGGCGCACGCCTGCATCGGTAAGGGCGCGAGGCAGGGCGAAGCTGCGCTCGACCCAGGACTGGCCGGCATGGAAGGCGGTGTCGAAACAGGCGACCTGCGGCAGGTCCGGGCGCGCGGCGCGCAGCGCCCGGATGGGCGCAAGGTTATGGGGCTGGTGCAGGGGCGCCAGCGGCACGAACCGTTCCAGTTCAGCCAGCAGCGCGTCGTCGATCAGCACCGGTCCCGCGTGGTCGGGGCCGCCATGGACGACGCGGTGTCCGACCGCATCCAGCGCCGGATTGCCAAGCGCCGCCGTGGCCATGCCGATCAGGATCCGGGTCGCGCCGGCATGATCGACCGGCCCCGGCGATTGCTGGGCCAGCAGCTCGCCATCGGGGGAAAAGACCAGCGCCTTCGGCGCCACGCCGATCCCCTCGAAGCGGGCCTTGACCAGCAGCGTGGGCTGGGCCGCCGGGCTATAGGCGGCAAGCTTGATGCTGGAGGAACCAGCATTCAGGACTGCAATGCAGGACATGGTCGGACCTCGTCTGTCGTCTGGGATCGGGGATCAGGCGGCTGTGGCGGCCATCTTTTCGCGCCGGGCCGCCACCATCATCGCAGCGACCGCGCAAGAGGCATAGCGCGTCACCAGCGAATCCGCCCGGCTGGTCAGGATGATCGGCACCCGCGCGCCCAGGACCACGCCCGCACAATCGGCGCCGGCCAGAAAGGACAGGCTTTTCGCCAGCATGTTCCCGGCCTCAAGATCGGGGACCACCAGCACGTTCGCGTGCCCCGCCACGGGCGAAACGATCTGCTTCACCCGTGCCGCCTCTACGCTGATGGCATTGTCCAGCGCAAGCGGGCCGTCCAGCACGGCGCCGGTGATCTGGCCGCGATCCGCCATCTTGCACAGCGCCGCCGCCTCGACGGTCGAGGGCACCTTGGGGTTCACCGTCTCCATCGCCGACAGGATCGCCACCCGCACCTCGGGCAGGCCAAGCGCGTGGCCAAGGTCGATGGCGTTCTGCACGATATCGACCTTTTCGGCCAGCGTCGGCGCGATATTGACCGCCGCATCGGTGATGATCAGCGCGTCCTCATGGCCGGGCACGTCCATGACGAAGCAATGGCTGATGCGCCTTTCGGTGCGGATGCCGGTGGCTTGCGCGACCACCGCGCCCATCAGCTCATCCGTGTGCAGGCTGCCCTTCATCAGCGCATCGACCTTGCCCTGGCGGACCAGCTCGACCGCCTTGGCGGCGGCATCGTGGCTATGCGCGGCCTCGACCACCGTAAAATCCGCGATGTCGATGCTGTTGCTGGTGGCGACGTCGCGGATCTTGGCCGGCGGCCCGACGAGGATGGGGCGAATAAGCCCCATCCATGCCGCCTCGACCGCGCCCTGCAACGAGACCGCATCGCAGGGATGGACCACCGCCACCCGGATGCTGCCCTGTTCCACCGCGCGGTCGATCAGCGCGCGGTATTTTTCGCGGTCGTGGTGGGTTTTCTTGGCGTCCATCATGCTTATTTCCCCGAAATCTTGCGGATCGTGGCGATCTTGCGGTCGCCGGCGAAAAGGTCATCGACCCTTCTGAGCCGGCGCGCCGTTTCAGCATTCAGCTTGCCTTTGGCGCCGACGATGCCATCGATGATCGCGGCAACGCGCACGGCCCGGTCCGGGTTCCCGCGCACCATCTGCGGGATCGCCGCCATGGCGCGGTCGCGGTCGGCGCGCAGCAGGGCCGCCTGCCGGCGCAGGATATCCTTGAGCGCGGCAACCGGCAGCACCTCGGCGTCTGCCTCGGATGCTGCCTGATAGATCTGCTGCATGGCATGGAACTGGCGTTCGTCGACGCCGCTGCCATGCATCACATAGATCAGCGCCCGCAGGCCCGCCGCGACCAGACCGCCCTTGTCCATGTCGGTTTCGGGATCGACCAGCGCATCGGCCTGCTGCAACGCGCCCGAGGCGCGGTTGGCCGTCTGCGCCGCGTCGGATTTCAGCCCGACCGCAGCTTGCAGCACCGGCGAGCCATAGATCGCGTGGAACATCGTCTCGGCCCAGACCTCGCGTGCCTTGCCGGCCATCTCAAGCCCGCTGACGATCCATGACGACATCAGCTTTTCATATTGCACGAAGGGGTTGTCGGGCGATGCCGGATGGCGCTTGCCCGTCGCACGCAGGTTCTGCGCGATCTCGGCCACGGAACCCATCAGCGGATTGAGGTCCGAGAATGTGCGGAAGGCGACGCGGTTCGGGTGCATCTCGCGCAGGAAATGCGCGCTGGCCGGGGTCGAGACCATCCTGACCAGCGGGCTGACCAGCGACCGGTAAAGGCCCTGATTGATTTCCGAGACCCGGGCAGCGGCGGCAAACTTGCGTTCGTCATCGTCCGAGTTGTGCCCCAGCGCGCGGATGTCATCCAGCGTGCGCGGCACGAGACGGGCGACATAATTGCCCTTGACCAGATCGGCATTTGCGGTCCTGTCGCCCAGATCGGTCAGTTCAAGTTCGTAAAGACCCGGCACCAGCGTGTCGATCATCTGCATGTTCATGGTGATTTCCTCGTGTTCCTTGTTCGCGACGGAGCCGGAAACGAAGATGCCCAGATGGCCGATGCTTTGATGCGTGCAATAGACGACGGTCTGGCCGTTCTGGATGATCTGGTCGACGTCGTCGTAAAGATCCAGCAGCCAGTCCAGCGCCTGCTGCGGCGGGGTGATATCGTCACCCCATGAACACAGCACGATGATCGGCGACTTGATCTTGCGCAGATCGATGCGGGCGCCATCGCTCATGATCGTTTCGCCGGCGGTCAGGCGGTTGCCCACGAACAGCTCATCGACGATGAACTGCATTTCCTCGGCGTTCAGCTCGACCGGGGTGCCCCACCATTTCTCGAACTCAAGATAGCGCGGCCCTTCGGTATCGACCTTGGAATAGACGTTATAGGGCTTTTTCCACAGCGTATTGGCAGGATTGTTCGATTCGAAGTTCGACACCAGCCACGCGCCGTCGAACGTGCCGTCGCCCAGATCGCCGGTCAACGAGGTCAGCCAGCTTCCGCCCAGGTTGCCGCCAAGATAGCGCATCGGGTTCTTGCCGCGCACCCCCGCCCAATATGACAGCGGCGCCCCCGCCAGCAGGATCGGACCCGCCAATTCGGGATGCAGCGCGGCGGTCATCATCACCTGCCAGCCAGCCTGACAATTGCCGATCAGCACCGGCTTGCCCCCGGCGTCCGGGTGCAGGTCGATGACGGTGCGGATGAACTCCGCCTCGGCGCGGCAGACATCCTCGACGGTCTGGCCGGGCATCGGCTGCGGCAGGAAGCCCACGAAATAGCAGGGATGGCCGGCCTTCAGGGCGATGCCGATCTCGCTGTCATGCTTCATGCCGCCGATGCCGGGGCCATGGCCCGCGCGCGGGTCGAAGACGATGAACGGGCGTTTCGTCTGGTCGACCACGACCCCCTCGGGCGGGGTGATGCGGACCAGCGCGTAATTGACGGGGCGGTCGAAACTGCGGCCATCGCTGACCACCTCGGCGTCGAAATTCAGGACGTTCGGCGCAACCTGTTGAATCCGTTCTTCGTAATTATTTCCGCGCTGTCGCAGAATATCCATGAACAGGACCGAACGCTCCATCGCGTCCTGCATATATTCGACCCAGGGATTTACCGGGATGTTGCTGGCCAGGTTTTGCATGTGATACCTCAATTCATATGGAAACGCACCATGAGGGCATTCCATATCCGTGGACGCCGTCATATACGCAATTGATGAACGATAAATCCGGCGATTGAAAAATCAGCGCCGAATTGCGTGATGTTTCAACGCCGAAGTCAGATCTGCCAGGTAATGTAAATGCCGATGTCGCCGGGCATTCCGTTCGGCCAGTCGACGATCTGCGCCTTGAGATGGTAGCCAAGCGGTTGCAGATGTTCCTTCCAGAACTCGTAGACAAGGCGGGGCCTGCCGGTCAGCGTGTCGGGCCATTCAGGCTCGGCCTGATTGATGGCGCGACCATGATCGGTGCAAAGTTCGTTGGGGAAACGGGCGACCATGATCTCGTCCTCGCCCTTCAGCGCGGTTTCCTTGAGGCGATAGAGAAAGCTCGTGATGGTCTTTTCGTCGATCGGATCGGTCGAGCGCAGCCGCTCGATCAGCGCCTGCCGCTGCGCTTCGGCCTTGCTTGAGGCAGAGCGGGCGCCTTGCGTCTTGGCCGCCTGGGCTTCCTCGATCCGATGCTTCAATTCCTTCACCGACATGAGTAGGTCGTGGTCTTCGGCGGGGAAATGATTTTCGATGCTTGTCATGCTTATACCTTTCAACAAGGAGTGAGCCGCGCTGCTGTCATTTACCACATGGGGCCTTCACACGATATTTCCAGAGCGGGAATATCGGACGTCGCGTCATGAAAACTGAATGATTACAACATAAACTACAGCGCGGATCATCGCTTATACGATGAACGGCCGCGACCGGATTATAGTTCCCGGCCAGATTTGAAAAATCAAGACACTTGATGCATTTTCGGGCAGCGGCGCGGATTTTTGCCGGGGATCGCGTCAACCTGTCGCAGAGGCCGCAGATGCGGGCCGGATCGCGGCGCATGTGCGGCCATGCGGCGCCATGCCACAAAAGGGGCGCCATGTCGCAAGGGGGTGCCGGACCATGCGGCCCGGCGCCCGGGGGTTTTCAGGTCACACCAGCACGCCGGTGGTGCGCAGCCGCGCCAGATCGCCCAGCAGACCCGCCGCCACGGTGATCCGCGCCAGCGTCGGCTCGCCCTTGCCGACCAGCTGCGCAAGCTGTTCGCCCGCGCTGGCGATGCGCGCATCGCTTTCCGGCAAGGCCTTGATCGCCGCACGGCCACCCTGCTGTTCGCGCAAAAGCGCCGCCGTCAGGTCGCGGCGCGCGGCAGCGATCTGGGTCACGGCGCGGGACAGCGCCATCGCCTCGAACTGCTCGGTCGCGGGAACATGCTCGGCGGCCAGCAGCAGCCGGTCGATGCGCAGCGCATCGGTCACGGCAAAATAGGCCTGCGCCGTGCGATCCAGCCCGGTGCCGGTATCGGTGGCGATCTGCATGATCTCGGGCACCCGGGTCATCAGCACGAGGTCGGCGATCTCGCGGGCCAGCCGCTCGGGGACGCCGCCCTCGACATAGGTGGCGATGGCGGCGCGGATTTCCTCGGCGCTGTCGGGACTGACCGAGGCCCGCAAGGTGCCGCGCAGCTTCTGCATGCCGTCGCGCAGCCGCGCCACGGCACCGGCAACCGGGCCATGCGTCAGGCCGGTGCGCAGCACGCGTTCCGTCACCAGCGCGAAGATGCGGCCCACCTCCTGATAAAGCCGGTTCTGCAACATGCCGCCGATCCTGTTGTCGAGCGCGTCGATCTCGGCATAGATGCGGGACAGATCGAAGCCGTCCAGCGCCAGCACCGCCGCCCGCACCACGTCCGCGGCGACAAAGCCCGTCGCATCCGTCAGCGTCGAGACAAACGCCGGGCCGCCGCGATTGATCACCTCATTGGCAAGGACCGTGGCGATGATCTCGCGCCGCAGCCGGTGGGCGTGAATGTCGGCGGCATAGACCTTGCGCATCTTCGCGGGGAAGTAACGCTCAAGCGTGGCGGTGAAATAGGGATCGTCAGGAAGTTCGCTGGCCACCACCTCATCGAAAAGCACCAGCTTGGCATAGGACAGCAGCACGCCGATTTCCGCCCGCGTCAGCGGCTTGCCGGTCTGGTAACGCTCGCCCAGGGTCTGGTCGCTGGGCAGCGTCTCGACCTTGCGGTTCAGGTGGCCTTCGTCCTCAAGCCGGGTCATCAGCCGGCCCAGCGGCGTGCGGTTGGCCGCCCCCCGCATCTCGGTCAGCGAAATCGCCAGCGACTGTTCATAGTTGTTGCGCAGGACCAGATGCGCGACCTCATCCGTCATCGAGGCCAGCAGCTTGTTGCGTTTGGGCCGCGGCAGGCGGTCGTCATGCATCGCCGGGGCCAGCGCGATCTTGATATTCACCTCGACATCCGAGGAATTCACGCCGGCCGAGTTGTCGATGGCGTCCGAGTTGCAGCGCCCGCCGTTCAGCCCGAATTCGATCCGGGCCTTTTGCGTGACGCCCAGATTGGCGCCTTCGCCGATCACGCGCGCCCGCAGATCGGCGGCGGCAACGCGGATCGCGTCATTGGCGCGGTCGCCGACCTCGGCATCGGTTTCATTGCTGCCGCGGATATAGGTGCCGATGCCGCCGAACCACAGCAGGTCGACCGGCGCCTTCAGGATCGCCGAGATGATCTCGAACGGGGTCGCCTGCGCCTTGTCCAGCCCGATGGCGGCCTGCGCCTGCGGTGTCAGCGTCACCAGCTTTTCCGCGCGCGAGATGATCATCCCGCCCTCGGACAGCGCGCTGCGGTCGAAATCCTGCCAGCTTGACCGCGGCAGGGCGAACATGCGCCTGCGTTCCGCAAAGGTCCGGGCGGCGTCGGGATCGGGGTCGATGAAGATGTCGCGGTGATCGAAGGCGGCGATCAGGCGGATCTGTTCCGACAGCAGCATCCCATTGCCGAAGACGTCGCCCGACATGTCGCCCACGCCCGCGACGGTGAAGGGGGTTGTCTGAATGTCGGTGTCCATTTCGCGGAAATGGCGCTTCACGGCCTCCCAGGCGCCGCGAGCGGTAATCCCCATCTTCTTGTGGTCATACCCCGCCGAGCCACCCGAGGCGAAGGCGTCGTCCAGCCAGAACCCGGCTTCCTGGGCAAGCCCATTGGCGGTGTCAGAGAAGGTTGCCGTGCCCTTGTCGGCGGCGACCACGAAATAGGGGTCGTCGCTGTCAAGGCGCAGCGTGTCCGGCGGCGGCACGATATCGGGGCCGACGATATTGTCGGTCACCGACAGAAGCGTGCGGATGAAGGTCTTGTAGGCGTCCTTGCCGGCATTGAAGACCTCGTCCCGGCTGCCGCCCACGGGCAGCTGTTTGGGATAAAAGCCACCCTTGGCCCCCACTGGCACGATAACGGCGTTCTTGACCTGCTGGGCCTTGACCAGACCCAGCACTTCGGTGCGGTAGTCCTGGGCGCGGTCGGACCAACGCAGCCCCCCGCGGGCGATGGGGCCAAAGCGCAGATGCACGCCTTCGACCTGGGTGCCATAGACGAAGATCTCGCGATAGGGGCGCGGTTCGGGCAGGCCTTCCAACGCGTGGGGGTCCAGCTTGAAGGCCAGCACGGCCGGCGGATTGCCGGCGGCATCATGCTGGAAGTAG
>RRZU012854704.1_pt1 | contig 40685 bp, 36 predicted proteins | sample 2165561 | NCBI WGS metagenome assembly RRZU01 (sample SAMN10456909, study PRJNA506462) | wastewater metagenome | isolation source: wastewater sludge | place: USA: Moscow, Idaho | reverse complement strand
TGGTCCGGCACGCCCGGGTTGAGACGGCGCAGCGCGGCGAGGAAGTCCTTGCGCAGCACCAGATCACCCAGCGACGCCCGCTGAGACTCCACCTCACTGCCCGTGTTGTGCGTCCAGCCGACCTCCCCCAGCCAGTCGAGCAGGTCGCTCTCCCACTGCGCTTCGGCGATCATCTACAGCACCTCCTCCGCCGCCGCGACGGCATCCTTGACGCGGATCGTCCCGTCCATCAGGGCAGGCAGCAGGGTGTCCCGGAGTTCAGCGAGCGTCCGTGACTCTTCCCTCGTGGCTTGGGCCACTGCGCCCAGCGACTCCAGCTGAGCGAGGAGGTCCTGCGAGAACGCTCCCTCGTCAGGTACCGGCATCGCCATGGCATCCACGGGGCGGACCCGTTGATGGCTGCCACTCGTCCCGGCTGCCCGCTCCTGCATGTAACTGCGGGATTGCGTCCCGGCGAGGACAGCCCATAGCGCCGCTGTGGGTAAGTTCTGGGGAGAGAGCACCAGGAACTCCGTCGAGGCAACAGCGTTCCGCTCGGGGACAGCAACGTTCCAGACACGAGGAATACGAGGGTTCAGCTTGGACAACAGGACTACTGCTCGCTCTAGGTGGAACTTCCCGCTCTTGATCGCCTCCCCCGCCTCTTGCACAGGGAGGCGATGCTGATCGAAGGCGGGCAGCGAATAGTGGCTAACCTCACCCAACCCCGCGAGAACGTCCACAGAAATCTGATGCTTGACCAACTCGGCAATGCTCGCCAGGGGTGCAGTTCTCGGGAGATCCTCCGCTAGCGCAACCATCAGAGACTCTGCCGTGCGCATTAGTTCGCAGTTGGCAGCGATCTTGTCGTCCAGCGCCCCCAGCACCTCGGCGATGGCCTCCTGCTCTTTGATCACAGGAACCCACAGAGGCAACCGACCCAACACTGCGCCACTCAGGGACGGCATGGTGGAACCAGTGGCGTGCGACTTTAACCATGCCTGAGCCCTTGGGCTCCTCACCTGAAACCCAAGAAAACGGCCATCTAGGCCTCTACCAGGGCGGACCATGATTCCGTCAGATCCGAGGAACCATCCAACCTGAGCGTCGTTCACGAAGGCACTACGCTCAACGCCTCCCTTACGCGCGAAGACAACATCCCCTTTACGCAGCACAAACTCTGGCAGGCGGTCCGTGGTTGCCGCGTCAACGCGAGGGGTCGAGTCGTCAACAATGAACCCCCCCTTACGAATCTCTCGGACGGAAATCAGTGGCACACCCTCCGATGAGTATTGGGTCGCCTTCAGGACGGTCCCGAATGGTCCGGTCTGAATACGCCCATCTGCACCGATTGCCACGCTCAAAGCCACGCCTCTCATGACACCAGCCTCGCTAGTTGCACCCGAACTAGTGCCTGCAGCTCTTGACCCTCACGAAATTGTTCCACCAACCCTCTTGTTAGCTCACTGATTCGCCCTTCCAGATATCCCGAGTCATTTGCAGGAAGCTCGACCATGCCAACGTAGCGACCTGGGGTCAGTGCGTAGTCCGCCTCCTTGACCACGGACAAGGGCACCGATTGACAAAATCCTCGGACGTCTTCGTAGCCTGTTCTGGCAGTTCCCGACGCGCTTCGCTCAAGCTGCGGGGCACGCGTCGATGTCGGTGCACCATCCATGCCGCGCCACGCGTGGTAGGTATCGGCGATTTTGGAAATGTCCTCGTCGGAGAAGGCTCGTTCGGCGCGGGTGACCATGTGGCCCAACTGGCGGGCGTCGATGAACAGCACCTCGCCGCGTCGGTCGATCGTGCCGCCCGCTCCGGCGGACTTGTCTTTGGCGAAGAACCACAGGCATACCGGGATGCCGGTGGAGCGGAACAGCTTCTCGGGCAGGGCCACCATGCAGGACACCAGGTCGTTCTCGACCAGTTGGGCGCGGATCGCGCCCTCGCCGCCGCTGTTGGAGGTCATCGAACCGTTCGCCATCACCACCCCGGCGGTCCCGCCGGGCGCGAGGTGGCTGATGATGTGCTGCAGCCACGCATAGTTGGCGTTGCCTGCGGGTGGTACGCCGTAGGCCCAGCGGCTATCGCCCTCGCGGCGGTTCCAGTCGGAGATGTTGAACGGCGGGTTCGCCATCACGAAGTCCATCTCTGTGCCGGTGTGATAGTCGAGGCTGAACGTGTCGCCCCAGCGCGGCCCCAGGTTGCCGTTGAGGCCATGGATGGCCAGGTTCATCTTCGCCATCCGCCAGGTGCTCTCGTTGAGTTCCTGGCCGAACACCGACAACTGGGTCGGGTCGTCCTGGTGAGCGGCCAAGAACTTCTCCGCCTGCACGAACATGCCGCCCGACCCGCAACACGGGTCATACACGCGGCCCTTGCGGGGCTGCAGCATCTCCACGATCACCCGCACCACGCTCGCGGGAGTGTAGAACTCCCCGCCCCGGCGCCCCTCCGCGGACGCGAACTTCGCCAGGAAGTACTCGTACACCTCCCCCAGCAGGTCGCGCGCCTTGGACGCCCCCTGGCCGCTGAACTGCATCGTGTTGAGCAGATCCAGCAACTCCGCCAGGCGCCGCTGATCGACGTTAGGGCGGTTGAACAGTCGCGGTAGCGTGCCTTCCAGCGACGAGTTGTCGCCCATCAACAGATCCATGGCCTCGTTGATCCGCTGGCCGATCGTCTTGCGGTCTTCCACCTTGGCCTGGGCGACCAGCGCGTCCCACCGGGCGTCCGGATCGACCCAGAACACGCCGTGCCCGGTGTACTCGTCAGGATCCTCCAACGTTTCAGCCAACTCGTCGGGGCCGTAGTCCTCGCCCAGTTCGTCCTCAATCGCCGCGCGGCGCTCATTGAAGGCGTCCGAGACGTACTTGAGGAAGATGAGCCCCAAGACGACGTCCTTGTACTGCGACGCGTCCATGGAGCCCCGCAACTTGTCGGCGGCCTTCCACAGTGTGTCTTGAAGCTCCTTCGCCGAGGTCGGAACCACGGGTTCGGAGGTGGTGCGGGTGCGCGCCATCATTCGCCTTTCACATCGTCGGATCGGTTCTCGGTCAACGTCACCGCGCCAGGAAGCACGGAGCGCATCACGAGTCGGCGGAGTTCCTCCACCTGAGACTGTCGTTCACGCAGCGTCGCGGCCCAGGCATCCACCCGCGCCAAGATGCCATCCGCCGCCGCCGGGTCGGCGTCGATGACCGGGAGCGGCCACGACCGCCACGCCGTGTTCCCTGCAGGCAGCGCGTTGATCGCGGCGGCAATCGCGCGCGGGGACAACGGCTGCCCGGGCGCGATGCGCAACACGCGCGCCGGGTAGGCCACGAACGCCCCGCCCCCCGCGTCGACCACCGCGCGCGGCTGACCGGCCGTGGTGAACACCACATCGTCGGGCTCCGTGAGTTCCGCCTGCGGGTGGGCTGCGGTCAGCGACAGAAGGTCGGTGCGCAGCGGAACGTCCGAGGCTACGGCGTCGGCCGTCCACAGCGGCGTGGTTCCCGGGGCGACCGTCCCGATCCGCGCTCCCGAGACGACACGCACGCGGCGCCCGCGGGCCGCATCCCCCAGCGTGACAAACCGTGCTGGCGTCGAGCCGTGCGCCGCCAGCACCAAACCCGCGAACGGGTCGGCGGCAGGAGCGGCCAACGCGTCGAGAAGCTGCCGCATCCGAGCGGCATCGTCGCCAGCCGAGGGCGGAATCTGCGCGTTCACCGCGACGTCGTGGTCAATCAGCGACCCGCCCGCCGCCAGGAGCTTCGCCGAGGGCACCGGGTGCAGCATCGCGAAGGACCGCTCCCGGACGCCGGACGCCACGGCGACCAGGTCATCCAGCAGCCCCTCCCGCCAAACCCGGTCACCGCGGCGATGCCCTGCCAGGTCAGCGACCCACGTGCGCTCCGGGGTATGGGGACGCAGCAGCCACAACGCCAGGTGCTCACGACCGCCGCCCAACGCGAGACCCTGAGGCAACCGCACCACGGCCGCCAGACTCCGGCCAGGCTCACGCAAGAACGCATCCCGGCGCGCCTCCAGCGAAGCGGGCACGGCATCCACGAGCACCGACGCCGGACCCGCCACCACGGCTGCACAGTCGGGACCGAGCTGGACCGCCACCTCGTCGAGCAGGTCGAACGCGGCATCCGCGTCGTCGGGAAGCGCCGCCAGCACGACGCTGCCACCGGGCAGGGACCAGTCATCCCCCATCGCCACGACGCGGGGCCGGATTCCGTGGACGGCGCATCGACGCCGTGCCTCACGCGGACGCGCGGCAGCCACCACCACCGGCAGATCATCGGGCACCTCGTCCCCGGACGCAGCCCGCACGATGACGTCGGTCGCGGAGGCCGCCACGTCCACCAGTGCGCCACGGTCCGCCCGAACGACCTGCACCAGCGAAGCCAGGAGTTCGCTGAGTTCTTGACCCGGTGACACGCGCCCAGGAGACCGCAGGCGTGAAGTGGCACACAGCGCCTCGTAGGCTTCCGCCGGCGACCAGGCCGCCTCAATCAGGGCGTCCGCTTGTGCGGCGAGGCCGTCGATGTCGGTGGCCTCGAGTTCGCCGAAGAGCCACTCGTCATCGGGATCGAGCGCCTCGACCAGGTCAAGAAGCTCCTCGGGATCGCTCTCGGCGAGGGAGCGTCCGGTCACGGCGACGGTCGCTACCAAGGTGAGAAGATCGTCTAACGGCGCGTCCCCGTGGGCCGAGCGCACGCCCGCCAGGGCAACGTCCCGGGCGGCCTCCGGGTTGTTTCCACGGCCGGTCGACTCCAAGTAGGCAGTGACCTCCTCGGCCAGGAAACGCCCGTCCGCGGTGGGCTCAGGGAATCTGAGGCCAGCCTTGGGCCGCTTGCGCCACATGGACACCACCGGCCGCTGCACCCCCGACAGGCGAGCCACGTCGGCCAGCGACAGCGTGACAGACATGGGCATCTCCTTTCAGCACCTTGGGCACCCCCGAGGCTAGCGGGCGATAGTGACCCTGACTATAGACATACGTGATAAGGGGGATTATCAGACATCTGCGTTGTCTTGATCTGGCGCGATGGAGATGGTTCTGGGGATGCCAGATCGTCTGGCCTCAGACCATAAGGAGTCGACATGAAGACGTCCCTGGCCAGCCTCGTCCTGGTTGCCGCCCTCGGCCTCGCTGCCTGCACCTCGGTGCCGGCCCGTCCGGTGGAAAGTGCGCCCGCCGGATCGAACCAACCCGCACAGAGCGGTACCGCGACACCGTCAACCAACACACCCAAGGAGGGCGTCGCCACCTTTGGGTCGTCCTACACGTGGGAGGACGGCCTGTCGCTCACCCTGGGACAACCAGCGGCGTACACCCCGAGCAAGCACGCCTACACCGGTAGCCAGTTCACTCACTACATCGTCATCGACGTGCGCCTGGTCAACAACACCGGCTCCCCCTGGGACCCCGGAATCGCGCATGCCACTCTGCAATCGGCCAATCAAGAGGGCGACCAGATTTTCGACTCCGGCAAGCTTCCAGATCAACCGCACACAACCCTGCTCAATGGGCGCGAAGCCAGCTACAAGATGGCCTTCGCTGTGGCGGACCCCAGCGACCTCGTGTTGGAGTTCAGTCCAGACTGGGCTCACACATCGGTGCTCTTCCACCATTGATCCCGTCTCAGCCGAACCGTCATCAGGGTGGGCCCTTGACGCCGTCCAGGCCCCGAGGCTCAGCGGTGGGCGCCGATGGCATCCACCAGGGCGTCCACGCCGGTGACGGACGCGCTGGGCAGGCCGAGGCGTCCGGCGACCTGCAACACGACCGGCTGCCGCAAGCGGGCACGGGCGACCAGGTCAGCGTCCCCCAGCATGGTGGCGGGCTCCCCCAGATGGAGGCGTCCGTCGACGAGGATCGCGACGGCGTCGGCCCAGCCGAGCGCGAAGTCGACCTCGTGGGTGGAGATCACCACCGTGGTGTGATCGGCTTGGAGTTGAGCCAGGGCGTCCACCATCTCGTTGACGCCCTGGGGATCCAGCCCTGCGGTCGGCTCGTCCATCAACAGCACGCACGGCTGCATGGCCATGGCACCCGCCATGGCGACGCGTTTGCGCTGGCCATAGCTCAGTTCGTGGATGGGACGGTCGGCCAGATCCGTGATGGAGAGCACCTCCAGCGCGTGCGCGACCCGCTCGCGGACCTGCTCATCGGGCAACCCCAGGTTGATGGGGCCAAACGACACGTCACGGAACACGTCCGCGGCGAAGAGTTGATCGTCGGGGTCCTGCGCGACGAACTGGACGGCCTCGCGGTGCGCCCGCAGCCCCGCCCTGTTGTGGACGAGCTTCACCCCGTCCACCGCAACCTGGCCTGCACCCGGCTCGATAGCCCCCGACAGGACGCGCAACAGCGTCGTCTTGCCCGACCCGTTGGCGCCCAGCAAGGCCAGACGGCGCCCCTTCGGCACCACCAGATCGACGCCGTGCAGCACCTCCCGGTCGCCGTAGCCGACGACCAGACCGGACGCCGACAGTTCACGATGGCTCATCGGAGCACCCCCCACATCACGCTTGCTCCGATCAGGACGGCCAGCAACACGAGACTGCCGACCAGAAAAGCTGTCGAGCGGATCCGCGGCGGCTCCAGCGTCCGCAACGAATCCTCATATCCGCGTCCGGCGAGGCCTACGTCGAGGCGCCGGGCCCGCTCCCACACCCGCAGGAACAACACGCTCATCGCCATGGACGCTGACCGCATGGCCGCCCGCCGATCGACGTAGCCCAGACGTCCTTCCTGGGCACTCCGGATTTCGCCCACGTTCTCGATCAGCCCGAACGCAAACCGGTAGATCAAGGAGGCGATCTCGATCAGCGGATCCGGGACGCGCAGCTTGCGCAGCCCCGTGAGCAGGTCGATCATCGGCGTCGAACACGCCAAGGTGAACAGCGCCAGGGTTGCGGCCAGCGAGCGCACCGCCAGGTCCCGGGCGGTGCGCAGGCCCTCCGGCGTGATCGCGAACGTCGGACCAGACGACCATCCGACGCTGACGGCCACCGTCGCCACGCCGATGGCGATGGACACCACCGGCAGCCACACGACGCGCACCAGCCGCCCCCACCCGACCTTGATCGGTCCCACAAGCAACACGACGCTGATCAGCGCCACCGCCGCCCCGCCAGGGATCGGCGGCAACGCTAACGCGGAGCCGAGCAAGCCCAGCGAGAGGACCCCCTTGTCACGCAGGGATCGCTCTCGCCACGGGCTCGCCCAGGCCGCATGGTCGAGCGCCAACCCGTGCGCCATTAGGCGGTGGCGTCAGCGACTCGCGAGGACGTGGCCGCTGACTCGCTGCCCGGCTCGGGCGCGGCGTCCGAATCGGCGTCCGGAGTGCCGGAGCCGGGCCCCGTGCCCCGGTGCCGACGACCCCACAGGGCGCCGATCGCGAACCCGAGAATGGTGCCGCCGATCCCCGCCTGCAGCGCGAACAAGCCGGACTCGATCTCGCTGGATTCGGGCTGGAAGAACGGGTGGAACCACGGCTCGTAGTCGGGGTGCGATTCCTGGATCTGGGTGGTCGCGGCACCGTCGGTGCCACCGAAGCGCTCCTCCGGGTCCGTGTGCAGACCGCCGATGACGAAGCTGATACCGAACACGAGGAACAGGGCAACGATCAACGCGACGTTGATGAGGGACTTCTTGGACATCAGGCGGCCACCTTCTCGGGAGAGCGCAGGACGCCGAGGCGCTGCAGTTCGGGCTTGGCGACATCGGTGAGGATGCGGAACACCAAGACGCCGAGGATGCCTTCGGCGATGGCGAGCGGCACCTGGCTGAGCGCGAAGACGCCGAGGAACTTCACGACGGACCCGGCGATCCCGGAGACGGGATCGGGGAAGGCGAGGGCGAGCTGGAAGGAGGTGACCAGGTAGGTGCTCAGGTCAGCCAGCGCCATGGCGAAGAAGACGCCCACGTCACGCGACCAGCCGAGCTTGGCGTTGAGCTTCCACACCCAGTAGCCGACCCAGGGGCCAGCGATGCCCATGCTGAAAACGTTGGCGCCGAGCGTGGTCAACCCACCATGGGCGAGGAGCAGCGCCTGGAACAGCAGCACCACCGTCGCCATGAACGCCATGATCGGTGGCCTGAACAGGATCGCCCCTAACCCTGTACCGGTCGGGTGCGAGGAACTACCCGTCACCGAGGGGAGCTTGATGGAGCTCAGGACAAAGGTGAAGGCGCCGGCTGCGGCGAGCAGGAGTCGCGACTCGGGGTGCTCCTTCGACTCCTTGATGACGGCACGGGCGCCGTGCACGACGAATGGTGTGGAGACGACGAACCATGCAACGGCATGTCCGACGGGCAAAAAACCCTCTGCGATATGCATCGAGTTCCCTTTCTGGATACGTGGCCACAGGAACCGCATCCGCGTGCGTATCTGACTCCCCATCACGGGTTACAGTGGCCCGACCGTCCCGGATTCTCACCGGATTCCGCGTCGCGGATGTCTCGCCATCCTTGCACCGCCACTAGCCAGCGTCTACTTGTCTCGCCCTGGTGGACCGGTCACCATCCGGCCCAGTGTGAGGCACAATCGGGGCCGTTCGCCCTGTGAGAGGAACCCAACCCATGCCACCCGCCGACCCGTTCGACGACACCGGCGCCGCTGACGGGTGGGCGCTCCCGCGACTCGTGATCGCCGCCGCCGCGTCCTCGGCTGGCAAGACGACGGTGACGACGGGCCTGCTGGCCGCGTTGACCGCACGAGGGGTGCGGGCGGCGGGGTTCAAGGTCGGACCAGATTTCATCGATCCGGGGTATCACGCGCTCGCCACCGGCCGTCCGGGACGCAATCTCGATCCGGTGATGGTCGGTGAAGAGCGCGTCGCTCCCCTGTTCGCCCACGGGTTTGTGACGCCTGAACCAGCCGATGTCGCCGTCGTCGAGGGCGTCATGGGGTTGTTCGACGGACGCCTCCGCACGGGTGGTTTGGGCTCCACCGCCCACGTCGCGAAACTCATCACTGCGCCGGTGATTCTCGTCGTCGACGGTTCCGGTTCGTCCCGCACGGCCGCAGCCGCAGCCCTGGGGTTGGCCGCCTTCGATCCGCAGGTTCGGGTGGCCGGCGTCATCGTGAACCGGGTCGCCTCCCCCGCGCATGGCGCCGAGTTAGCGCAGGTGTTCCAGGAGGCCGGAATGCCCGTGCTCGGCGTCGTGCCCCGGGACGCGCGCGTGTCGGCTCCCTCCCGCCACTTGGGCCTTGTCCCGGCCTCGGAGCGGGCTGAGTCCGCCCACACCATCGCCGCGCTTGCCCAGCATGTGGACGCCCATGTGGATCTGGATGCCGTCCTGGAGCTTGCCGCGTCCGCGCCGCCGCTCCACGCCCGCCCCTGGGATCCGGCCGCCGAGGTCGCCCCCGTCCCCGGACGCCCCCGGATCGCCGTGTTCGGTGGCCGGGCGTTCACGTTCCGTTACGCCGAGACCACCGAACTGCTGGACGCGGCAGGCTGTGACGTCGTCGAGGTGGATCCGCTCACCGACGCTGCCCTCCCCGACAACGTCGCGGGGCTCTACATCGGGGGCGGCTTCCCCGAAGTGCACGCCGCCGACCTGAGCGCGAACGCTCCCTTGCGTGATGCCGTCGCCCGCGCGATCGGCGCGGGAGTTCCGACGGTCGCCGAATGCGCGGGTCAGCTCTATCTGGGTGAGCACCTGGATGGGCACCCCATGGTGGGGGCGCTGCCCGCGTCCGCCCGGATGACCCCGCGCTTGACCCTCGGCTACCGGCACGCTCAGGCGTCCGAGGCAACCTTGGTGGCCGATGGCCGCGCGGACGCCGTGTGGGGGCATGAGTTCCATCGGACGCACACCCTTCCCGGGGCGGGCGAGCACCCCGCGTGGGCGTGGAATGACCGCGTGGAGGGGTTCTCCCTGGATCCGGCCGGGATCGGTGAGCCGACGCTGCACAGCTCCTACCTGCACGTGCATTGGGCGGGGACGCCCCTTGCGGCGCAGCGCTTCGCGGACGCGGCGGCCCGGTACGTCCGTCGTGCCGGGCAGGGCGCCTCGCCGGAGGGGGACGCCTCCGCGTCGTCCACGCACCGCACCACGACGCTTCCTTCGGCCCCCGACGGCGGGATCGATCTGCACCACCATGGGGATCGCGACATCGCCGAAGGCCTGATCGACCTGGCCGTCAACGTGCAGACCACCGGCCCCGCCCCGTGGCTGGCCGACGTCATCGCCGCCACCACCGCGACGCTGGGCGCCTACCCCAGCACGGACGCCGCCGTCGCCGCGATCGCCGACGCGCACGGCGTCGACCCGGCGATGGTGCTGCCCACCGCAGGCGGAGCGGAAGCCTTCGCCCTGATCGCGCGCGCCCTACCGCTGGCGCACCCGCTCGTGGTGCACCCCCAGTTCACCGAACCCGAGGCCGCCCTGCGCGCCGCCGGACGCGCCGTGCAACGCTGGCTGCTGCCCGTCGACGCCCACGCCGGGACGCCGCCCCTGGGCGAGTTCCCTTCCTGGGCGGACGCCCTCTTCGTCGGCAACCCCACCAACCCCACCGGGTGGCTGCACCGCCGCAACGACCTCCTCGAGGCAGGTCAAGGGCGCATCCTGGTCGTGGATGAGGCGTTCATGGACGCCGCCCACGAGGCCGAATCCCTCATCGCGCCGTCCATGCCCGGACGCCTCGTGCTGCGTTCCCTGTCCAAGACGTGGGGCCTGGCGGGGCTGCGTGTCGGCTATGTGGTGGGCGACCCGGCTCTGGTGGCAGCACTCGCCGCGGTCCAACCGCCGTGGCCGCTCTCCTCCCCCGCGCTCGCGGCGACGGTCGCGGTGCTGTCCCCCCAGGCTCGTGCGCAGGCGTCGACGTGGTACGCCCAGGTGGACGCTGACCGCGCCTACCTGGTGTCCGCGTTGGAGGCGCATGGCTTCCCGGTCGTGCATGGCAGCGCACCCTTCGTCCTGATCGATACCTCCCGGGTCGGCGCCCACTCGCTGCGTCCGGGGCTGGCCAAGCGGGGGTTCGCCGTGCGCCGCGCCGAGAGCTTCCCGGGGCTCAGCCCAACCTGGATCCGGATCCGCGTCCCCGACCGCGAAACGACGGACGCCTTCGTCGCGGCCTTGGCGTCGCTGGCCGAAGAGGCAGTCGCGTCGACCGTGGGGGAACGGACCCGATGAACGCGGCAGGCTCCCCCAGCGCCCATCTCGCGCTCGCGGACAAGGCGGACGCGGTGTGCCGCATGGGCGCGCTGATGCTGAGCGCGGGAACGGGCTCCTTCCGCGTGAAGGCGGCCATGGGGCGCGTCGCTGTCGCTCTTGGGGTGGACCGGCTCGACGCGCAGGTCAGCCTCAACGAGATCATCGTCACCACGAGGCACGGCGATGAGACCGTCACCCAAGTCGTCGAGGTGCCGGTGCCGACCGTCAACGCGGCCCGGATTGCGGCCCTGCTGCGTATCTCGCTGCGGGCCCGCCCGGGGCTGAGCACCCGCGATCTGCAACGCCAACTCGACCGGATCGAACTGAGGCGGCCGCCGTACCCGCGCTGGGCGATCGTCGTCGGCGCCGCCCTGGCCAGCCTCGCGTTCGCCTTCCTCAACAACGGCCACCTGCAGGAGTGCATCGCGGCGGGTCTGGGTGCGGCATGCGGCAAGACCGTCCAGTTGCTGTTGCGGCGGGCCCGGCTCAACCATCTCGCCATCGTCACGGTGGCCGCTTTCGTCGCCGCCGCTGTGTTCGTCGTGACCGGGTGGGCGATCCATGCGGTCCTGCCCAGCACCTCGCAGACCGTGCACGATGCGGCGTTCACCTCGGCGATCCTGTTCCTGGTGCCCGGGTTCCCCCTGTTGACTGCGGCCCTGGATCTGACCCGGTTCGACTTCACCGCCGGGACGGCCCGCCTGTGGTACGCGGGCCTGGTCATCTTCGCGGCCGGGATCGGCGCCTGGCTGGTGGCGTGGCTGTTCGGGCTCACCCCCACCCCGCTCGCACCCCTCGACCTGCCGCCCGCCGGGCTGCTGGGGTTGCGCCTGCTGGCGAGCTTCGCCGGGGTCTATGGCTTCGCGCTCACGTTCGACACCCCGTGGCGCATCGCGCTGATGACGTCGGCTATCGGGATGCTCGCCAACACCGGACGCCTGCTCCTCATCGACGCCGGGGGGCACCCGCTGATCTGCGCGACGGCCGCCACGATGGCCGTCGGATTGATGGCGGGGTGGGCGAGCCAGCGGTTCGCGGCACCGCGCATCATCATGTCGGTTCCCGCCGTGCTCATCATGATCCCCGGGGCTGCCGCCTATCGGGCCCTGGTGGGGCTCGTGAATGGCGACGTGATCGCCGCCCTGACGAACGCGACGGCCGTCCTGAGCCTGGTCGTGGCGCTGGCGGCAGGGCTCGCGCTGGCGCGGATGCTCACCGATCCGGCCTGGACGCGACCCATGCCCACCTGGACCAAGATGCCCCTCACCCGCGCCCAGCGGCGCTTGCGCCCCTACGCCAGGACCACCGGCACCCGAGCCCAACCCCCCACGGGGTAGATCTCCCGGAGCGGCTCTTCGTCGGCGGCCGCGATCCACGTGGTCCCCGCCAGTAACGCCTGGAGTGCGACGCGCAGTTCGAGGGTCGCGAGCGTGCGCCCGGGGCAGGCGTGGCGCCCGATGCCGTAGACCAGGTTCGCTTCGGCGTTCGCCTGCGGATCGAGGACGTCGGGATCCCCGAAGACGGCCTCGTCGCGGTTGGCCGACGTCCAGTGCAGCGTGACGCGCGTCCCGGCGGGCAGGTCGACCCCGCCAAGCGAGACTGGGCAGGTCGTGACGCGACGATTGGAGACGAAGGGATCGTCGCGGCGCAGCAACTCGTCGATGATGGCGTCACACTCGGCCTCGCTGACGCCGTCGCGCAGCCGCCGCTGGAGTGCGTCGTTGGTCACCAGGCCGCGCAGCAGCACCCCGACGCACAGCGCGATCGAGCCGAGATCCCCGCCGGTCCAGTTCCGCAGAACCGACACGATCTCCTCATCGCTGAGTCGTCGGCCCTCCACCTGGACGCGCATGACGTCCGCGGTCAGGTCGGCGCCCACCACGGAGCCGTCGGCGGCACGGCGAGCCGACAACAGCGGTGTGATGAGGGCGTCGAAGCGGGCGGCCACCGCAGCGAGTTCCTGCCGATCGCCCCGGCGGCTGGCCTCGTGGTTGTCCTCCACCCAGGCCACCAGCGGCTCCTCCATCGAGGAGGGCCACCCCAGCCAGGCGCTTTGGGCACGGACAGCGAACACGGCCCCGATCTGCGTCACCGCGTCGAGCACCTCGCCGGTGGGCAGCGTCGCCACCAGCGCCTGCGCCTTCGCCGCCAGGATCGGGGCGAACGGTGCGAGCGCCGCGGGGGAGAGGAACGGATCCAGGGCTGCCCGGTAGGCGGTGTGGGCGTCCCCGTCGAGCCCATTGGGGATCTGCAGGTGAGCCGATACCGCGCTGGAGAAGGTCTCGTCGTCGAGGGCTGCCGCACGAACCTCGGCGTGCCGGACGACCACGTAATCGCCGCGGTCGCTGCGCACCACCGCGTGCTCGTGGCGCACGCTGTCGGTGCACGCCCGCGGGTCACACCCCGCAAAGGAAATGCCTTCCGCTAGCCGATCTGCCATCACAAACCTCTCGCCAGACGAACGCCCGGGTGTGCGGGCAGGATCGACCCTAGCAAGGTTTTTACGATCTATTTGTGTAAATCGATCTCTTTGTGACTATTGCTGGCGGCGCTGGCGCAACTTCTCCAGTTCCCGGCGCTCAGCTGCGCTGAGACTGTGCAAACCCTGGTCGCTGATTTTCTCCAGCAACTGATCGATGCGTTCGGCGTCGGACGCCTTGCGCTCAGCGACGCGCCGCTCCTTACGCGCGGGACGCGGCGTCCGGGGCCCCTTCGGGTGCGGCAAGAACCGCAGCGAGGACAACAACCCGAATCGCCGCGCCAGCAACGCCGTAAAGAGCAATGCCACCAGCAGCGTGAGCATGTCTGCATATCGAACCGCCGCCGCCATCAGCAGCAACTGCAGGCCCAAGAGGGCGACGCCCACCACCCAGGCGCGAATCCCGAAGAAGAAGGGGCGCTGGGGATACTCGGCAATCCACACCAGCAACACCATGAACTGAACCAGGCCGAGCCCATACATCTGGCCTGTGCCGCTCACGAGGTGCACAGCCAACGAAATGACGGTGAGCGACGCCCACATCCCGGCGTAGAGAGCCGCCATGGAACGGCGCCCGATCTGCGCCTCCAGGTCACGCCCGAAATACCACAGCAGCACCAACGACAGCAGCGTCCACAGGGTCATGACGTCCGTCAACGGCCAGGTGATGATCCGCCACACCTGCCCCTGCAGGACGAGCCGCGGATCGAGGTAGAGGGCCGCGGGCAGCCCGGCCACGAGCGTCGACACCACAGCGCCAAGAGCCCCCAGGGCGACCAGCAAGACCGTGGAGGTCACATCGAAGCGGCCGATCCTGAACCAGGCCTCACCGGAGTTGTCCCGGGACACGTTGAACGACGACACCCTTCAAGAGTGCCAGATACCGCCCCGGATCAGGCCTGAGCGGACGGCGCCGCCGACGCCGGGGGACGCGCCGCCAAAACGAACAGCGAGAGCGCACCCAACACGATCAGGATGCCGAGCACGATGTGCACGATCGTCACGCCCGTCTCACCGAGCGCGTACTGCACCAGCGACAACACGAACACGCCTGCCGCATGCCCGATGCCGCCCTTAACGCCCGACAGCTTCCCGTAGCGGAAGGCGGCAATGGTACTCAGCAGAGTGGTCACGATGAACAGCATCGCCAACCCCGCGTGCGCCGGACGCACGGCTGGTTCACTCGTCAGCAACGACCCGAGGATGCCCAGCACGAGCGCTACCACGGCGCTGATGCCCGACACGATCCGGTAGATGCGGTGCCAGGTCTGCGTCGGATTCTTCTCAGCCACGGCCCCACCCTAACGCGATACTCAAAGATTCAGGTATTCAGCAATCTCGTCGCCACGCACCGTCCACAGGGCGTCCACCAGCGCCGTTCGGAAGGACGCCGGCCCACGCGACTGCTCCTCGGCCCGCTCCGAGGCCAGCGCCAGCCACGCGGCCCCCGCCAAGGCCGCCTCCAGACGTCCGGTGACGACCGTGCATGTCCCCATCAGGGCCGACACGGCCGTGCGAACGCCCGGAATCTGCGCGAGCATCGCCGAACCCAGCGGCACCTTCACCTCGCGGCCGCCGAACGTGACGCGCTCGGCGGAGTCGCCCCAGACGATGGCGGCGTCCAGACCGGGGGCACCGAAGCCACTGATCTCGTCCGGGTTCACCCGAACGATCGCGGGCCGGTTCGCCAGGAGGGCGTCCACCCGCTCGGCGTGCAGCGGCAGATCGCCCAACCGGGTGAGATCCAGCACCCAGGGCGTCCCGTCCGCGGCCAGCCGTGCCGTAGTCGTGACGATGGCGTCATTCCACTCGGCGGTGAGCGTGGCCAGGTCAAGCACGACCGCTTGCGCGCCGTGGGCCGCTTCGAGGGCGTCCGGTGAGGTGCCCGTCACCAGCGGCCGCGCGCCCGCACCCTGGAGCGCTTCGGCCACGAAGGGAGTGGCCGCCCGCGGCGCGACACATTGAACCCGAGGCCCTTCCTCACGCACAGCTTCGGCGGCGAACCCGATGGTCAAAGCGAGGCTGGAATGGGACATCGAAACTCCTCATACAGATTGCGGTGGCTCGCTAGCCAGTATGACCGAGTTCCCTACGGAAGCACTGTTCGACCCTCGGGCGCGGCCCGATTCCCGCCTCCCCATTCCCCCTGCCGGGGGCGGGCGCGACAATGACCTCATGGAGCCGATAACGCCCACCGCGCCGTCCCCCGACGCTTTTGCGTCCTTCCGCATCCCCGCAACGGACCGTCGCGAACGGGTCGCTCAGGGCAAAGCGCTCCGGGAGGCCACCTCGCACGCCGCGCTGGGCCGCTGGGAGCCTCGCCCGAACCGTCCCGGCGTCATCGACCTCATCGAAGCGGCCCAGCACGGACGCCTGCCCTGGTTGCGTGGTGTGCGCAACGCGCGGATGGCCGCATCCCCATTCGGGATGCTGCGCGGCTCGGCGGCCATGATGGCTTGGGACGTCGCCAACCTGCCCGCGACCGGCGTCCAGACGGTCGTCTGCGGCGACGCCCACATCGGCAACATTGGCTTCTACCGCTCCCCCGAGGGCAACCAGGTCATCGACCTGAACGACTTCGACGAGGCGCACACCGGCTGCTGGGAGTGGGATTTGCGGCGCCTCACCGCGTCCATCTGGGTGCTGGGGCGCGTCAACGGCGCCACCGAGCAGGAATGCGCGGACGCCGTCGCACACTGCGTCGTCGCCTACCGCGACGAGGTCAGCTTCTTGTCCAAGCAGCCGTTGCTGTGGCGAGCCTTCGACCGCCTCGACGTGGAGGGACTGCATTCCAGCGTCACCGAGGAGGGCCTGCGCGAGGAGATCGAACGGGCTGCCGTGGCTGCCCGGCGACGCACCTCCGACCGCAAGCTGCCCAAGCTGACCGGGGGCGCCACGACGGCGGCGCACATCCTCGACGACCCGCCGCTGGTCACCCATCCCGACCCCGACGAGTACGAGGCGCTCGCCGACGGCCTGGACGCCTACCTGACCACCCTGACGCCGCAGTGGCGCCGCATCGTGGGCGGCTACACGCTGGTCGATATCGCTCACAAGGTCGTCGGCGTCGGATCGGTGGGCTTGCGCGCCTGGGTCGCCTTGCTGTGCGGCTCGCGGGAGGACGACGTGCTGTTCCTGCAACTCAAGCAGGCGCAACGCTCGGTGCTGGCGCCGTTCGTCCACGGTGAGCACGCCTGGCACGACCACCAAGGCCAGCGCGTCGTGGAGTACCAGCAGGTCCTCCAAACCGTCTCCGACCCACTGCTGGGCTGGACGACCGTGGGCCCCCACCAGTACTACGTGCGGCAGTACCGCAACATGAAGGGCGGCGTCCCCCTCGACAGCATGTCTCCCTCCGCTCTGGTCGACTATTCCGGCGTCACCGGGCACCTCCTGGCCAAGGGCCATGCCCGCACCTCGGGGGCCTCGATCATTTCCGGCTACCTGGGCAAGCGGGAGTCCGCCGTGGACGCCTTCGTCGCCTGGGCGCGCGGGTACGCCGACCAGACCGAGGCCGACCATGCCGCCCTGGTCGCGGCGATCGCGTCCGGACGCCTCCCGTCGGAGCCGGGCGTCTGACGGGCTCGCGGGCCGACGGTGAGCCGGCGCCGTAGGCTGGCCTCATCACCCCGGCCCGGAAGGACACCATGCGCGAGATCGCCACAGGGATCACCAAGGACACGACGCTGTGCATCTCGTTGTCGGGCCGGCCCGGCAACACGGGCACCCGGTTCCACAACTACCTCTACGACGCCCTGGGGCTCGACTTCGTCTACAAGTCGTTCACGACCTCCGACATCACGCAGGCCATCGCGGGCGTCCGCGGGCTGCGGATTCGCGGGTGCGCCGTCTCGATGCCGTGGAAGCATGACGTCCTCGCTTTGGTCGACGAGGTGGACGCCTCTGCCGCCGCCATCGACGCCGTGAATACCATCGTCAACACCGACGGTCATCTGGTGGCCTACAACACCGACTACCAGGCCGTCGCCCACCTGCTCACCAGCCGCGGCGTCCCCCACCAGGGCACGGTGGCGGTCCTGGGCTCGGGCGGTATGGCGAAGGCGACCGTCGCCACGCTACGTGACCTGCATTACCGCGACGTCGTCGTGGTCGCCCGCAACGAGCACACCGGGCGCGAGTTGGCGTCCAAATACGGGGCGGGCTGGCGTCCCGAACTGGGCGACCTGCATCCGTCGACCGTGGTGAACTGCACCCCGGTTGGCATGGCGGGCGGAGCCGACTCGGAGGCGCTCCCGGTGAGCGTCGACGTGCTGGAGGACGCCTGGGTGGTGTTCGACATGGTGCCGATGCCCGCCGAAACGCCCCTGGTGGTGGAGGCGCGCCGTCGCGGTCTCACCGTCATCACGGGCGCCGAGGTGATGAGCCTGCAGGCGTTGGAGCAGTTCGTGCTCTACACCGGGGTGCGGCCCGACCCTGATCTCGTCGAGGCGGCCACGGCGTTCTCACGCGCCTGACGCCGTCCTGCGCGCCGCGCGCCTGGAGGCCCCGCGGGTGGTGCCGAGGCGGCTGGCGGAGGCCCCCTGCGACTCAGGGGGCGAGGCGATCCCGGGCCCAGTCCGCGCCCCGCAGGCGAAACCGGAGCCGGTCATGGAGCCGAGAGGTGCGTCCCTGCCAGAACTCCCAGGTGTCGGGCAGCAGCCGGTAGCCGCCCCACTGCGGGGGGCGTTGCGGATCCTCACCGTGCTCGTCGGCTGCCGCACCCTCGGCGGCCTCCAGGGCGGCGCGGTCGGCGATCACGCTCGACTGCTGCGACGCCCAGGCGCCGATGCGGCTACCCAGGGGACGCACACGGAAGTAGGCGTCGGACTCCTCGGCGGGCACCTTCACGACCTTGCCTTCGACGCGCACCTGACGCTCCAAGGGTGCCCAGAAGAACAGCAGGGTGGCCTGCGGGTTGTCGGCCAGGTCAGCGCCCTTGCGCGAGTCGTAGTTGGTGAACCACACCAGCCCGCTCTCGTCGAACTCCTTCAGCAGCACGACGCGAGCTGAGGGTCGACCACGGCGATCGGCGGTGGCCAGCGTCATCGCGTTGGGTTCCAGGCCGGGCAGGGCGCGGGCGTCCTCGAACCACCGCGCGAACAGGGCGTTCGGATCCGTCCCAGCGTCGGCCTCGTCAAGTTTTCCCTTGTCGTAGGACTGTCGCAGCCCGGAGATGTCCATGAAGCCACCCTAAGACACGCAAGGTGCGTTGCGGGGCCTCCCCCACAAAGCGGTCGGCCTGGGGCGTCGCGTCCGGCCGTGCCGCATCCATGGGCCACTGTCGGATGCGGGTGAGATACTGACGACATGAGCATCAGCGGGGGTGAAACGGATCACCTCGGCGGCAAAGGCGCCAATCTCGTCATCTTGCGTGAGGCTGGCCTTCCGGTCCCGCCGTTCGTGGTGTTGCCCACGCACGAGTACGACACGTTCGTCACCGACGCAGGTCTGGCACCGATCATTGCCGATGCGCTGACGCGTGATCCGGCCGAGGCGTCCTCGGTCATCAGCGCCGCGTTCGCCGCGGCGACGCCTTCGCCTGCCCAGCGCGAGCGCATCGTGGGCGAGGTCGCCGCCTTACTGGACGGCCCCGTCGCTGTGCGCAGTTCCGCCACCGCAGAAGACCTCCCGGGCGCGAGCTTCGCCGGTCAGCAAGATTCCTTCCTCAACGTGACCGGCGTCGACGATGTGGTCAGCGCCGTCATCGCCTGCTGGGCCTCACTGTGGACGCCGCGAGCCATCAGCTATCGGGCCCGCCTAGGGTTCGCTGGCCGGGTCAGCCTCGCCGTCGTCGTCCAAACGATGGTGGACGCAGACACCGCAGGAGTGTTGTTCACCGCCAACCCGCGCACCGGCCGTCGCGACGAATCGGTGGTGGACGCCGGGCGGGGTCTGGGTTCAGCGCTCGTCTCCGGTGAGGTGATTCCCGACAACTATGTGGTGGAGACGCTGACGGGCGCGGTGCGCTCCAAGGAGCTCGCCGGGTCGACGGCCGTCCTCACCGCGGCAAAGCTGAGCGCCCTGGTGGCACTCGGGCGCCGGATCGTGGAGTTGTACGGCGTCCCGATGGACATCGAATGGGCGAGCCTCGGCGAGGAGTTGTTCGTCGTGCAGGCGCGCCCCATCACCGGCCTGTACCCGTTGCCGCTCCCCAACCCGCAACCGCATCCGACCCCGGAGGTGTGGTTCAGCTTCGGCGCTTTCCAAGGCGTCCTGGAGCCCATCACTCCGCTGGGTCTGGACACGCTGCGGATCCTGCTGTCGGGGGCGCCCCGCGTCCTAGGGCGCCGCGTGGACTGGCGCACCAACCGGGCAGTGCAGCCTGCCGGGGAGCGGCTGTGGTTGCGCGCCGACGGCCTGCTTCGGGTGCGGAGCCTCCGCACGCTCGTCCACCAGTTCCTTCCCCTGGTGGAGCCGGGCTCGGCAGCGATCCTTGCCGCCCTGGGCGAGGAGCCCGCCCTGCGTCCAGTGCATCAGATCCCCTCCGCACCGACGGTGGCGGCGCTGGCTGCGTTCGCCTCCCGGGTCGCCTCACGCGGACGCTCTTCGCTGCGCAACCCGATCGCCGCGCGACGGCATCTGGATCGGGCGGTGACGCGCCTGCTGGATCGGGTCACCACCCACATGTCGGAGGCCGCCCGGGCGGACACTCCCCAAGGTCGGCTCAGTGCCCGCGCCAAGGTCATCGAGACCTTGGGCGATGAGGCGCTGCCAACGCTGCTTCCCTTGTTCGCCCCCGTGATGGCGCCCACGATCATGGAGTTGAGCAAGCTGCGCGACCTCGCCGCGAAGACCGGCCTGCCTCACGCGGACGCGCTCGCGCTGGCCGTCATGCGTGGCCTTCCGGGGAACGTGACGACGCAGATGGAACTGGAGTTGGCCGACGTCGCCGCCGTCTTGAAGACGGACGCCAACGCGTGGGGGTGGGTCGCCGAGACCCCCGCCGAGGATCTCGCTCGTCAATATCTTGCGGGCCGCCTTCCGCGGGTCGCACAAGAGGCGATCAGTTCATTCATGAGCGCCTATGGCATGCGCGGCGTCGCCGAGATCGATCTGGGGGCCCCGCGGTGGCGCGACGACCCGACCCCCTTGATGCATACGCTCAAGGCCTGCCTGGCACTCCCGGAGAAGGCTCAGCCGCGGGCGGTCTACCTGGCGGGCCAGCATGAGGCGGGCCGCTCGGTGCGGATCCTGATGGACGCTTCGACCAAACAGCGCGCCGAGAAGATCCGGCGAAGCGCCAGGGCGATCCGCGGGTTGGCTGGGGCCCGCGAGACGCCCAAGTTCACGCTCATCCAGGCCTTCGGCATGCTCCGCTCCGGCTTGGAGGCTTCGGCGATCGAGCTCGTCGAGGAGGATCGCTTGGGCGCGGTCGAGGATCTCGCCTTCCTGCGGGTGGACGAACTGAGCCGCGCGTTCTCGGCGCGCTGGCAGGAGGTGGTCGCTCGGCGGCGCGCGCGCTGGGAGGCGGAACGCCGACGCACTCAGGTGCCACGCATCCTGGTCGAGGATGGCCGCGCACTCTACGACGGCCTGAGCGCGGGGGACGCCGACCTGCATGGTGCGGGGGTCTCCCCCGGCGTCGTGGAGGGAGTCGTCCGCATCGTGCACGATCCACGCTCGGCGCACCTGGCCCCCGGGGAGATCCTGGTGTGCCGAGGCACCGATCCGGCCTGGACGCCGCTGTTCCTGGTGGCCGCAGGGCTGATCACCGAAGTCGGCGGCCTGATGACGCACGGGTCGGTGGTGGCCCGGGAGTACGGCGTCCCGGCGGTGGTCGGCGTCCACGACGCGACCCGGCGCCTGACCGACGGCCAGCGCGTTCGCCTGGATGGCGCCAGCGGCAGCATCGAGCTTGTGGAGCGTTGATAGAGTTCCCATATGCCTAGAAGTACTAGGTATATGGGAGATGGTCTCGTGAACCTAACGAAAGACCTGGTCGCAGCCTCGGCAACGCCCATCATCCTGGGTGTCCTCACCGCCGGAGAGGACTACGGGTACTCGATCCTGAGGCGCATCACCGAGGCCTCCGCCGGGCGCATCGAATGGAGTGAGGGCATGCTGTACCCGCTCCTGCACCGGCTGGAACACCAAGGGCTCATCACAGCCCGCTGGGGAGAAGCCACCCTGGGGAGGCGTCGCAAGTACTACTCCATCACCCCCCAGGGCACAGCAGAACTCAACGGGCAGGCCCTTCAATGGCGCGCCGTTGTCGACACCCTGGAAGGGCTCTTTCCACCCCCCATCCCACGGACAGTGGAGGCATGATGATCGGCCCTCTGCCCCCCGCCGCCGAGGGCCTCGATGCCCCGTTGGGCGAATGGCGAGACATGATGACGCGCCGCCCAGGCATCACGACTGAGGACGTCGACGAGTTGGAAGACCATCTGCTCAGCGAGGTTCACGATCTGCGTCGCGTCGGGTTGAGCCCCGAGGAGGCCTTCCTCATCGCAGTGCGGCGCCTCGGCTCACCCAGCGACGTCGCCCGCGAGTACGGTGCCGTGCACACCGATCGTCTGTGGCGGCAACTCGTCCTGACACCATCTGAGCCTTCCCCGGCAGGAAGCCTTCCCTCCGGCTGGGATTTGCCTGCCGCGCTCGGCCTTGGGCTCCTCGCCGGGCTGGCGACGCGCATCCCCTACTCGTTCATGGACGGCGGGACTGCGATCGACTTCTACCCGCGCAACCTCGCGTTCCTCGTCCTGCCCTTCCTGATCGTCTACCTCGCGGCCCGTGCCCAGACGCGTTCCCGCAGCGGCCTGACCCTCCTGCTCACGGTCTTCGCCGCGAGTGCACTGCTGGTGAACCTCTACCCCTTCACCTGGCCTCACCAGACCTTGTGGCTCACCACCTTGCACCTGCCCATCGCCTTAGCGAGCACCGCGGGTATCGCCTACCTCGGGAAACGCTGGCGCTCCCTGGAGTCATGGATGGACTGGGTGCGCTTCCTCGGTGAGGCCGTGATCTATTACGTCCTGATCGTCCTGGTGGGCGCCCTCATCTCCATGCTGATCATGCAGATCTTCATCGCTGTTGACGCCCCGGCCACCTCGACCGTGTTCGGGTGGGTGTTCCCCGTCTGCGCTGCGGGCGCCGTCCTCGTCTGCGCGTGGCTCGTCGAACGCAAAAAGTCGGTCATGGACAACATGGCGCCCGTTCTCACTGCGGTGTTCACCCCTCTCCTCACGCTGGGCCTGCTGAGCTTTCTGGTGGTCGTGCTCACCGGCGGGCGGCTGATCTCGCTGGAGCGTGAAGTGCTCATCTCCTTCAACGGGCTGCTCATCGTGGTGGCTGGCGTTGTGCTCTTCACGGTGTCGGCGCGCCGTCCCGAGTCTTCCCACCGCGGCCTGGATTGGATGCAACTCATTTTGGTGTGTGTCGCTGTCGCCGTGGACGTGCTGCTGCTGTGGGCGATGTCGGGGCGTCTCCTCGAATACGGGACGAGCCCCAACAAGCTGGCAGCCCTGGGGTGCAACGTGATCCTGCTGGCCCACCTGGCGGGTTCAGCGTGGCACTACGTGAGGGTCTTGGTGTGGCAGAAACCCGGGTTGAACCTGGTGCGCTGGCAATGCTGGGCGTTGCCGGTGTTCGGCGTTTGGGCGGCCATCGTGGCGTTGGCCTTCCCACCCCTGTTCGGCTTCCGGTGAGCCCCTGCAGCCCGGTCGCGGCGCAGCGGATGCTCGCTAGCCGCTGACGGTCGCGGCGAAGGCGTCCACCTTCAGCGCGCGGACGCCCAAGCCGAGCGCCGTGCACACGACCCCGACACCGACCGGGATCGCGAGGGCTGCGGTGACCGCGACGGTATCGACGAGGACCCCGGCCGCTGACGCGCCCAGCCCGACGCCCGCGAGGGTCGCGGTCGCGAGCAAGGTGAGCACCAGCGTGTTCCCGGCGCTCGCCAGCCGTTCGGCTGCCGCATAGCTCGACACCAGCAGGGGCGCCACGCACAGCCCGACCGCCAGGCAGGCCAGGGCGAGCGCTCCGGCGTGCAGCAGCGGCCCACCGGTCAGGAGGGACGCCGCTACCAGCAGGCCACCCGCGAGGGCGAGCAGGATCCCCGCGCCGGTCACCCGGTCGGGCAGGGACCAGCGAGCGAGCTTGTGGGTGAGCATCCCCGAGGTGGCGCTGCCGATCCCGACAAAGGCGTAGACGACGCCCGTGAACCCCGGTGCCGTCTCGGCGAGGGAGGCCGTCACCGAGGCCTGGACGGACCCGAACACGAGACCGACGGACGCCGCCACCGCGATCCAGGGAGCCAGCAGGCCCGGACGCGTGAGCCGACGGCCGATGGGAGCCACGCGGGTGTGGTCGCTCGGGTTGAGCAGCGCGAACCCGAGTTGGCCGCACACCAGCAGCACCAGCGTGACGCTGAGGGCCACCACCGGGGAGACGACGGCTGCGAGCGTGGCACCCAGGACGGGCCCCGCCACATAGGAGACCTCGTCGGCGACCGTTTCGTACCCCATCGCGACCTCGACCCGGTGCCGGGCGTCGGCATGCCGCGCGAAGCGCGTCGACCAGGCTGCGCGGGCCAGCGGACCAACCTGGGCGTTGGACGCCCCCACGATCGCGGCGAGCGCCAGCGCCACCCCGAGCGGGGCGGTCCAGAAGAAGAGGCTGATGAGCCCGAGGATGCCGAGGGCGCCGGGCACGGTGATGACGACGAGGGTGCGGCGATGCCCGATGCGGTCGGCCAGGGCCCCCACCAGCGGGGCTCCGATGACGCCGCCCAGGCTGAGGGCTCCGACCAGCAAGCCTGCGGCGGCGAAGGAACCGGTGAGTACTTGGCCGCTGACCAGCACGGTGAGCGGCAGCATCGCCACGGGCAGCCGCGCCAGGAAGGCCAGCAGCATCCAGGGGGCGCCCGCGGTCTCCACCAGGAGCGCCAGCGGGCGCGTGGCGGTGGAGGGGGCGGTAGGAACGGTGGGTTGGGGTTCAGACGGGTTCATCGACTCTCCGGGCACGCTTCTCGCGGTGCACATCCCCCACCCTGATGCGCGGTTGCCTAACTACCGCGACCAGGATAACCCGGCACCCGCAGGGGCGAAAAGGCGAGTGCTCGCGTTCAGTCGCGCGATTCGGGGCGGCGACGTTCCCCCTGCTCGTCGCCGAACAGCAGTTCGGTCATGATGACGTGGACGCGCTCGACGTCGGGCACGTCCGGCAGCGTGACGGGCGCCTCGGCGGCGGTCGTGAACTGGAGGGTCCCGCAGCCGAGGATCCGATCCAGCAACGACCGGTCGTAGGTGACGTTGTTGATGCGGGTCAGCGGCAGGTCGTGCCCGGTGGTGCGGAAGATTCCGTGCCGGGTGATGACCCGCCGGTCGGTGATCGTGTAGGTCGACGTCAGCCAGCGCAGGTACGGCACGAGCGTCATGACGATGAACAAAATCATCGCGACCGCGAACGTTCCCCAGTCCACCCACGGCCGGAGGCTGGGGATCGTGATCGCGAAGACCACGATCACGGCCACGACCAACGCGATCCCGCACAAGACGGGGACGATGAGTGCCTTGCGATGGGTCCGCAGGTGGAGCACGACCTTCTCGTCGGCGCCGAGGAGTTTGCGAGGCAAGGCCATGTCGCCATGGTCGCACGGCGTCACCCCCCGAGGGCAACAAAGGGGCCGTGGAGAGACACAATCCCTAGGCTGGGGGGATGGAGGCAGCCAGTTACGTCGAGAACATCGCCAACCGCACAACGATGCGGGGCGTCGTCTACGCCATGACGCGCATTCTGACGCTGGCCTGCCTCATCGTTATTCCGGTCATCTTGTGGGCCACCTCGCTGCATCCGGTGGCGATCATCATCAGCGCCGTGCTGGGCGTCGTGGTGATCATCTTGGTGCGCGACACGATCATCGTCGGACGCCAACTCAGGCAGTCCCCGTTGGATCTGGCCTTCGAACCTGCCCCCGACAAGGGGCCGGTGTCTCCCGCGAACGTGCTGGGTGTCGCCGGAGGCGTGGCGGTCTTCGGTGTCGTGCTCCTGATCGTGAGCGCCGCCATGGGCGACCTCAGCCTGGCCCTCACCTGGGGGCTGATCACCCTAGGTTCGGCGGCTGTGCTCGCCTTGATGTCCATTCCGACATTCGGCGTCCAGGCCCGCAAGTGGCGGATCCTGTCCGAGGCGCTCGCAGCGCACCCTGACCTGATCCCCTACCTGCAAGACGCCCGAGCACGCTTCCCCAGGTCTGCCCCGTTCCCCTTCTCGGCGCCGACGGATCAGGTCATCATTCCCTGATCGTCGCCTCCAGCCGCGCCAGCAGGCGACGCGCACGCTCCTCGCCGCGCAGGGCGTCGCGCCACGCTTGCGGCACCTCCTGGACGCCGCCGATCAGCCCCACGACACCGCCGACGACACATGCGGTCGTGTCCGTGTCGTGGCCGAGGGAGATCGCTGCCCGCACCGCCTGCTCGTAGTTGCCCCCGGCGAAGGTGAGCTGGACGGCGGCCCGGAACGTGTCGACCACGTAGCCGCTGCCCCCGAGCGGGACGCCCTCCACAGGAAGCACGTGCGCGTCGAACTCTCGCACCTCGGGGGCGTGCGGCCCCAGCACCTCACGAAGGGTCGCCACCGCGTCGGTGAACCCTTCCCGGGCATCTGCGCCATCGCGCAACCGCCGGACCCACAGGCTGTACACCTGGCAGCAGGCGATCGAGCGGGGGTGTGCGTGCGTCACCCGTGAGGACGCGGCGGCGTCGGCGCACAGGTCGGCGTCCGTGCCGCGATGCCACAGCCCCAAGGGGAGCACCCGCATGAGGGATCCGTTGCCGTTGGACTGCTCGTCCGCGGCCCCCGCTCGCAGCGCCGGAACGCCCTGACGCAGGCGTGTGAGCGCGGCAGCGGTCTGGATGCCTACGTCGAACACGATCCCGTCGACGGCGTACTCGCCGCGATCCAGCCAGGCCAGCAGCCGGCCCCCCAGGTCGTCGGCGTCGAACCGGCCGCGACTCAGCAGCGAGTCGAGCAGGGCGAGCATCTGCGCACCGTCATCGGACCAGGTCCCGGGCCGCACCCCAGCATGGGCGCGAGGGAACCCCGGCATCGGGGTCATCGCGACCGGAGTCGGCACGGACTCGGGCGGATGGAACTCGTATGGGACACCGAGGGCATCGGCCACCAGGTGACCCCAGATGGCTCCCTCGACGCGCTCGGTCAACGTCGGCATGCCACCACGCTAATGGGTGACCAGCACCCTCATTCCGGGCATTGCCGCAGGTCGCGCCAGCATCCGGGGTAACCTTGGACGGGTCACGTCATCCACCGACGCATGCCCGTGACAAGGAGTCCACGTTGCTTGGAGACACACCTCACGCTGCCACGAATGCCTTGATCCATCGCCTCGTCGCCCAGGCTCACCCCCTAGTCGTCTCGCATGGTGGGGTGTCCGTCGGCGTTGTCCCGCCCAACACCTCCATGGCTGTGCGGGGCGCGTTGTTGTCGGGCGCGGACGCCGTCAAGATCGACGTCAGCAGCAGCACCGACCACGTCTTCTACGCCTTCCACGACGGCACCGAACCCGAGTTGCTCGGCGTCGAGGAGAACATTCAGACGCTGCCCGCGGCCACCATCGCCGGGCTGAGCTACCAGCAGCGCAACCGTCCCGGACATCCGGCGCGTGTGGAACGGCTGGCGTCGGTGCTGAGCGATTTTCGTGGCAAGGACGTCTTGTTCGCGCTGGATCGTTCCTGGTGGCGTTGGCCCACCCTGTTGAAGGTGCTCGACGGTCTGCAGATGACCGAGCAGTGCCTTCTCAAGGTGCCCGCCTGGGAGTTCTCCGCCCTGGGGAAACTGAAAGCGCACAAGGTCAAGTACCCCACGTTGGCGATCTGCTCCACCGAGGAGGAACTCTACGCGCTTCCCCTGCACGACCCGAGCATCAACCTGGTCGGTGTCGAGTTGATCGCCTTGGACGAAGACAGCGCATGGTTCGACCCGGACGTCGTGGACGCGCTGCGAGCCGAATCGCTGCTCATCTGGGTCAACAGCGAGACGCTGACCACCGGCGTCCCCTTGTTCGCGGGCTTCGACGACGAGAAGGCCCTCGCCCACAGCCCTTCTGCGGCGTGGTCGCAACTGCTGGAACTGGGCGTGGACGCCATCCAGACCGAGTACCCGTGGCTGCTGCACGAACTGCGGCGTTTGCGGGCATGAGCATCCCCCCCTCAGCCCCCGGACGGGCAGCCGACGCGTCGGTCCTGGGTGGGACGCGTGGCGATCCTCGCCGTGGCCGTGCTCGCCGTCGTGTGCCTGCTCGGCGGGGCAGGGCTGATGATCGCCGCGTTCGTGGTGATGGGGACTCCCTGACCCTCCGGCGTCCTAGGCTGGTCGGGTGACCTTCTTGCTTCGTCCGGCGCGCACCCCCGACATCGCGGCGATGCGGTCGCTGATGTCGCCGTTCGTGAACCGCCGCATCCTGCTGGGCAAAGAGACCGTCGCCCTCTACGAGAACGTGCAGGAGTTCGTTGTCGCCGAGGTCGATGGTGAGGTGGTTGGCTGCGGCGCCCTCCACGTCATGTGGGAGGACCTCGGCGAGGTCCGCAGTGTCGCCGTCAGCCCCGACCACGGCGGGCAGGGCATCGGTGCGAAGATCATCGGCGAACTGGAGCGTCGTGCCCGCGACCTCGGCCTGTCACGGCTGTTCTGCCTCACCTTCGAGGTGAACTTCTTCGGGCGCCTCGGGTTCGAGCCGATCGGGGAACATGTCGTCGCCCCCGACGTGTACGCCCAACTGGTCCGCAGCCCCGACGAGGGCATCGCGGAATTCTTGGATCTCGCGCACGTGAAGCCCAACACCTTGGGCAACACGCGGATGCTGAAACACCTCTAGAGCGCCGCTACCGGCGTCGGACCCGCCCGATCACTGCGGCGATGCCCGCGCTGGTCAGGGCTGCCCCGAGCGAGACGGCGGCCGCCAGGCGGTTGGTGCGCGCCACGTCGGCCGGACGCGGGGGTTCCCCGTAGCCGAGTTCGCCGCGATCCTCAACGACGCCGCCGTACACGTTGCGGCCACCCAGCCGGACGCCGAGCGCACCCGCGAACGCTGACTCGACCACGCCGGCGTTCGGGCTGGGGTGAGCGGGCGCCTGTTCCCGGATCGCGCGCCAGGAACGTGACCGCTCGCCGCCCACGAGGGGCGCGCAGAGCACGGCCAGGCCACCGGCCAGCCGGGCGGGTACCCAGTTGAGCACGTCGTCGAGGCGGGCGGACGCCCACCCGAACTGCAGATAGCGCTCGTTGCGGTAGCCGACCATCGCATCGAGGGTGTTGGCGGCCCGGTAGCCGAGCAGCCCCGGCACCCCGGCGACCGCACCCCACAGGAGGGGGGCGACGACAGCGTCGGAGGTGTTCTCGGCGACTGATTCCACGGTGGCCCGGGCGACTCCGTCGGCGTCCAGGACGGACGGGTCGCGGCTCACCAGGTTGCGGACGCGGCTTTGGGCGCGTGGCAGGTCGTCGGCGTCCAGGGCGTCGGCGATCGCCTCGGCTTCGCGGGCCAGCGAGCGCCCCCCGAGCACCGTCCAGGTGGCTGCCGCGGTCAGCAGCATCCGGACGACGGGGCGGCGGCGTCCCAGCGCCTCCGCGGACGCACCGAGAGCAACCGCGCCGCCCACCAGGGTGGCGCTGTAGAGCACCCCGGCGGGGCGGGCGTCGCGGTAGAGGCGTCGCTCCAGGGCGAGGGCCAGCGTCCCAAAGCCCGCGACCGGGTGCCGGCGGCGCGGATCGCCGAGGGCCTGGTCAGCGAACCAACCGAGGAGGATGCCGGTGGCGCGTGCGGCGCTGGCAAGCATGATCAGTGTGCTTCCTTCCTCGGTGAACCCGCTGCCGAGTGTGTCATACTGACGGCCGCAGAGATGAGCTGAGGAACACCGGTGAGCGCACGCGATTCCGGGACGGTCCCGCCACTGTGATCGGGTTTCATCGCCCGAGAGTCAGGAACTCACCCCTCCCTGTTTGGGCTCATGCATTCGGGCGAGGAAACCTGAGGAGGCTCCGGTGGCGCATCACGTCCCGGCGGATCAATCCACCACGATCACTGACCAGACCGCCGACGCGGCGGCGTCCCCGCATCACCGCGTCGGAAGCGTCGTGCTGGTCGGCGGCGGCCCCGGGGACCCGGATCTGCTCACCGTCGGCGGTCTGCGGGCTCTGCGTGAGGCCGACGTCGTGCTGTACGACCATCTGGCGCCCCTGTCCTGCCTGGACGAGTGCCGCGACGACGCCGTCTTGATTGACGTCGCGAAGTTCCCCCGCGGCCACCAGACCGGCCAGGACCGCATCAACGAGTTGCTGGTCGAGCACGCGCTGAGCGGGGCGAAGGTCGTCCGGTTCAAGGGCGGCGACCCGTTCGTGTTCGGGCGGGGCAGCGAAGAGTGGCTCGCCTGCGCGGAGCAGGGCATCCCGGTGCGGGTCATCCCCGGAGTGTCGTCCTCCATTGCTGGGCCCGAGCTTGCCGGCATCCCGGTCACGCACCGCGGAATCACCCAGCAGTTCACCGTCGTCACGGGCCATGTGGGCCCCGAGCATCCGGCGTCCACCGTCGATTGGGACGCGCTGGCCCACTTCGGGGGCACCATCGTGATCCTCATGGGGGTCAAGGCACTGCCCGGCATCAGCGCCGGGCTCATCGCCCGCGGCATGGATCCGCAGACCCCGGCAGCCGTGGTCGCGAACGCCGGACTGCCCGGTCAGGCGGTGCTGCGCGGGACGCTGAGTTCCCTGCCGGACCAGGCTGCCGCGTCCGGCGTCCAACCTCCCGCGCTGACGATCATCGGCGCCGTCACCGCCCTCGACCTGCCGCTGCCTCCTGCCTGAGCCAAACTGGCTCTGACGTCAAGCGGTCGCGAGCGATCCGAGTTCGTCGGCAGGAACCCCGGTGCAGCCGCGTTCCTCGCACAGCAGCCGGGTCCGCCACCGGAACCATGCGATGGCGACCGGGACGAGCGCCCCGATCCATGCCAGCGGTGCCGCCACCGCGACGCCGACGAACCCGAGCGGGCCCACCAGGAGGAGGCCTGCGGCGGCCCGGAACACCAGTTCCATGAACCCCGCGAGGGTGGGGACCATGCTTGACCCGAGCCCCTGCACCGCGTTCCGCAGGACGAACAGGCTCGCCAGGATCGGGTAGAGGGCAGCGTTGATCACCAGGTATTGGTGAGCCAAGTCGACGACGTGCGGGGCGGCGTCCCCGATGAAGATCTGCACCACGGCGGTACCGAACACGAAGATGAGGCCGCCGAGCAGCAACGCCACTCCCCACGTGAGCAAGGTCACTTGCCACACTCCGGTGCGGATGCGGGCCAGGTGCCCTGCGCCGCGGTTTTGGGCGACGAAGGTCGTCAACGCCATACCGAAGGACGCCAGCGGTGCGACGGCGATCTGGTCGACCCGCAGGGACGCCGTCGTGGCCGCGACCGCCTCGGCTCCCAGCCCGTTGATCGCGTACTGCAAGACGATCGCGCCAATCGCGATCACCGACATCTGGAACCCCATCGCCATGCCGGATCGCGCCGACTCCCCCAGTTCACCGGGGAGGGCACGCCAGTCGGCGCGCGTCAGCCGCAGGACGGGCATCTTGGTGGCGATGAGCGTCAGGCAGGCGATCACGGAGGTGCATTGCGCGAGGGCTGTCGCGAGCGCGGCACCCCCCACGCCGAGCCCGAACGATCCGATGAACACCATGACCAAGATGACGTTGAGAACGCAGGACACGATGAGGAAGATCAGCGGCGTCCTCGAGTCGCCGAGGGCGCGGATGATGGCCGCAAGGTAGTTGAACGCCATGGTGATGGGTGCCGCCCAGAAGGTGACGCGCAAAAAGGCGGTGGCGTCGGCCATGAGCGCAGCGGGGGTTTGCATGGCGACGAGCATCGGCTCGGCGAAGACGGTCCCGACCGTCGTGATGGCGGCAGCGATGCCAACCGAGATCAGGATGCCGAGCGCGACATGGCGGCGCATCGCCCCCATGTCTCCTGCACCAAAGGCGCGTGCCACCGGGATCCCCAGGCCGGTCGACGCGCCAAAGGTGAAGCCGATCAGCAAGAACACCAGGGACCCGGACGCCCCCACTGCCGCGAGCGCGTCCACGCCGACCATGCGGCCCACGACGGCGGCGTCGGTGAACTGATACACCTGCTGGAACAGGTTGCCGATCAGCAGCGGGAAGGTGAAGGCGACGATCACGCGCAACGGCGGACCTGCGGTCAGGGAACGGGTGGCGGACATCACAGCGGCAGTCTCCGGGGCGCGACAATCACGCCCAATCGGGGTTGGATCGGTGGATCTCGCGGAGGGTGGCGGCAGAAAAGCCAGCGAGCACTTCGACTGTATCTGGCTCGCTTCCCCCGTGCCCTCGGAGTTGTCCCCAGTTGCCTGCTCGCCGTGTGGGCGACAGCGCTGCTGCTTCTTCGGGGGGACGCCGAATGCGGGCATCCGCGCAGGTGACGGGTGCAGCATGCGACGCTGGGCGGGTGCCCGTTCGTGATCGTCTCCTCGCGGTGCTCGTTGCCCTCTTGTGGGGTCTCAACTTCATCGCCATCGACCTCGGCATGGCGGACCTGCCGCCGCTGATGTTCGTCGCCATCCGGTTCGTGTTCGTGGTGTTCCCGGCCATCTTCTTCGTCCCGAAGCCGGACGCCCCCTGGCGCACCATCTTGCTGATTGGCGCGTTCATGAGCTTGGGGCAGTTCAGCCTGCTGTACCTCGCGATCTCGCTCGGGATGCCCGCCGGAATGGCGTCGCTGGTGCTCCAGGCCCAGGTGCTGTTCACCGTCCTGCTCGCCTGGGTGTGCCTGCGTGAGCGTCCGCGTAGCGAACAACTGGTCGGCGTCCTCATCGGGACGGTGGGGTTGGCGATCATCGCGGTGGCTCACGGGATGCAGGCCCCCGTGATCCCCCTGTTTGTCACGCTGGCCGCCGCGGCCGCGTGGGCGATCGGCAATGTGCTGGTCCGCCAAGCGAAGGTGGCCTCGGGGCTGTCGATGGTGGTGTGGTCGGGCATCGTGGTGCCGCTGCCCGCACTCGCGTTGAGTCTGGTGCTGGACGGCCCGGCCGCGTTGGCGCGCGGTTTTGCCGGGTTCGGGTGGACGGCCGTGCTGGGCACCGCATACACGGTGATCGCGGCGTCCCTGATCGGGTACACCATCTTCAACAGCTTGCTGGCCCGGCATCCGGCGACGTCGGTGGTGCCCTACATTTTGCTCGTTCCGGTCGTCGGGATCGCTTCGGCCTGGCTGGTGATGAACGAGGTTCCCTCAGCGGGCGAGTTGATCGGGGCGGCGATCATGCTGGTCGGCGTCGCGGTGGCCGGTGGCAGTTTTGCCTTGCGGTCGCGTTCCCGCGCCAGCACCGACAACCCCGACGCGACCTGACCGACCCACCCGAGAGACGCTGACGGTCCCCCCTCGGGCCTGTCAGAATGGCGTCATGGGTGAGGTGCGCGAAATCTTGACGTGGGAACGATTCGGAGAGGCGACGCGCGAACTCGCGCAGCAGATCGTCGATTCGGGTTACGAGCCGGACGTGATGCTGTCCATCACGCGCGGGGGCCTGTTGCCTGCGGGGGCCATCGCCTACGCCTTGGATCAGAAGAACATCCACATCATCAACGTCGAGTTCTACACCGGCGTCGATGAGCGCCTGCCCGCGCCGGTGTTCCTGCCGCCGCTGCCCGCCACGAACTATCTCGATGGCCGCAGCGTCTTGATCATTGACGATGTCGCCGACACCGGCGAGACCCTCCGCTCGGTGCGGGATTTCTGCGACGAGCACGCCAGCGAATCCCGCACGGCGGTCCTGTACGAGAAGCCGCGCTCACTGATCGCCTGTGACTACGTGTGGAAGCGCACCGACGAGTGGATCGCGTTCCCCTGGTCGAGCCTGCCCCCACTGAGGAACACCACCCGCCTCGACAACTGACGACACCCCTGGAGGGTCTTAGGGCCTGGGCGGCCGATCAGGCACAGTGGGGTGAGGCGGCGGCATCGGAAAGGACGAGCCATGAACAACGCAAACTGGGGGGCCGGTTCTCCTCATGGCACCCCGCCCCCGCCGCACGGCTATCCACCCGGCCCGCATGGCTCACCCCAGCCCCATGGCAACCCATCCGGGCCTCAGGGTTATCCACCGGCGCCGCAGGGGTATCCGTCCGGACCCCAGGGCTACCCACCAGCACCTCATGGCTACGCACCCGGGCAGTACGGCTACCCACCAGCACCACCGCCGGGTAAGAAACCCTCCGGGTGGATGTTGCCTCTCTTCATCGGCATCCCTGTGCTGGCGCTCATCATCGGCGTGAGCGCCTACTTCATCTCGCAGCCACCGACGCCCACCTCGCCAGCGCCAGGCGCATCATCTACGCTCTCACCCCGTTCGACACGGGAGCCACTCGCGGACGCGGTGCCCCTCATGGAAACGCTGCCGTCCGCCATCGGCGGCTGGGGATACACCCCCGTCAGCGAACGACAGGGCTTCTTCGATCGCCCAGGCGACAACTACGTTGTGCTGGCAACCAGCGTAGAATCCACTGCGCAGGAGTCAGCCGAGATACTCAGCGACCCCGTCTTCGTGGCAGACAATGCCATCGTCTGCGGCAAAGCCTTCGACGGAATCATGTGCCTTGTTGAAACGCCGCACCACGGCAACATCAACCTCGTTGCCAGCGAGGCAAAGCCAGGCCTCGCGGAACTCCAAAAACTCGCAATCGACCTTCTCACAGCGCTCCGATAACGCACACGGACTGGGGGTCATTCCTCCCGTGAGAGGTGAAGTATCGGGTAGGGACGGCCCTGGTCGTCATGAGGGCTGCGTCCGGTGATGACGCATCCTCGGCGGCGATAGAAGGTCGTCGCCTCGTCGTTGTGCTCGTTGACGTCGACGGCGTCCACACCCGACACCTCCACGACGTGCGCCACGAGAGCGCTCCCCACTCCGCTGCCGCGTGCTGGTGCGTCGACGAACAGCATCTCCAGCTTGGACGCCGCCACCCCCGCGAACCCGACGGGCGACCCTCCACGCTCAGCAATCACCAGGTCAACGTGGGGAAAGTACTCCGGTATCAGGTGCGCCTCGATCTCGGCACGATCCTCGGCCGCGAGGAAGCCGTGCGTGGCGTCCACGGCGCTGCGCCAGATCGCCACCAGGCTCGGATACTCCTCCGGTCCCCGGCACGCCCTGATCCGCAGCCGTTCACCGCCCCCAGACTTTTCTGCCCTCACCGCAGTCGAACCAGCTTCGTGACGTCATCGACGGGCAGGTCAGGTTCCCGGATGGCCGTCACGCGCATGCCGGTGAAGTCCATCAGGCCCGTGTTGACCGTCATGAACGCGGTGTCGGCGGCGTCGCGGCCCGTCGCGATCCGCACCATCGCCTGACGGGGGGCCAGGTTGGTGGCGTCCACCAGGTACCAGCCATCCTCCAACCGGGCCTCGACGACGGCGTGGAAGTCCATCGGCTCCAAGCCGGGCGCATACACCGACACCAGGCGTGCCGGGACGCCGCGGGCACGCAGGAGGGCGATCACGAGATGGGCGTAGTCGCGACACACACCTTCGCGCTCCAAGTAGATCTTCACCGCGCCGTCGGTCGGCCCGCTGGAACCGCTCACATACGTCAGGTGCTGGCCCACCCAGGAACTCACCGCGTCCAGCAGCGCCTTCCCGGCAAGCCCGTCGAACTCGGCCACCGCGATGGAACTGAGCGCGTCCGACTCGGCGTAACGGCTGGGGCGCAGATAGGTGATGCGCTCCAGCGGGTCTGCGGCGTCCTGCGCGGACGGGATCGGCGCAGGACCATGCCCCGCAGGGACGGAGGCCCGGTAGTCGACCACGAGCGCCCCCACCGGAACGTCCCGCAGGACGTGCAGCCGCGTCCCATGCGGGGCGAGGACCTCCTCGACGGCGACCGGGCTGCCGTCCACGCTGACGGTGAGGGTTTCCTCCTCGACGCCGTAGGCGACCGCAACGCTCAAGACGATCTCGGCCACCGCGGTGACCTCGGCCTCCAGATGGGAAGAAACGTGAGTGACAGGCTGGGGCATGGGGTCTCTCCGAACGGGGACGAGCCTACGGGGGTGGGGTCATTCCTCGACGCGATGGACGTCGACGCTCACGTTCAGCGAACTCGTCGTCCCATCAGTGAAGATGACCCCCTTCAGCGGGGTGACGTCACGATAGTCCCGACCCCACGCCGTCGTCACGTAGCGTCCATCAGCCACACAATCGTTGGTGGGGTCCAGATCCAGCCAGGTGCCGTCCGGCAACCCCACGGACGCCCACGCGTGCGTCGCGTCCGCGCCGCGCAGCTTCGGACGACCTGGCGGCGGCTGCGTTTCCAGGTAGCCGCTGACGTAGCGGGCGGGCAATCCGACGGCGCGCAGGCAACCGATCGCCAAGTGGGCGAAGTCCTGACACACGCCCGCTTTCAACTCCAACAACTCAGCCAGGGACGTCGTCACACTCGTGACACCGCTGGCGTAGGTGAAGTCGGTGTAGATGCCGGTGATGAGGCGATCCAGCGCCTCCCCCAAGGGAGCATCCGGGGCAAGCGCATCGAGGGCGCGAGCGTGAACGGGGGCCGTGGGGCGGATCAGCGATGAGGGCAGCAGGTATGCCGCCCCCAAGGTGGGATCGCCGGGGGGCGGCACGGCGGCAGCCTCGGCGACCGTCCAACGATTCAGGGCAGACAAGTCCGGAGCGGTAGCCGTCACGTGCACCAGGCTCGTCTTGGCGACCTCCAGGCGTCGGTGAGGCTGCTGGATCTCCAGGTAGTGGCTCGCGTTGCCGAACAGGTCGGTGTGTTCGCTGAGCAGTCCCGGCTCGGGCGTGACGCGGATCGTGTGTTCACAGATCCGCTGGGTGGCGGTGTCGCGCGGACGCAGGCACGCCCGCCCGTAGCTGGCCCGCACGTCTGCGCTGTAGTCGTAGGTGGTGATGTGCTCGACCTCGTAGAAGCGAGGCTCGAAGTGCTGCGGATCAAGGGGTTTCACCGGCGCTCCTCGAAACTGTGCGCGGGGGCGCGATGCGGGAAGCAGGCCGCCTCCACGCTGCCCGACACTGCCCGCAGTTGCGTCTCCAGGTCGGCGAGGAACACGTCGAGGGCCTCCGGGTCGAGGGCCAAGGCGGCGGCGTCGGCCCCCGCGAGCGCCAACGTCGGGACGCGCAGCGCGGCCGCCGGATCAGGGGAGGGTGCGTGCCGCAGATCGTCCTGCAGCCGGTCGAGTTGGTAGGCCACCGAGCGCGGGTTCGTCTCGTCCAGCAGGAGCAACTCCAGCGCCACGGCGAGCGGGGAACGCCCACGGCCGCCCTCTGCGCGGCGTCGGCGATACGACAGCAGGCTTTCGCGGGCGCGCAGGGTTGCCTCCCGCACGAGGGCAGCACCCGGGGTGGACGCGGCGGGCAGCGTCCGGCGCAGCACCCGCACGGTCTCTTGGGCGCGCTCGACGCGGCGTCCGGCGTCGTGGAACGCCCAACTTGCATCGCGGACGAGGCCCTCAGCGCTCATGCCGGACAACGCCAGGCACGCTTCGATGACCGCCGCCAGGACGCCTTGCAGATCCTCCTCGTTCGGCTGGGTGGGGATGAGGGTGCGTTGCAGGCGGCTGAGCACCAGCCAGGCGTCCAGCGACAGCAACTCCCGGACGCGGGAGGCCGCTTGGTTGGCGCGTGCCGCCGAGAAGCGGACGCTGCCGCGGCGTCCCGCCTCGAAGACGAGGCGGCGCAGGTGCCCGACGGGATCCTCGCCGCTGGGGAACGCTGCCGTATCCGCTGCGGTGGCGCGTCCGCGATACCGCTGCACGGAGGTGACGGCGTCGATGGCGCCCAGCATGGTGGTCATGGCGGCGTGACCGATGGTGCCGGGACGGGTGAGGTGGTCTTCGACGAGGTCGTCAGCCACCAGCAAGAGTCGCGCCGTCGATTCGGCTCGCTCGACGTAGCGCCCGAACCAGTACAGATCCTCGGCTGCGCGGGGCGGCAACGGGACGGGGCCGACCGTCGCGGCAGGGACCTCGATGCGGTCGCGGTCGCGGTGGCCTTGCGGCACGTCGGGGCGCTCGGCGTCCTCGTCGAGCACCCACACGTCCTTGGCGATGGCCTCAGCCAGCGCGGGGACGCGGCGCGCTCCCTCCTGCGCGGCGAAGCGCGCCAGCCCGCCGGGCATGACGGTGGATCCGGACGCCCCGGCCAGGGTGAACGTCCGCAGCAAACCCGCACGGTTGCTTCCCGGCGCGGCGCCCACCAGATCGACCTGCCAAGGCGGCAGGACCTCTTGTGCGCTCCACGCCCACGGCTCGGACTCCACCCGCTCCCACAAGGCGGCACGCTCATCGCGGGTCAGGTCGGCGGTGAACACGCGTCCCTGTCCCGGCAACGAGGCCAGCGGCGCGACGACGATGTCGTCGAGGTGCGCGGCGGCGTGACGGCGTCCGGTCTCCTCACCGCACCACCAGGTGCGGGCCGAGGGCAGCAGCAGATCCTCGTCCAGGAGGGCGCGCGCGATGGCGGGCAGGAACGCTCCCAGGGCCGGGTTTTCCAGGACGCCCGAGCCGACCGGGTTCACCACCGTGACGTTGCCGCGTCGCGTGGCCTCCACCAGGCCCGGAATGCCGGCGCCCGACCCGGCCACCAGATCCAGCGGGTCGGCGCTGCGCGCGTCCACGCGGCGCACGAGGATGTCGATGGGCTCGTCGCGGCCGGTGGTGGTGAGCCATAGCCGCCCGTCACGCAAGGCCACATCGTCGGAGACGACCACCGGAAAACCGAGCAGGGTCGCAGCGAACATCTCATCGAAGGCCGACTCGTCCTCGTCGGCCGCCCGCAGCATGACGACACGGGGCGCTTCCGACGCGGACGACCCCAACTCCAGCAGCCCCGAGCGCAAGGCGTCGAAGTAACCGCGCAGGCGTCGCAACGGTGTGGCGCGGTGCACGGGCGCGAGCGCACGGGCGATGACCCGGCGGATCGCCATCGCATACCCGGCCCCCAGCGGACGCTGGGTGCGGTCGGCTAGCACCCGCCACTGCCCGTCGGCGTCCTTGCCGAGGTCGGCGGCCGTCGTCAGGAGCGCACCCCGGGTCGGGATCCCGGACGCCGCCGCGAAGAACCCCGGATGCCCCACGATGATCTGGGGCGGGATCAGGCCCCGTTTGACGAGTTCACGCGGGCCGTACAGGTCTGCCAATACCGCATCCAGGAGGGTGGCTCGCTGGGCGAGTGCCCGCTCCAGCCCCGCCCATTCCTGCGCGTCGATGACCAGGGGGCCAGGATCCACGCGCAACGGCTGCGGGCGTCCCTCGGCGTCTGCACCGGCGACGATGCCGTCCCCCTCCACCATCGCGGCGACGGCAGTAGTGCGCTGAGCGAGGACGGCAGGGGTCAGGCCCGGCACAGCAGGTGTGGCGTTCATCGGCCCCGAGCCTAGAGGGTCGCGCTCGGGTGGAACCGGATCGAAACACGGCGGAAACGACCCGCCAGTAACTTTCTTCACCATGAGCCCCTGGTTCGACGGTTACCCCCTCCGCCCGGACTCGTTCGACGAAGTGTTCTTCGCGGACGGGACACTCCGCCCCGCCGCCGCGGGTGTTCTCGAAGCCCTCGGCCAACTCGACCCCGGCGAACTGCACACACGCGTCGAGTTCCTGCGCCGCACCTACGTCGATCAGGGCGTCACGTTCGACCTGGGCGGGCGTGAAACCCCGTTCCCCCTCGACATCGTGCCGCGCATCGTGCAGGCCGCCGAATGGGCGGTCGTCGAGGCGGGCGTCAAGCAGCGCGTGCTGGCGTTGGAGAAGTTCCTCGACGACGTGTACGGCGAGGGACGCGTGTTCACCGACGGGGTGATGCCCCGCAAGGTCGTGACGACCTCCCACCACTTCCACCGGGCCGCGCACGGGTTCAACCCGCCCAACGGGGTCCGCGTCCACGTCGCCGGGGTGGATCTGATCCGTGACCCGCAGGGCGACTTCCGCGTCCTGGAGGACAACGTCCGGGTGCCCTCAGGGGTCTCCTATGTCATCTCGAACCGTCGTGCCCTGTCGGCGGCGCTACCCGAGGTCGCGGCGCTCCACCAGCTCCGTTCGGTGCAGGAGTATCCGCTGCGGCTCCGCGCCGCCCTCACCGCCTGCGCGCCCCGCGGTGTGTCCGACCCGACCGTCGTCGTCCTGACGCCGGGCGTGTTCAACTCGGCCTACTTCGAGCACGCCTTGCTGGCGCGGATGATGGGCTGCGAACTCGTCGAGGGCCGCGACCTGGTCTGCCAGAACGGCTACGTGTCGGTGCGCACCACCCAAGGGTTGCGTCCGGTGCACGTCATCTACCGCCGCGTCGATGACGAGTTCCTCGACCCGGCCACGTTCCGCTCCGATTCGCTCCTGGGCGTCGCGGGGCTGATGAACGCGACCCGCCGCGGCAACGTCACCATCGCGAACGCCGTCGGCAACGGGGTGGCCGACGACAAGCTCGTCTACACCTATGTGCCCGACCTGATCCGCTACTACCTCGGCGAAGAACCGATCATCGCGGGCGTCGACACGTGGCGCCTCGAAGAGGACGCGCACCGCGAAGAGGTGATGGACCGCCTAGACGAACTCGTCGTCAAACCCGTGGACGGTTCGGGCGGCAAAGGCATCGTCATCGGCCCGGCCGCCTCCGCCGAGGAGATCGCCGCCCTGCGGGCCCGAATCGAGGCCGATCCGCGCGGCTGGATCGCGCAGCCCGTCGTGCAACTGTCCACCGTGCCGACGATGATCAATGACCGGCTGGTTCCCCGGCACGTGGATTTGCGTCCGTTCGCGGTCAACGACGGCAGCGGCGTGTGGGTGCTGCCCGGCGGGTTGACCCGCGTCGCCCTGCCCGAAGGCGAGTTGATCGTGAACTCCAGCCAGGGCGGCGGCTCGAAGGACACCTGGGTGCTGGCCGACACCTCCGAGCGTCCGCACGAGGAAATCCCGGAGGCGAGCGTCCATCCGGTCGCGATGGCGATGCAGCGACGCGAAGACGTCCGCATTCAGCCGCCGCGCTCCCAGCAGGAACAACAACAGCAAACGGCAGCCGAGGGGGGCGC